>Ga0210398_10000005_pt1 | contig 336951 bp, 310 predicted proteins | sample IncBWC4OmetaG_FD_161047 | JGI IMG/M metagenome (GOLD analysis project Ga0210398, IMG submission 161047) | Forest soil microbial communities from Barre Woods Harvard Forest LTER site, Petersham, Massachusetts, United States - Inc-BW-C-4-O | ecosystem: Environmental > Terrestrial > Soil >... | reverse complement strand
CAGCAGTCGGTTGGACAAGGCCAGTTCTAAACGCAACTCATCTACCACACGGGGCAAGCTCATGAATCAACTCAACCGCCCGATTGCGATCGGTGCGTTGGTCGCCGGCTCACTCGCTCTGTGTACCGCGACAGCGGTCGCACAGGACCAGTTGGCCGACATGACGAAGGATGCAAACCAGTGGGTGATGACAGGTCGGACGTACGACCTGCAGCGCTACAGCCCACTGACGCAGATCAACGCCACGAACGTGGCGCACCTCCACGCCGCGTGGAGCTTCTCGACCGGCACGCTGCGCGGGCACGAGGGCAACCCCCTCGTCATCGGCAGCGTCATGTACCTCCACTCGTCGTTCCCGAACAAGGTCTACGCGCTGGATCTCTCCAAGCCCGGCGCGCCCCAGATCTGGCAGTACACGCCCGAACAGGACGCCAACGTCATCCCGATCGCCTGCTGCGACGTGGTGAACCGTGGGCTCGCCTATCACCCCTCGGGCAAGCTCTACATCGAGCTCTTACAGGGGGACTTGCTCGCCCTCGATGCGAAGACCGGCAAGAAGATCTTCCAGGTCAAGTCGGCCGATTTCCACAAGGGCGAGACGATGACCAACGCCCCGCTCGTGGTGAAGAACGTCGTCATCACGGGGATCTCGGGCGGGGAGTTCGGCGTCCGGGGGCGGGTCACGGCCTTCGACGCCATGGACGGCCACGAGGTGTGGCGCGCCTACTCGACGGGGCCGGATGCCGACGTCAAGATCACGGGCGTCCCGAACGCGAACTATCCGTCGATGCAGGGGAAGGACCTGGGCGTCTCGACGTGGCAGGGCGATGAGTGGCAGCACGGGGGCGGGACGACCTGGGGCTGGTACTCGTATGACCCGAAGTTGAACCTCTTCTACTACGGCTCGGGGAACCCCGGGACGTGGAACCCCGACCAGCGGCCGGGCGACAACAAGTGGTCGATGACGATCTGGGCCCGCAACCCGGAGACGGGGGAAGTGAAGTGGGCCTACCAGATGACGCCGCACGACGCGTGGGACTATGACGGCGTCAACGAGATGGTGCTGATCGATACCAAGGACGGGAAGAAGATCCTGACCCACTTCGACCGGAACGGGTTCGGCTACACGCTCGATCGGACGAACGGGAAGGTGTTGGTGGCCAACCCCTACGGGCCGGTGAACTGGGCCAAGTCGATCGATCTGACGACGGGTCGGCCGGTCGAGGATGCCTCGAAGCGCACGACGGCCAAGGGGAACACCGAGGGGATCTGCCCGGCCGCGATCGGGTTCAAAGATCAGCAGCCGTCGGCGTATAGCCCGAAGACGGGGTGGAACTACGTGCCGACGAACAACATCTGCATGGACTACGAGGGCGTCGAGGTGAAGTACGCGGCGGGGCAGCCGTATGTCGGCGCGATCGTGCGGATGTTCCCGGGCCCCGGTGGCAATCGTGGGGCGTTCATCGCCTGGGATCCGATGCAGGGGAAGATCATGTGGTCGGATAAGGAGAACCTGGCTTCCTACGGCGGCGCGCTGGCGACGGCCGGGGATATCGTCTTCTACGGGACGATGGAAGGGTGGCTCAAGGCCGTCGATCAGAAGACGGGCAAGCTCCTGTGGGAGTACAAGACGCCGTCGGGGATTATCGGGAATCCGATGACGTATGTGGGGCCGGACGGCAAGCAGTACGTCGCCGTCCTCTCCGGCATCGGCGGCTGGGCCGGGATCGGCGTGGCCGCGGGCATTGGCGCCGAAGATCCGACGGCCGGCTTGGGCGCGTTGGGCGCCTTCGGTGACGCCGGGTCGTTCTCGACGCAGGGTGGCGTGTTGACCGTCTTTTCACTCGATACACCCGCCGGCAAGTAGCGCCGTTACGGGGCCGGTCGCGTGAGCGTGAGCTTCGTGACCGGCCCTTCTCCTATCCCGGCATCAGTGCGCACGGTCGCGACGATCTCGCCTTTCGACCCGAGCGTTCCCGCCAGCTGCGCTGACTCGATATCGACGACGCCGTAGCGCCACGGCGCCAATCGCAAGGTCACCGCACCATGCGACGTCGTCCCGCGCGCGGAAATCGGGAACGATCGCCCGTCGGTTCTGGCGACGCCCCAGCCACGCAGACTATCGCCGCTGACGCGCAGCGTGAACGCAACGGTAACAGGCATGCCAGGCCCGGGCTCACTCGCGCCCTGCCATCTCCCTCCGACACCGCTGTCGGGTATACAGCCGACCAGTGCCAACGCGAGTGCTCCGGCACGCCATGTGCGCATCAGTGGAGTATAATTTCGCATGCGCTCGCTATTCCTGCTTTTCGTGCCGGCCGCGCTCCACGCGCAGATGATCACGGCGAATCCGTGCTTGTTGCTCACGCCCGCCGAGGTCCTGAGCGCGACGCACGATACCGTCGCCACGACGGCGCTGTCGCAGTTTCAGTCGCCGGAATGCCTGATCACGACGACCGACTCGAACGCGACCATCCTGATCAAGGTCGAGACCACGCGCGACTACGATGACGGCTTCTGGGACGCGGTCAGCGACAGCATCAAGCCGGTCCCATCGCTCGGCGAACGGGCGGTCGTGACAGGCGCCCGGCCTGTCACGAAGGTGCTCCGCCGCGGTCACGTCTACACGATCACCTACGCGAACATCACGGTGCCGCCGGACAAGATCCGCGATCGCGAGAAAGCGCTCGCCACCTTCGCGATCGCGCGCGCGCCGTAGCGGCTGCGCCGCTCCGGCGCGTCGGTTCGCCTCCGGGGGGGGGCAAACCCCAACTACGCCCCCGGACCCCCCCACTCGCTCCTAGAGAATTTCCTCGAGCGTCCCGACAATGTGGCGCGCCGAGATGCCGTAGCGATCGAGCAGCTCGGCCGATTGTCCGCTGTGCGCGATCTCCCGTATAGCGAGCTTCTTACACTTGATGCCCTCTTCCGCGAGCACGGCGATCACGGCGTCACCGAGCCCGCCGTGCGCGTAGTGGTCTTCCACGGTCAGGACGATCCCACCGGCACCATGTGCCGCGGTGATCAGCGTATCGGCATCGATTGGCTGCACGCTGAACACATCGATCACGCGAACGTTGACGCCTTCTCCCTGCAGAATCTCGTACGCGGCGAGCGCCTCGAACACGGTCACCCCGCCGGCCACGATCAGCGCCCGATCGTTCGCGCTTTCGCGCAGCACCTGACACCGTCCGATCTGGAACACGGTCTCGGGAGGATAGATCACGTCCGCATCCGGGCGGCCCAATCGGATGTAACACGGTCCACTTTTCGCGGCTGCGAGTCGCGTCGCTTCCCACGCCGCCGTGGCGTCGGCCGGGTATAGCACGGTCATGTCCGGTTGCGCGCACATCTGCGCCAAGTCCTCGAGGCCCATCTGCGACGGGCCATCTTCGCCGATCGAGACTCCGGAGTGCGTGCCCGCCAGCTTGATGTTGTTGCCGCCGATCGACGCCATTCGCACGAAATCGTATGCGCGCGACAAGAAGCACGAGAATGTGGCGGCGAAGGGGATGCGCCCGCGTGCCGAGAGGCCGATGGACATACCCACCATGTTCTGCTCGGCGATGTATCCCTCGACAAATCGCGCGGCCGCCGCGACCTCGGCCTCGTCGGTATAGGTCGAGTTTCTCACATCTCCGTCGAGTACGAAGACTCGCTGATCGATTTTCGCCAACGCCGCAAGCGCATCACCAAACCCGCGCCGGGTTGAGATGCGCTTGACACCAACGGCATACGGCGCTCGTGGCATAGTGACCGCGGGCGGCGAAGCCGCCGCGACATGCATTGTCGGTAAGTGCGGCGCCCAAGATTCGGCGATACCGTGACGAGTCGATTCCAATGCCGCGATAACCTTGTCGGCGGTAGCGGCATCCAGCGCTCGCCCATGCCACCCTTCTTGGTCTTCGATGCCTGGGAAACCCTTCCCCTTTACGGTGCGGGCCAAGACAACTGATGGGCGGTCGGTGACGTGAGCCGCGTTTTCATATGCATCGAGCAGCGCCGCAACATCGTGTCCGTCCACGACGACCGCATTCCACCCGAACGCCTCGAAGCGGGCCTGGTAGATCTCCATCTGGTGTTGCAGCATGGTCGGCCCACTCTGCCCAAGCCGATTGACGTCGACGGTCGCGCACAAATTGCCGACGCGATAGTACCCGGCGAGCTCCGCGGCCTCCCACACGGACCCTTCCGCCGTCTCCCCGTCACCCATAAGCACGAACACCCGCGTGTCGGGTGAACCGAGCGCCAGGCCGAGACCAACGGAGAGGCCTTGCCCGAGCGACCCGGTCGCCGCGTCGACGAACGGCAATCTCGGTGTGGGATGCCCTTCGAGATCAGAGTCGAGCTTCCTCAGGGTCAGGAGCTGCTCGCGCGGAAAGAGTCCAGCCTCGGCCCACGCCGCATAGAGGATCGGCGCCGCATGACCCTTCGAGAGAACGAACCGATCGTTCGCGGGGTCCTTCGGATGGCTCGGGTCATAACGCATGACCGAGAAAAACAGGACCGACATGATCTCGGCCGCCGATGCGCAACTCGTGGGGTGCCCGCTACCGGCCGCGGTCGTCGCTCGCACGGAATCGATCCGCAACTGTGTCGCCCGGTCCGCTAAGAAATCGAGGGCGGTAGAGCTCGGCGCGTCGCCCTGCGTCATCGAGGCCATTAGACTCTTCTCCTGAATGAGTGCCAAACGGTGACGCAGGATCGATTCCCAACGCTCCGAACGGACGATTCCGAGCCGCTCGTCGAGCTCCGCGACCGAGCTGAGCGGCAGCTCAACGCCGTCCGGGCACTCATCCTGGGCCTCCTCGCCTTCTCAGCCGTCGCTTATTCGCCGACGCTGACCCCGGCACTGCGCTTGGTCAACGTGTCGGTCCTGATTCCTACCCTGGCCTGGACCTTCTTTCAGTACTTGCGCTGGTACCACCGGCCCCGGTTACCCGCTTGGCTCAGCATCGCGAACCCGGTCGTCGACGTCACGGCGGTGACCCTCAGCATGCTCGGCTACGGTCTCGCCCAATCAGCCGGGCTCGCCCTCAAGGCCCCGATTTTCCTGGCCTACTTCGCAATTCTGGCGGCTCGCCCCGTCACGTCATCAACTCGCATCGCGTGGGTCGTGAGCGCGTTGACCGTCGTCGAATATTCGGTCCTCGTGATCTTCCTCCTGTCGACCGGCAGCGTGCCGACGACCGCGAGTCCGCTCGCCGCGGCAGCCGGCAGCGCGGTCGCCCCACTGGACGAAGGCGCCAAGATCCTTCTGCTCGCGGTCGCCGGCGCTGCTTCGGGCTTCGCGACCACGTGGCACGAGCGTTTGGCAAAGCGGTACGACCAGGCGGCGCGTGAACAAGAACGGCTCGCGGTCCGGCTGGGGCGAGCACAGTTCGAGAGCCTCAAGCAGCAACTGCAACCGCATTTTCTCTTTAATGCGCTGAACGCCATCACGGCATTGATCCCCATCGATCCCCGGGGCGCCGAGCGGGCGGTGCATGGACTCGGCGAGCTCTTGCGCCTCTCACTCGACGCGGGCGCCGAGCACGAAGTCCGCGTCGAGCGAGAGCTGGAGCTGCTGGGACACTATGTCGACATGCAGCGACTGCGATTCCAGGAACGGTTGACCGTCCGGATCGATGTCGACCCGAGTGTCCGGACAGCGATCGTGCCGAATCTCGTCCTGCAACCGCTCGTTGAGAATGCGATACGGCACGGCATACAACCGAGAGCGGCCGGCGGGACGGTTGATGTAAAAGCGTCGCGGGATGGCGCGATCCTGCGCCTCACGGTCGCCGATGACGGAATAGGCGCGAGCCTCGACGGCTCCTATCAGGAGGGCATAGGTTTAGGCAATACCCGCGCACGGCTGCGCCACATGTACGGAGACCGCCAGCGCTTGACGATCTCGACGGCGCCCGGCGCAGGCTTCACGGTCGACATCGAGCTTCCCTACCGAACGTGACACCGCTTCGAGTTCTCATAGTCGATGACGAACCGCTGGCGCGCACGCGCCTGCGCGAGCTTCTGGACGATGATCCGGCGATCGCGATCGTCGCCGAGTGCGGCAACGGTCGCGATGCGGTCACGGCCATCCAGCATGAGGGACCTGACGTCGTCCTCCTCGACATCCAGATGCCGGAGATGGACGGGTTCGCCGTCGTGCGCGCGGTCGGCGCCGAGCATATGCCGGCGGTGGTGTTCGTCACGGCATCGGATGCGCACGCGGTGCGCGCGTTCGAGGTGCACGCGGTCGACTACGTGCTCAAGCCCGTGGACCGGGAACGGTTCGCCGAAGCGATGCGGCGGGCCAAGGAGCGCGCGACATCGCCCGGCGATCTGCGCGCCCGCCTCACGGCGCTTGTCGCCGACGTGTCGTCGGCCGCTCGTACCGCGCCCGCGCAATCCCGCCTGGCGATCCGCACCGTCCGCGGCAACGGCCGCGTGCTCTTCATTCGGACCAGCGACATCGATTGGTGCGAGGCGATGGATAATCACCTGCGGCTCCACGTTGGCAAGGAGACGTATGTGATCCGTGAAACTTTGACCAATCTCGAACAACGTCTTCCCGCCGGCGCGTTTCTCCGCGTGCATCGTTCGTCGCTCGTCAACGTCGATCGCATTCGCGAAATTCAGCCATGGTTTGGTGGAGATTATGTGCTGATCTTGACAGACGGCACGAAAGTCACCACCGGCCGACGGTATCGCACCGCCGTGCAAACTTTTTTGGACCGCTCGTCATAGTGCGTTCGCGGTTGGTCCCCAAAGAATTGTAGGTCGTCTGCGCGCCTCCGATCATGGGCTGTTTCTCACCCAGGAGAGGAGGTATGAAGCGTTATTGGTTCGCGCTCGTGTGGACCGCGACCGCCGCAGCACAGCAATCGCCAACGGGGACCGTGAGCGGAACGGTCACCGACGCCGACTCGAAGACGCCCGTGTCGGATGTCGGCATCCTGATCGTCGGAACGAACCGCGCCGCCCGCACGAACGCGGCCGGACAATACCGGATCGTGAATATTCCGATCGGCGCTCAACAGGTCCGCGCGGTGCGTCTCGGCTATTCGCCCGCGGAACAGACCGTGACTCTGCGCGAAGGCGCCACCGTGCAGGCCGACTTCGCCCTGCACACGACGTCGACGACCCTCGCCCAGGTCGTCATTACTGGCACGTCGACGCAGACCCAGCAAGCGCGCGAGAATGGCGCGTCCATCGGCGTCATTGCCCTCGACTCGATCAACCCCACGCCGGTGACCGACTTCACCGAGCTGTTGGACGCCCGCGTCCCCGGACTCGCCGTCCAACAGATTTCCGGATCGGTCGGCACGGCGGCCAAGATCGTGATCCGTGGCGCCGGGACCGCCGCGCTCAGCGATCAACCGCTGATCGTCATCGACGGCATCCGCGCCTATAACGACATCAACGGCTTCTCCGACCTCGGCGGGGTCGGTGGCCAGTCGATCTCGCGCTTCGACGACATCGACAAAGAGAGCATCGAAGACGTCCAAGTGCTCAAAGGTGCCGCCGCGGCTGCCCTGTACGGCACCGAGGCGGCGTCCGGTGTCATCGTGATCCAGACCCGCCACGGCGAAGTGGGTCAAAGCCCGCGCTGGCACCTCTTCGGCACACTCGGCTCGATCACGAACTACGTGGACTTCCCGGCGAACTGGGGCCGCGGTGTCGCCAGCAACCCGAACGCCTCGTGCAGTCTCATCGACGAGTACTCCGGCGTCTGCACGGGCGCGCATGGGGCACTGGGAGGCACCCAGGCCTTCAACTACAACCTGATCGACAACTCCAACAGCATCCATACGGGTTACGACGAAGGCACCGGTCTCAGCGTCGACGGCGGCACGCCGACGATCACGTACTACCTCGGCGCGAACTGGGACCGCGAGCAGGGCATCTTCGCCGACAACGCGGATCGCTGGACGCACTTGAACGGCGCGTTCACGATCCACCCGTATTCGATCTTCGATCTCTCGACGAGCATCCAATACACGCAGCGCCGCACACTCCTCCCGATCGGTGACAATGGGATCGGCGGTGTGATCACCGGAGACCTGCTCGGTGGTCCCGGCCCCGGATTGTTCTTCCAGGGCCTGACACCGCAAGCCGCCGAGCAAGCGCCGAACGACGAGAACGTGGATCGGTTCTCGATCGGCACGAACGGGACGCTGCGCGCGGAACCCTGGCTCACGTTCAAGGGAACGGCCGGCCTCGATTATCTCACGCAGTACGACTCGTACTTCTACTCGCAGATCGTGCTGCCCCCGGTCGTCACGGCGCAGGGGAACGCCGGGGCCGCCAACAACGCGATCTTCCAGTACACGGGATCGGCATCGGCGATCGCGCAGTACCCTATCGCCCCGGCACTCTCGGGTTCGACGACGTTCGGCGGCGAGTGGCAGGACTTCTCGCTCCGACAGACGTTCGGCACCGGCACGGGACTCTTGCCCGGGACGAGCGACCTCTCGGGCGCGACCGGCAGCTTCACGACCGGCGAGATCAACAACGACATCGTGAACATCGGCGGGTTCGTGCAGCAGACCGTGACCTGGCGCAACATCCTGTACGCCACGGCCGCTGCCCGGCTCGACGGCAACAGTGCCTTTGGCCAACAGTCCAGCACCGCGCTCTACCCCTCGGGCAACCTCTCGTACGTCGTGAGCGACGAGCGGTTCTGGCCCCGCAACGACATCGTGAGCTCGCTCCGCCTGCGGGTCGCGGCCGGCCAGACCGGCGTTCAACCGTTCTTCCGGCAAGCCCAGGGGAGCTACATCAGTGGCGGGTACAATACGCTCGGCCAAGGCACGCAGATCGCGCTCCTGCCGAATACATACGCCAGCGCGAACCTCGAGCCGGAGCGCTCCACCGAGTACGAAGGCGGATTCGACATCGGCATCGCCAAAGAACGGGCAACGCTGACGGTCACGGCCTATGACAAGACCGAGAAGAATCTCGTCCAGCAGGAAAACATCGACATCTCGACCGGCGTGGGTCCGGGACTGCCGCCGACCTTCAAATACTCGAACCTCGGCGAGATCGATAACCGGGGCCTCGAGTTCGGCCTGGCGGCGAACCTGTTCCGCAGTCGGCCCGTCACCGTCGACTTGAGCACCAATTTCTATCTCGAGCGGAACCTCCTGGTGAACCTGGGCAAACCGGCCGCCGCACAGCTCACGAGCGGCGTGAGCGGCAATCGGTTGCAGCTCGACACCACGGGATTCCCGCTGGGCGAGTACTTCGCGGTGCCCTACACGTTCGCCGACAAGCACCACGACGGCATCATCACGCCGGACGATATCACGTTCGGCACGCACGCGGTCCCGGTCGGCGCGCCCGGTCCTCGCGAAGAGTTCACCATCGCGCCAACGGTCACGCTGTTCAAGATCCTGCGCATCAATACGCTGTTCGATCGACGCGATGGGATCACGGTGTACGACGGCACCGATGCCTTCCGGTGCTACTCGCCGGGGTTTCAAGAAGGACGGGAGTGCAACGATCCGAAGGCGTCGCTCAAGGATCAGGCGGCCGCGGTTGCCCAGAACGGGGCGTTCTTCGGTCAGCAGGCGAGCGACTTCGGGTATCTGCTCAACGGCTCATTCTGGAAGTGGCGCGAGCTGTCGGTCGCGATCAGCGCGCCCGAGAGCATCAGCCGCCGGTTCCTCGGTGGCCACGCGGCGCAGTTCACGATCTCGGGGCGCAACCTCGGCACGTGGACGCCGTATCGCGGGCTCGATCCCGAGCTCAGTCAATTCGGCGGCAACTTCAACCCCGCCGCATCTGGACAGTTCTTCAGCCAACCCCCGTCGCGCTACTTCATCGGCCGCATTGATCTCTCCTGGTGACCAATATGAAACGCCTTATCGTCTTAGCCCTGGTCGTCGGATGCGACGCCTCTCAGCCGCTGAAGGTGAAGGATCCGGACATCGCGCCACCGAGCGAAATCAATAACCCGGCCTCGCTCCCATTCCTGTCCGCCGGCACGCTCACCGACTTCGCCGTCGCGTTCATCGGCGCCTCGGACCAACTGAACAACGCCCACGAGGGCATCGCCTCGATGGGCGCCATTTTCACCGACGAATTCACCGACTACGACACGTACACGACCCGCAACGCGCTCAACAACCGCGTGGCCGTCGCGGCCAACGCGAACCTCGCCGCGGTCTATCAGAATCTCGGCCAGACGCACAACGATGCGTTGCGCGCCGTGTCGGCGTACACGAAGTTCGCCCCATCGACCGTCGATCGCGCCGAGATGTACGCGATCGACGCATACATCTATATGCTCGTGGCCGAGCATTGGTGCTCGGGCGAGCCGTTCAGCACGATTGATGTCGCGACCGGGAACGTCACGAACAATCCGTTCCTGACCACGACGCAGATGCTCGACACCGCGCTCACCGAGCTGCAGCAGGCCAAACAGGTGGCGGCGTCGGACAAGGCGGCGACGCAGCAACGCGTGGCGAGCGTGACCGGACTCGCCCAGGTCGGCGCCGCGCGCGCCCTGCTCGACCTGGGCCAGGTCGCCGCGGCCGCTGATTCTGCCGCCGCGGTCCAATCGGGATTCGCCTACCAGATCTTCGCGTCGAGCAACACGCCGCGACAGAACAACGGCATCTGGTTCTATACGATCTCGTTCAACGCATTCAGCGTGGGCGACCGGAAAAATGGGACCGGCCTCCCTTTCCAATCAGACACCGATCCTCGCGTCCCATGGAGCGCCCCGCCAGGTCTGACGGGCTCCAACGGAGGCGGGCCTTTCATTATCCAGGAGAAATATCAGAGCTCGAGCACGCCGGTGACGCTTGGCGACTATACGGAAGCCCAGTTGATCGTGGCCGAGGGAGATCTCTTTGCCGGCAACTATGCCGGGGCCCTGCAGATCATGAACACCCTGCGCGCGAGCTCGGGGCTGACGTTTCCGGCGCGGGACGCGCTGGCCGACCTGAGCGCGGCTCCCCGGAAGGCCCAGATGCAACAAATCCTGTCCGAGCGCGCCTTCTGGATGTATGTGACCGGACACCGCCTGGGCGACTGGCGGCGGATGCTGCGCTCCCCCTACAACGCGGCCCCGTACAGCTTCGTGACCGAAGACGTCTACCCGGTCGGCGGCAGCCTATCGACTACGCTCGAATTTCCGACGCCTCAGCTCACAAGCCCGAACCCCAACTACAAGGCCTGCGACCCGACTATACCATGAATTGACCAAAAACGAACGATTCACTGACACTCATTCTGTCAGGCCCCTCCCCCGGCTTTTCACCGCACGCGCTTTGTGATTCGCCCCGTGGGAGGGGCTTTTCGTCCCATTGGCGGGCGCCTGTCACCCGACAATGCTTGACAGAACAACGCCAACGACGTGACAATAGCCGCTTGGACTTTCTCGTTCGAGATGGCTAGTAGGACACTCACTTAGGAGGCGGAGGATGACACTATGCGTCGATTTGCGTTAGCGATCGGATGGTCCCTGGCGGGACTGGCGGCCGCCGTCGGACCCGTGCGACTCGCCTCACAAGAAAGCGGGGGAACCGTCACCGGTCGCGTCACCGACAAGGGGACGGGAGGCGGCGTTGGGCAGGCGGTGGTGACCGTCGTTGGCACGGCGATCCGAGTCCAGACCAGTGACAGTGGCACCTATCGGCTCCGGCGCGTTCCGGCCGGAACCCAGACGCTGCGCGCGATCCGACTCGGGTACACTGCCAATACCGTGACGGTGTCCGTGACGGACGGCGCCACGGTCACCGGTGACATGTCCCTGACCCCGGCGGCCAGGGTCCTCACGCAGGTGCAGATCACCGGCACGGGACAATCGAAGGAATCCCGCGAGGTGGCGACGTTCACGCCGACGCTCGCCGTCGACTCGATGACGCTGGCCGCGACACCCAATTTCGCCAGCGTGCTCGAAGGGTCGGCTCCCGGCGTCCAAGTGACGCAAGCCAGCGGCACGACCGGTGCCGGCGCCCGCGTCCGTATTCGTGGCGCGAGCTCGATCTCGCTGTCGAACGAGCCACTGCTCGTCATCGACGGCGTCGAGGTCGACAACAACCCGAACGCGTTGAGCGGCAACGGCAACCCGCTGGGTATCGCCGTCGGCGGCCAGCAGCCGTCGCGCCTCAACGACATCAATCCGGAAGACATCGAGTCGGTACAGACGCTCCAGGGTCCGGCCGCGACCGGTCTCTATGGCACCGCGGCGGCCAACGGCGTGATCGTGATCACGACCAAGCGCGGCACCGCCGGCAAGCAGCACTGGGATGGGTTCGTCGAGAACGGCGAGCTCCACGACCAGAACGATTATCCAGCCAACTACGGGGCATTCTCGAATATCGGCTACAGCAATTGCCAGATTTTCTTCACGCCTCTGCCCGCCTCGCAGGGCGGTTGCACGATCGATAGCGTGACGCATTACAGCCCGCTCCGTGGCCAGCTCACGCCGATCCGGATGGGACGCCGCCAGGAATACAACCTGAGCACGAGCGGCGGTTCGGACGTCAATCAGTACTTCGTGAGCGGCGATTACCAGCTGGAGAACGGCACGGACATCGGCAATCAGCTGCAGAAGACGAACGCCCGCGCCAATTTCTCGACGCGGCCGCGCAGCGACCTGTCGATCAGCATGAGCGCCGGCTACGTCGCCAGCAACACGCGGCTGCCGCAGAACGACAACGACATCCTCGGGAATCTCTCCGAGGGTCTGCTCGGCAACGGGCTCAGTGGTCCAGCGAACAACTTCGGCTACTTCGGTGGCAACTTGAACCCGGCCGTGATGTCCGCCATTCGGACCTTCGAAGACATCCAGCGCTTCACGCCGTCGGTGACGGCGAGCTACACCCCGGTCTCGTGGCTGTCCGCCAACCTCACGGGCGGCTTCGACCTCGTGAACTCCGACCAAGAAGACGGTGAGCAGCCGAACATCGTGCCGTTCGGCAACGATATTCTCGGGACACGGACGCGTGACCGGCTCGAAGATGAGACGTACACGTTGAACGCGAACGTCAACGGGACGGCGAACCTCCCGATGGACATCCGCTCCACCACCACCGTCGGCGGCAGCTGGCGGCGGACGTTGGAAACCGGCACGTTCGCCCAAGGCGCGGGCCTGACCGCTGGCTCGAGCTCGCTCACGGCCGTGTCGCAGCTGATCGCCGTCAGCGAGATCAATCAGGACAACCGCGTGCTCGGCGGCTTCGTCCAGCAGCAGTTCGGCTGGCGCGATAAGCTGTTCATCACGGCCGGCATCCGGCTGGACAAGAACAGCTCGACCGGTATCGCGGCGGGCACGGCTGCGTACCCGACCGCCAACGCCTCGTACGTGATCAGCGACGAGCCGTGGTTCCCGAAGAGCAACATCATCTCGGCCCTCAAGCTGCGCTTCGCGGCTGGTCAGTCGGGACTGCACCCGGATTTCCTCAACGCGCTGACGTACAAGAACCCGGTCACGGGTGTGACGCCGGCCGGCAACCCGACGTCGGCGTTCACGGCCGGTAACCCCGGAAACCCCGACCTCAAGCCCGAGCGCACGACCGAAATCGAAGAGGGTTTCGATCTCTCGGTGCTGAAGGACCGGCTCACCGTGGGTCTCACGTACTACGATAAGCACACGACGGATGCGTTGATCCAACAGACGCTGGCGCCGTCGGTCGGCGATACGACGTTCCAGTGGGCGAACTTGGGCAGGGTCCGGAACCGCGGCCTCGAGCTCCAGACGACGGCCGAAGTCGTCCGGATGCGGAACGCCAACTTCACGGTCACGGGCAACTTCTCGACCCTCGAGAACCGCCTGCAGCACATCGGGACCGTCAATAACACCCCGATCATCACGGGCCTGGGCGGCGCGACCCAGGAGTTCGCCCAAGGCAAGCCGCTGGGCGGATTCTGGCAGCTGCCCTACACCTATACCACCACCAACGGCATCGTCACGCCGAATGACGTCACGGTTGGCCCGAACCGCGTCTACCTCGGCAGCGTATTGCCGACGGAGAACGCGAGCCTTTCGCCCGAGCTGACGCTCTTCCGCATCGTGAAGATCTCGTCGCTGTTCGATTTCCAGGGCGGCAACAAACTGTACAACGGGACGGACGACTTCCGGTGTGGCCAGTTCTTCAACTGCCAAGAGGACTACACCAAGGGGAATCCGGCCTTACAGGCTCGCGACATCGCCGACCGGTTCTACGGCACCGTCGCCGGCTTCATCCAAGACGCATCGTTCTGGAAGTGGCGCGAAGCAGCCGTGTCGTTGCTGCTGCCGCCCGAGTATGCCCGGAAGATCTATGCGCGTGGCGCGACCGTCACGCTCGCGGTTCGCAATCTGCGGACGTGGACGAAGTACGGGGGCCTCGATCCCGAAGTGCTCGAGAATCTCGCCGGCGCCAACAATTTCGAGGGCGCTGACTTCCTGACACAACCGCCCGTGCGCTATTACACGGTGCGCGTGACCCTCAACTACTGAGATGATGCGACGCCAATTGACTCATATCATTGCGGGCGGCGCCGCTCTGGCCCTTGGCCTGGGATTGATCGCCTGCGATAATCGTACGCTGCGTGTGACCGCGCCTGACGTTGTGCAGCCAAGCGCGTTGACCAACCCGGCGGCCTTGGCAACAGTGACGGCCGCCGTGTACGCCGACTTCGGGTACTCGTACGGCGGCGACGGGGGTGACGACGAGGGCTTCGTTCAGCAGACCGGATTGCTGGGTGACGAATTCCATTCGTCGGATACCTTCCCGACCCGGAACCAGATCGACATCCGTCAGACCACGACGGACAACGCCCAACTCGGCAGCATCTTCGCCCGCTTGCAGCGCGCGCGGGCGACCGGCGAATTTGCCGCGCGGCAGTATCAGTCACTCCAGCCGGGCGTAGCACTGGAGGCCGAGGCGCTCACCTTCGTGGGGCTCACGTACATCGAGGCCGGCGAAGCGTACTGCAGTGGCATTCCGTTCAGTCAGATCACCTCGACCGGTGCGGTCACGTACGGTCAGCTGGAGCCGACCGCGCAAGTGTGGCACGATGGGCGCGCGCGGCTCGACTCGGCGATCGCGATTCTGACCGCGGGGAAGGACACCGTCGACAGCAAGGCGCAGGTCGCGCTGGAGCTCGCGTTCGCGTCGGTCGTCAAGGGCCGGATGTTGATCGACTCGGGCGACTATGCCGACGCCGCGCTCGCGGTGGCCGCCGTGCCGGACGGCTTCGTGTTCAATCAGGGCTACGCGGCGACACCCTCGCGCGTGAACAACGGCGTGTGGGAGTATGACGAGAACGAAGGCCGGTTCAGCGTCGCCGACAGCGAAGGGATTGTCGGCCTGCCCTATCGGACGGCGAATGATCCGCGCGTGCAGTGGGTCGACTCGGGCGTCAAAGGGTTCGACCACGTGACGGAGCTCTTCAACCAGCACAAGTATCCGAGTCGCAGCGCCGCGATTCCGATTGCCACGGACATCGAAGCCCGACTGATCGAGGCCGAAGCGGCCCTGAAAGCGGGCAACAACGGCCTGTTCCTGAGCAAGATCAACCAGGCGCGCGCCGACGCGGCGACCGATTTGGGAGTCTCCGTGACGGCCGCTTCTGGCGTGCCGGCGGGCCTGAGCGCGGTCCAGTTCCTGTTCGAGGAACGCGCCTTCGGCCTCTGGCTCACGGCGCACCGCCTTGGCGATATGCGTCGAGAGATGACGCAGTATGGCCTGACCGCCGATCAGGTGTACCCGAACGGACCGTATCCAAAGGGCGGCGTCTACGGCCCCGAGATTACGCTGCCGATTCCGGTCACCGAGCTGGCGAATCCGAACTACAAAACCTGCGACGATACGAAGCCGTAGGTCCGTAGCCGTTTCGTACCTCAACCTCGACGGCGGCTCTTCGGAGTCGCCGTCGTTTTTTATGCGACGTCGACGAGCTCGTACTCCTCGATCGGCCTATGGCCGTTGCCGTTCGTCGACACGCCGAACCGCTCCACGACCTCACCGAGTGACGCCGCCGACCGCTCCAGGGCCGCCGCGGTCGTCCGGAGGTGGTCCGTGAGCTCCCGCTGCCGCGCCGTCGCTGTGGCCACCTGCGCCGTCTCGGCCGCCGTGCCCTCGGCCACCCGCACCACGAGGGTCGTCGCCGTGCCGAGGTCTCCAACCAAGGATTCGGCCTGCGCGGCTGCAGTAACGACCGACTGCGCGAGCGCGACCGTCCGCTCGACCCGAATCTCGATGTCGTGGAACACCGTCAGCGCATTGCGCATGACCTGCTCTCCGCCCTCGGCGGCCTCGCGGGCATGGGCCATATGCAGGTCCAACTCGTCGGCTCGCGATCCAATCTGCTCCAGGAGCCCCTGGATGGCCGTGAGAGCGTCGGCGCTACGCCGGGCCAATAGACGCACCTCGTCGGCCACGACCGCGAACCCCTTGCCCTGCTCGCCCGCCCGCGCGGCCTCGATCGCCGCGTTGAGCGCCAGGAGGTTCGTCTGCCGGGCGATCCCTCCGATCTCGTCGATCAACTCGTTGGCGGACGTGGCCGCCGTCCGTAAGCCAGCCAGACGCCCCACCGCGTCCCGGGACACGGCCGCTATGTCCGCGACGCGGGTCGTCGCGCCATCCGCGCTGGCGACCCCGTCGACGGTCCGCTGGCGCACCGCGTCGGAGATCTCGAGGGTCTCACGCGCCGCCCCACCGACGCCCGCCGCGGCCGCCGTGAGCCGCTCGGCGGCTCCCCCAATGCGACGGGCGGCCATCGTATTCTCATGGGCACCTGCCGTCAGGCGGGCGAGCGACGCCGTCACCTGCTCCGCGCCATCGGCCACGACCCCACCAATTCGGGAGACCTCGGCCGCGGCCGCCAACACGGCCTGCGCGGTCTGCTGGGTCTGCGCCACGAGCGACGCCACGTCATGGAGGGCCGACGTCACGCCATCCGTGCCGCTCTGCATCAGGAGCGTCGACCACTCCCCTTTCCGGATGGACTCGGCCAAGGCCTCGAGCTGGCCCAAGGGTCGCGTCATGATCTCGTTCAGCCGCCACACGAACCAGCCAATGGCGGGAAGCGAGATAGCCCAGGCGATGACCAGCTCCACCGGACGCAGGCCTCGGAACGCCACGGAATACACGACCGTGCCGATGATCAGCAGGAACACGCCGAGGGTTGACGCGATCTCGCCGAGCAGACGGTCGCGGAAGCGGCTCCGGACGATGAGCACTGCCGCCGCTATCACCACCGCCATCACGGCCAGCGTCAGATAGAGGCGAGAGGGATCGTACGGGACACCGGTCCACGATGGTGTCATAGTGCGAACCTATCGCGAGGGGGTTGCCCCCACCACGACCACGGGGTAATCGACTGAGCGTTCGGGGTGAACGTGCCGCGCTTACAGACGATTGTGGCGGGTGGGCGTCTCAAAATGGCAGCGCGTCACACACGCGTTTCGATCGGGCATCAACTCGCTCGAATCATCTCGCGAGGCATCGGCTCCTCCGCACGAACGTCCGCCCGCACATGTGACGATTCTCATGCGGGATGACTCGCTCGTCGCCACCTTCGGGCACCGGAACGACGACGACGTCTTCGTCGACGGCGGCGAGCGCATGGTGCTGCACGTCGTGCTCGAGGCCGAGCACCTGCCGGGGCCACTCGACTACACCTTGGAATTCCGTCGCCCGCACTAAATTAGGTTCGGTTTCACCCGGACCTCTGGCTCGTCGTCACAGAATAATGGTCGTACGCCGTACACCATGGGCGGTCGTCGCCGCCTGCTATGTCGTGGCGTATATCGTGTTGACCGCCACGCATTCGAGCCTCATCGCGCATCTCGGCGCGGTGGCTTCGCCCGTGGCGTCCCTCCCGTTGAATTTCGGCTCGGCGTGGCTCTACTGGATCGCGGCGCGCCGGCGGGATTTCGACGTGCGCCTGCGCCGCGCGCTCTGGCTCGCCGGCGGCGCCATGGCGGCGGTGTTCCTCGGCCAGTGCGGCGATCTCGTCGTCCAATTCGTCGAGCATCGCGACTTCTCGCTCGCCTGGCCGATCGGGATCTTCCTGCTCTACTACCCGCTCATGCTGGGCGCCCTGCTCAGCCTTCCGCACGCGCGGCGCGCCCGGTTGGAGTGGTGGAAATTCGCGCTGGATGCCGCGACGGTCGTCCTCGGCGGCGCCGTCGTGGTCTGGTACTTCGTGTTGCATCCCACGGCGTCGACACCGATGGATCCGCGCGCGGTGCTCGTGGCGTTCGCGTTCCCGATCGGCGACCTCGTGCTCCTGTTCGGCCTCACGACGCTCGTGCTGCGTCGCACCGCGGAGGGACCGCCGACCGCGTTCCGGTTCCTCGTGCTTGCGCAGTTCTCGGGGATCTCCGCGGATCTCATCGGCAGTGTCCTGTTGCCGGCCACGGGCACGCTCAACGCGATGCTGCCGGATTCGCTCTATTTCATCACCGCCGTGCTCACGATCGCGAGCGGCGAGCTGTATGCGCGGGAGTCGCTCACGGGGCGTGACGGTGGTGAGACGGCGACGGGCCTCTCCCGCTATCAACTCGGCAGCCCGTTGCCATACGTGGCGGCCGGCTTCGTGTACCTCCTGCTGTTGACCGCCGCCGTGCGCGCCCGCGGCTCCGCGTTGAGTGATCTCGTCGTGGCGGCCGCGCCGGTCACGGTGCTGCTTACTGCTCGCGGACTCGTCTCGGCGCGACAAAACGCACGACTGCTGACCGAACGGGGCGAGCGCGCCGGACAGGCGCGGCTCGTCGCCCTCCTCGACGCGACAACCGATTTCGTGGGCGTCGCCAACGACACCGGCGAGATGGCCTACATCAATCCGGCGGGTCGCCGGATGATCGGCCTCGCCGACACCGAGTCGGTGCGCGAGATGTCCTTGCGTGACATCACGGCGACGATCCCGCCCAAGAAAGATGGCGTTTGGGAAGGCGAGTCCGTCGTGCGGACGCGCGACGGACAAGAGGTCCCGGTGTCGCAGGTGATTGTCGCGCATACCTCGCCTCAGGGCGATCGATCGGTCGCCACCATCATGCGGGACATTAGCGGCTGGAAGCACTTGGACCGCGTGAAGAGCGAGTTCGTGTCGACGGTCTCCCACGAGTTACGCACGCCGCTCACCGCGATTCGTGGGTCCTTGGGCCTGCTCGAAGGTGGAGGGGTCACGAACCTTCCGCCGAAGGCGCTCAATTTGCTGCGTATCGCGCGCAATAATTGCGACCGCCTCGTGCGGTTGCTGAACGACATGTTGGACCTGGACAAGATCGAGGCAGGCAAGCTCGCCCTCCGCGCGGTCCCGCTCGAGCCGGCGGAGGTCGTCGGCGCGGCGCTCGATGAGCTGCGCCCCATGGCTGACCAACGCGCGATCGCCTTGGTCGAGGACCTCGCGCCAGTGCCCCCGGTGACCGGCGATCGCGACCGGCTGATTCAGGTGCTCACGAACCTGGTGTCGAACGCGATCAAGTTCTCACCCGCGGCCGCGACCGTGACGGTCTCGATCACCGCCGTCGAGCATGGCGTGCGGTTCGCCGTGCACAATCCCGGTCCCGGTATCGCGCCCCACGACATGCCGCGCCTCTTCGGCCGCTTTCAGCAGCTGGACGGATCCGATCGGCGCCGCCACGGCGGGACGGGCCTCGGGCTGGCGATCGCGAAGGCCATCGTCGAGCAGCACGAAGGCACGATCGGCGTCGAGTCGGATCCCGGCGCCGGGACAACCTTCTGGTTCGTGCTACGCTACCGTGATCGTCTCGTCGAGGTAGACGTCCTGCACGAGGTGTAGGAGCTTCACGCCGTCTTTCATCGGCCGCTGGAACGCTTTTCGTCCAGTGATCAACCCGGTGCCACCGGCTCTCTTGTTGATCACCGCGGTCTTGGCTGCGTCCGCGAAGTCATTGTCCCCGGAGGCGCCTCCGGAGTTGATCAGTCCCGCGCGGCCCATATAGCAACACGCGACCTGATACCGGCACAGGTCGATAGGGTTATCAGACGTGAGATCCGTGTAGACCCGCTTATCAGTTTTGCCATATGGCTTGCCGAGCGCCTTGGCGACGGCGCCGTACCCGTTGTTGTTGACCGCCAGCTTCTGCTTGATGATATCGGCCTCGATCGTGACGCCGAGGTGGTTCGCTTGTCCCGTGAGATCGGCGGAGAGTTGGTAGTCCGTGCCGTCGATCTCGAACAGGGGGTTGCGCAGATAGCACCAGAGGACCGTGGCCAACCCGCACTCGTGGGCCTGCTGGAACGCGTGGCTGATCTCGGTGATCTGCCGGTCGGACTCGGGCGACCCGAAGTAGATCGTTGCGCCGACCGCGGCGGCTCCCATGTCCCACGCTTGCTTGACGGTCCCGAACAGGATCTGGTCGAACTTATTCGGTGCCGTCAGCAACTCATTGTGATTGAGCTTGACGAGGAACGGGATCTTGTGCGCGTACTTCCGCCCGACGGATCCGAGCACGCCAATGGTCGATGCCACGGCATTGCACTCGCCCTCGATCGCCAGCTTGACGATGTTCTCGGGATCGAAGTACTGGGGATTCTTGGCGAATGATGCGCCAGCCGAGTGCTCGATGCCTTGGTCGACGGGGAGGATCGAGAGGTAGCCGGTGCCCGCCAGCCGTCCGGTATTGAACATGGCGCGCAGATTCCGGAGCACCTGAATGGACCGGTCGGACTGCGTGTATACGCGGTCCACGAAGTCCGGACCCGGCAGGTGCAGCATGTCCTTGGGAATCTTCGCCGCGGAGAAGCCGAGCAGCCTGTCGGCCTCTGGTCCGAGGTATTGCTCGAGGCTCGTGGTCATCGTCGTTTGGCCCATGGGGCCAAAAATACATGATTGACGGCATGCCGCCCACGGGCCAGCGGAGATGCTCGGCGGCATGCTTGCCTCGCTGCTCTGGGGCTCGACCTGGATCCTCATATCGGGCTGGACCGGGCGGCTCGCGGGCGTGCACCAAGTAGTGGACGAGGGACGTGCACCGGCATAGGTTGGCGCCTATGAAACGGAGTCTCCCATTGGCGCTGGCCATTCTCGCGATCGTGGCCGCATGTGATGCGAACAATTCGACTGGCCCGTTCACCGGAACGCTCAAAGTCAGTCTTTCGAGCTCGGTCGGCGGTGCGCTCGCCAACATCCGCGTCGTCGTCTACCCGCCGACTGGCGACTCGACGGTCTTGCACACGGGGAGCGACGGCTCCCTTCAGCTCAACAACGTTCCACTTGGCACCGGTGTCGTCCAAGTCGAGAGCCTTCCGGCCGACTGCGACACCCAACCTCCGTACAATTTCTATCTCGAGTCGCCGCAAACGACGGCGTCAGTGGTCCTGACCATCACGTGTACGTCGAGCCACCAAGTTGTGGCGGGGCTCGGAGACCTGGACGGCGGAGCCATCAACGAGGTACGCCGAAATCGGCCGTCGCGCGGTCACGATGCTCGGCGCATCGCTCTCGAATATCGCGTCGCGGGCCTGACCGACGCGCCACGGGGGATGGGCGACGTGATATTCGACCGCCGATCCGTCCGCTGCCACCTCGAGCTCGGTCCCGGCCGGAACACGTGCGGCGAGCACGTTCAGAAAGCTATTCCCGCTTGATGCGGATATCGCCGTCACCGGTTCGGATGTTGAGCCGCACGTCGCCGCCCGACCCGACGGTCCCGCGCAGGTGCCGCGGGTCCATGTGTCCGGAGAGCGCGAGGGGCATCTCGCTCTCGATCGAGCCATCGCTCGTCGACGCATCGATTTCCCCACCGAACGCGGACGCGACGAAGATGGTGACCGACCCGTCGCCGGTATGGAGATTGATGTCGCCGGGATTCACCGCTTTCGCCATACGGAGCTGAACGTCCCCATCGCCGCTGGTCGCCTCGACGGGCCCGGACGCGGCCGAGATGGAGATGGATCCGTCGCCCGTATGCGCCGTCACGGCGCGCTGGGCATTCTCGATCGTGATCGAGCCATCGCCGGAATTCGCTTTGACATCACCGGTTGCGCCGGACACGCTGATGTCACCGTCGCCGCTCGATACCGCGACGTCAGCCCCTGCTCCACGCACATCGATCGACCCATCGCCACTCGACGCAGAGATCTTGACCCCAGCGGGCAGCTCGACCGTGAAATCCGCCGACGGCGACGGTTCTCCGGGGAATCCCACATGGTACCCCTCCTCACCGTGCGCCCCTCTCGCGTCGCAGGACCCGTGGGGGTGATACGCGCAGATCGTCACGTCATCGCCGACCTTCACGACTTGGAAGACCAAGGCCCGCCCACCAGACAGGACATGAGTGCGCTGACCGTGCACCTTCGCCTGACCGCTCGTCCCGGTCACGCGGATATTGCCGTCGACACTGTTGATGTGCAGCGTAGCGCCGGCAGGCAGCGCGCCACTCCAATCGAACGTCGCGGCATCGACTTGGGCGCCCGCCGACTGCGCCGAGGCGGCGGCAAGCGCTAGGACCAGCGGGAAAGCTCGCATAGCGTCCATACGGGGGCGTTCACCTCGCGGTTTCACATGCTCGGAATCGGTCTCGTTGTCAGCGCTTGACACAGGTCGGCCACCGCCATGTTCCCGCCACACAAGAGCAACACCACGTGGTGGTCCGGGCCAAAGCGATCCCGCAGTTTCTCGGCCGCCACGAGGGTACATGACGCGGCGAGCTCGGTCAGCATTTTCGTTCGCTCGAGCAGAAACCTGAGCGCGGCGAGCGCCTCGTTGTCACTCACGACCGTCACGGACTCGACGTCGCGCTGAACGATCGAGAGAGTTTCGTCCGAGGCCGAGGGCGCCCCCAGGGTCTTCGCCATCGAGGTAATCGCGGGCATCATCACGGGTTTCCCCGCGGCCAACGCCCGGGACATGCAGTCGGCGCCTTCGGTCTCCACGCCCCAGATGCGCGTGGACGGCAGACAGGCTTTGATCGCGGTGCTGACGCCGCTGATGAGCCCACCACCTCCGATGCTCACGATGCAGTCCGTGATGTCGGGCACGTCTTCGATGATCTCGAGTCCGGTGGTGCCTGCTCCCGCCATGACGAGGACGTCCTTGAAGGGATGCACGGGCGCCCATCCCTTCGCGGCATACTGGTCGAGCAACTCGAAGCCTTCGTTGACCGCCCGCACGAATATGATCTCGGCGCCGTACCCGAGCGTGGCGTCGACGTAGTTCCGTGGAGTCGTCTCCGGCATGAAGAGCACCGCGCGGATGCCGAGCACCTGCGCCACGTACGCCACCGCCTGCGCGTGATTTCCACCGCTCACGGCCGCGACGCCGGCCGCGCGTTCTTCGGGCGTCAATCGCAGCATCTTGTTGAACGCCCCGCGGACCTTGAACGATCCGGTTTTTTGGAACAGCTCGGCCTTGAGATAGACATTCGTGCCGAGGCGCCGGCTCAGCACGTCGCTCCGGGCGAGCGGCGTACGTTTGACGTGCGGCGCAATCTGCGCGCGCGCGGCCTCGATGTCGGCGAGCGAGAGCGTGAATGGCACTACTGCACGGGCGAGCCGTACGGCGTCAGCTGATCGGCAACCACCTTCTTATCGCCAGCGACGACGATCGACATCTTGGACGGGTCGAGGTACTTCTGCGCCATGCTCTGCATATCGGCCGGCGTCACGCGGTTCACCGCGGGGATGTAGTTCACGAACCACTGATTGTCGAGACCATGGATGTCCATGAACTCGAGTTGGGCCGTCAACCCGGCCGGCATCGAGTTCCGGAGCACGAACACGCCGTCCAGATAGTGCTGAATGCTTTTCACTTCGTCGTCACTGGGAGCCGTCGTTCGCAACCGGTCGATCTCCCCGAAAATCTCCTTCAGCGAAGCGCCGGTCGCGCTGGTCGTCACGTCGGCGCTCTCCGTCCACGACGCGCTCCGGTAGTGCGCGGTGACGGTGCTGAATGGTGAGTACGTGTAGCCCTTCTGTTCCCGTATGTTGCTCGTGATCCGCGAGTTGAAGGACCCGCCGAGGAGTGCGTCGGTCGCGACGAGCGGGATCCAGTCGGCGCTCGATGGGTCGGCGACCCGGAGACCGACGTCCAGCGTCGATTGCACGGCGCCGGGCCGGTCGATGAGCACGAGTGTCCGCTCGGCGTGCGGTGGCGGCACGTTGATCGTCGGGGGCGAGCCCGCCGCCCAATCGGTGAACGTCTTCTCGATCGCCTGCTGCACCCGCCCCGCATCGAACTTGCCGACGACGATGAGATGCGCTCGTGCCGCGCCGACCGTGCGCGAATAGAAGTCCGTGATCTGCGCCGTCGTATACGATCCGAGGGCTTGGCTGGTCGGAAAGAGCCGTCCATACGGATGGTCGGGATACATGAGCTTCGCGTACCGCTCGGCCGCTATCTGCTGTGGCTGCGTCTTCGCGATAGCCAGTTGCCGCTGCCGGTCACCAATGAGCCGCGCCAACTCGGATTCGGGAAACTTCGGATGCCGCGCAACGTCACCGATCAGTCGCACAAACGCAGCCGCGGAGTCGCCGAGGATCGTGCCCGAGATCGACATGTCGTCGAATCCGGCGGTGATGCTGAGGTCACCACCCATCCCGGCGACGGCATCGGCGAGCCCGGCGGCCGATCGCGTGGTCGTCCCCTGCTGCATCATGTCGGCCATGAGCTTTGAGAGCCAGACTTGATCGGGTCCTTCATCGATCGCGCCGGTGCGGATGATCAGCGTGACCCTGGCGAGAGGCAGATCGCCGTGCGGAAAGGCCGTCACCTTCATGCCGTTCGGCAGGCTGGTGGTGTTGAGCCCCGGGAGGGCGAAGCCGATCTCCGCGGCCGGTGCTGGTGGCAGTTCCTTGTTTTGCGCGTGCAGGATCGACGCGGTCAGTGCCAACAGACCGGCGATTCTATTTGCCGACAGCGCCATTTGTCGTCTTCCCGGGCACGATGGTGAGGACGGTCCGATTGGTTGGCTGCAAGTATTCTTTGGCGGTTCTCAAAATCACCGCGGGAGTCACCGCGCGAAACTGCCCTTCGAGCGAATTGACGTAGTTGGCATTGTTGTCGAAGAGGGCATAGCTCGCCAGCAAGTCGGCCCGCCCAAACCCGGCCTGGCCGCCGATGATGTTGTACAGGTCCGCGCGTTCCTTGACCCGGGCCCGCTCGAGCGTGGCCGGGTCGACCGGTACGGTACGCAACGAATCGATGACCGCATCCGCCAGCTTGAGAATCTCGTCGGGCGAGTGCTGCGCGTCGTGAAAGAGCGAGACCATCCACAACATTGGCCCTTCGTAATCGAACATGTTGCCGAGCAAATTGATGCCGCCAGAGACGTCGCCCGTGACGCCAGCGCGCTGTACCAGCGCTTGGTAGAGCTTCGCATCGTGGCCTTGGAGCAAGATCTGGTCGATCAAGCCCATGGCGAAGTACTCCGGCGTATTCCGCGGCGGCATGTGATACGCGAAAGCCAGTGCCGGCCGCGTGGCGAGCGAGTCCGTCTTGCTCGCCCGAATCTCTTTCTCTTGCTTCGGTTCGGTGAGATCAGGACGGGGTGGGAGCGGCGCATCGGGAATGTTCCCGAAATATTTCTGGATCCACGCCATCACCTCCGCGGCAGCGAAGTCACCGGTGACGACGACCACGGCATTGCGTGGCGAGTAGTACGTCTTATGGAACGCCTCGGCGTCGGCGAGCGTCGCCGCGTCGATGTCGCGCAGGTCGCCGTAGAAGTTGTGGGCGTTGTACCAATTCGTGTTCGCGTACTGCGGCATGTCGAGCCACGGGAATCCACCGTACGGGCGATTCAACACGTTGACCCGTACCTCGCTCTTCACCACGCCCTGCTGGTTCGTCAGGTTGTCTTGCGTGATGGCGAGCGACCGCATGCGGTCGGCTTCCGCCCACAAGAACGTCTGGAGGGTGTTCGCGGGGACGGTTTCGAAATAATTCGTGAAGTCGAAGCGCGTAGAGCCGTTCAAGACTCCGCCGTTCGACTGCACGAGCTTGATGAATTCCATCTTTCCCAGGTTCTGGGAGCCCTGGAACATCAAGTGCTCGAACAAGTGCGCGAAGCCGGTCCGGTCGCGGGGCTCGATACGGAAGCCTATGTGATAGTACACGGCAACGGTCACGATCGGGGCCGAATGATCCGGCGAAAGCACATATCGCAACCCATTCGACATTGCGCCGGACGTCACCGGTATCTCGAACTTCGGGCTTTGCGCGCTGGCGCACGTCACGCCCAGTGTGATTGCCGCGCAAACACGCCACCATGTCATAGCTAGTGCTCCATATCCATCCCCTTCATATCCACGGGGAGGAAGGCTTCACCGAGATCCTGTCGATACACAGCGTCAGTCGTATCCACCATCGGCCATTGCTTCCCGCGATCCGGCACAAACAACCCGGCGACCGCCCCCATACCGGCGCCGTGGAGCGTCTGCCCTGTCGGATTGTCATACCGGACGGTGATGCGATAGCGATGGGACGCTTCGATTCTAAGCCCGAGTCGATACCAGCGATAGAACTTGGTAATCGGCATCTCGAGGACATGTCCTGACGAATCCCTGACAGGTTTCTGACGCCAGATCACCTGCCCGGTCGTCGCGTCCGTGAGCTCGAGCTCGGTCGCGAAATCGTGGACATGGCCACCGAGTCCCAGCACGTATCCGGAGATGGCCGGGCTCGACTCCCAAGATTGGACGGTCTGCCCGGGTGGGAGATCGAACGCGAGGCTGCCCTCGGGTCCGGTGCCGAGCGGAAACTTCACGTCGAGCACCCAGGGATACGCGCGGAAGAGCGGAAACACGGATCCCGCGAATCCCTCGGTCAGTCGATATCCGAATGTGAGGCGAATCCGGACGCCGTGATATGGGATGTCCGTGGGGTTGTTGAGCATGGCCGTCGCGAGGAGTCGCTGGCCGCGCTCGAGTGGGAGGCCGAGGACGAGCTGCGGGACATCGAGGGTCGGCGTCTCCTTTGACGCCGCCAGGATGTGCAAGCCGGTCGACAAGAACAGATCGCGACGTTTCGGATCGCGCAGGTTGACGTGGTGCAGGAACGGGCGCGGGAGCTCGTTGCCAGCGCTATCGATGACTGCCGTTTGGACGCTGTAGATCGAGCCGCTGGCCGGGATGATCAGCTGTTGCACCGGCAGGCTCATCATGCTCATGCCGCTGGATGCCGCCGCCAGGTCGACGGGGACGAGCTCGATCACGAGGGTGTGGTGCGCGGGGTCCAGCGTCGCTCGACCGCGGGGGAGCGTCGACAGATCTGGGATGGTCGGAGCGGTTAAGAATCCCAGCAAAACGGTTACGAAACGGATCATGGCCTATCAATATGGCCTCAGCGCGGCTCTTTGAGTAAGGCGTGGAGCCGCTCGCTGTGCGACCGACTCGAGGTGACCCGCGAGCCGTCGCGCATGGTCAACACATACTCCCCGTGACCGTGGGGCTCGAGCCGCTGCACGTGATCGATGTTCACGATCACCGACCGGTGCACCCGAATAAACCGGTCTGGGTGCAGCTTGCTGATGAAGGCCTTCATGGTGTCGCGCACGAAATGGACGCGTCCCCCGGCATGCAGTCGGACGTAGTTGTCGGCGGCATCGACCCATTCGATATCGGCTTCTCGAACGAAGTAGAGATGGTTCGACGCGCGCACCAAGAAGCGGTCGGGGTAGGCGCGCTCACTCTTCAGCGTCTCGAGAAACGTCCGCAGATGCGGCTCGAGCCCGGTCGGCCGCAGTCGCTCGGCGACGCGCGCGAGGGCTTGGTCGAGGCGGCCGGCGTTGAATGGCTTCAAGAGATAGTCCGTCGCGCTGACGTCGAACGCCTTCACGGCATACGCATCGAACGCCGTGACGAACACGACCGCCGGCGGCACGCGCGCCGCTTCGAGCGCCTCGAGGACATCGAACCCATCGAGCGCCGGCATCTTGATGTCCAGGAACACGAGATCAGGTTCGTGCTGCACGATGGCTTCGACCGTCTCGGTTCCATCGGCGCATTCGGCGAGGATCGCGTACTCCGGCTTGGTCTCCAGCATCATGCGCAATCGCTTGCGGGCGAGCATCTCGTCGTCGGCGATGATGACGCGGTATGTCATGCGTGATATGGAAGGGTGACCGTCACCCGTGCACCCTTCGGGTGGGACGCCTCGAGCGTCACGCCCTGCTGCTCGCCATACAGCTCCGCCAGCCTCGCCCTCGTGTTCGCGAGCCCGACACCGTTGCCGTTGCCGTTGCCGTTGGTCGCCTCGGGCTCCAATCCCGGCCCGTCATCCACCACGGCAATGCGCAACCGATCCCCGTCGCGGCCGGCGCTGATCGCGACCAGACCTGGGCCCGGCTGCAACGCGATCCCGTGTTCCAGCGCATTCTCGACGAGGGGTTGCAAAATAAAGTGCGGAACGAGCGCGGCGCGAACGTCGGGCGCGACATCGTACACCACCGTCAGTCGATCCTGAAAGCGCGCGCGCACAATAGACAGATATCGCTCGATCAGCGCGATTTCTCCCGACAACGGAATCTCGTGCGTGCCGGGATGTCGCAGGGTCTCGCGGAGCAGCTCGGAGAGCTGCGTCACCATTTCGTCCGCCGCGGCCACGTCCCAGTGCATGAGCGCGGCGACGGAGTTCAGCGTGTTGAACAGAAAATGGGGATGCAGCTGCGACTTAAGGGCCTCCAGTTGCGCTTGCGACAGCTGCACGCGCAAGGCCGCTTCCGTGCGCTCGCGCTCGCGCGACCGCTGGTAATACCGCACCGCGTGCGCGACCACGATGACGCTCGTGAAATCGAACGTGACGGACAACGCGTTGCTGGCGATGAACGCGGGCATCTGCGCGGTCGGCATGTGCCAGTACGAGCGCCAGAACGCGAAGAAGAGCGGAAAGAACAGGAGGTATTTGCCGACGGCGATCGCCAGTGCGCCGACCACGAGAATGGGGATGCGTCGCGCCCACCCGTGCCGATCGATCGGGAACGTCTCGGAGAGCCAGAACAGTGCGGGCACGGCGGCCGCGCACGTGTACTCTTCGAGCGATCGACCGACGAGGATCTGCTTCCACGGGATGGCTTGGCCGAGTCGGATGGCCTCGATCGCGTGCTCACCGATCGAGATCACGAGAATCGGTGTGTACGCGAGGAGCCCCCAGCCGAGCAGTTTGAGCCACCGCATGGGGACAAGATACGAAAATGGCGCGGGGTCAGGCGCCCGGGTCGCCCCTCCGCCGGGCCGGCTCACCCCTGATTTCGCCCGAATGTCGCGCGATCGTGTCGAGCGAATCGAACCGGGCTTGCCGAAATGCGGCTTTCGCTTGCACCACGGATCCGAGCTCCAAGTACGAATCGCTCGTCGCATCGTACACCGGCCACCGAGGACGCCCGTCGCCGTTCGGATCGCCCGTGGTCGCGAACGCCACCCAGTAATCGCTCATGGTCTCGGCCAACGTCGAGTCATAGGCGGTTCGGCCTGACGCACGGGGATGATCGAACACGAACGTGATCTCGGCGCTATGGTAGGCGCCGGTGCTGTCGCCCGCGCGCGTGAAGACGTAACGATAGGCGCGCACGCCGCGCCGTGTGACGAGCCGGGCGAAGGCGCGTGCCGGCGCACCGAACGCGGTGTCGCTCTCGTCGGCATTGCTGCCGACGATCACGGGAACTGGTTGTATCGGCCCGAGCGCGAGTGCGGAATCGACCGTCCGCGGCGGCACGACGCCGTCCGGGCGCAGGATATCGGAATGGATGCCCGTGCCGCTCTCGAGGATCGCGCGCCGAAAGAGTCCGCGCGCGATCGGCGAGACCATGAGTGCGCCGACGCTCATCCCGCCCGCCGACTCGCCGAAGATCGTCACGCGCTCAGGATCGCCACCAAAGCGCGCGATATTGGCCTGCACCCACCGAAGAGCGGCGACCTGGTCGAGCAACGCAAAATTCCCGCCGTCGAATCCATAATGGCCCAGGCGGTAGTTGATCGTGACGACGACCACGCCCTTCTGCGCGAGGCGGCCGCCATCATGTCGCGCCTCGCCGCCGAATCCGGCCTTGAACCCTCCGCCGTGGATCCAGAACATCACCGGCCGCTTCCCATCCGTCCCCGAGGTCCAGACGTTGAGCAACAAGCAGTCCTCGGATACGCCGACCGTGAAGGGATCGATGTCGTCGTACACGTGCTCTTGCATGCAATTCTTGCCGAGCCGATCGGCCGGGCGCACGCCAGTCCACGGGATGGGCGGCTGCGGCGGTTGGCCACGCTTGGGCGGGGCCGCATAAGGAATGCCGCGAAAGACCTCGACGCCGGTCGCGGAGTCGATGCTTCCTTGGACGAGACCAGCGTCGGTGCGTACCTGCACCTGAACCAGCAGGAGCAACGCGGCGAGGAGCACGCCGCAAAATATGCCTGCTGGTCCGCGGAGCCCAACTGAGACGCCAGCGTCGCTTCGGCGGAATTGTCCAGGCTGCAGCTGATACATAGTTTTTTTGCGATATGGCTCCGCGGCAACAGCTCGAGGCGCTGTGTCTCGCGAATCTCACGGCGATTCAGCGAATAGCTGGCGCCGTCTGTCGCCGCCATGGTCTGAGCGGAGACGAGGCCGAGGATTTCGGGTCGTGGGTGTCGCTGCGGATGGTGGAGAACGACTACGCGATTCTGGGCAAGTTCCGCGGCGAGAGCTCGCTCACCACGTACCTGACCGTGGTGATCGCGATGCTGTTCCGTGACTACCGTGTCCAGCGCTGGGGGCGCTGGCGTCCATCGGCTGCCGCCGTGCGCCGCGGCCGCGTCGCCGTCCAGCTCGAGACCCTGGTCTACCGCGACGGCCATCGCTTCGACCAGGCCGCCGAGGTATTACGAACGCGCGGCGAGACCGCCATGTCGGACCGTGACTTGGCTTCGATGTTCGCCGAGCTGCCGACCCGTGGACCGCTGCGCCCACGCGAGGTAGGCGCCGAGCCGCTCGCTGGCCTCCCCGCCTCTGGCGAGGCAGACGACCCACTTCGTACCGAGGGAGACGCCTCAGACCGAGCGATCATCGACCGCGCGCTCGGTGAAGCCCTGCGTGAGCTCCCCGCCGAGGATCGCGTCGTGGTCCGCCTACGATATTGGGAGGGAATGACGGTGGCCGACATTGCCCGTGCTCTCCATGTCCCGCAGAAGCCGGTCTACCGCCAGATCGACCGTGCCCTGGCCGAGCTCCGCCGGCGCGTGGAGCGCTCTGGCGTCTCTCGCGAGCAAGCGCGAGCACTGCTCACCGCATTGGTGGAGTGAACTATCACTCATGAGTCCATCTAATGATCCGCCGGAGGCAGGGAGGGACCGTCGAGTGACGGATCCGACGGACGACGCCGAGCGCATTGCGGCGCTCCTAGATGGTCGCCTCGACGCGCGTCAGCGCGCCGAGATCCTCGCGCGCCTCGGCGAATCCGACGTGGCGTTCGAGGCATTTATGGACGCCGCCGCTGTCTTGCGCGAGGCGCCCGAGGAATCCGTTCGACCGCTTGCACATCCGCAACGTTGGCGCAGGCCCGCGCTCGCTCTGGCCGCCGCGCTGATCCTCGGCGCCATCATCGTGCCGTTTGTTCGCTCGCGAAGCGGGTCAGCAGACGGGGGCGACCCGCAGCAATTCGTCGCCCTATTGAGTCCAGGCGGATTGCCGTCCGACTTGGACGCGACGCCGTGGACCACAACTCGGGGCGGCGCCGAACGATTGACAGACGCGGCTCGTGCAACCCGAATCGGAGCGCGCCTCACGGACCTGACGGTAGCGGTCCAATCCGGCGACACCGTCGCCCCCCAAATCGCCCTAACGGTCGCCGCCCTTCTCGACCCTATTCCCGCATCTACTCCAGCGTCCTCAATCTTTCGCAGCATCGCCAACCCGCGTACGAGCAACCAAGACCGCGATCGTCTCCTCACCCACGGCATCGCCGCCGCCACATCTCTGGCCGGCAATCAAGCAGCCTCAAAGGGCGCGTGGCTCGAAGCCGCACGCATCGCGGCATCGCGCCACGACACAGCGTTCTTCAACTCAGCGCGCAGTCGAGCCATGATGGCAATCGAGCCCACACTGCGGACAATTCGTGTGGGCTCGGATGACTGGGTTGGCGTCGAGCACGATCTATCGACTCTGTTGGGCGCGCTTGGATCCTAGCACCACTCCGCTACGATTCTCCCGGTGACTTGACGCGCACCAAGGCGTGAATGCAGATCGGAGACGAGATCGTTTCTCCGGCTTGGCGCGATCGCATCACCCAGTCGCATCCACCGGTCCACTGCGAGTAAGGCGACGGATCATTCTGCGCTTCGACGAGCTGTGGAATGGTGACGTGACACTTGCTGGTGTCGCTCGTATCAAAGCATTCGTAGTACGCCCCGAAGTGCGATGCAGGGGTCCCGGGCATTGGCGTGTCGGGATGGTTCGGCGGAATGTCTTCGGCCATCGCATTCATCACGACCAGTCGGATCTGGTTGTTGTGCGCAAATAATGGAAGGATCAGCGGGGTGTCACCTTGAGAGGTGAGGTACGAGCACTGCAACAACAACCCCTCGCGACCCAACACCGTCGAGTTGACGTTCGGGATCAGCCACTCGGTATAGTGTACCAGCTTCCTATTGATGGTTGGCCCCTTCGTCTCGACCGTGAACGGTGAACCTTGGCCAAACCCCGAAGTCCTGCCGGTACGAAGCGTGAACCGTGCCGCGGCGATCTGTGAGGAGTCATCGATGTACGAGCGGCTCAGTTTTCCGCATCCCGAGAACTCGTCGAGGTCCCCGATGCCAGCGACGTTGTTGTCGGCGCTGATTGGAAGTGAGTCGAAGTCTGGCGGAGTCGTGGCGTCGCACGGAAAATCAAAGGAGCAATTGTCGAGCTTCGCGCACAGGAAGTACTGCCATTCCGGCGAGGGCTGCGGATCGGCATACGACTTGTCGTAGAGCAACACCGGCGAGTGCGTTGCGTGTGGGCATTCCATAAGGAGGACGTGTAACCGGGGGCCCACCGGGTTGTCCTTGTCGATGACGAACATGCAAAGGCCAGTAAATGTGATTTTGAGATCGAATGCCATCGTGGTCTCATGGTGGGAGGTAGATCCAGCGAACCGGAGGCCGAGTTACGGCGCTCCATTGTACCGAAAGGCGGCCCAAGCGGGTGGAGCCCGTAGTGCCGGATTTCGACCACGCAGCAGCTGCAGCTGCGCGACCCGGAGCGCGCCGGGTCCATCGCCTGTGGCAGCGTACGCCTGATGGAATGCGACCACGAAGGATTGAACGAACTGATCGTCAACTCGCCAAAGACTTCCTACGACGCCGTGGGCACCGGCGCGGAGAAATGCTCCCGCAAGCCCCGCGAATCCGCCCGAACGACCGGCATGATCGACGCCCGTCTCGCAGGCGGACAACACGACTAGGGGGCTGTGGGTCAACGTCAACCCACCAATAGTCGTGGCGTGCAGCTCGTCGGAGGCGCCCGACACGGGGGATCGAGAGAGGACCAGTGCCGAGTGATCGGGGTCATCATCGTCCACCAGCGCATGGACTGCGAGGTGTATCACCCTCGCGCTCGATAGCACGGATCGGATCGTGGATGGATCTGCGGCCGTGCCCTCTATCACCCGCGCGCCAGGATACCATTGCGCAACCGCCGCTACCTCACGGCGAGCGCCCCCGAGACGCGAGAGATCCGGATGCTGTTGCGGGTCGAAGGCCGGATCCGCGACGAGAAGGACCGTTCCCGCGGTGTCTCGTGTCCCGGGCACGACCATGTCACCCAAATCAGCGAGACTGTTTGCAAATCGTATTCTGAAGGACTCGATTAGGTAGCGGTGTTGGACTCGGTCGCGCAGCGCAGCGAACGGGACCCCACTAAGCTCACCGTCGAGGATGACAACCAGAGACGTGTCAGACGGTGCTACATCGCCCCGGATGGGGGCGAATAGCCGATCATAGAGGCTAGACAACTCCCGATCGACCTGGCGTTGATCTCGGCGCCCCTCCAGAGATGACGTGATCTCTGCGACGTCGCGCGCCAGCGAATCCCGGGAGAACCATGACCGGCGGAGCGTGACGCTGGAATCCTGTATCACCCAAGTGAGCAGGGTGTCGCCAACCAGTGCGTAGTCGATCACCGCCTCATCCGCCGGGACGTGAGGCCGGGTCGCTTCGGCCCGATTCGTCGTCCCGAGAAGCGACGCGCGTCCACGCTCGAGGATCATCAGGGCCTCGCGCGGCGTGCCGATCCGCAACATCGTCAGCCGGTCGATCGTTCGTCTCGCGGCATCGAGTAGCGTCAGTCGGATCGGCCTACTAGTGATCGCCGCCTGTCGACGATGCATCAACTCCAGCATGCGTCGTAGATCCGTGGCGCCGTTCGCGGTGTCCCCGGCGAGCAGATGCGCGTCCGCGCGAGCGGCCAACGCCTGCGACTCGAGGACGGGATTGTCATTCTCATCGAAGAACGCCACCGCCGAGTCGAACACGCTCGCTGCTCGCTGATCGCGACCCAACGTCGCACCCCGTACGAGTTGGAGATTGGCTCGAAGCCAATCACGCAGGGGGCCGGGAGGAATCGAATCGACGAGAGTGACGGCCAGGCCGATGTCGGCCCTGGCGCCGGCCGTGTCGCGGATATCCAACCGAGATCTCGCGCGCGCCGTGCGCGCATCGAGCAGCACCGCCGAGGACCCCGAGTGCGTGGCGACGTCTACGTCTTCATCGTGTAGTCGTGCCGCGGCTGCTGGAAGGTCATTCGCGATCAACCGACCCCAATTCAGCAGCGCGTTATGCAGAAAGGCCGAATGCCGGTGCTTTCTGAGGGTGAGCGCAGCGTGATGAAACGCCGCTTGCGCCTTAGCTCTGTCGCCGAGGACCTGCGCCATGTCGCCTGCCAAGAACTCCGTGGCGCCGACGTTGTCGGTCTCACCAGCCACGGCAAAGAGATGGTCCGCGCTATCGATCGTGCGGAGGGCACCTTCTGATTGCTCGCCGCTCCGGAACAGCGCGATCGCGCGTGTCCACTCGATCTGCGCGGCGAGCGCCGGATAGCGACGGACATCGACGTGAGCGCGCAATGAGTCGGCGAGCGCCAACGCCCGGCTCATGTGACTCGTCTGCAAATCGATGGCTGCTAGATAGACTGTGGCCCAACACGTGAGGGGTGCCGCGGCAACCCGATCGCGGACGACAGCGGTCAGTCGTCCGCGAGCCGCCGCCAGGTCGCCGCGCTGGAACGCTCGACGCCCATCACCGTAGAGGCGGAAGAGCGGCGCTACCAGGCGCGCCTGTCGCGGGCGGCGCAGTCTCCGAGCGGCGTCGGCCAGGCTCGCATCGCCGCCGCGCTGCTCGAGCGCGACACCGAGGTGTTGGGCTTCGAAGAGCAGCCGGCGCGCGCCCGAGGAATCGCCGCGCGTCACGTCATCCCCCCACAATCCGAGCAACTCGTCCCAGGCCAGCTCACGAGCGGCTTGCGGATCTTGACGCGCGAACTGCTCGATGGCGTCGACCGTTGACGCGTCCGAGATCCGGGACGTCGAATCCACCGTGAGCCACTCGTTCGCCGTCCGCCATCCACGTCGTGCCGCATTCGCCCAATCCGAAGTCGAGTCCACTCGCAAGTAGTCCTGCCATGCCCACGCCGCCTGCGCTTCAAGTCCCAAGCGATCCAAGCCAAGAGCGAGATCGAAACGCGTCGCGGCACTCGTCGAATCCAGCGCTCGAGATCGGACGGCGGCATCCACCGCTTCCGCCAGATCTTCCGCACTGCCCGTTCGTTCCGCCTGCACCAACAACGCGGCAGAGAGGTCGGTCAACGCCCGCGCCGATCGAGCCGAGAGCCGCGTGACGGTTCGCAGTGATGAGACGGCCCGACGAATCGAATTTCCCGCGGAATCTGCCCACAAGAGACCCAACAGCGCGGACAGATGGAGAGCATCCAGATCCAAGCCGCTTCGCAACCGCGCGGCCGCGTCCGCAGACAACACGCGCACGCGATCCCAAGTGACGTCGTCACCGATCGGTAGCGATGGACAGGTCGTGCGTGGACACGTTGCGGTCTCGACGGCGAGACGTACGTCTAACACACTCGGCAGATCGAGTGCCGACAAAGCGCGAACGAGTCGACCGTCACCTTGATCTGATGTGCATCCGGCGGTCGCCCAAGCGACGGAGCCGCACAACATCCAAAGGAGCCAACGAGAGCGCGCCATGGCGGCAGAACAGTGGCGCCATTCCGCGCGGGCGTCCAGCGGGCCTCAAACAGGCAGAATCGTGACAGAAAGAGCCAATTTTGGACAGGCCGGTCGTGCTCGGACTAGAAATTGGTGTACAAGAGATGAGCGCTTCCACCCTCGCTATCGTAGATCGTGCGCGTCGCCGCTCCGAGGATCGCCCGACGAACGTCCCGGGGAGTGGCCGTCTGGTGGGTTTCGAGGAACTGAGCAGCCACGCCAGTGACATATGGTGTGGCGATCGATGTTCCTGAGACTGGGGCCCAGTCATCCGCGCCAGTGGAGGCAGCCGACAGGATCTTGTCGCCAGGCGCATAGATCTCCACGCAAGGACCATAAGCAAAACCCGCGCTATTGTCGTTGATGTTCGATGCACCGACCGTGATGACCGCCGCGGTGTCACGCGCCGGTGAGCCCTGGCAAGCGTCAACGGGATCGTTTCCGGCAGCCACTACGACTGTAACGCCTTTGGAGACGGCATAAGCGACACGACTATCGATCACGCTGTTCGGGTCTCCTCCGCCGCTGTAGTTGAGAACCGCGGGGCTCTCGTGGTTCTCTGCGACGAACAGGATGGCCGTCGCGACGAGATCGGCGTTTGCCGTGTCGGCGGTGTCAAATACTCGCACGATGTGCAGAAACACACCTTTCGCGACCCCGACCTTGGTTCCACCTATTGCGGCGGCAACCGCCGTTCCGTGCCCCGTCTTGTCCTCGCCGCCGTTCGCGGAATCGACGAAGTCCTTGGCACTGTGGATACGCCCCAGGAATTCGCTGTGGTCTCGGCGGATGCCCGAGTCGATGATGTACACGTGCACGTTCTGGCCAGTCGATCTGTACGTGTACAGACCGTCGAGATTCCCATCGACTTGATCGATGCGGTCGAGTCCCCAGGGCACTTGGGCCTCGTTAGTCACTTGAGGCGTGTTGGCATAGAGGCGTTGGATGGGAACCCGGTAAATGGTATCGACCTCAGGAGATAACCTCATCGCCGAGATTTGCTCGGCAGTCAGCGTAGCAGAGAATGTCGGGGGTCCACCCGTAGCGAGTACATAGTGAACGTCACGCTTCGCGAGTTGGCCATTTGCCAAGAACTGCGTGATGATTCTGCGGACGCTGTGCCTCGAATCCGAATCTGGCCTCATGACTACAAAAAACCGACCTGGAACGGCGGGCGACTGCGAGCTCTGTGTGTGGACTGTCGCCCGGCTGCTGGCGTTTGCGACATCGGCGGAGGTCGCGGGATTCGCTTCACCGGGGCAGTTGACGAATCCGAGAAGTGGGGCGGCAAGGAGCCAACGGACTCGAAGATTTTTCATGACTACGACTGTCTCGAAAAATGCATCGAATCACAAGGCCAGAATCGAGACGCAGACCGACTGATTTCTGACACATCGCGAAAGGCGATTGCCGTGTCCATCTCACCGCTCGTGCGCTCGAGGCGGCGTTGCTCGATAACGACCGCTCTACCTTGCGATCGGAGGTTGACATGGCAACTGCTTCTCTCGTGGCAGAACTCGACGCGTTAGTCGAGGAGACGACCCGACAGGTTCGTGGCATCGCCCATCAGCCCATTGAGCTGCCGGCCGGCGCTCTTGGCGCAGGTAAGGGCGTAACGTTCTGCAGCTTGTGGCCGACCGTGAAGGCGGTTCTGCAGGCGTTGCAGAAGGTGGTCGGTGGCTGGATCAAGATCGTGATCGGAGTCTTGATCGCGGCGGGAGACGCCGTATGTCCGCCTCAGGCCGGCGGCAAGCCCAAGTCCTAAAGAGGCTCACAAACACGCCCGCGTACCTCGCGGGCGTGTCACGAGTGCGCCGCGCTGAGCCGGTGCGCCAGTCCGGGCCCGTCTTGTTCGCCTAGAAGACTGACTTGCTGAGACCTCCCATCGCGCCAACGAATCCGGATTCGTCCGGACTGGGGAATATTGAAGATGGCAAATCGAGGCCGGGGGTCGTGGATCACCTCGATCAGATCGGCGCGCCGCCACTGGAAGTTGAAGCGGTGGACGCGAAGAAACTCGGAACCGTTGACGTCGAGTCCACCGTATCGCCGCAAGCGATGCGGGCGGGGGTATGACCATGGGTCGTCCGACTCCGCGGTCGGCGATGCGAGGATCCCGCGCACGAACCCGCCGGCGATGATGGTGTCATTCACATAGATCGCGAACGTCCGGATCATGACGAGCGCGTGCACTGTAAGGCCGACGAACGCCCAGTCGTAGCCGCGGGGTGGCGCGATAGTCGTCATGGGCGAAACTTTAGGCCCGCCAACCCCCGTATAAAGGGGTATCCCCTTCTCGGACCCCTAGATGCTCGCGGCCCTGCTCCGTCTGCTCGCGCTACGCCCGCTGCTCGCGATCACGATCTTCGGCATCCCGTTGCTGGTGCTCGCCGTGATCGGCCTGCTAGCGGTCGGTCTCGTCAAATTTCTGATCTTCGTCGTGCTGCCGATCGCGCTCGTGATCTGGGTGCTGCGCTGGTTGTTCGGCCGCGATCGGGATAGTGACCCCAACGTGTAGCGGCCCTTGCGGCGGATCGCTGGCCGGGAAACTCTCGACGCCCAGCTCGTCGATCTGGGCGTCGAGGTCCCGCGGTTCCTGGTCCCTCATACACTGAACGTAACTACGATTTCTTCCGCAAGGCGGGCATGAAGCTGTCGCGAGGGCCGGTCAGCGACCCGTCACCGTGTAGCGTGAAGACGAGCTTGCCGGCATCGCCCGGGCAGTTCAGCGTCAGGCTCTCGCCCTCCACCCGGTAGTTGCAGGCGACCGCATCACCGGGAACCGAGAAGCTCGCTTTGCCGCCCGATTTGAGATCGAGCACAAACGCTCCGCTCTGATCCGAGTAAGTCCCGCGCACACCCGAGCAACCGCCGACGGCGCCGAGGCTGAGCACGAGGGCCACGAGCATTATGCGACGCATGTGATCCTCACGGGCTCGAAGGTTTGGGCGGCGTGCTCGCCGGCGGCGTGGTCGCGGGCTGCGTCGTCGGCTTCGGGGTCGTCGTAGCCGCAGGCGTGACAGCCTTCGCTGGCGTTGTCACCACGGCCTTCTGAGCCGCAGCCGTCGGTGCCGCCGCGGACGCGGGCTTGGTCACAACCGCTCCCGTCGACGTCGTCGTCGTGGTCGCGCCAGTCGCTCCTGTCGCCGCGGCGCCTGTCGCCGTAGCCCCACCTTGCGGCGTACACGGCACGGACGACGCGCTGGCCGCGGCCTGCGGCTGTTGCTTCTTGCCGAACAACCCGCCGATGCTCGAAACGGCCGATGTGACGGTCGACGCCGTGTTGGTCGCGCCGTTGGCGACGTTCTGTACGGTGCTGTTCTGGCACGGGATGCTCGTAAGCGAGCCTGCCGCACCAGCGGCACCGCCCCCACCCGCGACCGCCACTTGGCCCGGCGCGGCACCCGCGGCGCCATTCTGCAGGCCCTTCCATATCAGAGGGAACTCCCCGCCGAGCGTGTACTGATTGCCCTGGAACGCGTTGATCTCGTTGACGGTGAGATCGAGCTCGAACGTGAAGCCGAGTACCTGCGGGTTCCCCTGCAACAGCAGCTCGAACCGCGCATCGCCGTAGCCACCGGCTCGAACCTGGAACTTGGGATCGAACTGCTGGCCGTTCACATACCCCATGCCGCGCAACGCGTTGCCTCCCCAGAGCACGTACCGGTTCCCGCGATCATCGGTGGCGGTGCCCGACCCATTCGCGTATCCCATGATGAGCAGGCCGTTCGTCTTGTTCGTGAACCGGATCGTCACGTCCATGAGATGGTAGCCGCCCGTCAGGCTCGTCCGGAAATCGGTGATCGTGGCAGCGAAATCCGACCCTTCGAAGCAGAGTGGCTGATTGCCACAGATCGTGGGCGCTTGAGCCGGCGCGGCGGGCGCTTGGGCAAAAGCGCTGACGGCGAGCACCAACGACGCGATGGTGATACGCCACATATTGTCTCCCCTGTAGTGTTGTCACACAGTGCGAAATGGGGAGACAAAAACCGTCATCGTCGGTCGTCAGCCAGTTTCCGATTCATTGCGACCGACTCCGCCGCGACGTCCTTTTGCGCGGTAAGGAGCCAGGTATTGCCCGTCCCGGGCTGTTTGGCAACGATTCCATAGCCCGCGAGGCTCTCGCGCCTGGCATCGTCCAACCGTCCGTCCGCCAACAGGACCTCCCCGAGCTTGATCCTGGCGACACCGGTATTCAGATGGTCGGCACCCTGCGCGTCGGTCAGCCGCCGAATGGCGTCCCGCAGGGAGCGCTCGGCGCGCGGATAATCCTGTCGTTTCGCGTACACGCTTCCCAAATCCGAGGCCGTAATGCCCGCCGTGTAGTGCTGCTCGCCATACACACTGCGATAAATGGCGCCCATTCGGGTGAAATCACCCTCGGCCCCATCGAGATCCCCCTGGGCGAGAGCGGCGAGCCCCAGGGCATTCAGCACCGATGCCACGCGTGGATGCACCGCCCCGTACACCTTCTCCTGAATCACCAGCGCCTCCTGCAGCATGCCGACGGCCTCGGGATACCGCTTCTCGGCGATCAACGTCCGCGCGAGCATCGGCAGCAACGACACCGTCTCCGGGTGATTGGCGCCATACCACGCCTGATCGATGTCGATCGCCTGCCGATAGAACCCCTCGGCCAACGGGTAGTGTCCGAGATCGTGCTCGATCGCCCCGAGATTGGTGAGATCCGTGGCCACGCTCGGATGCCGGTCGCCGTGAATCACTCGATCGAGCGCCAACACGCGCCGATTGATCGAGTCCGCGACCGCGTATTGGCCCTCGTCGTAGTACGTATTCGCCAACGAGGTCAGCGTCTCCGAGAGATCCGCCGAGTCGGACTGGATGCGTGCCGCGCCCTGCAGCACCCGCAGCGCGCTGTCTTTCTCGCCACGATTGCGCAAGACATACCCGAGCGCGGCGGTCGCTCTGCCGACGGATGGATCGTTCGCTGGCTCGACGCGCAGCGCCATCGCGAGCCCCTGTCGCACGAACGACTCGGCTTCAGTGAGGCGCGCCTGGTCCACGCGCAAGAGACCGAGGAGGACCAAGCTCTCGGCGATCTCGGCGTGATCCGCGCCATACAGGGACCGCCGCTCGTCGAGCCCCGCGCGCAGCAGCGAGTCCGCGCGCTCGAGATTCCCGAGCTGTTGATACACGCCGCCGAGCGTGGTGTACAGCGCCGCTTGGATCGCCGGTTCCCGATCGAGCGCACGGGCCTCACGCACACCACGGTCGACCATGGTCAGTACCCGGAGACTGTCGGACGGCCCTTCGTTCTCGTCTCCGCCATCCAAGAGGCTCAACATGAACCGCTGCACGCGCTGCGTGCGGGCCGCCTCGGCCACCGCCGCATTGCGCGCATGCGCCAAGCCCACGGTATAGATCGCGGTCAGACCCACCACGACGGCCATGACGACGCCCAGGGCGGCGACCGGACGGCGATGCCTCCTGACGAATTTCACCGCGCGATAGCGCATCGAGTCGGTCCGCGCCTCGAGCGGCTGGTCCTTCACGTAATGGTCGACATCGCGCATGAGCGCTTCGACCGATTGATACCGCCGCTCCGGATCCTTGTGCATCGCGGTGAGGCACAGCACATCGAGATCCGCCCACGACGCCGCCCCCGCCGGAATCCCCGAACGCTCGGCCACGCGCTTCGCGACCGCCGACGGCTTGACGGGATCGTGCTCGAGGATGATCGTCTGCGCCTCGCCCGGTGTCCGGTGCGCCAGGTCGAACGGCAACCGCTCGGTGAGGAGCTCGTAGAGCACGACGCCGAGCGAGTACACGTCCGTCTGGACGCCGGCGCGATCCCCGCGCAGTTGCTCGGGCGCCGCATACGCCGGTGTCATGAACCGGAGTCCGGTCCGCGTATGATCGACCGGCGTGCCGAGTCCTTCGATCTGCTTCGCGATGCCGAAGTCGAGCAGCGCGACGCTGCCGTCAGGCCGCACGAGAATATTCGACGGCTTCAAGTCGCGATGGATGACCAGATGGCGATGCGCGTACTGGACCGCCTCGCAGATGATGCGAAAGAGTCGGAGTCGTTCCGTGATGCTGCACCCGCGCATGGTGCAATGCGCCGTCAGCGGCATGCCCTCGACATACTCCATCGCAAACCAGGGTGTGCCATCGGCGAGCGTGTCCGCATCGTAGAAGCGCGCGATCGATGGATGCGTCAATTGCGCCAGCGTGCGCTGCTCATTCGCGAATCGCTCGCGCCGCGCCGGTGAGAGCCACGCATCGCGCAGAATCTTGATGGCGACTTGCCCACCGACCTCCGTATCGCGCTCGGCGAGATAGACGATGCCCATCCCGCCTTCGCCGATCACGCGAATCAAGCGATAGCGCCCGACGCGCTGCCCCAGCACGTTGGCGTCGTCGCCGAGCACAACGCGCGCGACGTCCGCCACCCCACGCTCGAGGATGTCGACCCCCCGCTCGTCCGCATCGAGCAGGGCCTCGACCTCGGCCAGCAACTCGGGATCGTCGGGGCAGGCCGCGTCCAAGAATGTGCGCCGCTCGCCGAGGGAGAGATCACTCGCCCCATGAAACAGGGTCTGCACGAGCCCCCAGCGCTCAGCGTCCACGGTTGAGCTCCCGGGCGAGCCAGGCCTTCGCCGCGCGCCAGTCGCGCAAGATCGTGGCCTCGGAGACCTCGAGGAGCTCGGCCGTCTCCGCGACGTCGAGCCCGCCGAAGAAGCGGCTCTCGACCATCATGGCTTGCCGCGGCTCGATGCGCGCCAGCTCGTCGAGCGCCGCGTCGAGCGCGAGAAGATCATCGGCGCGGGCGCTCGTCTCGGCCATCGAGTCGTCGAACGTGACCGGTGCCATGCCGCCACCGCGTTTCTGCGAGCGCCGCCGCCGCGCGGCCTCGATCAACACTTGCCGCATCGCCCGAGCCGCGATCCGCTTGAAGTGCGCGCGCGATGTCGCTGCCCCAATCGCGCGCGACCCTTCCAGTTTCAGCCACGCCTCGTTCACCAGCACCGTGGGACTCAGGGTCGCGCTCGGATCCCCGCGCCGGACCGAGGATGCCAGGCGGCGCAGCTCTTCGTACGTGAGACTGAACAGTTGGTCGAGTTCCTGGCGGGTCGCGATATCTGTCATGACGGTTTTTACCGGCCGTTCGCGCACTGTCCCGCGGGGGAACCTACGGTACCACCTCACCGCGTCTCCGTGCAACAGTCGGAGGTCAACGTGCGACTGACCGATACGACGCCGCAGGAGGTCGTTCTTGCGCTCAAGTCCACCGGGGCGAGCGACGAGGACGTCCTCTATGCGGCCAAGTCGGAATTCGCCGAGCCGTTCCGGTATCAGAGGATCTGGGGAGTGTGCCTGGTCGGATTCGGGGTCGCGCTGTCCCTGACGCTCATCGGCGCGCTCCTCGGCATCCCCGTTGCCGCCGTCGGCCTGTGGATATGGCGCAAGGGCACGCGGAATCTCACCGTCGTGGATACCGCCTTCTCCCAATATCAGTCCACGCGGCGCTGATTCGTGTAGCACCCGTGCCACAGGGCGGGTCGATATATTGTCGGCCATGCTCGACCGCCGCCGCTTTCTCGCCACATGCTCGGGGTTCGGAGTTGGGGGCACGCTCTTCCCGGGCGCACTCTGGGCGATAGCCCACGACCAAGGCACCGTCACCAAGGACATGATCGAGCAGGCGACGGTCATCGCCGATGTGCCTATCCCGCCGGAGTTTCGCGACGCGATGGTCGCGAGCCTCAATCAGGACGTCAAGGGCTACGACGCGATCTTCGCGTTGCACATGCCGAACTCGGTCGCGCCGGCGGTCGAGTTCAATCCGACGCTACCGTCGATGACGTTCGCCACGCAGCGGCACCCGATGCGGCTGTCGTCAGCGCCCTCGCGCGGCGTCCCCGCGCATCTCGAAGACGTGTGCTTCGCGACCGTCCGGGAGTTGGCCGAGTTGGTCCGCACGCGCAAGGTGTCCTCGTCGGACTTGACGGCCATGTACCTGGCGCGTCTCAAGCGACTCGACCCCGTGCTGCACTGCGTGATTACGCTGACGGAAGAGCGCGCGACGGCGCAGGCGAAGGAAGCCGACCGGGAGATTGCCGCGGGCAAGTATCGGGGTCCCCTGCACGGGCTGCCGTGGGGCGCCAAAGATCTCCTCGCGGTCAAAGGGTATCGCACCACGTGGGGCGCCGGCGGGTTCGAGCAGCAGATGATCGACGAAGACGCGACCGTCGTGAAGCGCCTCGATGACGCGGGCGCCGTGCTCATCGCCAAGCTCACCCTCGGCGCGCTCGCCCTCGGGGACCGCTGGTTCGATGGCGTCACGCGGAACCCCTGGCGCCCGGCTCAGGGATCGAGCGGCTCCTCGGCAGGCCCCGCCTCAGCGACTGCCGCGGGCTGCGTCGCCTTCAGCATCGGCTCCGAGACGCTGGGCTCGATCTCCTCGCCATCGACGCGCTGCGGCTGCACCGGACTCCGCCCAACGTTCGGACGCGTGCCGCGCACGGGCGCGATGGCGCTCTCGTGGTCGATGGACAAGCTCGGGCCGATCTGCCGGTCCGTCGAAGACTGCGCCATCGTGCTCGACGCGATCTACGGCCCCGACGGCCACGACCGCACCGTCCACGCGGCCGCGTTCAACTGGGACGCCCAGGTCGACATCCACTCGCTTCGGATCGGCTATCTCAAGAGCGATTTCGAGAACGATCCACCGCAGCTGCGGCTTTTCGCACCACCGTCTCCGTCGGATACGACTGCCCAGCGCCAGCGGGAGCTCCTCAGCACGCACATCGCGTACGACCGGCACTTCGATAAGGCCGCATTGGAGAAGATCGCCGCGATGGGCGTGACGATGACGCCCGTGCAGTTGCCCGATATGCCGTACCAGGCGATGACGTCGTTGCTGTCCGTCGAGGCGGCCGCGGCCTTCGATGAGCTCACGCGGACGGGTCGCGACAAGCTCTTGACGGAGCAGTCGCCGAGCGATTGGCCGAACACGTTCCGTGTGGCCCGCCTGACACCGGCGGTCGAATACATCCAGGCCAATCGCGCGCGAATGCTCGCCATTTTAGCGATGGCGAAAGTGTTCGACGGCTTCGATCTCATCGTTGCCCCCACGAACTCAACCCAGCTCGTCATCACCAACCTGACCGGTCATCCGTCGGTGATCGTGCCGAACGGCATCCGCGGCGACGACGCTCCCGCCTACATCCCGTCCACGGGCCCTGGCGTGTTCGGCGGCAACTGGGGCGGGCCCGGCACGCCGGTCAGCCTCACGTTCCTTGGGCCCCTTTACGGCGAGGCGAAGTTGCTGGCGTTCGCCCGCGCCTATCAGGAAGCCACCGGATTCCATCGACAGTATCCGAAGATCTGATGCGGGTGGCGGCGCTGTACGACATTCATGGAAATCTGGCCGCGCTCGACGCGGTCCTCGCGGTCGCTGACGCCGACGAGATCGTCATCGGCGGCGACATCGTGCTCGGGGGCGCGTCACGCGACACCTTGGATCGCGTGATGGCGCTCGGCCCCAACGTGCATGTCATTCGCGGGAACTGCGACCGGCTCGTGGTCGAGGCATTCGACGGCCGACCCGGGCCATCGCGACTGCCGTCGGCCGTCCAGGACTCGATCGTGGCGACGGCGAAGCAACTCGATCAGCGGCACAGGGACTATCTCGCGTCGCTCCCCGAGACACTCGTGTTGCACTCGGTTCACTTTTGCCACGCCACGCCCCGCGATGACGACGAGATTTTTGCCGCTGACACGCCAGCGGACATCGTTCGACTGATGTTCTCTGGCGTGACGCAACCGCTCGCCGTGTGTGGCCACACGCACGTCCAGTTCGACCGGGTCGTCGATCGTCTGCGCATCGTCAATGCCGGCAGCGTAGGCATGCCGCTCGGTCCCGCGGGCGCATACTGGTTGCTGCTCGATCCGGACGTGCATCTCATGCGAACGGACGTCCGATGAGGGTGTTGGTCACCGGAAGCGCCGGCCACCTCGGCGACGCACTCGGGCGCACCTTACGTGATCATGGCCACGAGGTCGTCGGCATCGACCTCCGCGACGGCTCATCGATCACCGATCGCGCCTGCGTGCGCCGAACGATCGCGGGCGTTCAGTCCGTGCTCCACACGGCCACACTGCACAAACCGCACGTGGTCACGCACGAGCGTCAACAATTCGTCGACACGAATATTACTGGCACCCTCATCTTGTTAGAGGAGGCGGTTCGCGCCGGCGTCGCATCGTTCATATTCACCAGCACCACGAGCGTGTTTCCGGCCACCGGTTGGATCACGGAAGACATGCCGCCCGCACCAAAAAATATTTACGGCGTCACCAAGCGAGCGGCCGAAGATCTCTGTGAGCTCTTCCATCGCCGCGAGCGCCTCCCGTGCCTCATCCTCCGCACCTCCCGGTTCTTTCCCGAGGCAGATGACGATCGAGCCGTTCGGGAGGTGTACGAGGACGACAACGTCAAGGTGAACGAGTATCTCTATCGGCGCGTCGATATCGAGGACGCCGTCAGCGCGCACCTACAGGCCATTGAGCGTGCGCCGGTCATCGGGTTCGGTCGGTATGTCGTGAGTGCAACCACGCCATTCTCGCCGGCGGACTTGCCCGAGCTGCGTACGAACGCCCCGCGCGTCGTGCGGCGTTATGTGCCCGAGTACGAGGCGGTGTACGCGCGCCTGGGCTGGAAGATGACGCCGAGTATAGACCGCGTGTACGTCAACGCCAAGGCGCGTGCGGAGCTCGGCTGGCGGCCGCGTCATGATTTCCGCTCGTTGATCGAGTGTCTCGCGACCGGCGGCGATTCGCGGAGCCCGCTCGCGCGCCTTGTCGGCTCAAAGGGCTATCACGCCCAGACGTTCGCGGACGGCCCGTATCCAGTAGGCTGAGTGACGCGAGGCGCAAGGGGGTCGGACACCAATGTGGTCCAGCCGCGAATGGAATGGTCGCGTCAGCGAAAGCAATCAGTCCCTCGGTAGCCCACACGTGCCGCACGAGTCGATACCGGCGCCGAGGAGGTCCGCCGTCAGATCGCTCGGCAAGAGGAGAGTGTCATTCACGATCCTATCCCGGTACCGGATGAGTTGACCTGTACCGATCGCGCGCGATTCGCCGATCGCGACGTTGACTTTCACGTCAGGCTGTCGCTGAGCGTCGTGGAGAGCCGCCGCGCGGCGAATCGCGCCGTAAAAGGCCATGGCATAGCGTTCCGAGGGCTCCCCATCATCCCAGTCTCCGAACAGCTTGACGGGATGTCGCCCCGTGAGCTCGACACGGTCGAGAAACGCGAACAGATCGCCGCGTCGATGCTGGGGCGTTGCCGCGATGAGATCGGCCCGCGCGGCGAGGAATTCAGCATCGCGCATGAGCTGCTCTCGAATTTCCCCGCTGCGCGTCGTGGTGGCGCGCTTTCCGAACAGGCGCTTCAAAAATTGTTAACATCAGTGCCCCTCCACGATATCGGCTCGACTACGAGCCTGCCGTGACTCGATGGGCAGGCCCCAGTCTGCTGAGAACGAGCTCGCGCATCTTCTGGGCGACCGCCTGGCTCGCATTGCTGTAATTCGACATGACGACGGCGACGTAGCCTGAGCCCTTGAAGATGTCGAGGTTCGAGCTGATTCCCACGAACCCGCCGCTGTGTCCGACGACGCCGGTCTCTGGGTCGACTCCGAACCCATACCCGTACCGGGGTGAATGCACCGCCGGCTTCGGCGTAGTCATGAGCTCATAATATTTCGCGGAGACGAGTTTCCCCGCTTTGAGTGCCTCGGCAAACCGGACGAGATCGCCCACCGTGGAGTATCCTCCGCCCGCCGGCCCGCCGCGAATCACGTGCTCGAAGACGTTGTTGCGAAACTCGATCGATCCGTCATCGCGAAAGTGCTTGTCGTATCCGACGGCCAGATTCGGATTGACGTGATCGAGCTCGTAGGCATCTGTGCGAGTCATGCCCGCGGGTTTGTAGATGTGCTCCCGTATATAGTCGAAGTAGTCCTGTTTGGAGACCACTTCGACGACCTTGCCGGCGACGAGCATCCCGGTATTGCTGTACGACCACTGCGTACCGGGTGCAAACGCCAGCGAGTCGTGCTTGGCGACGGGCATCCAGTCGTCGACCGTTCTGTAGAGCGCACGCGAAGACTTGTCCCAGTCGTCGTTGAAGTAGCTGCCGAGTCCCGATGTATGGGTGAGAAGGTTCTCGATGCGAATTTTCTTGGCGTCCGCCCCGTTGGGAAAATCGGGAATGAACTTCGCCAGCGTGTCGTCATAGGAGAGCTTGCCCTGCTCGACGAGCTGCGACACCGCGGTCGCCGTGAACATCTTGTTCATGGAGCCGAGGTTGAACTTGGTGTCGAGCGTATTCGGCGCATGAAAATCTTTGTCCGCCTCGCCGAACGCGGCGGCGTATAGTGGCTGCCCGTCCTTCGCGAGCAGGACCGCCCCTGAGAACACGTCGGCTTTCGCGAGCGTCTCGACGTAGTGTTTGAGCGCCGCGACCATCTCCGCGTCGCTCGAGACGCGCGGGGCGGTGGCGGCTCCGGGCTTGCCCGGTGGCGGCCTGAGACCGAGGCCCACGATCCGATACGGCGGGGCGGAATCGACGACGACCAACAGGGCGGTCAGGTCGCCGGTCAGCGCCCGCTCCAACACCACGGTTGCGCGCTGCGGCGACTCCTCGTGCACATCGACCCAACGCAGCCCCCGTGACTCGTCGCGTTGACCCAGGATGAAGTTGCGATGGGCGTCGGCCGGGGCCCGGGTCGTCATGGCGGTGTCACTATAGGCGCGAATCGCGCTCAGCGACCCGGAGTCGATGAGCGCGACCAACTCGTGGGCGCGCCGCGTCGCGGGGCCCTGGGCGTTCAGCGCAGAGGCAGCCACGATGACGAGTGTTGCAAAATGCGACAGGCGCACAGCGACCTCGAGGTATAGGTGAGTTCTTCCGTCAATCCGACACTCGCTGGCGTTGTGACGGTTTACCGATCTTGATTCGTGACCGCCATATCCGCCCACTGTTGCGCACGCGCATCGTCACACAACCCGTTCGACACGCGCGACTTCTCCATTCGGGCGGTTGCGTGCGACCCGCATCTTCGCCATTAGCAGCGTACAGCGACTGATTCAACGCGCAGCGAACGCCGCGTGCGGCCGCGCTCGCCGCAGTGCAAATCGCTTCTTGTGTCTCTCTGCGCCGCATCGTATAACGGACGTCTGTGAATGGCGCATTCGTCCAGACAATCTCTACCCCGAGGGAAGTATGAGCGCGAGTCGTTGGACTTCCCTGCTGACTCCAGCGATGGTTGGAGCGGCAGGATTGGCGTTGGCAGCGTGTTCGAACGACGGCCCGACCGGTACGCCCAGCTCGGCGAGCGTCGCACCTCAGCGGTTCACGGTGACGGCGGCCAACTACACGGCGGCCAGTACCGCGACGCAGCAGAGAGCCCCCAAAGTGTTCGAGACGATCCAACGTCTCGAATCGAAGCTGTTCGGCCAGCGCTCCTCGAACATCAACGCGAATCTCATCCAGTCGCCATACGACCTGACCAACAATGGCGGACCTGTTGTCGAGAGTGCCACGCATTGGAACCTGTACATCAACTGCCCGACCACTCCCGCGCAGTGCTGGGGGACGGGCGCCCTGACTCCGAAGACGTTCCTGACCGACTTCAACACCAGCAGCATGCTGGACATCGCCGGCCAGTATCTCGGGGAGATTCCGGACGGCCACTTCGGGACCGTCAACGAGATGTCGACCACCATGACGTTCGCCACGGACACGGTGTTCATGTCCGACCTGTTCGCCATTCTCCATTCGGCGTCGCAAACCACCATGAAGAGCGGCTATAACCAGATCTATAGCGTGTTCCTGCCGGCCGGCACGGACATGTGCATGGATGCGTTCACGTGTTACTCGCCGGACAATTTCAACACGTTCGTGTTCTGCGCATTCCATGGCGCCGTGGACTTCGGGCCGCACTGGCACGTCCTGTACACGGTCCAGCCGTACCAGTTCGTCCCCGGGTGCGCCGCGCCAAATCAGCCGCGCGTCATCGACGCGACCGCGTCGACCCTCGAGCACGAGACCACGGAGCTCATCACCGATCCGGATCTCGACGCCTGGTTCAATGATCTGACCGGAAACGAGATCATGGACCTGTGCTTCACGTTCCGGAATCCCGAGCAGATCGGCGGCCACGTGTACGTCGTCCAAGACGTGTATTCGAATACTGTACACGCCTGCACTGACGGGGCGTTCTGACGCATTGGTCACCGGCCCGGAACAACGGGCCGGTGGCCCTTTGCGTATGGCCTGTGGATAGACCGCCGATTAACCAGCGGTAGCGGCCTCAACCATAGGATCATTAGACATGGCGTTCCTGTATCGCGTAGGCTCGATCCAGCGGTTCGCGCCGCTGGTCGGCCTCGTCGCTTTTGCTGCCTGCGCCCACCCTGGCGCATCGACGAGCCGAGTTTCACCGGCCGGCGGAGATCTCTGCAAGGTCGACAACTGCGACCGGTCGTCCGTGGCCCCAATGCCGGACCCGCGCGTTGGCCTCAAGGCCGGCATGTGGGACGCAGCCCAGGCCGAATGGAACATGCATTTGGTCTCGAACATGCGCCCGCCCGCGGACTTTGTCGGTAAGACGAACTCCGACCTGGCGTTCCTCGGCAATCTGGTCATCCAGGGCAATTACAATGGGTTCGAGGTCTGGGACATCACGAACCCAGCGCAACCGACCCTGAAGACCCAGTTTGTCTGCCCTGGCTCGCAGAGCGACGTGTCGATCTACAAAAATCTGTTGATCGAGTCGGCCGAGTCACCGGCCACGCGTCTCGACTGCGGAACGAGTGGAGTGAAGGACCCCGTGAGCCAAGAGCGCATGCGCGGAGTCCGTATCTGGGACGTCACGGACATTACCAAACCGAAGCTCCTGACGGACGTCCAGACCTGCCGCGGCTCGCATACGCACACGCTGCTGGTCGATCCCAAGGATCACGACAACATCTACATCTACATCTCGGGCTCGTCCTTCGTGCGTCCAGCCGCCGAGATGGCCGGATGCGTGGATGCCTCACCAGACCAAGACCCGAACGGCGTCAAGTTCCGGATCGAGGTCATCAAGGTGCCCCTGGCGCACCCGGAGCAGGCGGCGATCGTCTCCAGCCCGCGGATCTTCCAGGGCTTGGATCAGGCCCCGGCGCACGGCCAGGCGCCCGAGGATATCGCCGATGTCGCGAAGGCCCGCGCGAACGGCGGGTACGTCGCCAGCTTCCCCGGCGGTCAGCCGCAGGTCATAGGCCCGAGGTTCATTGGCCCACTGCTCGACAGCCTGGTGAAAGTCCGTGGCGGCACAGGCACGCCGACCGCGGCGGACAGCGCGGCGCTCCATGCGAACCTGCAGGACATTATCACCAAGCGATTCTCCGCCGGCGGTGCGCGAGTGCTCGGCACCAGCTGCCACGATATCACGGTGTATCCGCAGCTCGGCCTGGCCGGCGGCGCTTGCGAAGGCCACGGCCTGCTGCTCGACATCTCGGACCCGGCGCATCCGACGCGCCTCGACGCGGCCGCCGACTCGAACTTCTCGTACTGGCACTCGGCCACGTTCAACAACGACGGGACCAAGATCCTCTTCTCCGACGAGTGGGGCGGCGGCGGCGCGCCGAAGTGCCGCGCGACCGATCCACGCAACTGGGGGGCGGACGCGATCTTCACGATCGTCGACAAGAAGATGGTCTTCCAGAGCTACTACAAGCTGCCGGCCGTGCAGACCTCGTTCGAGAACTGCGTCGCGCACAACGGCTCGCTCATCCCGATTCCGGGCCGGGATATCATGGTCCAGGCCTGGTACCAGGGCGGCATCTCGGTCTTCGATTGGACAGACGCGAAGCATCCGACGGAGATCGCGTTCTTCGACCGCGGGCCATCCGATTCGACGCGGATGGGTCCGGGTGGCTCGTGGTCCGCGTACTGGTACAACGGCTACATCATCAGCTCGGAGATCGCCCGCGGCTTGGACATTCTCGAGCTCAAGCCGAGCGTGTTGGTCTCGGCGAACGAGATCGCGGCCGCCAAGACGGTGCGGTTCGACGAGTTCAATACGCAAGGCCAGCCCGCGTTCGTGTGGCCGACGACATTCGCGCTCGCCCGCGCGTATCTCGACCAGCTCGAACGCTCGAAGGGTCTGAGCGGCTCGCGCATCTCCTCCGCCCGTTCGGCTTTGTCCAACGCCGAACACGCCAGTTCCGACCAGCGCCGGGATGCGCTCTCGCAGTTGGCCACGCAGTTGGACGGCGATGCCCAGGGCTCGTCCGACGGCGCCAAAGTTCGCCTGTTAGCCAACACGGTTCGCAGCTTGGCGACCACGGCGACGGCAGCGACGAATTGAGTTAGACGGCGGGCGCCTCACCATGTGACCTGCATCACGCGCGTGGATGTCCGTGCGTGATGCAGGTGAGGCGGTTCCAACAGTATGCGGTCGACTCGATATGGAGAGACCGCTGTGCGTACCGCCTCACTGATCCTTCTCGTCGTTCTTGCTGCGTGTAGCACTTCCAGTGTCCTACCGCCGTCTTCGGGCGATGGCACCATTAGCGGCACCGTCACCAACAACACCGGCACCGGCCTCGCGGGCGTGAGCGTTCAGGCGACGCCCTCGACCGGCGGCGCGTTGCCGAGCGTGACGACGGGCGCGAATGGCGCATACACGATCCCGAACGTGCCTGCTGGCACGGGCGCGATCGCCGTGACGAATGTGCCGTCGACCTGCACGGCGCCGCCGCCGAGCGCCTATCCTGTCGTCTCGAACGGCGAGACGGTCACGATGAACGTCACGGTCGCGTGCACCGCGACGAACTCGCTCGTGGTTGTGATCACCGGCGCGGCCGGCGTGACGCCGAGTGCCACGGTCACTGGCCCGGGCAGCTACTCGAAGACCGTGTCGGCGACGACGACGCTGACGGGTCTCGCATCGGGCACCTACACGGTCACGACGCCTCCGGGTAGCGCGGTCGTGTCGAGCCCGATCGTCACCACGACGTATTCGGCGTCGGTGCTCGGCAGTCCGGCGAACGTATCGTCGTCGGTCGTCGACACGGTGTACGTCACCTACGCGTCAGACGGCACGGGCGCGCTCTGGTTCGACGGCGACTACGGCGCGACCGTCGCCCAGCTCAGCTCCTCGGCAACCATCACGCCAAACGACAGCTGCAATGGTGTGAATGGTCAACAACCGTTCGCGTTCGATGCCAAGGGGAACCTCTGGACATTCAACGGCGTCGGCAACAATCCCGTCGAGACGCTGGTGGAGTTCGACACCACGCAGCTGGCCAACGAGTGCAACGCGAATCCCACCGTCCTGATCTCTGGCGAGCCGGGCGTCTCGACGGTTACGGGCATGGCGTTCGATTCGCACGGCACGCTGTGGATCTCGTCGCTGGGCCCGTCGGACAACTCCAGCACGATTCCGTATATCTTCGGCTACACCGCCGCCCAGCTCAAATCGAGCGGCAGTCCCGCGCCCGCCTACATGATCACGCCGAACGGCCTGCAGAACCTGCCGGGCGTGCTGAGTTATCCGTTGTGGCTCGCGTTCGATGCATCGGGCGATCTCTGGGTAGACGATGACTCGCAGATCCTCGAGTACACACCGTCACAGCTCGCCAGCTCCGGCTCGCCGACTCCGCAGATGCTGGCGCTCACCAACATGGTCACGCAAGCGGCGACCTACATCGGGTTTGACGCGAGCGGTAACCTCTGGGCGCTGAACTCGAACACCGGGTCCGGTTCAGTCCTGAGCGAGTTCTCGAAGAGCGCTCTCGCCAGCCTGGGCTCGAACTCGAGCCCGGCTCCGAGCGGTGGAATGAGCATGCCGCAAACTTCGTTCAATGGGCAGGCGTTCGACTGGCTCTCGTTCGCGTTCGACAACAGCGGCAACATGTGGATGCTGACCGAGGGTGGTCCGTCGGACATCGCCGAAGTCTTGCGTTTCCCCGCGGCGAATATCCAGAGTGGCGGCAGCGGTGCCTCGGACATCGCGGTGGTGGCCAGCATTCCGGGCAACTTCGGCTTGAACATCGCGTTCGATCCGGCGCCCACGGGTCTCCCGTTGGTCGGCTCCCGCGTGGCCCATCGCTTCTCGGGGCACCGCTAGTAGTTTGGTGGGCATGACTACGCAACGTCGGCAATTTCTGGGTCAACTCGTCGGTGGCGCCGCCTCGCTCGTCGCGACGGCGTGCGCCACCGTCGTCCCCGCACAGTCAGCGGCGCCAACGCCGGCGCCAACGCCGGTGGACCCCAAGTGGGATCTCTCCTGGACCGATCGCCTGTCGAGCGGCATGCACAAGCAGGTCTTCGATGCGCCGGAGATTGCCGACGGGACGGCGCTACACCAGGCGCGGATGTTCTACGTCAACTATAAAGACGTGTACAGCACGCCGGAGACAGACCTCCGCGCGGTACTCGTGTTCCGCCACGAAGCGATCCCGATGGTTCTCGGCGACGCCGCGTGGGCGCACTATCCATTCATCGGCAAGAAGGTGACGAAGCTCAAGGACCCCACGACCGGGGAGTGGGCCCAGCGCAATCCCTTCCTGAACGCGAAGAAGGACGACAAGTACGCGCTCATCTGGCCGGACGGCGGGCTCGATACGCTCATGGCGCGCGGCGCGATCGTGCTGGCGTGCAATCTCGCGTTCGGCGGATTCGCCGGTCAGATCGCACAGCGTACGAAGCAGCCGAAGGACGCCGTACACGCCGAGCTCCAGGCCGCGATCGTTCCCGGGGTCACGCTCGTCCCGTCGGGGATCTTCGGCGTGATTCGCGCCGAGCAGGGCGGCTGCGCGTATATCCGGGCGACGTGATTCCGGAGTTTTTCGAGCTCCTGCGGGAGCGTCAGATGCGCGAGCTCCAGGCGGAAGGGACGGCCTATGCCGCCTGGCTCGAAGCATCGCGCGCCTTGCGTCTGTACGCCACCATAGGCTCGGAGGCCGTGCTGCATCCAGACGGCACCGTCGTGGTCTATGACCACGTGCGAGCGCTGGCCTCGCGGGATGGTCTGTCCGGTGTGCTACGGCCTCGGATGGGTAGAGACGCAGAGACCGCCTACGCTGCAGGAGCATTCGAATGGGAGCCGTGGGGCACCCAGCTGAGAGTCGGCGCTCCGATGCCCAGGCGGTTCCGCCCCGCGCTGCACGTGCGATCCGCGCGGCTCGGCCGCTCGGTCAAGATCGAGCATCTGATTGGCGACCCGCCAATCCCATTGCGCGCGTCAACCCATCATATTCGCATCTATCATGACGCCGATCGTGTGTGGGAGCACACGGACGAGCTTGTGCTGACGCTCTCGATACCTGAGGTTGTGGCGGATGCGGTGCGACAGCTGGTGATGGCCTGGAGCGATCCATCGACGTCGCCCGAGGAGATATCATGACGGACAAGCCATTTATCGCGCGTGGCTTCCACAGCCGCCGAGATACCGGGGCAGCGGGTCGCCTGCCACCCGGCCAGTACGAGACCCGAGACTTTCCGGTGCTGTCCGCCGGCCCCACACCACGCACGCCGCTGGCGAAGTGGGACTTCACGATCCGTGACGCGGAGGGCCAGTCGGTCCGCTGGTCGTGGGACGAGTTGCAAGCGCTGCCGCACGATATGCCGACGGTCGACATCCATTGCGTGACGAAGTGGTCCAAGTTCGACACAAAGTGGGATGGGGTCTCTGTCGACACGCTGCTGGATGCGGCCCGGGCCCGTGGTCTCAAGGACGGGGCGTACGTCCTCGCATTCAGCGATGGCGGCTACACCACCAATTTGCCGCTTGCTGACGTGACCAATGGCCAGGCGTGGGTCGCGTTTGGATTCGCGGGCGCGCCGCTCGCGCCCGAGCACGGCGGGCCGGCGCGACTGCTTGTGCCGCATCTCTATTTCTGGAAGAGCGCGAAATGGGTGCGCGGTCTCGAGCTCATGACGCACGACGAGCCCGGATTCTGGGAGCAGCTCGGCTATCACAATCGCGGCGATCCGTGGCGTGAGCAGCGGTACCAAGGCGATCCCTGAGCGACTCGAGTGGCACGTCGGGACGGTCGTGGAAGTTCGGCGTGAGACGCCGACCGCCCACACTCTCGTCCTGAAAGTCCCCGACTGGCCCGGCCATCGCGCCGGTCAGCATGTCGACCTGCGCCTCGTGGCCGAGGACGGGTACCAAGCGGAGCGCTCATACTCGATTGCGTCTCCACCTGAGGAGGCGACGGTCGCGCTGACCATCGAGCGCATCGGCGACGGCGAGGTGTCGCCGTATTTGATCGACGTGCTTCACATCGGCGATGGCCTCGAAGTGCGCGGTCCGATCGGCGGCTACTTCGTCTGGGACGTAGCAGAGGGCGGTCCGCTCTTCCTCGTGGCCGGCGGATCGGGCATCGTGCCGCTCATGGCGATGCTCCGTCATCGTGCGCGTGCCAAGTCCCAGGTACCTGCTCACCTCCTGTACTCGGCGCGCACGCTCGATGGGATCATCTATCGCGACGAGCTCGCCGGTCTCGTATCGCCGGACGTCGGCGTGACGTACACCATTACTCGCGATGCACCGGCCTCGTGGACCGGCTATCGCCGCCGGATCGACCGCGCGATGTTGGAGGCGGTCGGCTGGTCGGCCGCGGATGCCCCGCGCATCTTCGTGTGCGGCCCAACGCCGCTGGTCGAATCCGTCGCGACGCTCCTCGTGGAGCTCGGCCACGATCCCCTGCGCGTCAAGACGGAGCGCTTCGGCCCAACGGGCTGACGGAGGTCTATGCAACCGCTTTCGGCGGACGCGGGGGTGTGCAACATTTTCGCGCTCCCACGTCACCTCTCCATGACGCACGCGCGCGGAGTATGGCTGGGCGCGATGATGCTGGTCCCTCTCGCGTCCTCCGGCCAGCAGGCGACCGTGTTCGACCACGTCGTGGCCGAGCGATGGGTGAACGGCCGGCAGCGTCCGGCCTTCACTCCGATGCAGAGGCATGGATACCGCATGATCCTGACTCGCGTGGCCGACACGCTCGGGCGGGGGCGGATCGTGGAGCTCACGTTTACGCAGCACATGGGCCAGCCCGGCACGGCCCGCCTCGTCACCGACTCCCGCGGTCGCGTCCTCGCGGTCGAGGCCCAGTTCCACGCGCTCCGAACGGGGCCCGGCCCCGCGATCGTCGGCAGAGACGAGCAGTTACGGTGGCTGGTCTTTGATGACGTCGAGGAAGGCGAGATGGCGCTCCCGGAGACGCGCGTGTGGGACTTGATCCCAGTCGTGAGGGGCGGACCGCTCCGGAAGGGCGCGCGGTGGGTCGACACGTTGAATCTCTCGGCGACCCTGGAGGGCTCCCGGCAGACGCTGCACGGCATCCGGACGAGCACGGTGGTCGGCGACACCGTTATCGCAGGTGCGCCGCTCTGGGTCGTGCGAGACAGCGCCACGGTCTCGTACGCCGAGCGATTCGTGAGCGGCGAGTCAACGATCGACACGCAGGTGGTGATCGAGCGGTCCGCGACTGGTCCGATGGTCGGCCGCTATGTCTACGACCCGGCTCAGCGTCTCTTTCGTTGGCGAGCGGACACCGCGCATCTCATCGGCCACGCTCGGCTCGAGTACGCGGACGGGCGCACGTTCACGACGCCGACGACCTTCGACCAGCTCTCGCGCATCGAGATGGTGGACTCGGCCGCACGAGCCGCGATACAACATCGCCAAGATTCCATTGCGGCGGGCTTCAGCATCCTCATGCGACCCGAGGGGAACGCCCAGCAACTCGCGAACGACGCACGCGATCCGGCGATCGCGACGCGTGCCCGCGCGGCGATGCTGAGCGCCGGAGATACGACCACGGTTCTTCATGCGCTCACCGAGCAATGGCAGAATGGCCCGACCGACACGAACGACTTGGCGATCGAGCTTCCGGTGATGGCCGATCCCGGAGTCGCGTTCGCGTTCGGTATCAATCGCGACTGGCTGTATGACAATGCCAGCCGCTCCTTGCTTCGAGTCCCACCGGCTATCACGCCGGACTCGACCCGCTGGGTGTGCACACCGGCGGCGTGCCGCATGCTCGCGGCGCAGTGGACGATGCCGGTCGACCGGCGGCTCCGCGACGTCGCCTTGATCGCCAGGATGACGATGCAGCCGGCCCTATGGTCGGACACGGTGCTCTCGCGATGGAAGGCGGGCGATCACTTCCTCGATGACGCGGCCATGCTGGTGCGGGGTGTGGCGACCACTTGGGCAGCCGGGTCGAAGGACTCGATCCCCGGCTCGGACGCCGACTGGCATGCGTGGTCGAGCTGGATGGACGGCCACGCGTCGGGATTCTCGAGACTCCGACAGCAACTGGTACGCTTCGAGGAGTCCCACCGGACGACGATCCGGTTCGCGCAGGCGAGAACGGGTCGCAACTTCGCGGGCGAGTGGCGGCGGAAGATGCGCGAGGCGTTGGACGACACCACGCGCGTGGTGTTCGCCGAAATGCTGTGTGGCCTGGGCGAGATGGCCGATGACACCGCGGGAATCCTCGCCAACCTGCGTTCCGCATCGCCGCTCCGGCATCAGCTCGGAGCCGACGAGGTGATCGCCGCGTTCTCCAAGCCCTCATCACTCGCCTCGCCGGCGCTCGCGACCGAACTCCAGGACAGCGTGCTGGCCGTGGCCATCGATAGTGCCCCACCGTGGCCGGCGCTCGACTCGACCGCGAGCTTCATCGAGGCGGCGCAGCCGCGCATGGTCGTGCACAACGTCGATCGCGCCTATGGCTCCCCGTATCCAGCACCAGGTCCGCTGATCCTCATCGGCGACAGCCTCACCCCTGCAGTCCGCGACCGCTGGTCGAAGCGTGGCATTCGCATCGCTGACGACACCGTGCGCGTGCCCTCCAACGAGAGCGCGGTCGAGCTCACCGTCGGCGCCGTCCACGTCGCGAGCTCGTTCGCCCGCATCATGGTCTCCCAAACCCACCTGACCGCGCGCATCAACGGCCGCGGCGAGAGTTGGGCCGCGGGCAGCACCCTGTATCTCCTGCATACCACCGCTGGCTGGGTCGTCGTCACCGCGAGCTCGTGGATTACGTGATCTCGCGCACACAAAAACGAGAGGTGAGCGCTGCCCATAAACTGTAGCCAGAGAGGGATGTCAATTACTGGCTCGGAGACCTTATGACGGATCTCGTTTTCAAATACGGCTCGCTCATTCGCAGCGGCCCACAGCTCGTGAATGGCGGCAAGTGGGACGCAACGCTGGAAGATGAGGTGCGGAATGGTCGGACGAATGCCGACCTGACCATCTTCATTCGCGTGTTCTTCTCGAAGATCGACCCGGCAAGCGGCAAGAAGGGTCTCTATCCGGACACGGACGACACGCCGGCGAACCCGTCGAAGCGCCGGATTCAAGCGTGGGGACGCGGCGAATTCGATCGCTTCGCGAACAACCTGGTGGCCGGCGCCCAACGCTTCTGGAACGGCGTCTTCTGGCTCAAGACTCCAAACACGTATGCGGACCTCGACTGGCCGGACGAGTCCCCCACACACCACTGCCATCTGTACTGCAAGTTCGCGCTGTCCCGCGCGCTCGATGTGAAAGACTCGCACTACACGATCGCGGCCGTCCGTGTCGCCGACAACGAGACCTTTCGTTCGAACAGCCGGCTCTATAGCCAGCGCGACATCGAGAGCGAGAACATGATTCCGCACTCGACCGCCAAGTTCTGGACGCACTTCCACGAAGTCGGCCACCTCTTGGGGCTCGGTCACGTCGGCCATGGCGCCAGCCGGAACGTGCATGGCGACAACAGCGCGCAGGCCTACGGCGTCACGATGCAGGAGATGACGGACGTGATGGGGCGCGGCTCGCTACGCCACTCCTGGCACGCCCTGCCTTGGCAGCAGGCCGCCGAGGAGTTCACGGGTGTGGCGGCGAAGGATTGGACAGTGCACATGAAGCACATCTGGCCGACCGTGCTGGCGACGGCTGGCAGACGTTGACGTTTATGGGGCGTAATGGGTGAAGACGAGATCGTTCGCTTTGAAAGGTGCGTGGCAGGGGAAGCAGGTCTTGTGCAGGGCCTCGTCGGCGGGCTTGCCGTCGTTGAACTGCGCGAACCCCCAGCCTCCGCTCGAGGCGTACTTCTTTGAATCCTTGACCATGAACTGCACGCCGTTCTTGGGTGGTCCGGCGACGAAAGACTGGGCACGGCCAAAGATTTTGTCGTTCTCTTCTGACGCGACGTAGCTCCAAGCGAGCCGCGCGATGATGGTCCCGTCCGGGAACGGGAGCTTCCCTTCCCGGTACGCTTTGATCGCGACGTCGTTGCCCAGCACTGCCCGAAGGTCGTTGAGACTGCCTTCTTCGTGGGCGACGGAGATCAACCGCCAGTCGCGGTATCCGGGAGGCAGTGTGATCCCGTAGATCGGGGCGGCGGGTCCGGCATCTTGGCTGAGTGCCGTCAGTGCAACAACCGCGACAAGCGTCTTGATCATCATGTTCGTAGTCTCCGGTCCGGTTTATCCAATACAGTCGCGACCGCCGAGCTAACGTCCAATATGATACTTACTCCCTTTCGAGCCGGCGCGACATTTGGTGTGTTCGCGGCACTCGGCATCCTGGCAGCTCCAGCGCGGGCTCAACGTCTTGGCGGCGCTGATACTGCCCCAGTTCGCGTCCACTCGCCGGCCGTGGTTGGCGACCTGCGTCTTCACCGGTTCACGAGCGCCATCTACGGCAACACGCGCTACCTCCGCGTCTTGCTGCCGGATGGCTACGACGACCCGGCCAACCGCGACCGCCGCTATCCCGTTCTGTATTTGGCCGACGGCCAGAACCTCTTTGATCCGGCCATGTCCGTCTTCGGCCCCTCGGAGTGGCGCGTGGACGAGACCGTGCACCAACTGGTGTCCGCGGGTCGTATCGCGCCGCTCATCGTTGTCGGCGTCGACGATGCTGGCGCCGAGGCGCGCGCGCACGAGTATCTGCCGTGGCCGGATACGCTCGCGCACTCATCGGAGACCAATCCGCAAGGCAAGCGCTATCCTGACTTCATGGTTCGCGAGGTGATGCCGTTCATCAATGCACACTACCGCACGCTTACCGACGCGGCCAATAGCGGCATCGGCGGCTCGTCCTACGGAGGGCTCATCAGCGCGTACGTCATTCTTGTGCGGCCCGGCGTGTTCGGCCGCGCGCTTATCGAGAGCCCGACGCTCGACGTGTATGGTGACCAGTTCTTTGCCGACGCGGCGGCGTTCCGATCCTGGCCGCAGCGTATCTACCTCGGAGTGGGTACGAACGAGGGTGGTGCGCGGACGTGCGATGCGACCAACCTCGATCCACCCGACAATAGCGGACGGTTCATGGTGCATCACGTGCGGCAGTTCGAGACCATGCTCCGCCGCGATGGACTCGACTCTTCGCGCCTCCGCGTCGTCGTGGCACCCTGCGCCACGCATACGCATGCGGCCTGGGCTGCGCGGCTGCCGGCGGCGCTCACGTTCCTGTATACGCCGAGGTAAATTGCGAGATTATGACGAGCGCCGAGCAGCGGTTGAAGGAGCTGGGGATCACGCTCCCAGCGCCGCCTGAGCCTTTCGGCGCGTACGCCGAGGCGGTACAAACCGGCAGCCTGCTGTTTCTGACGGGCATGCTTCCCACCGAAGGGCGCGCGGCGAAAGTCGTTGGGCGCATCGGAGCCGAGCTGGATGTCGAAGGGGGACGCAAGGCCGCTCGTCTCGCGGCTCTCAATGTTCTTGCGGTGACGCGACATCACCTGGGATCACTCGACAGAGTGACGCGGCTCGTGCGCCTCGTCGTGTCGGTCGCGACGTCCGGCGATGTGCGCGATCAGCCACGCATCGCCGACGCGGCCTCGGAGTTGCTGCGAGATGTGTTTGGCGAAGACAAGCAGCCGTGCCGTTCGGTGTACGGTGTCGCCAGTCTACCGCTCGGCGTTCCGGTCGAGCTGGAAATCACTTTGGAGGTGGCTCCGTGATTCAGGCCGTTAGCATCGCACACTACCCAACAGTCTATCGTACGAAGCAGGTCGATGGGCTGTCGATCTTTTACCGCGAGGCCGGGCCCAAGGACGCGCCGACGATCCTGTTGCTGCACGGTCTTCCGTCGTCGTCGCGCATGTTCGAGCCGCTGTTCGCGCGACTCTCCGATCGCTACCACCTCGTGGCGCCCGACTATCCGGGCTTCGGACACAGCGACTGGCCGGATCCGAAGCAGTTCGCGTACACGTTCGATCACTACGCCGAGGTCATGAATCATTTCACCGAGGCGCTCGGCATGTCGCGTTATATCCTGTACATGCAGGACTACGGTGGCCCGGTAGGATTTCGGATGGCGCTCGCGCACCCGGAGCGGATCCAGGCACTCATCGTTCAGGACGCCGTGTCGCACAACGAAGGGCTTGGCGTCAACTGGAAAGCGCGCCGCGCGTTTTGGGCGGATCGTGCGGCCAACGAGTCCGCGCTTCGGACGAACCTCTTGTCGCTGGCAGCGACCCGGACGCGTCATGTTGGGGGCGATCCCAACGTAGAACGATACGACCCGGATCTCTGGACCGATGAGTATCGCTTCCTGAACCAGCCCGGGCAGGGGGACATTCAGAGCGATCTGTTTTACGACTACCGTACCAACGTCGACGCCTATCCGAAGTGGCAGGCGTGGATGCGCGAGCGCCAGCCGCGGCTCTTGGTGCTGTGGGGTAAGTATGACCTCTCGTTCGACATCTCGGAGCCGGAGGCGTATCGGCGGGATGTGCCGAGCGCCGAGGTGCATGTGCTCGACGCCGGGCATTTCGCGTTGGACACTGACGCGGACGAGATCGCCGAGTTGGTCCGAGCCTTCATCGGGGCGCTGCCGGCTTGAGTATGACCCAAGACTGTGGTCAACCCTTGGTCCACCGAAGCTGAATCTCCGCACCAGCCCTCAGGAGCTCGAGCAACGGCACCGAGCGATACCGCGACCTGCGCCGCGAGTCGCGCCGGCAACGACGGCGACGGTGCCGGCGAGTGATTGTGCTCCCGTGACTGGACGCCTCGGTCGTCGCGCCATCCGCGAACCTCCAGATGCGGATGATAGCTCAGGTAGGCGATGCACATCAACATGGAGTGGTCGCTTGTCCGCCGCGAGTATACTTCTTGGTATGTGTTCGGGCTTCGGTCGCTGCACGTGATGTCCCACCAAACGCTCTTGCTTCTCGTGGTGCCGATGCTCCTCGTTCCCGGCGTCGCGAGTATCGCGTTCACGTACCACCTCGCTCGCTATCGCGTTGATCTGACACCGTTCAACTCGCCGTACGATGGCGCATCGCGCATCTGGCAAGCGAATGTCTTTCGGCCATCGAACTACAACCCGCGCGGCCGCCGACTGCTCCCCTGGCTCTACGTCCTGACGATACTGACGGCCCTCAGCACCTGGGGCGCCGCCGCGCTCGTCTTCTATTTCGCCTAGCGCCTGCACCTTCGATTCACGAGTGCTCCAAGAGAAAAGCGCGCAACTCGTTGAGTTGGCGCGCTTTCCCAAATACCAGGGCGCGACTCGAACCCTCGGACCCGCTGTCTGACTAGGGCGCGATCCAGATATCGATACCGCCGTGCTTCGAGCACGCCAGGTGGCGATCCGCGGTCCTCGTAAAGAACCCGTCATGGCAGTGGGCGGTAGCGCCCGGATGGTCGTGACGGTAGCGCGCGGCCATGTCGTCGCCGTGGTTGTCCGGATGGTCATCATGCCGCGCCGCTGCCTGGTCGTCGTGGCGAGCCTGATCCGGATGATCGGGCTTGGGGTGGTCGTCCTGTGCCTGCAGGGACCGCGGCGCGACGATCGCGATCGCGATGACGGCCGCGGCCATTAAGAGATGATTGCGCACGTGTTATCGCTCCTCTTGAGGTGAAAACTGCCCTTCTTGTCCTAAATGCAAGAAACGAACAAATAGCGGGGACGGGACTCGAACCCGCGACCCCGGCATTATCAGGGCCGCACTTGGCTAGCGCACCGGCATCGCCGAACTGGCTTCGACGCACGACCAATCACGTCTATGCACAGCGCCCTGATGTCTCGCGCGCCGCGACGCGCTCTCTAATCGGACCGCGCAGTGAAACGCCGCACGACATCGCGATAGGCTCGACCGGACATCACTCGCTTGCCGTTGTTCAGGATCAGCACGTAGTCACCCTGAAACCACGTCTGGATCTCCTTGACGCGCTTGATATTCACGATCACCGATCGATGGATCCGCACGAACTGTTCGGACGGCAGCCTTCGCTCGATCCTGTTCAGCGTTTCCCGCACGCGGTATATCTGCTCGGCCGTCTGCACGAGCACGACCTTGTCGGACACCTCGATGCAGTCGATCGTGGCCGCGTCGATCAGAATATGCCGGTGGTCAACCTTCAAGGTGATACGGTCCGGCGAACGATCTCGGGCGAGCCGGTTGAGCAGCATCTCGAGTCGCCCCGAGAGCTCTGACGATCGCCCGCTTCGGACGCGGACGATCGCTCGTTCCATCGCCGTTCGAAACCGTCCATGGTCGAAAGGTTTGAGCAGATAGTCGACCGCGTGCACCTCGAACGCCTTCAGCGCATATCGCTCGTACGCCGTCACGAAGATGACCGCGGGCATGTTCGAGACGCCGACAGCGGCGACGACACCGAAGCCGTCGAGGCCCGGCATCTGCACGTCGAGGAGGACGATGTCGGGCCGGAGCTGTCGGATCGCGTCGACGGCCGTCTGGCCGCGCGCCGCATCGCCGATGACCTCGACCTCGTCCATCTCGGCCAACAGTGATCGCGCCAGACGCCTCGCCGGCGCTTCGTCGTCCACGACCAACACGCGGCAGCGCGGAGTCATCGCGGAAGGACGATGCGCACGCGAAAGCCTCCACCGGGAGCGTTACCGGCTTCGAACGATTGTCGCTCCCCGTACCGCGCCTCGAGTCGCTCCCGAACGTTCTTCAAGCCACGCCCGGCCACGAGCTCTGTCTGCCCGAGAGCGCCCTGTCCGTTATCGGTAATGTCGATGTGCAGCGAGCCGCCCGAGACTCGTGCGGCGACGGTGACGCTGCCGCCGTCCTCCACACGGGTGCGCGCGCCGCGCCAGATTGCCCGTGCCCAAACGCTGATACCACCCGAGCAGGGTGATCGCCGGAGCCAGTACCACCCAGGGTGACCAGAAGATCAACCCATCGACGAAGATGCTCGCGATCGGGATGCGCGGAGTTTGGTCACCCATCGACATCGAGCGCTGCTGCACCGTCATGAGGAGCGTGAGCAGCACCGTGAAGACGATCGCGACCTCCGTCGCGATCAGCACCTGCGAGCCAAGGCGAGCCGACGAGGCAGGGGCGTTCACGGTTGCCATGTGCTTCCAACTTAACGGCCGTTCTCGCCATCGACATTTCGTGCGGGTCAGTCACCAGATCCTGCGTCTGGCGCCAGATGCGTTGCTCGGCGGCGCGCATCGCCACAGCGTGCGGTCCGCCAGGCGGTCTCGAGCCGCGGCGTATGGCATCCCCATTTCGCAGGAGAGATTTCGTGTTCCGCTGTCTATCCGCGCTCTGTCTCCTCACCATCGTCGGCGTGCGGCCGACTCCGGCCCGACGAGCGCCCGTGCGCCTGATCCAATTCACGTCAGGCGACGTGAGCTCCAATGTCGGCTCCACCGTCATCCTCGGTCCGACCGAGGCGATCGTCGTCGATTGTCTCGCGTTCGCCCCCGATGCCGCTCAAGAGGCCGACAGTATCGCGACGCTCGGCGCGCACCTCAAGGCGGTCTACATCACGCACTCGGATATTGACCACTACCTCGGATGTGCGAAGTTCGTCGAGCGATTTCCCGGTACGCCGGTGTACATGACGCCGAAAGCGCTCGATCGGTACAATAAAACCTCGGCGACAGCGTACGCCTTTAGCAACAAGAACATCGGGAAGAGAGTCAAGTTTCCGGACAGCTTGGTCACAGTGCAGCCGTTGCCCAGTGACACACTGACCGTTGATGGCGAGGCGGTCGTGATTCACCCCGACGTGCAGGGCGACGTGATCGAGTCGGGAAACAGTTTCATTTGGATCCCATCGCTCCGAGCCGTCCTCGCCGACGATATCATATTCAATAAGGTGCACGCCTACCTCGCTGCCTCGACGGGCGAGGAGGCCCACCACCGCTGGCATGAAGCCCTTCATCGGATCGCCGCGTTGCACCCGCTGATCGTGATCGCCTCGCACAAAAAGACCCTCGATACGCCGGATACGCCGGACATCATCGACGCGATGGATCGGTACATCACCGACTTCGATGCGGTCCGCAAGACCGCGGGGGATACCGTGGAGTTCAGAGCCGCAATGCGGCAGAAATACCCCGACTACTCCGGTGAGCGGCTGTTGCGGACGTCGGCCGCGGTCGAGTATGGGCTGTTCACGCTGCCGTATTGATGGCGTTGAAGGTTGCCTCACGACAACCGTCACTGGCGTGATTTCCTGTGCTCGCCTGCTTACGGATGCAACTCGGCCATCTCGACCTGCTTGTCGATTGGGTCGCCGCTGTTCGGCGCGAACCGTATGGTGCCCGTTGCTCCCGCCAACGGCGGCGCGTGCGCGATCCAGTCGCGGATGCGCGCGCGATTCGGCCCGACCGCGACCTCGGCTCTCCCGATCACCGTGGCGGCATCGTACGCGAGCGCGGCCCCCGGTTCCGCCGGCACGCCGAATCGCCGTCGATACGCCTCGGCGAACGCGCGAGTGGCCGAGGACACATCGGTCGAATCGTAGAACGTCGTGTATCGCAAACCCGCGAATTCCTTCGCCAGCGCGGGGACGGATCGCATGCCGGAGAACGCGTCACCGCCGATGAGCGCGGCGCGACTGCCTTGGCGACGCGCCTCGCGAATGATCGGGAGCACGTCCGTGTACTCGCCGGCCATGATGATCGCCTCGGCGCCGCGGCGCGTCAGCCGCGTCGCATAGGCATCATATCCGCTGATGTTGCTGACGTAGGGGTCGTGCTCCAACACCGTCACGCCGTGCGCGACGAGCTCCCTGGTGACGGACGTCCAGTACCCGCGCCCGAACAAATTATCCTGGTAGAGGATCGCGACCCGTGTCAGATGCAGTGACACGGCGACATACCGCGCGACGGCCCGTGCGCCATCGTCGTCCGTCGGGCACACGCGGAAGACCCAGTGGGTGGTTTGTGTGACGCGCGGATTGGTCGACGTGGGCGCGACGGCGACCAAGGCATGCCGTCCATCGTGTTCGAGGTCCGCGTACACTGGCGCCGCCGCCATGGTGGGCCCGCTGCCCAGATGGCCAATCACGCCGACGACCGTGGGGTCGTCGCGGAATGCCACCGCGAGTGGGAGATCGCTCAGCCCACGCCGTGGCAACCGCAGGGCTAGCGGTCGTGCACCCCGAGGACGTGTGGCGTTCAGCTGGTCCAGCCCGAGGCGGGCGCCGTTCGCGTACGGGGCGATGGCTGATCCGTTCCCGGTATCCGCTATCGGGATCGCAAAACCGACGTAAGCACTATCCGCCACGCCGCCGAAGATGGCGCTCGGCGCATTGGCGCATCCGATCGAGCATCCAACCGCCAAGACAATAACGACATACCGTGCGGCCATGCCCGAGCGACGGTTCGCGGTTTGAAACGTCACGCCTCGCCATCGGCATGAGACGAAAATCATGCACGGAACGCCGAGGCGAGCGTGCGGCCCGCGGTGACTCCCGCGCGCACGGCCGATGAGCTGCGGCCATAAAAGGCTTCGGTCCACGGAATCCCCGCGGTGTCCAGCGCACGGATCGCCATCCATGGCAGCCCCCCGGCGAGTGATTGCAGTTGGACGGTGGCGAGAATTTACGCACCTTGAGCGCGCCGCTCTACGCGCAGACGCTCACGGTGCAGCGTGCCACGATCACAACTCAACGTGGACGTGACACCGCGCGATAGTTGATACTATCTCGAGACAGGCACCGGTCGACGCCACTATGCGCTACAGCACCGGATGGGACCCACATATGACTCAGCCAAATCGCGGCAAGCGAGCCGTAGACATATCGAAGTTGTTCGCGGAAGGCACGGAGATCGATCGCGCCCTGCGTGAAGGTGTTGCCGATGCGATCCGCGATCACAAGCGAAAAGGACGCCCAATCGTCGTGTGGTCATGGCTCGAGAATCGCGTCGTTTGGATCCCGGCCGATCAGATACCGGATCCGGACGATGACGATGAGCGTGATGCCGCTGAAATCGTAGCGCCAGGCGCGCAGGCGCCGCCGTTCGAGCGCATTACGTGCGACCCGAGGGTTATGGGCGGGCGCCCGTGCATTCGCGGCTTTCGGGTCACGGTGTCACTGATCGTCAATCTCGTCGCCAATGGCATGACGGTCGCCGAGATCCGTCGTGAGTACCCGGAGCTCGAACCGGAGGACATCCCGCAAGCGGTGCGCTATGCGGGGGCCGCTAACGCTGACAAGGGCTGAAATGCAATCGCCGGGGTGGCACGTCGGCGCGCCGTGGTATATACTTGGTCTATACCACTAAGAGATAGAGACCTTCGATGCCTCCACGTCGGCCTAAATCCAACGGACGCCCACGTCGCCAGACTCCCACCTTGCCGGCGGCTGAGTCGGCGCCCGCGCGCGCGCGCCTGTTCACCAACGGCCGCTCGCAAGCCGTGCGGCTGCCCAAGGCGTTCCGATTCCCAGGCTCCGAGGTATTGATCCGCCGCGGTGAGGGCGATACAGTCGTACTCGAGCCAGTCGTGTCGTGCACCTGGCCGATGGGCTACTGGGAGGCGATCGATGATCTGGCCGACGACCTCGCGCTCGGCCGCGTGCCGCCGATCGGTGCGCGCTTGCTCGATCTGGACTCCGACGACGTCTGATGCCAGCCACCTGGCTGCTCGACACGAACGTGATTATTCACTCCGTGAGCGGTCGCCCTCCTCGCGTGCGCGCCGAACTCCGCCGACGCAGTCCGGCCGATGTCGCGCTGTCGAGTGTGACGGTCGCGGAATTGTGGTACGGCGCCGCGAAGCACCCGGATCCCGCCCGGAAACGCATCGCATGGATGCGCGTGCTTGCCCCATTCGACATTCTTCCATTCGATCGGGCCGCCGCCGAGCGACACGCGGACATTCGGTACGCTCTGCGGCACAATCCGATCGGGGAGCGCGACCTCCTCATTGCGGCCATCGCGGTTGTCCGCGGACTCACAGTCGTGACGCAGAATACGCGCGAGTTCAAGCGCGTTCCCGGGCTCGTGGTTGAAGACTGGTCGGAGGGACGGCAAGCATGACCCGATTCGAGAAGAACCAGGGTCGCTCTCACAAGCGCCTTCTAAGTGCGGCGTATGGTTACAACCTTTGGGGTTCACCTCCAAGATCGAGGACCCTGGCTCGGGTCGACCGCGGGGGTTCGACCGAATTACGAGACTGAGTTGAAAGAGTGTCTCTCCGACAGCCTCGAAATCTTCCGATCAGCTGCGCTTCTCAGTGTCGCGCCGATGCGCGCGCTTCTTGCCTCGCCGGAGCTCCGCCAACCGCGACTCATTCGGACACTGCCACGGTCCGCTAAGTAGAGGCGTGAGCTGACATCTCGTCTCATCTTATGTACCAACAAGCCACCGCATCTCGATCTGGAGAAGACAAAATCGCGTAACCCACTCGGATTGCGCGACTTATTGAATAGCAGGGGCGGGACTCGAACCCGCGACCCCGGCATTATGAGTGCCGTGCTCTAACCAGCTGAGCTACCCTGCCCTGCGAGCGAGGTAATCTAGCGGCCCCACCAGCACGGGCCAACGGCGCTAGTTGCGTGGGGCCGCCGAGGAAGGGACGAAGAGAAAGAAGAGGGCGGATGCGGCGTAGAACAGCAGCCAGTGCCCAGAAAACGCGCGGATCGTGTAGACCTCGCTCTCGTGCGCACTCGCAGCGTCGGTCGGAGGCGCCTGGTGGCGCCGCGGCAAGTGACTGGTGGCGTTGGTGAAGTTGAACGCCACGTAGACCACGAGCGCGATGGCGAGCACGGGCGCCCAGCGCGGGAAATAAGGGATCAGTTCATCGAGTCGGGAGCGGGAGCGCCACGGCCCCGTGTGATGGCGCCAGCGGAGCAGTCGCATGAACATCACGATGAACGGCGGGAATATCCCGACGTGGAGTGCCCACACCCACGGCCACGACGACTGGGCCGCGATCGAGAAATAGCTCAGCACGTGGACGACGGCGCTGATCGCGAAACCCAGCGCGGCCCAGACGCCGAAGAACGTCCAGTGCAGCTCAGGGCGCGCGGGATGGGGTGTCAGGCGCTACACGTCGGGCGAGACGTTCTCCAAGAACGTCGCCGGCGGCACGAAGTATTGTGACCCGCTGACCGCACGGCTGAAATCCAACAGGCGATCGTAGTTCCCCGGAGGGCGGCCGACGAACATGTTCGTGAGCATCTGCTCGATCGTGCCGAGTGATCGCGCGTAGCCGATGAAATACGTTCCGAACTCGCCCCGGGACGGAGAGCCGAACGGCATATTGTCGCGCAAGATCTTGATCTCGCGGCCGTCGACCTCGATCGTCGTCAACGCGTTGTGCGCCGAGGAGGGTTTGACGCTGTCATCCAACTCCACGTTGGAGAGCTTCTCCCGACCGATGATCTTCTCCTGCTCAGCCACCGAGAGCGCGTTCCAGCCAGCGATGTCGTGGAAATATTTCTGTATGACGACATAGCTCCCGCCGCGAAACGCGGGATCCTCGTCGCCGATCACCGTCGCGTCGACGGCCGCTTGATCACGCGGATTTTCCGTTCCGTCGACGAACCCGATCAGATCACGATCGTCGAAGTACCGAAACCCCACCACTTCGTCCTGCGCCGTCACCGTGCCCGCCAGGCGCGACATGATCAGCGTCGCGAGCTCGAAGCAGAGGTCCTGGCGCTGCGCGCGGATGTGAAAGTGGAGATCGCCCGGCGTCGCGACGGCGATACGGTTCCCCGCGCGAATCTCGCGGAACGCGTGTAAGCCGGCGGGACGCGGCGGACCGAAGAGGAAGTCCCATGCGTCAGAGCCGACCCCCATCACGCATGAGAGCCGGCCGTCGAGATCGCGCGTACCGACCGTTCGGAGCAGCGCGGACAGGTCGCCGGAGAGGCCCCGGACCGCGGAACGGGCCGCGGGGGTGCGGTTCAGTGTGACGACCACGAAGAGCGCCGCGCGAGTCAGCGGCGCCGCCACCATCTGAGGCTGAGCGACTTGCATGTGCGGATGAAAAACGGTAAAACGCCAGTGGTCAACGCCCCACCGCCAACTGGCATCGGGTGCGTACGGATGCGTTGGCGCGAGCCGGACTGCCGCCCTAATGACCGCGTCGGATCTGCAGGGCCAGCGTCAGGCGGCCCTCGGCACATGAGAATTGCGGCGACGGGGTGCCACTCGTGACGCTCAAGCCCGTCGCCGCGCGCGGAAGGCGGCGACCTTGGCCCGGTTGCCGCACGCCGACGCGCTGCAGAAGAGGCGCCGGTGGCCTTTCGTGCGATCGAGAAACCACAGCGTACACCCGTCGCCGGCGCACCGTCTGACCAATGTGGGGTCCTCGCTCACGACGAGCGACGCGAGTTGAAATGCGATGAGGCCGAGGAGATCGTCCGCATCGTCGACGCGAGGGAGCTCGACGATGGCGAGGCGGCCGTTCATGGGCTGAATCTCGCGATGCCATGCGCCGTGATGCAGCCAGGCGTTGAGGCGGCGGAGCTCGGCGCGGTAATCGGCGCCGGGCGCGAGACTCCAGCGCGCAATCCACGCCTCGGCCCACGATCGCATGCGCCGCGCCTCGTTGGCGACCGCATCCAAGCGCTCGGCGCTCAGCCGACGCGTCAAGCGGACGGCCGACTCGGTCACGAGACCGGCACGAACCAACCAATCGAGAAAGGCTCGTCCGTCCGAAATCACGTCGACGCGCTCGCCCCGCGGCGAGAACGACGTATTGAGGAAATCCATGGCCGGATGGCCGCCGAGAAATACGGGCTCCATACACGGGAATGGTAACTCAATAACTGCCGGTTGACAAGTTACACCCCATCCGGTACGATACCTACCGTAACGTTATTATTGTCGCTTCATTGGTTACACCATGGAGACTGAGCATGTTGCATCTTCCCTCCCCCCGCGCGGCCATCGGGCTGGCCGCCGCCCTGGGGCTCGCGAACGCCGCGCCATCATCCGCAACCGTTCACTACCGGACCGTGGCGATCGACAGCGTCAACATCTTCTATCGCGAAGCGGGCCCCGCCGATGGTCCCGTTGTCGTGTTGCTCCACGGGTTCCCCACATCGTCGAGCATGTACCGTCGTCTCATCCCGGCGCTCGCCGACCGATACCACGTCATCGCGCCCGACTATCCGGGCTTCGGCCAGAGCGGTGTGCCGGACCGCGCGACGTTCACCTACAGTTTCGCCCATTACGCCGAGCTCGTGGACCACTTGCTCAGTCGATTGGGAGCAACACGCTACGCGCTGTACGTGCAAGATTACGGCGCGCCGGTCGGATATCGTCTCGCGCTTCGGCATCCGGAGCGCATCTCGGCTCTCGTCATCCAAAACGGCAACGCGTACGAAGACGGCTTGAGCGATTTTTGGAAGCCCATCGAGGCATACTGGGCCGATGGGTCCCTCGCCCATCGCAACGCGCTACGCGCCGGCCTGACGCCACCAGCCACCAAGTCGCAGTATCTCGATGGGGTGCGCGACCCGACGCGCATTGACCCCGATACCTGGGTGCACGATCAGGCGCTCCTCGATCGTCCCGGTGTCGATGAGATCATGCTGGACCTGTTCAAGGATTACGCTACCAACGTGACCTTGTATCCGCGGTTCCAGTCCTTCTTTCGCTCGCGCCAGCCGGCGACGCTGATCGTCTGGGGACAGAACGATGCGATCTTCCCGGCGCAAGGCGCGCGCGCCTACCTGCGCGACCTACCGCACGCCGAGCTGCATGTGCTCGATACCGGTCACTTCGCGCTCGAGGACAAGGGCGACGAAATCGCGGCATTGATGCATGACTTCCTCGATCGAACGATCGCCCGGTAAGCACCAGCAGCTCGATGGCACAAAGTCAAATCCGCGCGACCAACTCGAGAGAGTTAGCCGCGCGGATTCGTATTCTAGAACCATAGCGGGGGCGGGATTTGAACCCGCGACCTTCGGGTTATGAGCCCGACGAGCTACCAGGCTGCTCCACCCCGCGTCAGTGTGGTCAAAGGTACTGGGGTGTTACATGAAGTCAAGGGAACTCAACGTGCCATAACCTACAAGTTGAGTCCTGCCATATACATGGCCACACGATCCAGGAAGTCCTCGATGACGAGTTGCCGCCCTTCTATCTACCGGAGTTCGTGGTCGTGCGGCACCTCGTGCACTGACGGCGGCGCGAACCGGTAGAGCAACTCCTTCGAGCCACGCACCATGCCGAACTCTTCTCGCGCGATGCGCTCTTGCACCGCGGGATCGGTCTCGATGGCGTGCGCGAGCGTGGACAACGAGTCGATGCGATGCTGCAGCGAGTCGATCCGCGCCACGAGGGCGCGGTGGCGCGCCTGCAGGTGTATGAGATCGGAGGTGCCGTACTCGCCACCCTCGATCGCGTAGAGCAACACGATCAGCGCCGCGAATCCCCAACCCACGCGCGCGAGCATCAGCTAGAGGCCGTAGATGGCCCCGCCAGGATACTCCGCCGCGTCGCCGAGTTGTTCCTCGATACGCAAGAGCTGATTGTATTTCGCGACGCGATCCGTGCGGCTCGCCGAGCCGGTCTTGATCTGACCGGCGCCAGTGGCCACGGCGAGGTCGGCGATGAACGTGTCCTCGGTCTCGCCGGAGCGATGCGAGATCACCGACAGATACCCCGCCGCGCGCGCCATCTCGATGGTCTCGAGCGTCTCGGAGAGCGTCCCGATTTGGTTGACCTTGACCAAAATCGCATTGCCGACACCGTTCTCGATCCCGCGCGCCAACCGCTCGGTGTTCGTCACGAAGATGTCGTCGCCGACGAGCTGGACGCGATCGCCGAGGGCGCGCGTCAAGGACTCCCAACCCGCCCAATCATCCTCGGCCAAGCCGTCCTCGATCGACACGATCGGATACTCGTCGAGCCAACGCGTGTACAGCTCGATCATCCCCGCCGCGTCCTTCTGCCCCGCGCCGCTCTTCTTGAACGTGTACGTCCCCGCGGCCTTGTCGTACAACTCGCTGGCGGCTGCGTCTAGCGCCAAGGCGACCTCGCGGCCCGGCGCGTACCCCGCCTTCTCGATCGCCTCGAGAATCACACGAATCGCGTCCTCGTCGCTCGCCAGATCCGGCGCGAAACCGCCCTCGTCGCCGACGCCCGTCGACAGCTTGCGTGACGAGAGCACTTTCTTGAGTGCATGAAACACCTCGACACCAATGCGGAGCCCGTCGGCGAACGTCTCGGCGCCCACCGGGACGATCATGAACTCCTGAAAGTCGACCGTGTTCGTCGCGTGTGCGCCACCGTTCAAGATGTTCATCATGGGCACCGGGAGCGTGCGCGCCAACGGGCCGCCGAGGTACCGATAGAGCGGAAGCTTCACCTCGGCCGCCGCCGCGCGCGCCACCGCCATCGACACCGCGAGCATCGCGTTCGCGCCGAGCTTCGACTTGTTGGTGGTGCCATCGAGATCGAGCATCGTCTGGTCGACCAACAACTGATCGATCGCCGACAGCCCGGCGATCGCCGGACCGATCGTCTCGATCACGTGCCGTACGGCCTTCTGCACACCCTTGCCGCCGTACCGGTGCTGATCGCCGTCCCGCAACTCGACCGCCTCGTGCTCGCCCGTCGAGGCGCCGCTCGGGACCGCCGCGCGGCCCGTCGTGCCCGAGAGGAGCGTGACGTCCGCCTCTACCGTGGGGTTCCCGCGGCTGTCGAGAATCTCGCGCGCGGTGACATCGCTGATCGTTGACATGGTGGAACCAAACTAGCCGGTCAATCGTCGGGCGTCATGACCTGAGGCGCGGTGGCCGACACGGGCTGGACACCGTGCCTGGCGAGCGCTTCCTCCATACGGTTGTGGACCGTTCGGCTCACCGCGTCACGCGCCTCGTAATCCAGCCCCTCGGTCGGCACCGGCTCGAGAAACTCGACGTCGACGACCCCGCCACCCGTGTGCATACGGTACGAGTCACGCGGAAAGATCGGCAGTGTCCCGTAGACAACCGTCGGCACGACCGCCGCCTGCGCCGCGATGGCCAGCACGAACGGCCCCTTTTTGAACGGACGAAGCGGATACGCGGTGCCGCGCGTCCCCTCGGGAAACACGATCACCGAGCGCCCCCGGGCGATCCGGGTGGCCGCTTCCTCGTACGATGCAAACGCGGACTTCCGATTGTTGCGGTCGATCGGCACCGTGCCGATCGCGCGCGCGCCGGGGCCGAAGATCGGAATTTTGAGGATCTCCATCTTCGCCACGAACGCGAAGCGCGGGATGATCGACCCCAACACAAACACGTCGAACCAGCTCACATGGTTCGACGCGAAAATCCGCGGGGCCGTCCTCGACTCGACCAGGCGCTCGGCGCCATGCACGCGCACGCGGATCCCGGCGGCGGAGACGACCGCGACTGTCCACGTATGAGCGATCCAGTCGTATATCCCGCCAGGGCGGTCTTTTACGCCCAAGAGCGCGGCAATGACGGCTAACGCCGCGTAGGGCGGCGTCAGCACGACCAAGACGGCGGCGACGCACAGCGTTCGGATCCAGGCCATCAACTGGAAAAGTGATCGTAGCCACCAGGCGGGTCAACGCGAGTGCCGCCGAGCGTTACGTCGACGCGACCCTGCGTCTCGTCCGCGTCCACCGTGCCGATCTCGGTCAGTGGAAGGCCGAAAGCGCGAGTGAATGCCGGCGCGTCGAGCTCGGCATCCGGGCGAGTGACAACCAGGAGCTCGTACTCCTCGCCCGACGCTGCGGCGTCGAGTGGCTCAATGCCGTCGACGTGCGGCAGGCGAGACAGGTCGAGCGTGAGTCGGACATGGCTGGCGGCGGCGATGTGACGAGCATCCGCGACTAGCCCATCGGAGATGTCGATCGCGGCAATGACGCCATGATTCGCGAGCCAGCGCGACTCCAAGAGGCGCGCCTCCGGGTGCGCGAAACGAGCGCGCGCTGCCGGGTCCGGGGTACGACCGGCCGACAGCTCACGAAGCGCAGCCAGCGGGCCGCCGAGCACGCCGGTGACGTAGACACGGCCGCCGGGACGGGCAGCGCCGCGCGACCAGGGGTGAGCGGCGACGCCAAGCACGGTGATCGTGAGCGACAGCGCGTCTCCTCGGACGACATCGCCGCCTACTATATGAGCGCGCGCCGCGCGCGCGGCTTCACCAACGCCGGCCGCGACATCCCCGGCAACGGAGAGCCACGAAGGCGGCATGGTCAGGGCGAGGAGCAAGGCGAGCGGGGTGGCTGCGACTGCCGCGAGATCGCTCAAGGCGGCGGCCGTCGCGCGATACCCTATCTCGGTCGGCGACAGCCAGTCGCGACGAAAATGGACGCCCTCGACACTCGTGTCCGTGCTCACCAGCAGTCGTTGGCCATCCGGCACCACGAGCTCGGCGGCATCGCCACCGATCCCTACCGCCGACTGCCCCCAACGCGCCAGCATGGTACGGATGACATCAAACTCGCTCACAAGTGATCGCCGACCGACGGGAGCTCAGCGAGAACCGGGTAGCTCGGAACCTGAGGCGAGAACGCTCGCTCCCAGGCGCCGCCGAGGGATGCCGCGACGTCGTCGAGTGTGACCGCGCGTGTGGTGCGATCAACGCTCGCGATCTCGGCCGCCGTTCCGTGGACCCAGGCCGCGATGCCGGCGCTCGTGAATGGATCCTCCGTCTGGGCGAGCAACGTGCCCGCTATCCCGGCGAGCAGATCGCCGCTTCCACCCGTCGCGAGCGCTGGCGTGCCGGCGGCGCTCACGATGCGATCAAGCGTGGCCGACGAGATGACCGTCGGCACGCCTTTGAGCAGCACCGTCGTCTTCGCGCCCAGATCTCGAGCGAGAATGGAACCCGTCTGGAAACGATCAGCGAGCACCTGATCGACGGTCCGCCCGACAAGCCGGCCGAACTCGGCCGGGTGCGGCGTGAGCAATGTCGGGCGGCCTCCGAGCGCGGAGGCCAGCTCGGGGACCCTGCCAGCGAAAATATTCAGCGCATCGGCGTCGACAACCGTCGGACCGTGCCAACGCGAAAGGACGCGCGTCAGGACGGCCCGTGCGGCATCAGTGGTGCCCAGCCCAGGACCGATGAGGACCGCGTGGGCGTACCCGGCGATCTCGCGATCGACGGTCGCGTCGTCCGTCGGCCACGGAAACGCGAGCGACTCCGGCGCGATCGTCTGCGCGACCGAGACGTTCTCCGGCGCCACGAAGAGACGCACGAGCCCAATTCCGCTCGCATGCGCCGCGCGCGCGGCGAGTACGGCCGCGCCCATCATCGATGGACCACCGGCGACGATCGCGAGTCGACGGCGCGTGCCCTTGTTCGCGTCAGCCGCGATCGCCGGCGTATGCGTACGCACCCATGGAGCGTCGATGAGAGAGGGGCCGGACACGAGCGACGGCAGGCCGATATCGAGCACCGCGATCCGGCCGGCAGATCCCCGTGCGACAAGTAAGCCCGTCTTCATCGTGCCGAACGTCAGCGTGAGATCCGCCGTCACCGCATGCTCGGCGGCGCCACTCGTGGCATCGACACCGCTCGGGATGTCGAGCGCGACAACACGCGCGCCCGCTGCCCGGCGCGCGGCGATCGAGTCGATGGCCTCGGCGATGGGCGAGCGTGGCGCACCCGTGCTGCCGGTGCCGAGCAGACCATCGACGATCAGACGCTCAAAGCCCAACGGGCGGCCGAGCGAGACCAACGACACGGCGGCGGCACGCTCCGCTTCGGCGTCCGGCGTGCGCGGCGGCATGACTTCGGTGACACGAACGGAGACACCCGCGCGGGCGAGAGCGCCCGCTACCACCCACGCATCGCCGCCGTTATTTCCCGGGCCGGCGAAGACGGACACGCCGCGCGACGCGCGAACGGGATATCGACGGATGATTTCAGCCGCGGCCGCGAGACCCGCGGCTCGCATGAGCGCACGGGACGGAATGCCACCCGCGATCGCCTTGGAATCGTGTTCGGCGCTCTCAGCAGCCGTCGTGACGGCTACGCCCGCTGGGCGGCGTTCCACGGATAGTTCTGCTCGAACGCCTCGTCGAAATCGAAGACGGCGAGAAAATCATCGCGCGTGTCCGTGGGCTGACTGATCAGCAAGTTCAGCTCGACGAGCGTGAACACGATGTCGCCCAGGTCGCCCGTCGAACGGACACCCCAGTAGTTCAGGACGATCCGCGCCAACACACCGTAGCGGTCGAGCGCGAGATCGCGGCACGCAATCGCCAGCTCGCGACCGGTGATGTGGCGGCGCTCGGTCAACCGCGCCTGACAGAACTCGAGCGCGGAGAGCACGAAGAGATAGGCGCACTCGTGAAAGCGGCGCTCTCGTAGCCGGATCTGGTCCATGATCCCGTCACGAAAGGCGAGCTCGGCCACGCTACTGCCTCACACCTTCTGGCACAGGATACAGCGGGAACGTGGTTGTCAGCTCGCGCACGTCCTCGCGCACCGAGCGCGCCACGGTCTCGTCTGTCGGCGCCAACAATACTCGATCGATGAAACCGGCCACGCGGCGCATCTCCGGCTCCTTGAATCCGCGCGTCGTGACCGCCGGCGTGCCTATGCGAATACCGCTCGTGACGAACGGCGACTGCGTCTCCTTCGGGACCGTGTTCTTGTTGACGGTGATCCCCGCGAGATCGAGCGCCTTCTCAGCCGCCTTCCCCGTCAGTCCCTTGTTGCGCAGGTCAACCAGCATCAGGTGCGTGTCAGTGCCGCCGGACACGATCTGATACCCGTGCTCGATCAATGCGGCCGCGAGCGCTTTCGCGTTGGCGACAATCTGACGGGCGTAGACGGCGAAGGCGGGATCTGCCGCTTCTTTCAATGAAACGGCCTTCGCGGCTATGACGTGCTCGAGTGGTCCGCCCTGAAGACCCGGGAAGACCGCTTTGTCGATGGCCTTGGCGTGGGTCTCTCTCGACAGGATGAGGCCCCCGCGCGGACCACGGAGTGTCTTGTGTGTCGTAGTCGTGACGACGTCGGCGTACGGGACTGGAGACGGGTGGACACCCGCGGCGACGAGGCCGGCGATGTGCGCCATATCAACCATAAAATAGGCGCCGACTTCTTTCGCGATCTCGGCGAACGCCGGAAAATCGAGCGTGCGGCCGTAGGCACTCGCACCCGCGATGATCATGCGAGGATTATTTGCACGCGCGAGCGCGCGCACCGCATCCATGTCGATCCAGCCTTCGTCCGTCACTCCGTAGTGCACTGCCTTGTACAGAATGCCCGAAAAGTTCACCGGGGAGCCATGCGTCAGATGGCCACCCTGCGACAGGTCCAGACCCAGGAACACATCGCCTGGTTTCAATAGGGCAAAAAAGACGGCTTGGTTTGCCTGCGCGCCGGAATGGGGCTGGACGTTGGCGTGCTCGGCGTGGAAGAGCGACTTCGCCCGGTCGATCGCGAGCTGCTCGATCTGGTCGACAAACTCGCAGCCGCCATAGTAGCGCTTGCCCGGCAGCCCCTCGGCGTACTTGTTCGTCAGCGGCGTGCCCATGGCTTCCATCACCGCCGGCGAGACGAAATTCTCGCTGGCGATGAGCTCCAAGCCATCGGACTGCCGCTCGATCTCGCGCTCGATGAGCCGCGCGACCTCAGGGTCCGTCTCGTTCAGTGCCGTGCCCGGCGGGCAGCGGTCCCAATTCCACCATTTCATCACGATAGCCCCATCATACAACGCCACTCTTAATCTTCATAGAGGGATCGGCCGATCACGATCCGCTGGATCTCGGACGTCCCCTCGTAGATCTCGGTCACCTTCGCATCACGGAAGAGCCGTTCGACCGGAAACTCTTTCACGTAGCCGTACCCGCCAAAGATCTGCACCGCTTGTGTGGTCAGCCACATCGCCATCTCGCTCGCCGTCAGCTTGGCCATGGAACCCAGCTGCGTCACCCGCTCACCCCGATCCTTGGCCGCGGCCGCGGCGAACAGGAGCGCCCGCGCGCCTGTGTAACGGGTCGCCATGTCCGCCAGCTTGAACTGAATCGCACCATGGGCCCGGATGGGCTGCCCAAAAGTGCGCCGCTCGCCCGCGTAACGAATCGAGTGCTCGAGCGCCGCACGGGCGATGCCCAACGCCTGAGCCGCGATTCCGAGCCGCCCGTGCTCCAGCGACCCTAATGCATAGACGAGACCCTCCCCCTCGGTTCCAAGCAGCCGATCCGCCGGTACGCGGAGGTTGTCGAACGTGAGCTGCACCGTGGGGGAGGCGCGGAGGCCCATCTTGTCCTCCAGCTTCCCGACGTGGAATCCCGGCAGATCCGGCGTAATAACGAACGCCGAGATCCCCCGCGCGCCCTGCCGATTCTCGCCCTGGTCTGTCCTCGCCATCGCCAGAATCACGCCGGCCCGATTGCCGTTTGTGACCCAGGCTTTCGTCCCATTCAGGACCCAGCAGTCGCCATCGCGCACCGCTTGCGTCCGCAGTGCCGCGGCATCCGACCCGGCGTCGGGCTCCGACAACGCGAACGCGCCGAGGAGCTCGCCGCGCGCCATTGGCTTGAGGAACCGGTCCCTCTGCGCCTCGGTCCCGTACTCGAGGAGCATCTGCACCGGCAGCGAGTTGTGCACCGAGAGCAACACGGCCGTCGACGCGTCGGCGGCCGCGATCTCCTCCAGCGCCAGCAAGTACGTCACCGTGTCGACGCCGAGACCATCGTACTCCGGCGGGATCAGCATCCCGAGGAATCCCAGCTCGGCGAGCCGCGGGATCACGTTCGGGTCAGGCTCCCCCTCGTGATCCCACTTGGCGGAGAACGGCGCCAACGATTCGGCCGCGAACTCGCGCGCGAGGCGTTGCACCTCGCGCTGTTCCTCGGTGAGAGACAAGAACTCTTGCATCAATCGTATTGATAGAAGCCGCGCTTGGACTTTCGTCCGAGCCAACCCGCGGCGACGTACTTTCTGAGGAGCGGACAGGCGCGATACTTGGGATCGCCCAGGCCATCTCTCAGTACATCGAGTATCGACACGCATGTGTCGAGGCCGATGAGATCAGCGAGCGCCAAGGGTCCCATGGGGTGATTCATGCCGAGCGTCATGACGGTGTCGATCGCCTCCGGCGTGCCGACACCCTCCATGACGCAATAGGCCGCTTCATTGATCATCGGCATCAAGACGCGGTTGGACACAAAGCCCGGATAGTCGCGGACCTCGACCGGGGTCTTTCCCAGATGCGTGGCGAGGTCTACGACCGTCGATGTCGTCAGATCCGAAGTGGCCAGGCCACGAATAATTTCCACGAGCTTCATCACCGGCACCGGGTTCATGAAGTGCATCCCGATCACTTGCGCGGGCCGGCGCGTCTTGGCCGCGATCTCGGTGATGGAGATCGAGCTCGTGTTGGACGCGAGGATCGCCGACGGCGGGGCGATGGCATCGAGGCGCTTGAACAGGTCGAACTTCAGCCCCGCGTTCTCCGACGCGGCCTCGATCACGATGTCGGCGTTTCCGGCAGCCGAAAGGTCCGTCGAGGCGCCGATGCGGGCGAACGTGGCGTCACGAACGTCTCGAGGGATCGTGCCTTTCTTCACTTGACGATCCAGATTCGCCCCGATGGTCGTCCGTCCGCGCGCCAGCGCGTCCTCGGAGACATCGACCATCGTGACGGGGATCGAGGCGAGCGCCAGCGTGTGTGCGATCCCGTTTCCCATCTGTCCCGCGCCGATCACGACCGCGCGTTCGATCATTACACGCGCTCGACGGAGAGAGCCACCGCATCACCGCCGCCGAGGCAGAGCGTGGCCAAGCCGGTGCGCTTGTTGCGATCGCGGAGCGCGTAGAGCAGGGTCGTGAGCACCCGCGCGCCGCTTGCGCCGATCGGGTGGCCGATAGCGATTGCGCCGCCGTTGACGTTCACGCGTGCCCAGTCCCAGCCGAGCTCCTGGCCATCCGCCAGCGCTTGCGAGGCAAACGCCTCGTTGGCTTCGATCAGGTCGTAGTCGCTGATCTGTGTGCCGGCCTTCTTCATGAGTGCGCGCACCGCAATGACCGGCGCGAAGAACAGCTCTTGCGGCTCGACTGCGCCCGTCGCATAGCCCGTGATTTTCGCCAGCACCGGCAGACCGTGCGCGTTCGCATACTCGGCTGACGCCACGACGAGAGCCGAGGCGCCATCGTTGAGCGTCGAGGCATTCCCCGCGGTCACCGTCAGCTCGGCGGCCGACATGCCGCGGGCGTCCGAGGCAAACGCCGGCCGAAGCTTGGCCAGCGAATCAATCGACGCGTCTTTCCTCGGCCCCTCATCCAACGAGATCGTCGTCGCGGCCTTCTTGCCTGGCACTTCGACCGGGACAATTTCGTCGTTGAATTTGCCCGCCTCCATCGCCGCGACCGCGCGACGATGCGATTCGACCGCGAATTCGTCCTGGGCCGCGCGGGTCACGTGCGCCTTCTTGGCGGTGTACTCGGCATGACCGCCCATGTGCACGTCGCAGAACGAGCACCACAAGCCGTCTTTGATGACTCCGTCGACCAGCGATTGGTTGCCCAGTTTGACGCCCGCGCGCATGCCATAGTTGTAGTACGGCGCGTTCGACATCGACTCCTGGCCGCCGGCCACGATCACCTCGGCGTCGCCCGCTTTGATTGCCTGGGCCGCGAGCATCACCGCGGCCAACCCGGAGCCGCAGACTTTGTTGATCGTGAGGGCGGAGACGCCAGCGGGAAGACCAGCGTGAATCGCGGCTTGGCGCGCCGGCGCTTGACCCACGCCACCTTGGACGACGTTCCCGAAGATGACGTCGGAGATATCGCCCTGATCGACGCCGGCGCGCTCGACTGCCGCGCGGATCGCGGCGGCGCCGAGCTGCGGAGCGGTGAGCGGCGAGAGTCCGCCAAGGAAGCGGCCGACTGGCGTACGGGCCGCGGAGAGAATGACTGCGTCAGGCATTGGATGAAGAAAGAGTGAGAGACCGGGTCTCGATCTCATGTTGAACACGCGCGATAAAATCGGCGACTGGGACCGGCGTCGGACGCTGCTTCTCGCCTGCCCCGCGAACACTCACGGCGACACTATCAGCCTGCGCCTCGCGCGGACCGATGACCGCCAGATACGGCACTTTCATGAGGTTCCCCTCTCGCACGCGGTACTGCAACGTCTCGGCACGCGCGTCGAGATGCGAGCGAATACCAGCAGCCCGCAGTCGATCATTGACGGCCGACGCAACTGATGCGACGTCGTCGGTCAGCGGGAGGACCCGCACCTGCTCGGGCGCGAGCCATACGGGGAACGCTCCCGCATAGTGCTCGATCAACCCGCCGACGAATCGCTCCATCGAGCCCACGAGCACCCGGTGCAACATGATCGGCCGGTGCGGCTGATTATCAGCACCCGTGTACTCGAGCTGGAATCGCTCAGGCAAGTTGAAGTCGAGCTGGACGGTCGGCCCCTGCCAGTATCGCCCGATCGCATCGACGAGCTTGAAGTCGAGCTTCGGACCATAGAACGCGCCGCCGCCCGCGTCGATCTTGTACTTCTGACCACGCGCGTCGAGCACCTCGGCCAAGGTTTTTTCCGCTTCGGCCCAGACCTCGGCGCTCCCGAGCGAGTTGTCGGGGCGAGTCGAAAGCTCGATCACGTACTCGTAGCCGAATACCCCGAGAATTTCGTCCACCAGGTCCAGGAGGCGGCCGATTTCCACGCGCACTTGGTCTGGGGTACAGAACACGTGCGCGTCGTCCTGTGTGAACCCGCGCACGCGGAGCATCCCGTGCAGCACACCACTCCGCTCGTACCGGTAACAGGTGCCGAACTCCGCGTAGCGAATCGGCAGGTCGCGGTAGGAACGAGGTTTCGATTGATAGATCGCGATATGTCCGGGGCAATTCATGGGCTTGGGCCGATACAAGGCGCCCTCAACGTCCATGGCCCCGAACATGTTCTCGCGAAATGTCTGCAAGTGACCGGAGATCTCGAACAGACGCTCGCTCGCGATGTGCGGTGTGTACACCAGCTCATAGCCGTGGTGCAGAACGAGATTCCGCTCGAAGTTCTCGATCTCGTTCCGGATGATCGCGCCTTTCGGGTGCCAGAGGATCAGACCGGGACCGACTCGCTGGTCGGTAGAGAACAAGTCGAGCTGCGCACCCAGCACGCGATGGTCGCGCCGCTTGGCCTCCTCGAGCCGATGCAGATGCTCTTCGAGCGCCGGCTTCGACCAGAACGCGGTGCCATAAATGCGCTGGAGCATCGGCCGCTTCTCATCGCCCCGCCAATACGCGCCCGCGGTGTGCAACAGCTTGAAGTGCTTGAGGTACCCGGTGTCGGGCACATGGGGCCCACGACAGAGATCGGTGAACGGCCCGTCGGTATAGGTCGAGATCACCTCATCAGGGCCCAGATCGGCGATGCGCTCGAGCTTGAGCGGGTCATCGGCGAACTCGTCCAACGCCTGTTCGCGCGACACCTCTCGGCGCACGAACGGGTAGCCCTCGGCCACGACCCGCTGCATCTCCGCCTCGAAGAGCGCGACGTCCTCGGGCGTAAATGGCTCGGCGACCCCGAAGTCGTAGTAGAAGCCGTCCTCGATGGCGGGGCCGAACCCGATCTCGGCCGATGGTCGCAAGCGGCGGACCGCGGTCGCCAGGATATGGGCAGCCGAGTGCCGGAGGACACCGAGGGAGCGCGGGTCCTTTTCGGTCAAGACCAGGAACTCGCCGTCCTCCCGGAGAGGTGTAGCGAGATCTTGCACTTGTCCGTTTACGACAACCGCGATCGCGGCCTTCGCCAGGCGCGGTCCAATGGACTCGACCACCGCGAGCGGAAGGGTCCCCTCGGGTACTTCACGCAGAGAGCCGTCCGGCAGAGTCAATCGCAGCATTCGGGGCGGAGCGCTTGTGGTCACACTACTTACCCCCGCCGAGCATCGGCGCGAGTGCGGTTTGATAGCGGAAATAGAACACCACGCCGGCGACCGTCACGATAGCGACAGTCAGCCATATTACGTACCGTAGTGTTGGTCGCGGCGGGGTAGGATTCGGCTCGTTCACGGGTCCGAAAAAGTGGCCTTGTTCTTGCCCGCCACAGACTTGGAAGCTAATCGTTCCGATCCACGCCTCGCCACGGGAGTCTCCCTATGTCTCGGTATCGGATCCGCGTCAACGACGACGACGAGAGCTCGCCTAACAGCCTGCTCCTGCTGGCCGCTGGGGCGCTCGCCGGGCTTGCGGCCGGGGTGTATCTATCACAACGGTTCGGTGGCGTGCGATTCGGCGCCCAGGCCAAGCAGCAAAAGGAAGAGTACGACGAGGAGGACCACGAGGCGCTCGACGAAGAGGCGTTCGAGAGCGCCAACGAGGAGCTCGAGGAACGCGTCCTCTCGGCCTTTACGAACGATCCCACCCTCCGCGAGCGCGCGGTAGACATCGGCGCCGTGGCTGAGCATACGATCGAGCTCACCGGCCACGTGTTCACCGTTCGCGAGTCTGATCATGCCACCGTTATCGCCCGCGGCGTGCCAGGGGTCGAGACGGTCGTCAACCGCCTGAGCGTGCGTCAGGACGAGCAGGCTGAGGAGACGGATGAACTCGTCGACGATGATGCGGAGGATGACGCGGAAGAAAATGCCCAGTACGCCGAGGGCGATTGGGGCGAAGAGGACGTGGCCGATCCGCTGCCGCCAAGGCCGGTAGACACGCATACGGCGCAAGATTTGCGCACGGAAGGGCCGCCATCCGCATGACCGCCGCCATCGTTATCTTGACCCGATGACGGCCAGCATCCCCGAGACAGCGCGTCCCGTGATCACGGACGCCGAGATCTACGATCGTTGGATGGCGAGCGGGGGGTTTACCGCCCACGCCAGGCGGTCCCGCCGGGTGGGCGGGGACAAAGATCCGTTTGTGATCGTCATGCCGCCGCCAAACGTCACGGCCGTCCTGCACGTCGGCCACTCGCTCGGCGCGGTCGTCCAAGATGTCCTCATCCGCTGGCGCCGCATGGTCGGCGATGACGCGCTGTGGGTGCCCGGGACGGACCACGCGGGGATCGCGACCCAGAACATCATCGAGCGCCAGCTGCTGGCCGAGGGCTCGTCGCGTCAAGCCATCGGGCGCGAGGCGTTCGTGGAGCGGACCACCACCTGGGTCGCCGAGACTGGCGGCACCATCCTGCAGCAGCTACGCGCCGTTGGCGCATCGGCCGACTGGACGCGAACGCGATATACGCTCTCGCCGGAGCTTTCGCGGGCGGTCCGCGAAGCGTTCGTGCGCCTCTACGATGAAGGACTCATCTATCGCGGCCACCGGGTGATCCACTGGTGCCCGCGCGATCTCACATCGTTGAGCGACGAGGAAGCCGAGCACGAGGAGACGAAAGGGCAGCTGTATTACGTGAGGTACCCGCTAGCCGGCGATCCCACGCGGGCGATCACGGTCGCCACGACGCGTCCCGAGACGATGCTCGGCGACGTGGCGGTCGCGGTGCATCCCGACGACGAGCGCTATCGCGACTTTATCGGCAAAAACCTCACGCTGCCGATTGTGGGGGTCGATATCCCGGTGATCGCCGACAACGCCGTCGACCCGGCGTTCGGCACTGGCGCGGTGAAGGTGACGCCTGCGCATGATCCCAATGACTTTGAGATCGGGCAGCGGCACAATTTGCCGATGCCCGTGATCATGGCGCCAGACGCCCGGATGGAGGGAGATAGGGTTCCCGAGCGGTTCCGAGGGCTAGACCGGTTCGACGCGCGCGCGGCGATCGTGGCCGAGCTGCGCGATCGCGGCGCGCTCACGCAGACCAAAGAGATCGAGCACGCGGTGCGGCACTGCTATCGGTGCGACACGATCGTCGAGCCGCGCCTATCGGATCAGTGGTTCGTCCGCATGAAGCCGCTCGCGGACCGCGCGTTGGACGCCTACCGACAGGGCTATGTTCGCATTCTGCCGGAGCGATACGAGAAAGTCTACGAGAACTGGCTCGAGGGAATCCGCGACTGGAACATCTCGCGCCAGCTCTGGTGGGGCCATCGCATCCCGGTGTTCTATTGCGACGCGTGCGGCTGGTACGGCGCGAAACGCGAGGATCCTACGTCGTGTCCAGCGTGTGGCACCACGGGGCAGATCCGGCAAGACGACGACGTGCTCGATACGTGGTTCTCGTCCTGGCTCTGGCCAATGTCGACGCTCGGCTGGCCCGACGACACGGCGGATCTCAGAGCGTTCTATCCGACCGATGTGCTGGTCTCCGCTCCCGAGATTCTCTTTTTCTGGATCGCCCGGATGGTGATGTCGGGGCTGCATTTCATGGGACGCGTGCCGTTCCATACGATTTTGCTGACCGGCACGGTGCGCGATACGCAGCATCGCAAGATGTCGAAGTCGTACGGCAACGGGATCGATCCGCTCGACGTCGTGCAGTTATTTGGCGCGGATGCGCTGCGGTACACGCAGCTCGCGTCGAGTGGCATTGGCGCCGATATCATCCTTGATCCGAACGAGATCGAGGAGAGCTTCGCGCCCGGACGCAACTTCGTCACAAAGCTCAAGAACATTGGGCGGGCGTTGGAAAGAGTGGGACCAGAAGACGTCCGGCGCATGGGCGAGTTCGCGAAGCCCGAGTTCTCGCGGGCGGACTGCTGGATCCTCTGTCGGCTGGATGCAGCCATTGGCGCCTGCGATGCGGCCCTCGGCCCGGCACGGCCAGAGCGCGGCATTTGGGGCGAGAATCGATACGAGGGGATGCGGCTCAACGAGTACGTCGAGGCGGCACGCACTTTCGTCTGGGATGACTTCGCCGCGTGGTACCTCGAGCATTGCAAAGCGAGGCTGGCACCAGATTGGGATATGAGAGATCGGGCGGTCGCCCGGGCGATTCTGGTGCACGTGTTCGATATGGCGTTGCGGCTCTTGCATCCCGTCGTGCCGTTTGTCACCGAGGCGCTCTGGGAGCACCTGCCGACAACGGACGAACACGCGATCCTGGCGATATCGCGTTGGCCGAGCGCACGCGATGGCTGTAACGATGGGAAGCGAGGGACCGAGTACGAGCGGGTGCGCGAGGCCGTGAGCGCGCTTCGGCAGCTTCGGGCCGACTATAACGTGCCGCCCCGCCGGGTGCTCGACGCGACCATCGTCCCGACCCTTCGGTCGCGTACGGTGTACGTCGAGGAGGCTGAAGCGGTTGGTCGGCTCGCGGACTGCAACGTGCGGGTCGGCGAGGCGAACGGTACGTTATCCGCCACCGCCGTGCTATCTGACGGATCCTCGGTCGTGCTGTCGTTGGCTGGCGCGATCGACGCCGAGAAAGAGTGCGCGCGGTTTAAAGGCGAGCTGACGAAGCTGTCGGCGCAATTGGAGTCGCTCCGGAAGCGACTCGCCAATGAGCAGTTCGTGAACAATGCCCGACCTGATATCGTCGAGGACGAGCGGCGGAAAGAGCGCGAGTGGACACTGCGGGAGGTGGAATTAGCGCGGAAGGTTCGCGCATTGTGCGGAACGTAGTACGCGGCGCCGGCCGCTCCGCGGCGGCGCCCGCACACTGTCCGCCTCTTTGCTCGCGACATCTGATAGCGCCGATACTACTCATGGCAGTTGTCGCGGCGTGTGCTTCAGAACAGTTCCCGCCAGGAGGTCCGGAGCGTCACGCTCCGCCGAGGCTGATCGAGCTGATCCCTGAAACGAACGCCGTCAACGTGACCACCAACCGCGCGGTGTTCCGGTTCGACGAAGTCGTGAGTGAGCTGCCGTCAGGTGTCGAAAGCCTCGACAAGCTCTTTCTCGTCTCGCCGAACGAGCGCAAGGCACCGGTCTCGGCCGCCTGGCACCGCACGCATATCTCGCTGAGCCCACGCCACGGATTCCGTCCGAACACGGTCTACACGATCACGATGCTGCCGGGGATGACCGACCTGCGCGGCAACTCGATCAAGCGCGACACGACACTCACGTTCTCGACCGGTTCGACGATCCCGCCGACCGCCATTCGCGGTGTGATCTTCGACTGGGTGAAAGGCACCGTCGCGCCGAAAGCCTTGATCGAAGCATGGGTCCCGTCGGACACGAACACGATCTGGGTCGCGATGGCCGACAGCAGCGGCCGGTTTCTCCTGCCCCACCTGCCGGGCGGACCGTATACGATCCGAGGCTATATCGATCAGAACAACAACCGCCGACTGGATCTCCGCGAGCTGTGGGACTCGGTCGGGGTCAAACTGACGGATACCGCGAACGTCGAGCTCTTGACGTTCATCCATGACACGATCGGCCCGCGCATCGCCGAGGTGCGCATCGTCGACAGCGTCACACTGCGCCTCACATTCGACAAGGGCGTCGACGTCAACCAGTCGATTACGACGGCGCTCTTCACGCTGAAAGCGAAGGATTCGACCGCGATCCCCATCACGACCGCCGTGTCTGGCCGCACCTACGACTCCGTCCTCACCAACCGCAACCGGGCGCGGGACGACTCGTTGCTGCGCGCCGACTCGGCGAAACGCGCCGCGGCCGGCGGCGTCGGCGCGCGCGACACCGCCGCCCAGCGTGCCCGCAACATTCAGCGTCAGTCACGGCGCGACTCGGCCCGCGAATCCCGGGTGCTCAAGCCGAGCAAGCCGAGCCCGGTCACGGACGCTGTGCTCTCGCTCGGATTGCCGCTGACTCCCGGTTCGTTCTACCGTGCGTCGTCGATCGGTCTGCGCAATCTCCTTGGGCATCCGCGGACCTCGTTTCTGGTGTTCACGTCGCCCAAGCGGGACACGACGAAAGCCGACAGCACGCGCGGGCGACGCCTTCACGGTCGCGCACCGGCGCCGCGAGATTCAACCGCGCGGCGAGATTCCATCCCGCAGCGAGATTCAGTCCCATGAGCGACCCTCGCCGCGACTTGCCGTCGGTCAGCACTCTCTTGGAGAGCGCGGCCGTAGGGCGGCTCATGGCGCTCGCCCCACGCGCGGTAGTAGTCGACGCCGTTCGCGATGCCGTCGCGCGCGCACGGACGAACCCGGGCGCCGCGCCGCACGGTGAAGACGAATGGGCGGAAGCGATCGGCGACGCCCTCGCGGTCAGATCACGACCGTCGCTCCGGCCGGTGTTCAATGCGACCGGCGTCGTCCTCCACACGAATCTCGGCCGCGCACCCTTGGCCCGGGCCGCCATCGACGCGATCGCCGCGACCGCCGCCGGCTACACGAACCTCGAGTATGATATCGAGCGCGGTGCGCGTGGATCGCGCTATACGCACTGCGTCTCACTGCTCACGGAGCTGACCGGCGCCGAGGACGCGATCGTCGTCAATAATTGCGCGTCGGCGCTCGTACTCGCGCTCAACACCCTGGCCGATGGCAAGGCGACCATCGTGTCGCGCGGCGAGTTGATCGAGATCGGTGGCAGCTTCCGCGTGCCGGACATCATGGCCAAGAGCGGGGCCCGGCTCGTCGAAGTCGGCACCACGAACCGGACCCATCGTGGCGATTATGCCGCGACCATAGGGCCCGAGACTGGCGCGCTGCTCAAGGTGCACCGGAGCAACTTCGCCATCGATGGATTCGTGAGCGAAGCGTCGCTAGCCGATCTCGCGCCTCTGGCCGAGGAGCACGAGCTTCCGCTGCTGCATGACTTCGGCAGTGGGCTCATGATCTCGCTCGACGCCTACGGCCTGGCGGGCGAACCCACGGCGTCGGACTCGGTACGCGCCGGAGCGACTCTGACCATGATGAGCGGCGACAAGCTGCTCGGTGGACCCCAGGCCGGCATCATGCTCGGCACGGCCGCCGCTATCGCGGCTGCCCGCCGCAATCCTCTTGCCCGCGCGCTGCGCGTCGACAAGCTGACGCTCGCCGCCCTGGAGGCAACACTGACGCTGTACAGGGATCCGGCGACCGCCGTGCGCACCATCCCGGCGTTGGCCATGCTGACAGCGCCCGTCGCGCGCATTCGCGAGCGCGCGCAGGTGGCCGCGCGGCGCATCGCGGCGGAGGTCATTGAGTCGGAGGCCACCGTCGGCGGCGGCGCCTTCCCGACCGCAAGGATCCCCTCGGCCGCTCTTGCGATCGGGGGCGACGCCGAGACCATGGAGCGTCGACTCCGGGCGGGTGATCCCGCGGTCATCGGTCGCATCGCCGACGGGCGCTGTATCCTCGACCTCCGTTCCGTACCCGAGTCAGACGATGCGGCGTTCATCGAGACCGTGACCCGCGCGCTCGCATTCGCATGAAGGCCGTGGTATTCCTCGATCGCGACGGGACGATCATTCGCGACGAGCATTACCTCGCCGACCCCGATCGCGTGGTGCTCCTGGAAGGCGCCGCATATGCTATCGCCCGCCTCCGCGAGGCAGGCCTGGCGGTTGTCATCGTTACGAACCAATCCGGCATCGCGCGCGGTTTGATCACGCCCGCTCAATATGAAGCGGTCCGTGCTCGTCTCGATTCGTTCGTAGCGGTCGACGCGACGTACATGTGTCCGCATCACCCCGATATCGACGGGGCTTGCGAGTGCCGTAAGCCCGGCCTGGAACTGTACCACAGAGCCATCCGCGATCTGGGACTCGAAGGTGCTCGGGTCGTGCTGATCGGTGACAAGTGGTCGGACATCGCGGCGGCTGACGCACTTGGCGGTTATGGCATCCTCGTACCGTCGGCCGACACCCCGGGGGAAGACCGCGCGCGAGCGCTACTGACAGCACCGACACTCGACGCAGCGGCCAGCATGGCGCTTCAGGCACGCATCGCGGTATTCGCCTCGGGCGGCGGCAGCAACATGCAGGCAATCGCCGAGCAGATGCCCCTAGCCCTCGTTGCGTCGAATCGAGCCGACGCCGGCGCGCTCGCGAAAGCCAGAGCTCGCGGCATCCCGACCGAGCTGATAGAGCAGCCGTCCAATGCCGAGGCGATGTTGGCGATGCTCCGGCGCCATCACATCGAGCTCATCGCGCTGGCGGGATACCTGAAACACGTGCCCGACGCTGTTACGCGGGCGTTTCGCGGACGCATACTCAATGTTCATCCGTCGCTCCTGCCCGCGTTCGGCGGCGCGGGCATGTACGGCGAACGCGTACACGCCGCGGTCCTGGCGGCCGGCGTGAAAATCACGGGCGCGACCGTGCATTTCGTCGACGCCGACTACGATCGTGGCCCGATCATCGCCCAAGCGCCAGTCTGGGTGCAGCCCGACGACACACCGGCGACGTTGGCTGCTCGAACGCTCGAGGTCGAGCACAAGATCTATCCCCATTCCGTCGCCGCGGTCGCGGCCGGACGCATTACACTTGGGGCGGACGGACGAGTCATAGGCGACCTTCACCATCTGCGGGAGAACGAACCATTCGCACACTAGCCGCGCTGGCCGCATTGTGCGTCGTCGCGACATCCGCGACGGCCCAGGTGACGGAGACGGTCTCCGATTGGATCGCGCTCGATGCGCCGCCGGGCCAGGAAGGCAGCGCGACGCAGATCATCTCGGCCAGCCTTCCAGGCTGGACGACCGACGCGCTCGGCAATCTGGTCAAGCGCGTCGGCAGCGGTTCGCCTCGCCGTGTCGTCGCCTGCGGGCTGGACGATGGCGGCTACATCGTCTCCGAGATCACGGACGCGGGCTATCTACGACTGGCCGCGCCCGAGCGGTCTCGCCACTCGCCATTGTGGGACCAGTTCCACGAGGGCCAGCGCGTCCGCGTGCTGACCAAGAATGGCGCGCTCCCGGGCGTGATCGCGGTGAAGAGCACACACCTCTGGCGCCGTCGGACCACGCCGGAAGCGCCGGTGACCATCGATGACCTCTGGCTCGACGTCGGCGCGCGGTCGCGGGCCGACGTCGCGCAGATGGGGATCACCATCCTCGATCCGGTCGCGAAGCAATGGGCACCCTGGCGGTACAGTGAGTACGTCGCGGGACCCGAGGCCGCCGCGCGGGCGAGCTGCGCGGTCGTCGCCGGCGCCGCCAGCGCAAAGCCCACGCGGGGTGGCGAGACCATCTTCGTGCTGGCTGTCCAGCACAGTTTTGCGAGAACCGGACTCCAGTCCGTGCTCGCGCGCCTCGGGCGAGTCGACACACTCGTTCTCGTCGAGCCGGGACTCACGCCGGCTGACACGACCTTCGCCGTGATGCGCGCCGACGTCGCGGCGACACCTCGCGTCACCACCACGATCGCGATCGGCGTCCGCGCGCGATATCCCGGCACGCTCGTCGAGTCTCTGCGAGCGAGCGACATCACCTCACTGGCGGGTGCCGTCGCGCAGTCTGCCGGTGTCGCGTCGGCGGCCCCGGCGGCACTGCACGGAGTGCCGACGGTGCCACCGGCCGCTCCGGCGACCGCGGACAGCCTCACCCCTGTCGCCGATCTACTGACGCAGGTCAGCACCGTCTACGGACCGTCCGGCCATGAAGCCGATGTCCGCCGAACCGTTCGTGGCCTCATCCCTCGCGCGTGGAATGTGCTGGGTCCCGCCGTGGATACCGCCGGCAACCTGTTCGTCGTCGCTGGCCCTCCCAAGGACACCGTTGTCTTCGTCGCGCATCTCGACGAGCTCGGATTCGATATCGTCCGCATCGAGCACGACGGCCGGGTGGTGCTCAAACCACTCGGCGGATTTTACCCATCGTTGTGGGAAGGCCAGCGGGCGCTTCTGCATGAGGTGACGAAATGCGACACACCCATGCGCGGCGTCTTTATCCCGCGAGACAAAGCAACCGTGAAGCAGCCCGACACACTCTCGGCCTGGTTTGGCGTCGACTCCGCGGCGCTGGTGGCGTGCGGCGTGCACGTCGGGCAAGGCGTGACGTCAACCAAGCACCCGACCCGCCTGGGGCCGACGCGCTACACGGTGCGAGCGCTGGATGACCGCACTGGCGTGACGTCGCTCCTCCTCGCCATGCAGCAAATCGATCCGACGAAGCTGGATCATACGGTCATCTTTGCGTTCTCCACGCGAGAGGAGGTCGGACTGAATGGTGCGGCGGCGTTGGCGGCCGAGTTTGGCACGACCGTGAAACGGGTGCACGCGGTCGACACGTTCGTGTCATCCGACTCTCCGCTCGAGTCGCAACGCTTCGCGTACGCTCCCCTCGGTGCTGGCGCAGTCGAGCGTGCCCACGACAATTCCAGCGTCGCCCCGGCGGCCGAGGTGGAACGTGTGAGGCGGATCGCCGAAGCGTCGCACATCCCATTGCAGATCGGCACGACGAACGGCGGCAACGACGGCTCGGAATTTGTTCGCTATGGCGCGTTCGATGTACCGCTGGCCTGGCCGCTCCGATACAGCCACTCGCCGGCCGAGGTCATCGATCTCTCGGATCTGCACGCGCTAGGACTCTTGATCGCGGCGGTTGCCGTCGCACCGGCCAAATAACATGCCGATCGCGCTCCTGTCGGTCACTGACAAAACCGGACTCGTCGACTTCGCGCGCGGGTTGGCCGATCTCGGATGGGAATTGATCTCCACCGGTGGTACGGCCTCGCTGTTGCGCGATGCCGGCCTCACCGTGCGCGAGGTGAGCCAGGAGACCGGCCTGGCTGAGATGCTCGACGGCCGCGTGAAGACGCTGCATCCCGCGATCCACGGAGGCATTCTCGCTCGCCGGGATGACCCGGCTCATATGGAACAAGTCTCACGCGCCGGGTTTCGACTGATCGATCTCGTCGTCGTGAACTTGTACGCGTTTGCCGCCGCCGCGGCGACGGCCGGCATCGCGCCCGACGAAGTGATCGAGCGCATCGACATCGGCGGCCCCGCCCTGCTCCGCTCAGCCGCCAAGAATTTCGCGCACGTGTTGCCTGTGGTCGACCCCGGCGACTATCCAGCCGTACTGGCGGCGCTTCGCGCCGGCCAACCCGATCGAGGGTTGCGAACAAGACTCGCAAAGAAAGTCTTTGAGAATACGTCAGCCTATGACGCGGCGGTCGCGAAATGGTTCGCGGAACAGAGCGGCGATGCGTTCCCCGAACGATTGACGTTGGCGTTCGAGCGAGCCCAGACGCTTCGCTACGGCGAAAACCCGGATCAACGCGCGGCGTACTACGTCGAGCACCCCGGCGCGGGTCTCGCCGCGCTCCAGCAGCTCGGCGGCAAGGAGCTCTCGTTCAACAACCTCCTCGACTTGGATGGCGCGCTCATGGCCATCGAGCCGTTCATCGCCGAGACGTGCTGCGCGATCATCAAGCACACGACACCCAGCGGACTCGCGACCGGCGCGACGGCGCTCGAGGCCTATCAGAAGGCGCTCGCCACCGACCCGGTCTCCGCGTTCGGCTCGGTGATCGCCTTCACGAGGATCGTCGACGATGAGGCCGCCAACGCGATCGCCTCGCTCTTCGTCGAGTGCATTGTCGCGCCCGCGTTCAGCGACGGCGCGATCGAAATGCTCGGTCGAAAGAAGAACCTGCGGATCCTGGCCGGACGCGCGGCGTGGAGCGCCAAGGGCTTCGACCTCAAGCGCGTGCGGGGTGGCATCCTCGTGCAGGACCGCGTCGCGCCACCGGCGGTCTCGGACGACTGGAAGGTCGTGACCAAACGCCAGCCCACGGAGGCCGAGCGGAGGGATCTGGAGTTCGCCTGGCGCGCCGTGGCGAGTGTGAAGAGCAACGCGATCGTCCTGGTCCGGGACGGCGCCACGATCGGCATCGGCGCTGGGCAGATGTCACGGGTCGACGCCTCGTTTCTCGCAGTGCATAAGGCCCGCGTCGCCGGATTGGAGACCAAAGGGGCGGTCCTGGGCTCCGACGCCTACTTCCCCTTCCGCGACGGCGTCGACCACGCCGCCCAGGCGGGCGTCACTGCCGTGATCCAGCCCGGGGGCTCCGTCCGGGACGCCGAGGTCATTGCCGCGGCCGACGAGCGCGGAATCGCCATGATCCTGACCGGGCGACGGTTGTTCCGGCACTAGCCGAGTGTCAAATTATTGGGCTATGGCATCTTCGACCGTCAAGAGCGGCAAGGCCCGGGACGTCGACTACCGTCCCTCCGCCAGCACGCGGAAGGCGCCGGCCGCGGCTGAGATAGATGAGCGACCGTCGTACGGGGCGGCGGCGATCGCCGCGATACTGGTCTTCGGGCTCTACGTCCTCACGCTCGCGCCGTCGACGGCGATGTGGGACACGAGCGAGTACATCGCGGCCGCGTACGTCCTCGGCATCCCACACCCGCCGGGCAACCCGTTCTTCGTGATCCTCGGCCACACGATCGGCATTCTTCCGATCGCGCCGAACTTCGCCTCCCGCATCAATCTCCTGGCAGCCGCCTGCAGCGCCGCCTCGGCCGGCATGTGGTTCCTGATCACGGAGCGCGTGCTCGCCAGTTGGCTGCCCTACCGCTGGCAGCGCATCCTCGGCGCGTCCGCCGCGGTGCTCATTGGCGCGACGGCGTTCACGGTCTGGAACCAATCCGTCGTGAACGAGAAGGTGTACACGGTCGCGCTCTTGTTCTTCGCGATCGTCGCCTGGCTGACGGTCCGTTGGTGCGATGACCCGGACGGTCCCAAGGCGGACCGACTGCTCGTGCTCTGCGCCTATCTCTGCGGGCTCGGATACGCGAACCACCCGGCCGGGTTCCTCGTCGCGCCGGCGGTTGTCGTGGCCGTGCTCGTGCGCCGGCCGAAAACGCTGATCCGCTGGCAGCTGATCCTCTCGTGCGTCGCCGCGGCCGCGATCGGGCTCACGCCATTCATCTTCGAGCCGCTGCGCGCCGCGCACTTCCCGGCGATCAACGAAGGCGAGCCGACGGCCTGCACGACCACCATCACGGCGAAGTGCACGTTCGACAAGGTCACGTATCAACGGCTGATGGACAACGTCAACCGTGTACAGTACGGCAAGCCCGATGTGAGCGACCGGCAGGCGCCGTTCCCGGCGCAGGTCAAGATGTGGTGGCTGTATTTCAACTGGCAGTGGCTCCGCGATCCGCACGACCAGAATCAGGGATGGCAAGCCGCGCTGGCGGTGACGTTCTTCTTCCTCGGGTTGTTGGGGGCGTACACCCATTGGAAGTATGACCGACGAAGTTTTTGGTTCTTCGGGCCGCTCATCTTCACGGTGACGATCGCGCTCATCGTGTACTTGAACTTCAAGTACGGGTACTCGGAGTCGCCCGAGCTCGGGGACTCGGTCGCACGCGAGGTGCGTGATCGAGACTACTTCTACTTGTGGAGCTATTCGGCGTGGAGCGTGTGGGCCGCCCTCGGCCTCGTCTTCGTGTGGGAATCCGTCGCCACACTCGTCGGCACGGAACCCGGGCCGCGCGGCGCGGGCGCCGTTCCCAAGAAATTCAGCTGGCTCGTCACGACGCCGGTCTTCGCGATCGCGTGTATCCCCTTGTTCACCAACTGGCACGCCGCATCACGCGCGCATCAGACGGACACCCGCGACTTCGCGCACGACCTGCTCGACTCCGTTGAACCGTACGGCGTCTTGGTGACGGTCGGTGACAACGACACGTTCCCCTTGTGGTATGCCCAGGAAGTCGAAGGGATACGCAAGGACGTCATCATCGCGAATACCTCGCTCCTCAATACCGACTGGTTCACCCGGCAGATGATTCGCCGGCCCGTCTACACGTACGATTCGCTGAAAGGCCCCGCGGTCTATCGCGGGCACGCGTGGCCGAAGCCGACGGGTTCCGTGCTCAAGATGTCCATCGCCGACGCTGACGCCGTCCCGCTCGCGGTCGAGCTGCCGGGTCCGCAAATCTTCAAGAAAGCCGGCACCGACATCGTCGCGACGATCGACCCGCGCAACCTCCAGCACGGGTTGCTCGAACGGGCCGACGTGTTTGTGCTGCGTCTCATCCTCGACAATGACACCCGAACGGTCTACCTCAGCAGCACGTCGGGCAACTACGGCCGGCAGCTGGGGCTGCAAGACTACCTGCTGAGCCAGGGTCTCGCCCGGAAGATCCTGCCAACCGTCCCGAAGACGACAAAGGACACGATCAACGTGCCCGGCGAGGGCTGGTTCGACGTCAACCGGTCGCTTGCGCTCTGGCAACAGGATTTCGAGGCGCCGAAGTCGCTGATCAAACGCGGCGATTGGGTCGACAAGCCGTCGGTAAACATTCCCGCGCTGTACGTCATGAACGGATATTTCCTTGCTGAGGCATTGACGCAAACGGGCGACACGAAGGACGCCCAAGCGGTGTTCAAGACCGCTCAGGATGTCGCGAAGGCCTCGCACTTGAATGAGCTCCTCGGTCCTGCGCCGGCTGCACCGCCGCCACCGACTCCATTTGGCGATACCGGTATCACGCTCCCCGGTCCACGGCGCACGCCCACACCGGCACCCCCCTCGAAACCATAGTCAGCGGGGCGTTTCAGTTTTGTAACGGGCCGCGCCACTGCTGGTGGCGCGGCCTTTCTACGCCGAACCTAGTGCTCCGCTAGAGAACGCAGCGCTACGCATAACTGACAGGGGGTTTCGTGTTCGGCGAACCGATTTCGATGGTGACTGGGCTGTTCTTGATGCTCGCGCTGGGGTTAGCCCTGAGCTTCGAATTTGTGAACGGCTTCCACGACACCGCGAACGCGGTTGCGACGGTCATCTACACGCACTCGCTCAAGCCGTGGATCGCGGTCATCTGGTCGGGCCTCTGGAACCTCACCGGCGTGCTCGTGTCGACAGGCGCGGTGGCGTTCGCCGTGGTGGCGTTGCTGCCGGTCGAGCTGGTGATCAACGTCGGCTCGGGCGCGGGTTGGGCAATGGTATTCGCACTGCTCATATCCGCCATCTTGTGGAACCTCGGCACTTGGTACCTCGGTCTGCCGGCGTCGAGCTCGCACACGCTGATTGGGTCGATCATGGGCGTGGGCATCGCCAACTCGATGCTGTCGTCGCACGTGTTCGGCGAAGGCGTAAACTGGGCGAAGGCGGAAGAAGTCGGCAGCTCGCTGCTCATCTCGCCAGTCGTCGGATTCTGCTGCGCGGGTCTCTTGCTCTTACTCGCGAAGGCGTTGATTAAACGCCCCGAGCTGTATGCTCCGCCTGATCCGGAAAAGGGCCCACCGCACTGGATTCGCGGCTTGCTCATCCTCACGTGCACCGGCGTCAGCTTCGCCCACGGTTCGAACGACGGACAAAAAGGCATGGGGCTCATCATGCTGATCTTGATCGGCATCCTCCCCGCCACGTACGCGCTCAACTCCGCCGACAACCAGAAGGACATTTCCGCGATCGTGGCGAACGCTCAGGCGGCTCAGCCGGTGCTCCAGAAGCACGCTCCCGGCGATCCGATTACTCCGCAGGCGGCGAGCGAGGCGCTCTCGGCGTTCCTCAAGACGACCGGTACGGCGAGCGATACGACGTTCGCCGCGCTCGCCGAGGAGAACAGCGTCCTCGCCGGTCAGCTGCAGGGCAAAACGAAGTTCGCCGATCTCTCGCGCGACGATCGCAAGACGGTGCGCACCGAGATGTATCTCGTGCAGAGCGCGATCGACAAGCTCGTCAAGCAGAAGAAGCTGCCGGACTCCACCGAGAAGAAGCAGCTCGTCGATCTCAAGAAAGGGATGGAGCACGCGATGAAGTTCATCCCCAACTGGGTGAAAGTCGCGGTCGCGGTCGCACTGGGTCTCGGCACGATGATCGGGTGGAAGCGCATCGTCGTCACGGTCGGCGAGAAGATCGGCAAGAGCCACCTGACGTATGCGCAAGGCGCGTCGGCCGAGCTGGTCGCGATGTGCACGATCGGAGCGGCCGACTACTTCGGCCTCCCCGTTTCGACGACCCACGTGCTGTCATCCGGTGTCGCCGGAACGATGGCCGCGAATCGATCGGGTCTACAGATGGACACCCTGCGGAACCTGTTGCTCGCCTGGGTGCTCACCTTGCCTGTCTGCGTCTTCCTCGGCGCCGCGACGTTCGCCGCCGGATTCTACATCGTGCTGGCTCTCGGGCTGAGGTAGCACGCGGATGACACACGTGCGCGTCTGACGGCGGCTTCGCCTGCCGCAGAACGCGCACGTGTCATTGCTGGACACTCACTAGGGCTTTTTGTAAATCACGCCGTCCTTCATGACAAGGATGACGTGGCGGATGGCCGAAATGTCTTTTGTTGGGTCACCCGTGACCGCAATGAGATCGGCCTTGAGCCCCGGCGTGACCTTGCCGATCTTGTCGCCCATCTTGAGAATGTCCGCGTCGATCGACGTCGCCGAGCGCAGCGCGTCGATGGGCGTCATGCCGTAATCGACGAGGAGCTCGACCTCGCGCGCATTTTCACCGTGCGCGAAGACGCCAACGTCGCTGCCGTTGCAAATCGTCACGCCGGCATCGAGTGCCGCCTTGAAGCTCTGCCGTTTGGCTTTGACCGACGCGGGCTCCGGATCGACCCCTTTGTGCCAGTGCTGGAAGTACTGCGCGTAAGCCTCGCCGGCCGCGAGCGTCGGACACAACGGAATGTGCTTCGCGGCCATCTCGCGGAATACGTCGGGTGTACCACCGTCGCCATGCTCGATGGTCTCGACCCCGGCATTGATGGCGTGTCGCATCCCGTCGGCCGTCTGCGCGTGCACCGCGACTGGTCGCCCGTACTCATGCGCCGTTTTCGTCGCCAGCGTCATTTCCTCCTGCGTAAACGTGGCGACCTCCTCCCCATGCATGCCGACGCGATAGTCGGCGTACAGCTTGACCCAATCGGCGCCATGCCCGATCTGCTCGCGCACCACGTGCTGAATGGTGGCGAGGTCCGCCTCCTGCGCCCCCTGCGGCGGATCGAACGAGTAGGCCCACCGTGGCGGTCCGTACGCACCGGTCGCGACGATCGCGCGGGTGACGACGATCATGCGTGGCCCCGGGATGATGCCTTGCTCGATCGCCTGCTTGATGGCGACGTCGCCGTCGAGCGCGCCCTCGGTCCCGAGATCCCGTAGCGTCGTGAACCCGGCCATGAGCGTCCGCTGAGCGTGCGTGACGGCCCGGGCGGCGCGAAGGACCAACGGTTCCTTGAGCACTTGGTCATTCCACAGGGTCTCATTGTACGGGTGCAAGAACACATGCGAGTGCGCGTCGATGAGCCCCGGCAGGACCGTCGCGCCGCTCAGCGTGATGACGGTCGCGCCAGCCGCGTCGACCGTGGGGCCCGCCGCGACGATGGCGTTCCCGTGCACGCGCACGGACCATCCGGGGTGCATGGCCACGCCGTCGAAGACCGCGGCCGGGCGGAGCACGTAGGTCGTGGTATCCTGTGCCCGCAGTGCGCCGGACAGGGCGAGCAAGCAACCGAGTGTGAGATATCGCATGCCCTATGATATGCTTCACCATGCCCGACCGCACCGTCGACCTGAACGCGGACATGGGTGAGGGCTGCGGGAACGACGCGACACTCGCCGGTCTCGTGACATCGGCGAATGTCGCCTGCGGCTTCCACGCCGGCGATCCGATGACAATGCGGGCCACGGTCGATGCGGCCGTCCGCGCCGGCATCGCCGTCGGCGCGCATCCCGGCTACCCCGACCCTCGCGGATTCGGGCGGCGCGATCTGGCGGCGTCGCCGGCCGAGATCACGGCCGACGTGCTCTATCAAATCGGGGCGCTGCAGGCAGTCTGTCATGCCGCCGGCACGCGCGTTCGGTACGTCAAGGCACATGGCGCGCTGTACAACCGCGCGGCTAAGGACGTGGCCGCCGCCAAGGCGATCGCCGAGGCGGTCCGCCTTGCCGATGCATCGCTCGTGCTCCTCTGCCTCGCGGGGAGTCTCATGATCGACGTCGCGCGAGACGCCGGTCTGGTCGTGGCGCGAGAGGCGTTTGCGGACCGCGCCTATACCGCCGACGGCTCGCTCGTCTCCCGTACGGTCGCCGGGTCGGTTCTCACCGACCCCGCGATCGTCGCCTCGCGGGCCGTGCGCATGATGACCACGGGCGAGGTCGAAACACACGACGGTGCGACGATTCGATTGCACGCCGATTCGCTCTGTGTCCATGGCGACACGCCGGGAGCGCTGGAGATCGTCCGCGCCGTACGTCGAGCGCTCGGCGAACGTGGCATCACCCTGCGTCCATTTGCCAATGCCTGATATCGAGCCCCTCGGTGACCGCGCGCTGACTATTCGCCTCGGCGACCGGATGGATGCCGGACTCGCCGCGCTGGCGCGCGGGCTCGCCGCTCGCCTCCGCGGGATCTCGGGCGTGCGCGAGGCCGTGCCGGGATACGCCACGGTCACTGTTTTCCATGACGCCGACTACGCATCGATGCGTTCGGCGGTCGAGCCAGTGATCGCGACGGCGACCGCGGAGCCGGCAGCCGGTCCCGAGCACGTCATACCGGTGCGCTACGACGGTCCGGACTTGCAGGACGTCGCCGAGCGGACCGGGATGACCGTGGCTCGGGTGGTTGAGCTGCACCACTCGCGAGTGTACACGGTCTATCTCATCGGCTTCGTGCCAGGTTTCGCCTACCTCGGCGATATCGATCCCGCGCTCGAGCTCCCGCGGCGCGATCAGCCGCGCACACGCGTGCCGGCCGGCTCGGTCGCCATTGCCGGACGCCAGACCGGGATCTATCCCCTGCAGACCGCCGGTGGCTGGCACTTGATCGGCCACACCGGCACACCGATGTTCGACCCGCAAGCCAATCCGCCGGCCACGCTCGCGGCCGGCGATCGCGTTCGCTTCGTCCCATCATCCGAATGATCGAGATCTCGACCGCGCCACCATTCGCCACGGTGCAAGACCTGGGTCGGTTCGGCCATCGCGCCTCCGGGGTGCCAGTCTCCGGCGCGATGGACCCGGACTCGATGCGTCTCGCGAACTCGCTCGTCGGCAATCCGCCCGACGCCGCGGTGATCGAGTGGGCGCTCGGCGGGGGATCGTTGATCTTCCGGCGCACCATGCAATACGTCGTCACCGGCGCTGTCCGTGCCCCGCGACTGCTGACCGCACGACCCGGCGACACGGTCGCGCTCGCGCCACCGATCCACTTCTTCGGACGCTTCATCTACGTCGCCGTCGAAGGCGGCATCGATGTGCCGTTGGTCCTCGGCAGCCGATCGACGTACCTCCCCGGTGCATTCGGCGGCTACAAAGGGCGCATCCTTCGCGCGGGCGACGAACTGCCCGTGGGCCCGAGCGGCGGCGCGGCGGCGACGCCGTGGACACCGCCGGCGTTCGAGAGCGACGCGATCCGAGTGATCTTCGGCCCCAATCGGGCCGCATTCACCGATGCGCATCGTGAGCAGCTGCTGGCGACGGAGTACAAGGTCGCGCAGGCGTCCGACCGCATGGGTTACCGCCTCGATGGAGATCCGCTCACGGGTGGCGAATGGGGCACGCGCTTGTCGGAGCCCGTGTGCCCCGGCGCGATTCAGATTACGGCCGAGGGGCACCCGATCGTGCTGATGGCGGATGGACCCACCGTTGGCGGCTATCCCGTCATCGGCGTCGTGCACTCGGCGGACTTGGGACGGTTCGCCCAGCGACTGACGAACGAAGTCGTACGATTTGTCGAGGCTACACCCGCGCCGTAAGGCGCTGCTCGTACTTCTTGATCCGAGCCGCGTTCGTTCCGACGTCGCTCCCGCCGACGCGCGACTCCGACCGCACGTCCACACGGCTGCCCTTCGGATCGGGACCGATGCGCACGACGACATCGTCCTTGAACCCGAACCACGTCGTGGTCGCCGTGGCCTCGATGCGGCCGGCCGACGAGTCGGACGCGACAATCGTCCAACCCATGTCGCGCGCCGCCGCCAACGCGACGTGGAACGCCGCGCCCGGTGGCACCGGGAGCATCACCGGCCCGAGGTCGGGATATCCACGCCGTTGCCTCTCGGCCACCGAGTCGGCGGCCACGGTATCGTAATCCGCCTTGTTCGGCGCAGCCGATCGGAGCGGAAGGACGGCGACGAAGGCTGGCGGATTCGTGAGGTCCGTCGAGATGTCGTGAATCGGGGGCACCTTCTCCGCTCTCGCTTTCCACTGCATGACCGTGCCGAATCCCGCGATCGCGATGAGCACGCCGAGCACGGACATGCCGAACCCACGCCGCCCGGTACCGGGCCGGGTCGCTAACGCAGCCAGCAGGCAGAGCACGCCACCAGCGGCCGCGACCCATGACCCGTAGAGGAAGACGCGGAACGCGACGCCGAGGTCCCACACATGGAAGCGGTATCCGAATCCGGACACCATCTCGGCAATTATGCCGAGCAGAGTAATGAACAGGCCGACGGCGACGATCAGCGGCAGGCCGCGGCGAGGCATGGTAGAGGTCATACGATGACTATCGCGCCACGCTCACGCGCTTGTCAACTCGGCCGCTAGTAGACCATGTTCACCGCCAGCGCGGGCGATACCGAGTGGGTCGTGTTACGCCCGATGTCGATGAACCGGACGCCGAGCAGCACGCCGATCCTCGAGCTCATGTTGTACTCGACCGCCGGCGCGAGGGCGAGCGACTCGCTCCAGCCGCTGTGCAGCTGGACGTTGTCGCCTTCCACACGGGTGTCGCCATTCCAACCGTACGCGGCGTCGAGTGCCAGCACCCAGCGCTGGGTCGCGCTATACTCGGCCGCGAGATCGGCCGACGAGGAGAGCCCGGGCAAGGCACGTCCGAGGAAGCCCGGGCCCGTGCCGTACACGCTGACGTCGTCGACGTGGACCTTGGTCGAGTAGACGACTTGGGAGAGGTCTAGACGGGCGCGGAGAATGCGCCCGTTCGGCATCCAGAAGCACGTCTGTGAGTAGAATCCCAAGGTCGTCGCGTACGCGCCGGCACCCAGCGCGTTGCTCGTGTTCGTGCCGAGTCGATCGTAGGTGCCGGTCGGAAACGTCTCCTGGGCGACGATGGACATCGTTGGCACCCAACTGCCCGGCTGGAATTGCGTGAGGCGATACTGCGCCTGGGCCGTGAGATCGCCGAGCCCAATCCCGTCGTTCAATCCCAGAATGGGAATTACACCGACCGAGAATCGGTCGAGGAGGCCGTAGATGACGTAGGCTCGCGAGCCGTAGTTGTCCGCGTGGGCGGTCTTGATGTCGTAGACGTACGGCTCGACGAGCCAATGGCCAGGTGGCAGCGTGCCCGCGGATGGCGCGAGCATCGGGCCCGTCCACCAGGCGTCTCCAAGCGGTTCGTGCGCCGGCTGCGCGAGCACCGGCGCCGTGAACAAGAAGCTGCAGACAAGCAGGCGACAATTCATTGCGATGTGCTGATGTCCTGTTTCGCGCCAAGCGCGGTGAGGAGCGGCTCCAAGCGACGTCTCTGATCGGGTGGCGCCTCGGTGAGGGCCGTGCGCATCTCTTTCACCGCGTCGTCGAACTTGCCCCGCGCACTGTACACGCGTGAGAGGCCGTCGTGTACAAACCACTGGTCCGGATGCTTGGCAGCGTTCTGGCGGAAGACCGAGAGCGCCTCCACGGTACGCTTCCGTGCCAACAGATCGCGCGCGAACTCATCGACCTCACTCGGCGTGCCGAGATCCAGCGCTTTGCGTTGCGCGAGATCCGCGTCCGCTTGACGGTTCAGTGCCGTCAGGATCTTCGATCTGGTCATCTCGTTCTCGTACCGATCTTCGTTCGTGATGGACGTGTCCGCATACGCCAATGCCGTATCGAGCGCGATCTTCTCATTGAGCAGATAATTCGCCGCATCGTTCCAACTCAGCCACGTATAGCGCGCCAACATGCGCAGCTGGTTTCGGAGACTCGCCAGCGCGACCGCATGCACATCGACCGACACCGTGAAAGGTACCGCGAGCTTCTCCCATAACAGTTCGACGATGGCCGAACTAGGCGCGAGATCATCGAACTCGTACGTCAACGCCTCATGCATGTCGCTCACTTTTGGTCTTACGCGAATGCGCAACGCGTCTTCGGTTTGGTCGTACGTAAATGACCCCCACGAGGTCGAGCTCTTCGAGAATATCACCGTCCACTCACCCGCCGCCGGGATCATGTGCAGCCCATACGTCCCACGGTCGAGCGGGTTCCCGTCGATGCGCACGGGATCGCTGAACGTGATCGTCGTGTTCATGTTCGCTCCCGTGCGCCACACTTTCCCGTACGGCACGAGACTGTCCCAGATCACACGGCCGCCCACGAGCGGCCGGTGGTAGATGATCGTGATGTCCGTGAGCCCGATGGTCTGCGAGACCGCGGCGCGCTGACTCTTGAGCGGGATCGAGAGCACTTGCGATTGGCCCGCGCAGACGACTGGTATAGCCGCGAGCACGAGGCATTTACCGCGCATCGGCTTGCACCAGCGTGTCGGCGGAGACCCAGTTCACCTCCCAGGTCTTCCCTCCGTCAACGGAGAACGCCTGCTCGGTGCGACACGATGTGGGCGTGATGTCGGAGTACACGCTCCGAACCAAGATGGCGCGGCCATTGAAAGTGTCCTGGCTGTAAAACTCTCCCCGCCCATTCGCGAATTCTCCAATCGCCGGCTGGCCCAATTTGCCCTCGCCGCTGCTGGCGAAGCTGAGGCTCCACTGGTGCGACTGCGGGTTGTAGAGCCGCAGCTGCAGCCCTTCGATATGCCCATTCGGGCCATCGACTTCCATCTCGCCGATGTTCGCTCGCCCATTCCAGACTTTGTGTACGGTATGGGTTCCCCCGTACTCAACCCACGTCGTGGAACCGGTCAGCGGGTGCATGAGCCGCTTGATGTGGGTCTTCCACGTCCCGATGTTGAAATCGAAATCGCGTTGGCGCGCGGTGTCGGTCGAGATCGGGCCGCTCATCGGCGTCAGCGTCGCGATCCAGTTCGGCTCCCACGTCTTCCCGCGATCGAGCGAGAACGCCTGCTCGAAGTGGTGCGAGCCCGGCGTGATCTCGAAGAACCGGTGCCGCACCAGGATCGCCCGATCGTCGAACGACTCTTGGTCGATGAACTCTCCTTGACCGTCCTGAAACGCGCCGATCAGCGGCGCGCCGATCGTGCCATCCTCGCTATTGGCGAAACTCAGGCTCCACTGGTGGGCTTTTGGGTCGTACAAGCGCAGGGTCAGGCCTTCGAGGTGCCCGGTCGGACCGTCGACCTCGAGCTCCTCCAGATGGGCCTTTCCGCCCCACACTTTGCGAGAGGCCACCTTGCCATCGTAGTCCAGCCATTTGGTGGAGCCCGTCAGCGGATGCTGCAACCGCCGAATCTGTGAATGCCAGGTGCCGTCGCCGAAGTCGAAATCGTGCTGCCCGTCTCGTACGGGCAAAACCAACAGGGTGAGCAGAAGCCACTTCAACACAGGTCTCTCCGTTTTTTCTTACCTTTGCGTCGGAGAGCCCGCGGTCTCAATTCACGGGACCTAGCCGCTGTGTAGACCCGCGGGAGAGGGAGATCTCCTGTAGATTTCCCGAGGGATGACACAGAACGGGAGCATCCGATTCGGCCCATTCGAGGCCGATCTCCACTCCGGAGAGGTCCGGAAAGCCGGCGAGCGCATCAAGCTCCAGGATCAGCCGTTCAAGGTCCTCCAGGTCCTGTTGGAGCGTCCCGGCGACCTGGTCACGCGCGAGGAGCTTCAGACCCGGATCTGGCCGCGCGAGAGCTTCGGCGACTTCGACCACGCCGTGAACGTCGCGGTCGGTAAGCTGCGGTCGGCCCTCGGCGACTCGGCCGAGAATCCATCCTTTATCGAGACGGTCCCGCGCCGAGGCTACCGATTTGTCGCGAAACTCGACAGCCCCGCGGCGCCACCTTCCAGATCCCCGATCCCCGGTCGGATCCCGATCTTCGTAGCGGTCGCCGCATGCTGTCTCGGACTCGGCGCATTCTTGGGATATCGCGCGACCCGAAAAGAGCCGCCAAATTTCCAGCGCCTGACTGTCCAGCGCGGCACGATCTACTCGGCCCGCTTCGCCCCGGACGGCCGCAACGTGCTGTACTCCGCGGCCTGGGATGGTGGCCCGATCGAGATCTACTCGACCGACACCAAGATCCCGGGCGCTCGCAGCTTGGGGTTGCACGGCACGGATTTACTCGCCGTGGCCCCCTCGGGTGCGGTAGCTGTCTTGCAATCAGCCGCCCCCCGCTTCCTGTTGACGCTCCGCGGCACCCTCGGCCAAGTGTCGCTGGGCGGCGGGTCGCCTCGACAGATCGCCGAGGATGTCGAATGGGCCGATTACGCGCCTGACGCGAAGACGCTGGCGATCGTTCACAACGTCGCCGGCAAACAGCGTCTCGAGTTCCCCGTCGGCCACGCGCTGTACGAGACGTCGGGCTGGATCAGCCATCCGCGCGTATCACCAAAAGGCGACCGGATCGCCTTCCTCGACCACGAGGCCGCGCCGGACGATCACGGCGTCGTCGCCGTCGTCGATCTCGCGGGCCATCGGACCGTCCTCTCTCGCGGCTGGGGAAGCGCCCAGGGCCTCGCCTGGTCTCCGGACGGATCCGACGTGTGGTTCACCGCCACGGAGTCCGGTGTGGAACGGCGTCTCTACGCGGTCGACCTTCGCGGCCACCAGCGTCTCCTGTATCGCGCACCGGGCGGCGTGACCTTACAGGACGTCGCCGCCGACGGCCGCGTGTTGCTCACGCGCGATGACTGTCGTGTCGGGATGTTGGCCTTGGCACCCGGCGCGACAGGCGAGCGCGACGTCTCGTGGCTCGACTGGTCGCTCCCCGTCGGTCTCTCGGCCGACGGCAACACCGTCTTGTTCAGCGAGCAGAGCGAGCAAAGTGGACCGAACTACACCGTCGGCGTGCGCGACCTGCGCGCCGCGTCCCCGATTCCGCTTGGAGACGGGCTGGCTGGCGACCTGTCACCCGACGGAAAATGGGCGACCACGGTCGTCGCATCGACTCAACTCATGGTGCTGCCTACTGGCGCCGGTGCCGCCAAGCGGCTCCCGCGCGGCGATGTCCAACAATATTGGCACGGCGCCCACTGGCTTCCCGATGGCAAGCAGATTGTCTTCCCCGCCACTCAGCCTGGGCATGCGATCCGCTGCTTCGTTCAAAGCATCGACGCGGGGGTGCCGCATCCCGTGACGCCGGACGGCGTGTCATCGTGCGAGCCATCGCCCGACGGCAAATCCGTCGCGGGCGCAGGCTCGATCTACCCACTCGACGGCAGTGCGCCACACGCGATCCCCGGTCTCTTGCCCGGTGAGACGATCGAGTGGACCGCTGACCCACGCTTCATCTACGCATATCAGGCGAAGCAGGCACCAGTCATGGTGTACCGTGTCAACGTGCTCACGGGGCAACGCGAACCGTTCCGCGCGGTGAGCCCGACCGACATGACCGGCCTCGGGCCCATCTCACACATTCTGTTCAGCGCCGATGGGCGCTCGTACGTGTACGGCTATGCCCGGTTTCTGTCCGAGCTGTATCTCGTCACGGGACTCAAGTAGTCACCGGTCGGACACAAACTCGAACGGGTGGAGATCCGGATCGCTCGTCGCCGCCGCGCGAGGCGGCACTGGGATCCGGCAGTGCTCGCGACGCTCGTTTACACTGTGTTACAGCGCGTAGCGCGTGCCGGGAGATAATCGTCTTCTATCGGCATGAGAGGCACCTACGCCGCGCCGCTTGTCGCGCTCTCGATACTGATCGCGATCGGCGCATCGTACACCGCGCTGACGCTCGCGGCCCGCGTTGCCGCTGCTCGCGGGCGCGCCCGGCTGGCTTGGTTGCTCGGCGGCAGCGTCGCCATGGGCAGTGGTATCTGGAGCATGCATTTCGTCGCCATGCTCGCGTTCCACCTCCCGATCGAGATCTCGTACGACATGCCGCTGGTCGTGGTCTCGTGGCTCGCCGCGGTCGCGGGCTCCGTGCTCGCGCTGTACGTCGCCAGCCGCACGCGGGTCAGCCACAAGCGGCTCTGCGCCGCCGGGGTCATTATCGGGATCGCGATCGTCGCGATGCACTATACGGGCATGGCGGCGGTCCGCGTACCCGCGCGCTTGAGCTACGATCCGCTCCTGGTCGCGGCCTCGGTGCTCATCGCGATCACTGCCTCTACAGTCGCGTTGTACTTGTTCCTCTGGCTCCGCACCGACGCCTCGTTCCGCCCGGCGGCGGCCGTCGTGATGGGCCTGGCGATCGCCGGCATGCACTACACCGCGATGGCGGCGGCGCATTTCTCAGAGCCCAGCTCGGGACTGCAGCCCCACGACCGCCATCTGCTCGGGGCCCCGGGGCTGCTCCTGCCTGTCGTGGCAACGACCGTGGTCATTTTCGCGCTGACGCTGATGGGCGCAAAGCTCACGGCGACCGAAGCGCTGCGAGAGAGCGAGGAGCGCTACCGAAGCGTCGTCAGCGAGATCGATGAAGTAATCTTCCGGACGGACGCGGCCGGGCGCTGGACGTTCCTCAATCCGGCTTGGACTCAAATCACCGGCTTTGCGCCCGAGGAGAGCTTGGGCGCCCCGATGATCGAATCCCTTCATCCGGACGACCGCGCCGGGGGCGTCGCCGAAGGCCGCCGTGAGGTACGGTGCCTCACGAAGGACAATGGCGCGCGGTGGGTCGAAGTCCACGCGCGGCTGACCCGTGGTCCGAGCGATGAGCTGATCGGAATGGCCGGCGTGATTCGCGACGTCAGCGAGCGGCGGCGGGCCGAGGAGGCGTTGCGCGCCGCACGCCAGACCGCGGAAGCCGCGAGCCACGCGAAGAGCGAGTTTCTGTCGCGGATGAGCCACGAGTTGCGGACACCGCTGAACGCCATTCTCGGATTCGGCCAGCTCATCGAGCTCGAAGCGACCACCTCCGGCCAGCGCGAAAGCGCCGACCACATTCTCAAGGCCGGTCGCCACCTGCTGGCGCTCATCAACGAAGTGCTCGATATCACGGGCATCGAGTCTGGCGTCCTGCATCTCTCCGCCGAACCCGTGGCCGTCGCCGACGTCGTGCGCGAGACGCTCGATCTCATCGGTCCGCTCGCCGCGACGCGCCAGATCGCGTTGAGCGCGGACTCGCCGAATATCGCGGGCCGCCACGTGCATGCCGATCGCCAGCGGCTCAAGCAAGTGTTGCTCAACCTGATGGCCAACGCCGTCAAGTACAACCGGGATGGCGGAAGGGCGCATGTCACGAGCGAGCCCGCGCCGAACGGCCGACTACGACTCGTCGTTTCCGATACGGGGCCCGGCATCCCGCCGGACAAGATCGGGCGGCTCTTTACCGCATTCGACCGGCTCGGCGCCGAGGGCACGGGGGTCGAGGGCACCGGACTCGGACTCGCGTTGTGCAAGCGGTTGAGCGAAGCCATGGGCGGCACGATCGGCGTGGCGAGCACCGTCGGCGTCGGCAGCATGTTCTGGGTCGAGCTACCTGCGGCCGTGAGTCCAACCGCTGCCTTGGACGACGGAGCGCTTGCCGCGATGGCGAAGCCGCCACAGGCAACCAATGGCCAGCGGCCCTCGCGCACGATTCTCTACGTCGAGGACAACCTGTCGAACCTCTCGCTGGTGCAGCGGATTCTCGCCCACCGACCGGATGTCGAATTGATCCCCTCCATGCAAGGCGGCCTGGCTCTGGAGCTCGCGCGTCTGCATCGTCCGGATCTCGTGCTGCTCGATCTGCATCTGCCGGACATCCCGGGAGAAGAGGTCCTCAATCAGCTCCGACAAGCACCCGACTGCCGGCAGATCCCGGTCGTCGTCCTCAGCGCCGACGCGACGCCCAGCCAGATCGACCGGCTCATGGGGGCCGGCGCGCACGCGTATGTGACCAAGCCGCTCGATGTCAAGCCGTTCATGGCGATCGTCAACGAGGTGCTCGCATGACGGACGAGTCGCTCATCACGGCCGCGCGCATCCTCATCGTCGACGACGAGCAGTCGAACGTGCGATTGCTGGAGCGGTTGCTGTTGACGGGTGGGTTCACGGACGTCCGTGGGACGACGGATCCGCGCCAGGCGTTGCTGCTCTTCGGTGAGCTCGAGCCGGATCTCGTGCTCGTGGACCTGCACATGCCGCACATGGATGGGTTCGCGCTGATGGCGGCGCTCAGCGAACGACTCGCACCGAACGACTACCTGCCGTTCCTCGTGCTCACGGCCGACACGACCCGCGAGACCAAGGAGCGGGCGCTGTCGAGTGGCGCGAAGGACTTCCTGACGAAACCCCTCGAGCGAATGGAAGTGCTTCTCCGGACGCGCAACCTGCTCGAGACGCGGTTCCTGCATCTGGCGCTCAAGAACGAGAACCGCGAGCTCGAGGCCAAGCTCGTGCATCAAGCGTTTCACGATTCGCTGACCGGTCTCGCCAATCGGGCGCTGTTTCGGGATCGCGTCGACCATGCGCTGGCGCGTTCGGCGCGGGGCGAGCGAGTCGCCGTGCTCTTTCTGGATCTCGACAACTTCAAGTCGGTCAACGACACGCTGGGACACGTCGAGGGCGACCGACTGCTGCAGGCGGTCGCGACACGACTGCTCAAAGCATCTCGCGGTTGCGACACCGTCGCACGGATCGGCGGCGACGAGTTCGCGATCCTGCTCGAAGACGTGCACCACGTCGACGACGCTCTGGTCGTCGTCACGCGCATCATGGAGTCGATGCGGCAGCCGGTCGCGTTGCGCGGGCGTGAGGTGACGATCAGCCCGAGCATCGGGATCGCGCACGCCCGGGCCGCCGAGCAGGTCGACGAGCTGATGCGCAATGCCGATGTCGCCATGTATCGGGCGAAGGAGGATGGCAAAGGGCGACACGCGGTGTTCGAGCCGGGCATGTACGCGGCGCTGCTCCAGCGTCTCGAGCTGGAGGCTGATCTCCGGCACGCCGTCGATCGCGGCGAGCTGCGTGTCCTGTATCAGCCGATCGTGCAGCTCGAGACCGGATCGGTCACGGGTGTCGAAGCGCTCGTCCGGTGGCATCATCCCCACCGCGAGATGGACTCGTCGGCCGGGTTCATCCCGCTGGCCGAGGAGACGGGGCTCATCGTCCCCATCGGACGCTGGGTGCTGCGCGAGGCATGTCGCCAGGGCCGGCAGTGGCAGCTCACCGCCGAAGGCGACCGGGTGCCAACCATGAGCGTCAATGTCTCCGCTCGCCAGTTGCAGGAGGCGAGCTTCACGGCTGATGTCGCGGCGATTCTTGCCGAGACGAAATTTCCACCGGACCGGCTGATCCTCGAGATCACCGAGAGCGCGCTCATGTCGCACACCAATTCCGTGCTCGACCGGCTCAACGAGCTCAAGGCGCTCGGGCTCCGACTGGCGATCGACGACTTCGGGACCGGCTATTCGAACCTCAGCTACTTGCAGCAATTCCCGGTCGACATCCTCAAGATCGACAAGTCGTTCGTCACGCAGCTGGCCACGAAGGATGGCCAGACCGCGCTCGCCAGCACGATCGTCGGCCTCGCGACCACGCTCAAGCTCAACACGGTGGCGGAAGGCGTTGAGCACGCCGATCAACGGGCGCAACTCCTCGCGCTCGGCTGCCACTACGGACAGGGCTTCTTGTTCGCGAAGCCGATCGACGCAGAGGCCATCGGCGCGCTGCTCCAGGCCGATGCTCACGCGAGTCGGAACGCCTAACAGCCTCACTCGGCGGGCGCCCGGTGAAATTTGTGATCGTGGTCCCCGTCATGTTCGGCGGCTAGCTTGTGACGTTGCCAGGAGGCTGGCAGAATGGCTGTTGCACCAGCTCTAATCGTTGTGGCCGCGGCGGGCCTTTGGCTCGTCGGGGTCTCGTTCCTGATGGCCCTGCGTCCAAGTTACTGCCTTCACCTGTTCGAGAAGATGAGCGCTAACCTGGAGCGCTCAAACTGGCGTCTTCAGTTCACTGAGCAGGGATTGCGCGTGCTAGCCGGAGTGGCGCTGATCGTGCGGGCACCGGCCTCTAAGCTGCCGCTGGTCTTCGAGGTTGCAGGTTGGCTTTTGGTTGCAACCTCGCTGCTGATCATGGTCGTCCCCATCCGGTGGCATGGTGCCTACGGGACGTGGTGGGTGAAGCGGCTTACGCCCCTCATGATTCGCATCGCTTCTCCCGTCGCGGCAGCAGCAGGCGCCGGGCTGATCTACGCGGCGCTCTAGACGACCATGGGCTATCCTCGCGACAGTCTCCGCGATCGTAGGCGATACTATTAGTTTACGCGCTTGCCGGGAGGGCTGGCAGAATGGCTATTGCACCAGTCTTGAAAACTGGCGTCGCGAAAGCGACTTGGGGGTTCGAGTCCCTCGCCCTCCGTTAAGCGAATCAGCCCGGCGGCACGCGCATATCGAGCAGCGTCCGCACGTCGCGCAATAGCGTGCGGAGCGATGCGCGGCTCTGTTGGAGGCGAAAGCGCACGTGCTGGTCAGGGTCGTCGAAGTCGAAGAGCTCGCCGGTGACGTAGGCTGTCCCCGAGGACTCGATCACGACCGTCAGGTACTCGGGACGACCCGCGTGGTTCAGGGTCGCGCGGCCGCCGACCGCTTTGTCGAGCCACGCGAGATCGTGGGCGAACTCGTCGAGGTCCGAGCGGTCGAACCAGAACGGACGGTTGTGCACCTGGCCGTCGACCTGGACGCGAAAGAGCGCGCGGTAGAGCGAGACTTCATCGGCCGGACGCGCGTCCCGCAGCTCCATCCAGTCCGATGAGTTCAGCGCCTGGACGCGAATATCCATTAGGGTTTGCGAACGACGACTAAGTGCTTGTCGTTGAACGGCGCCGGATCGGAAATCTGTGCGCCGGCGCCGAATACGGCGCGATAGGCGGCGAGCCCGCGCGGTTTCTCGATGCGGTTCAAGCGCAACTTGTTCGCCAGGTACCTGTTCGTGCCCGGATCCCAGAATGTGACCACGAAGGTCGCGCCGGGCCGGAGCGCCTGCCACACGTTCGTGATCGCGCGATCGAACGCGGCGTCATCGGTGATGTGCTGCGTCACGTCGATCATCCAACCGAGATCGAACGACGCGGCCGGCAACGCGATCTGGCCGGCGTCGCCCAGCACGAACGTGAAATCCGGATAGCGCGCGCCGAGCGTCTCGATCGACACCTGGGCGATGTCGTTGCCCGTGTAGTGACGCACGCCCTTCGACCGCAAGAACTCCGTCCAGTAGCCGACGCCGCTCCCGATCTCGAGCACGCGGGTATCGGGGCCGAGCGCCACGTGGTACCGCGCTAGCTCGCGCTCGATGATCGCGCGCTTCTCCGCGTACATCGCCGCATTCTCGGCCTCGCTCCGCCCGAAGTGCCCGACGCCACGCAGGTCGAACGACTCCGAGAGGATGTCGTTCCAGTATCGCTGCGGCTTGTACCGGAAGAGCATCTGCATATAGATCGCGAGCCGGCCCATGTCGGACTAATTTATAGCATCCCACATGTCAGCGTAGGGGACGCGCCATCACATTTGGGAACATTGCGACGCCGAAAGCGATCAGCGCGACGGCCATGATCGCCGCCGGCAGCGCCCATACGCGATTGCTGTCCCATCTTGCTCGCGTCGGGAGCGCTGGGTCGTAGAGTACCGGGACGCTGTTACCGGGCCGCAGGCGCTGTCTCGTCATGCCCGACATCCCCTTCGTGCTCGGCAGCGCCTCGGTCAACTGCAGCATCTGCCCGTCGACCATATACTGCACCGTGAAATTCGCATTGTCGCGATCCACGATCAGTCCCTGCACGCGGTGGGCCGTGCGACCAAACGACCACGCCGCGAGGAGCATGTACACGCCCCAGGCGAAAGCGCATATTGCGAGAACGGCGAGCATCGGTCGTTGCTTTCTCATGTCTGGTAGACGGGCTGATCATGACTGCCATAACAGCGCGGCCACCAGTGCCGCCGTTCACCCGCGAAACGGCCACCCAAAAGGTCCGCATGGCCGAAGATGGGTGGAACTCACGCGACCCCGAAAAGGTATCGCTCGCCTATACGCCTGACTCGCGCTGGCGAAATCGCGCCGAGTTCCTGAGCGGTCGCGCGGATATCGTCGCGTTCTTGACGCGCAAGTGGGCGAAGGAGCTGGACTATCGGCTGATCAAGGAGCTCTGGGCCTTCGAAGGCAATCGCATCGCCGTACGATTCGCGTACGAGTGGCACGACGACTCCGGGCATTGGTTCCGGTCGTACGGCAATGAAAACTGGGAGTTCGACGAGAACGGTCTCATGCAACGGCGGCTGGCGTCGATCAACGACCTCCCAATGCAGGAGGGCGACCGGAAATATCACTGGCCGTTAGGCCGTCGGCCGGACAACCACCCCGGCCTCAGCGACCTGGGTCTTTAGCTCCTACAAGAGCGGTAGCCGCGAGATTGCCGGTGGTGTTGAACACCGTCGAGAACAAGTCGGGAATCGTGTCCACCGCGATCAATATCCCGATGCCTTCGGCCGGCAGCCCGACCGCCAAGAAGAGCGGCGTGAGCATGAGAAACGCGCCGCGTGGGACGCCCGGTGCGGCGAACGTGAGGAACACGCCCGCCACCGCGATCAGCGCCAGCTCTCGCACATGCAGCGTGATACCATAGAACCAAGCGATGAACAACGCGCCGATGGTCCACGAGAGCGGCGCCGCGATCTTGTACATGGAGACCGCGAGCGGCACCACGAACCCCGCGACCCGATCCGGGAGATCGAGATCGCGTTCGGCGCCCTCGACGAGCGCGGGGAGCGCGGCGATGGAGGAGCTCGAGCTGAACGCGATGAGCTGCGCGGGCAACGCGGCTCGCGCGAACTGCTTCATCGGCACGCGCGCGAACATGGCCACGACGGGATAGAGCACGAGCGTCGCCAGAATCTGCCCGAGGGAGTAGACCACAATGTAGAACCCAACGCCGCCGACCAGCGCGGCGCCACTCTTCGCGGCCAGCGGCAGCAGCAGCGCGAACACGCCGATCGGAGCGGCCGCGATCACCCATCGCACGAGCGTCAGCATCGCATCGCGGAACGCCGCGAAAAACTCGACGAGCCGATCGCGCGCAACGGGCGGACTGTGGGCGATCGCCAGTCCGAGCAACAACGTGAAGATGATGAGCGGCACGATCGCGCCGTTCGCCGCCGCGGCGATCGGATTGGGCGGGATGAGCGAGACGACCCATGCGCCGAACGTCGGCGTGGCGCCCGCCGCGCCGAGCTGCTCGGCGGCCTCCGCCGCGCCCGGCGGCAACGACGGGTGACTCCCCAGATTGGGCGGGAGGAGCTTGAAGACGAGGGGAGCCACGATCCCCGAGACAATGGCCACGCCAACGAGCAGCGAGATGAACACGACGAGTGTTCGGCTGCCGATGCGACCAATGGCCTTCACGTCCGAGGTCGATGCCACGCCGGTGATCAAGAGCGCGATCACGAGGGGAATCACCGTCATACGGATCGCATTGATCCAGAGGGTACCGATCGGCACGAGCGCGTCGGCGAATCCGAGGAGCGTCGGATTGCCCGAGGCGGCGATCGCGGCCCCGATGATGAGCGCCGCGATGAGCGCGATCAACACTTTCATAGCATCAGATCGCCGCCGTTGATGTCGAGCGAGGCACCCGTGATGTACCCCGCGGCCTCGGACGCCGCGAAACATACGAGATCCGCCACTTCACGCGAGGTCCCGAGCCGGGGCACCGGGTAACTCGCCGCGAGACGTTGCAACAGATCGTCCGACGCGTACTCGTGGGTCAGCTCCGTGTCGATCATCCCGGGACACACGGCGTTCACGGTGATGCCGAACGTGCCCAGCTCCTTGGCCGCGGCTCTCGTGAGTCCCTGGAGCGCCGCTTTCGACGTGGTATAGTGCGCTCCCCCGAGCGTGCTCACCGTCTTTCCCGCGGTCGACGAGATGTTCACGATGCGACCGTACCGCTGCGCCTTCATGGCGGGTAACACGGCCTTCGTGAGCAGAAAAGGCGCGGTCACGTTGACTTCGAGCGCCAATCGCCACTCGTCGGCGGACAGGTCGCCGAAACGCGTGGACGTGGCCAACGCAGCGTTATTGACGAGAATATCGATCCGGCCGAAGCGATCCAGCGTCTGACTCGCGATGGCGTCCGGTATACCGGGTGCCGCGATATCACCCGGTACCGCGAGCGCCTGTGGGCCCAGGTCTCTCGCCACCGCCTCGGCACGCTCGGCGTCGCGCACATTGAGCGCCACGCTCGCACCGCGCTCGATGAGCCTCACCGCAACGGCTCTCCCGAGCCCGCGCGCAGCTCCCGTGATGATCGCGACCCGCCCCGCGAAGTCTCCGCTCATAGCGGGCCAAATCTACGACCAGGTCAGTCCACTCGGCAGCAACCGCCAAACGAACGTCGCGGACAAACCGGCGACGATGCCGGCCGCCGCCATCACCCAAGGAATGCCCTTGTGTGAGTAAAAGATGCCGAGGATCGCCACCGCCAAGAGGATCGAGGCAAAGCGAACCGTCGCGCTCAACCCACCGGCCATTCCCCCTTGGGCCGTGGGAATCGTGGCCTGAAGGGTCTGCGCAGTCTCCCCGTTCAGGAGACCGGCGCCCACTCCCGAGACGAACATGGCCCCCGCGAACAGCGGGTAACTGAGCCGCGGAGCAGCGATCGCCATGAGTAGATCGCCGGCGGCTACGATCAAGAGTCCCGACGCCAGAACCATGCGATTCCCGCGCTGGATGGTCAATCGCGCGGCCACGCGCGGCATGAGAAAGAGTGGAATGGCGTACGGCAGCATGGCGATGCCAGACGTCAGCGGCGAGTATCCAATGCCATTCTGGAGGAAGAGCGGAAAGAAATAGACGAGCACTTGCGCGCTCGCCGAGTATCCGGCCATCGCGGCGACCGCGCCGAGGAAGTCCGACCGGCGGAACAGAGCCAGGTCGAGCATCGGCTCGCGCTGTCGGCGCTCGATCGCGACGAACGCGATGAGCATGACGAGTGATCCGGCGATGCGCGCGGCCATATCGTGCGGGTCGATCAGCGCCCAGGTGAGAAAGAAGAGCGCGCCACAAAAGGTGACGCTCCCTCCGATGTCATAGCGCCGGGCGTGCGGATTGCGCGAGTCGGGCACCCATCGCACGATGGCGACGCAGAGTGCGACGCAGAGCGGCAGGTTGATCAAGAACGTCCAACGCCAGCCCATGAGCGACGTGACGATGCCACCGATCACCGGGCCGGCGACAACGGCGAGGCCGATGACCGAGCCCCAGACACCGAACGCGCGGTTCCGATCCTCGCCCTGGAACGTATGCCCGATGATGCCGAGCGCCGCGGGTGGCAGGAACGCCGCACCGATGCCTTGGAGCACGCGCGCGCCGATGAGGAGCGATGCATTCTGCGCCACGCCGCAGAGGAGCGACGCGAGAGCGAAGAGGGACACGCCGGCGAGCACGGCGCCCTTGCGGCCCCGATGGTCGCCGAGCGCGCCGAAGGGCGTCATCAGCGACGCGAAGGCCAGCACGTAGCTGCCGATCACCCACTCGACGTCGGCGAACGAGGCGTGGAGCCCACGGGCAATCGACGGCAATGCCACCGCGACGATCGTCGCATCGAGCGTGACGAGCGCGGTCACGGTCGCCATCGTCACGAGGATGACTCGAGACCTCATGGACGAAGGCTACCGGTCGTGGCATTATACTACAAATCAATTATTGTCACGATAATCATGCTTGGCGCGCATGAACATACATGATCTCGAAGCATTCATCGCGGTCGTCGAGACCGGCTCAATCGGCGGCGCGTCGCTCCGACTGCACCTCACGCAGCCGGGCGTGACGCGTCGGGTTCAGTCGCTCGAGCAGTCGGTCGGCACTCCCCTGCTCGACCGCCGCTCGAAGCCGCCGCGGCTCACCACCGCGGGCCGGGCCGCCTACGATCAGGCACGCCGCGTCGTGCAAGCCGTGCGCGACATGACTCTTGCCCTCGAGCCGGACGGCGAGCCTCAGGGTGATCTCCGCGTCGGCGTCACCACCGCGCTCGGCGATCTCGCGCTCGCCGAGCCGGTCGATCGCGTGCGGGCGACCTACCCGCAGTTGCACTTGAGAGCGTTGACCGGATGGTCCGAAGCGCTGATCCAGGCGGTGCGCGGTGGCACGCTCGACGCCGCGGCGGTGGTAACGCTCGACGGACGCCAGCCTCTCGCGGGGCGCGCGTGTGAGGCCCTCGCCACCGATCCGGCGGCCATCGTCGCCAGTATGAATCTTCCGCTCCCCCAGCGCGTGCGCCTCGAGGATTTGGCGCAGCTGCCGTGGGTGCTCGATCACGACGGCTGCTCGTTCCGTCGTGTCCTGCGCGACGCGTTCGCGGCGACGGGCCGCGCACTCGTGCCTGGCGTCGTCGTCGGAGGCGCCGAGCTCCAGCTCTCGCTCATCGCGCGAGGACACGGCGTCGGGATGGTGCTTCCACGCATGCTCGAGCGAAGCGCATTCGGGAGCGAGGTGCGGATCGTAGATGTCGAGGATTTCCGACCGATGTTCACCGTGTGGCTCATCCACTCGACGTACCCGGGTCGGCTCGCCGCGCCGATCCGTTGCTTCCGTGACGCGTTGGCGTTAGGACTCGCGCAGCGCGATCACCGGGTCGAGGTTCGTGGCACGTCTCGCCGGAAGATAGCACGCGAGGATCGCGATGCCGGCGATCACAATCGGAACACCAATCACGATCGTCGGGTCGGTCGCCGTCACCAGGAAGAGGAATCGCGACAGCACCCGTTCCAGCGCGAACCCTCCCACGAGACCGATCACGATGCCGGTCACGGCGAGGCGAAGCCCCGTGCCAAGCACGAGCCACAGGATGTCCGCGCGCTTGGCACCCAGAGTGACGCGGAGGCCGATCTCTTTCGTGCGTTGGGCGACGAAGTATGAGATGACGCCGTAGATGCCGATAATGGCGAGCAGGACGCCGCCGACGGTGAACAGGCCGAGCAACGTCGTGCTGAGTCTCCGATCCGTCGTCTGCTCCGCCATCACCGCGTCGATCGTGGCCACCTGGGACAGCGGCAGCTCCGGGTCGATCGACCGGAGCGCATCACGAACGGATTCGATGGCGAGCGATGGGTCGGATGTTGTGCGTACGACGATGTATTTGAACCCGGCGTTCATGTCGGGCATCTGGCGGGCCAGGCCAATGATCTCCGGCTCGGGCTCGACCGCCAACCCGTGATTCTTCGTGTTGCCGATAACGCCGATGATCGCGGCGGTTGTCGCTATCGTGTCCGGACGCCCCTGCGAGAGCTGACGCAGCACGAGACGCTGGGCGATCGGATCGCGATCCGCGAAGTACTTTCTGGCCAGCGCTTGGTTGATCAGGATGACCGGCGGGTTCGTCGCGATATCCGATCCGGCGAAATCGCGTCCCTCGATCATCGGTATGCCGAGCGTGGTGCGATACTGGTCGTCGACCACGCCGAAGCTGGCCCGAGGCATGTCGTCGAGGCGTGACGCCGCCCGACCGTCCAGCGTAAATGATCGGGAATACTGATTGACGGGCGGGAAGAACGTCGTCACCGTCGCGTCTCGCACACCGGGGATCGCCCGCAGGCGCTCGGCGAACTGCTGGTTGAACCGCTCGATCGGACCCGGGTCGGGGCGATCCGGATATCGCACCGGCGGCAACGTCACGTGCGCCGTCAACAACCGCTCGGCCCGAAATCCGCTGTCTTGATGCTCGAGTCGCAGCAGGCTCTTCACGAGAAGGCTTGTCCAGAGCACGAGGATGACGCAGCACGCGATCTGCGCGACCACGAGCGCCTGTTGCTCGGTCTGACGCCGTTTGCCCCCTGTACCTGAGCGCCCACCCTCTCGGATCGCGGTGCCGAGGTTCCCACGAGTCGCGGGCAACGCCGGGATGATGCCGAACATGACGCCGGTGCCCACCGAGAGGGCGAGCGTGTACAACAGCACTCGCGCATCGATACGGACCTCGGCGAGTTGCGGCAGATTCGCGGGATGCAGCCTGACCACGGCGATGCCACCGAGCCACGCCGCGACGAGCCCCACCGCCCCGCCAAGCAGCGCCAACATGAGATACTCGGCCGCGAGCTGCCGCACGAGACTCCATCGGCCGGCGCCCAGCGACGCGCGAATGACGATCTCGTGGTGCCGAGCCGTGTGCCGCGCCATGATGAGGCCGGCCACGTTCGCGCACGCTAGGCCCAAGATCATCGCCACCGACGTGAGTAAGAGCACCAGAGTGGGACGCAGGCTGCCCGCGCGCGTGTCGGCCAGCGGTACGACGCGCGCCGAGACCCCACGATTCACGGGATAGCGCTCGGCCAACTCGCCAGCGATGCGTTGCATCTCCGCGGTCGCCATGGCCGCTGTCATGCCGGGTCTCAACACGCCGATCGTGCCATTCCCGCGGTCACCATGGTGCATGGCATCGAAATCTTCTGGCGCCAGCACATACGGTGTCCACATCAGGGTGGGCCCGAACTCCGCGCCGTCGAGCCAGTCGGGGATGACGTCGGGCATGACCCCGATCACCGTGTACGGCTCGTCATTGATGCGAACGGCCTGGCCGAGGACTGAGGGTGAGGCGCCGAAATGCGATCGCCAATAGCGCTCGGTGAGCACGACGACCTTGTCGTTCCCCGGGCGCACTTCCTCCGGGGTGAAGACGCGGCCCATGCGGGGTGTGACGCCGAGGGCCGTGAAGAACTCGCCGGGCACGAGACCGACGCGCAGTTGCTCTGGCCGCTCTGCCGGTGCGTTCCCGCTGACGTTCTTGCGCCAGACATCATAGACCACGAGCGACTGGAGCGTGTGCGACTCGGTCGTGAAGTCGTGCGCGTCGCCGACCGACGGGCCGATCGGACTGCCGCCGACGATCGAGTACAATCGCACGAGACGATCGGCGTGTGTGAACGGCAGCGGCCGCAGCAGAACGGCATCGGCGACGCTGAATACCGCGGTATTCGCGCCGACGCCGAGGGCGATCGTCAGTACGGCCACAATGGTAAATGTCGGCGCGCGCGCGAGCACTCGTGCGCCGTAGCGAATGTCGCGCCAGAGGGCCTCGGCCGACGGAAAGCTCCAGAGGTCTCTCATGTGCTCGCGAATCCCCGCGACGTTGCCGAATTGTCTCCGAGCCGCCCGAGCGGCGTCGGCATGCGGCACGCCGGTCTGTTCGATCTGTCCGGCGCGCATGTCGAGATGAAACGCGAGCTCGTCATCGAGATCCGCATCGAGGCGCCGCCGACGGAAGAGCGCTCGCAGTCGCTGGATCAGCGGGATCCGCATCACGCCGTCCGCATCACGAGCGCGATGGCGCCGGACAGCTGATGCCACGACTGCGCTTCGGTGGCCAGATGCTTCCGCCCCGCGGCGGTGAGCGAGTAGTACTTGGCGCGACGCCCTTTGTCGCTCACTGCCCACTCCGACGTGAGCATCCCCGCCAGCTCGAGCCGATGCAGCGCGGGATACAGCGCCCCCTCCTGCACCCGGAGCACGTCGCGTGATGTCGCGCGAATCCACTCGGCGACCGCGTAGCCGTGCAGGCTCTCGCGCGTGAGCGCTTTGAGCACGAGCATGTCCAGCGTGCCCTGCACGAGCTCCGGTGGTCGGTTCTTTGGCTTTGGCATAAACCGTTTATGCCAAAGAAAACCACCGGGCTCGCCGCCCGCAAGGCCGGAGCTTTACGCGGGTATCGCCGTGATCGCGCTCACGCGCCGCGGAGCCCGCGCGCGCAGCTGGGCGAACAGAACGACGTGCGTTACGATGAAGAACGGCACGAGCACAGTCGGGACAAGCGAATAGGGCAGTTGCGTTATCGCGGTGCTCCCGACACCTACGTGGAGCAACTGCACGGGAGAACCGGGGCGAGACACGACGCCGAGCCCGACCGCGGTAATGAGATCGAGCAGCCCGAACGCGTTCCACGCGGTGACCAGACCTCTCGAAACCGTCCCGCGCGCGACGGCGAGGGCGACGGGCAGCGCCAACACACCGGTAATGACGTCGCCCCAACCCGCGCTATATGGGAACGGACCAGAGAGCCGCCCGTCCGCTGCGAGCAAGAGAAACGTGAAGCCGAGCGAGCGAATCACGTTCAGCCCGATGAGCAAGGACATTGGCATCGCGAGCCATGCCGCACGAACCGCGGGTCGTTGCCACGCGACTGCCGCCACGATCAAGGGAACGCTGAACAGGACCAAGAGCACGACAGGGCTACCATCGAGCGCCCCTGAGGCCGCGGCGACGGCGGCGAGGCCGAACCAGGCGCCCGCGATACCCGCGATGAGGAGGCGTCTCGTCATGGCGACGAGAATGACGGCGGCCGAGGTGAGAATGAGAATGGTGTCGATCGCATCGAGCATAGAACCTCCGTAGGAGTTATACTATATGATAGTTATCATATTCTGTCAAAGGAGTTCCCGTGCCCTGGCCCGATGACCACAAACAAGAGACCCGCGACCGTATCGTCGAGTCGGCGGCCTCTGCGCTCCGCGCGAAGGGACTCGACGGAGTGAGCATCGCCGAGATCATGGCCGAGGCCGGGCTTACTCACGGCGGGTTCTATGCGCACTTCAAGTCGAAAGACGAGCTCATAGGCGCCGCACTGGGCCGCGCGAGCCGCGAAACAATCGAGCGCCTGTCGAACAATCGAGTGCCCGACGATCAGCGCATGGAGGCCGTCATCGATACGTACTTGAGCGCCGGACACGCCTCCCATCCTGAGCTTGGCTGCCCACTTGCCGCCCTCGGCTCCGAGCTCGTTCGGGGCAGCGATCAAATACGAGAGGGCGTCGCCGAGCGGGTCGCCCAGCGGATCGAGTGGCTGCGGCAGCTCTTGCCGCAGGGCGAAGCCACTGAGGAGAACGCGACCGCCATTGTCGCGACCATGCTCGGCGGCCTGCTGCTCGCTCGCATGGTGGCCCCCGACAAATCGGATGCGGTCCTCGAGGCAACACGCTCGTTTATCGACCGCGCGCGGTAAATTACGGCATGCGGACCGTGACACCTCGGCAGGTCAAACTCGCGTTCGCTGTCGGCATTTTGGCCGACATTCTTCAACTTCCCGTCAATCTCTCGTTCTTCTCCGTCGGCCTTGCCACCATCGGCGGCGAGATACCGCTGGAGGCACTCGACGCTGCGATAGATGTAGTAGCAGCCCTGTTGATCAACCGATTACTCGGATTCCACTGGGCGCTCTTGCCAACGTTCGCGCTCGAGCTGGTCCCGGGCCTCGACGCCGCGCCGACCTGGACGGCCTGCGTCGCCTACGTTGCCTTCAGGCGGCGTCAACGGATCACGTCGTAAACGAAACCACGATCCGGCGCGTAAGCACTTATTGTGACCGACGAAGTAGCGCATACATCCCGCGCGGCGGGAATGACCGCGCTGTTCATCAAGCGCCCGGTCATGACCACCCTGATCATGATCGGCATCGTGATCTTTGGGGTGATCGCGTACCGGCAGTTGCCCGTGAGCGACCTGCCACCGGTCGACTTCCCGACGATTTTCGTCCGCGCGTCTCTGCCGGGTGCCAGCCCCGAGACCATGGCGGCCACCGTTGCCACGCCGCTCGAGAAGCAATTTTCGGGGATCGCCGGCATTGACAACATCACGTCGACGAGCGCGCTGGGCACGACGGGGATCACGGTCCAGTTCTCGCTCGACCGCAACATCAACGCTGCCGCCCAGGACGTAAACTCGGCCATCTCGGCCGCGCTGCCGAACCTGCCGCCGAACATCATCCCGCCGGCGTACTACAAGCAGAATCCGGCCGGACAGTCGATCCTGTTCTACTCGCTGACATCGGCGGTGCTGCCGCTCCAGACGCTCGACGAGTACGGCGAGACCACGATCGCGCAGACCATTTCGATGGTCAGCGGCGTGTCCCAGGTCATCGTCTATGGATCGCAGAAATACGCGGTCCGCGTCCAACTCGACCCGGCAAAGCTCGCCGCCCGCAATATCAGTCCCAACACCGTCGCCAAGGCGATCTCGAACGAAAACGTCTTCATCCCGACGGGCGTCCTGTACGGCCCGAGCCAAACCACTACCCTCTACGCCACGGGCCAGCTCTACAACGCCGCCCAGTTCCGGCGGCTCATCGTGACGTTCAAGGATGGCGCACCGGTTCGACTCGGCGACGTGGCGACCGTCCTCGACGATGTGCAGAACAACAAGGCGGCCGCCTGGTTCTACAATGGCCGCGATATGGAGCGGACGATTTTCCTCTCCATCCGGCGGCAGCCGGGCACGAACACCGTCGACGTGATCAACGCCGTCAAAGCCAAGATGGCCGAGATCGAGGTGGGGCTCCCGCGATCGGTCAAGGTGAATCTGGACTACGACCGGTCCGTGTCGATCCAAGCCGCGGTGCACGACGTCAAGTTCTCGCTGCTGCTGGCGCTGATGCTCGTCGTGCTGGTGATCTTCATCTTCTTGCGAAGCGTCGTGGCCACGCTCATCCCGAGCCTCGCGCTCCCGATGGCGATCGTCGGCACGTTCTCGGTGATGTACCTGCTGAATTTCAGCCTCGACAACCTGTCGCTGATGGCGCTGACGTTGGCGGTCGGGTTCGTCGTCGACGACGCGATCGTCATGCTGGAAAACATCGTGCGGCACATCGAGGCGGGCGAGGAGCCGATGCGCGCGGCGTTCCGCGGCTCCGCCGAGGTCGGGTTCACGATTCTCTCGATGACGTTGTCGCTGGCGGCGGTCTTCATTCCACTCGTGTTCATGGGCGGGGTCATCGGGCGACTGTTCAGCGAGTTCGCGCTCACGATCACCTTCTCGATTCTCGTGTCGGGGTTCGTGTCGCTGACGCTGACGCCGATGTTGTGCAGCCGGTTCCTCAAGCCACACACCGAGGTGACCCATAGCCGGCTCTTTCTCGCCAGCGAGCGCATCTTCAACGCCGCGCTGGGCGCCTATGAGCGTAGCCTGGGCGTGGTCATGCGCCACCGGCCGTTGACGATCGTGTTCTCGTTGGCGGTGCTGGGCGTTACCGTGGTGCTGTACCAGCGCGTGTCCAAGGGACTCTTTCCGCCCGAGGACAGCGGAGAGTTGGACGCGACGACCGAGGCCGCGCAGGGCACGTCGTTCGACGAGATGTCGCGGCTGCAGAGTCGTCTGGCGACCATCCTCACGAAAGACACGTGCATCGCGTCGTTCACGTCGGCGTTGGGTGGCGGCGGGACCGCGGGAGCGACGAACCAGGGGAATCTTTGGCTCACGCTCAAGCCGCCGACCGAGCGTCCGTCGGCCGACGAGTGTGTCGATGAGATCACGCGTCGCTCGTCCGGCATCCCGGGCATGGAGCTCTTTCTCCAGAACCCGCCCTCGATTCGTATCGGGGGGCGCAACTCGAAGGCGCTCTATCAATACACGCTGCAGGGTCCCGACATCCAGTCACTCTACAGCAATTCGCTTCGGCTGTTGGACACGCTGCAAAAGGTGCCGCTGCTGACCGACGTCACCAGTGATCTCCTCAATCGCAATCCCGAGGTCACGGTCCACATCGACCGCGCCCGGGCGGCGCCATTCGGCCTCACGCCAGCGGCGATCGAGAACGCGCTGGCCGAGGCGTACAATGCCCAGCAGGTGTCGACGATTTACACGGCGGTCAACGAGTACTGGGTCGTTCTGGAGGTCCTGCCGCAGGACCAAGCGTCTCCGCTCGACTTGAACAAGCTGTATATCAACGGCTCGCACGGCGAGGTCGTGCCGCTGGCGGATGTGGCGGAGCTCGAGCCGACGTTTGGACCGGCGGCGATCAATCATTCGGGTCAGTTGCCGTCGGTGACGATTTCCTTCAACATCCCGCCGAACGGCGACCTCGGGGCGGCGACGGCGGCCGTCGAGCGCGTCGCCCACGGGACCATGCCGCCCGACATCACGATGGGTTTTTCGGGTCAGGCGCAAGCATTCCAGGCATCGGTCCAGAACCTTCCCGTGCTGCTGCTGATCACCGTGTTCGTGATCTACATCATTCTCGGGATCCTGTACGAGAGCTTCATCCACCCGATCACGATCCTCACGGCGCTGCCCTTCGCGACGTGCGGCGCGCTGTTCGCGCTGTGGGTCACCGGCGTCGAGCTCGATGTCTACGGCTACGTGGGGCTCATCATGCTGATCGGCCTCGTCAAGAAGAACGCGATCATGATGATCGACTTTGCGGTCGAGGCCGAGCGAAACGAACATCTGACGCCAGAGCAATCGATCCTGAAAGCGTGCTCGGTTCGATTCCGCCCGATCATGATGACAACAGTCGCGGCGCTCGCCAGCACGTTGCCGATCGCGATCGGCGTCGGTTCCAGCGCTGCGTCGCGGCGCCCGCTCGGGATCGTCGTCGTCGGTGGCCTCGTGTTCTCGCAGATCGTGACGCTCTACGTTACGCCGGTCTTCTACACGTACCTCGACGACTTCCAAGGCTGGCTCGGCCGACTGTTCGCTCGTTTGCCTGGGACGGAAAGTTCCGCTCCAGTCCCCGTAGCCGGGGACTGAACGCCCGCTGATCGGAGCATTGACGCGAAGATCCATGTGGCGCCGATGGCGGCGAGGTTGTACGCGTTGCCGCCCCATGCCGTGTGGTCATGTGGGTGAGCGATGGGGAGCGGTACCAGGGCGATCACGCTGAAGACCAGGAACATGACCGCCAGGAGCTGACTCGCGAGCACGTCCTTCACTCGCGTGAGAATGGCGACGCCGGCGAGGATGAACGCGACACCGGTGAGCACCACCCAGAAGTTGCCGCCCAAGGGCATCCACTTGGGGACCAGCGTCGCGTTGTCTTCAATATTCGTCACGTGTGCCAGGCCGAAAGCGATCGAGCTGAGGCCGAAGATCCAGCGATTCACGGGCACTGTCCCCACCAGTGCCGCGACCACGATGAGCTGCGTGCCGAGCCCGGCGAGCACGCCGAAGTACACGCGCGGGTGATAGCCGAGGATGGTGGGTGCCGTGAAGAGTCGTGGGAGCCAGAAGACGGTAAACGCGCCATAGACGATGGCGAGCACCACTGCGCCCAATCTCCGGGTCCGCGGCCAGAGGAGCGCCACCCCTCCCACGATCAGGCAGACAGCGGTGATGTAGGCCAGGATCGTCTGGCCGGGAATGTGGTCGCCCCATGCCTGGATCGGCTGGTGCGCGGGCTCGAACTCGCCCCAGATCAGATCGAGGATGCCGGCGATGATGGATGCCAGGCCGACGATGAATAGGCCGAGTGGTGTGGTCATATTGTATGCATATTTGTATACAATGACTCTGGCGTCAAGTCAGGTGTGCATGACGGTTTCGCGCCACGAGTGACGCATTATTGGGGGGTCATCACGGAACCGCTACCGCGCGGAGGGCCATCGCATGTCGGACCAAGACAGCTTCAACGCGGGGAACAGCAATCAGCCGCTGCCCCCAGGCGGCGACATGAATGCTTGGCAGGCGGGCCGGGGCGTCCACGCCTGGAACGAGGCCGAGCGGGCGCGCCAGGAGGCCGTCTGGAGCCCTCAGCCCAACGCGGATACGTGGAAGCCCGTGGCCCCGGTTATCCCACAGATCAACTGGGTAGTCGGTCGCGGGGTGCGCAACAACCCGTTTCTCGCGATCGGTGGCTTGCTGGCGCTGATCTTCATTGCTGCGCCGCTCTATCAGTACTCGATCCCCTTGTGGGTTGCGCTTTACCCGGGAGCCGCGGTGGCCACGATCGCGGTCTACGCCGGCGTGTACCTGGGGCTCAAGGAGTTCATCTTTGCGGCCATCGCGGCGTTCGTGGCGGCATGGCCCCTGACGTTGGTCGAGCATGGCATGTCCAACAACCGAGGATACTGGACGGTGCGCCACCTCGCGCGGCTCGCGCTGCTGTTCGTCTGGGCGATCTTCGCGCTCTCGCTGCGGGAGCTCAACGTGCGCCACATGCCGGATCTCACGCACGGGGGTTGGCCGCGGATGATCGTGACCCCGTCACACTTGGGGCTCGCCGCGGCGCTGGTCGTGGTGATGCACCTCTGGCTGTGGCGATTTCGCACGTGGAAGTGATCGCCGGGGCCTCGACGGCGGGCCCCGCACGGATCTAAAGTTCTGCATGATCTCCACCGGCATTCGCATCGTTGACGAGGACCGCGACGATCGCTAGGCGTCCCGCCGCCGTCAGATGAATACCCGGACTCAAGAGGTTTTCTTCGGCGCCTCGAGTTGGCTCACCGATACGTTCCCGCACCTCGGCGCACGTCTGCTGGACGCCACCGTCCTCTCGGTGGCCGGCAGCCGCCCGGTGGCCGCGCTCAGCGGGTGGCGCAGCCGTGGGATCGCACGACGCATGCGGGGATTCCGACGCTTCCTGGTGATCGCCGACGTCCATATCGGCGACGCGTTGATCGCACAGCCCGCGCTCACCGCCCTGCGCGACTTCTTCCCCGATGCCGAAATCGATTTCGCCGTCAACGGGGCGGTGGCTCCTCTCGTCGAAGGACTGCCCGACGCGGCGCGCGTGCTGCCGATCTTCGAAAGCGCGGAGCTCCCCACCGCCGCGGACATCGCGGCGCTCCGCGACATCGTGCGGACGGGGCGGTACGACCTGTGTGTGAACTGCAGCGCCTTCATCGCGCAGGAGGACGTGGCGGACCCCCGTCAGCCGTTCGTGGACTTCGCGGCTCACGGCGCCGCGATTCTGCGCGACGAGAAAGACGCGAGCCAGATCAATCACTTCGGCTACGAGGCCTATCGCTTCGTCCGCGGCGTGCTCGCGGCCGTGGCACGGCCGGTCCGCGAGGGGCGATTCCCGGGTCTCCGCACGCACTACTCGGATGCCGCCATCGAGGGAGCCGCGCGCTTCGCGACCTCGGTGGGTCTCTCGCCCACCACGCCGGTCGTGATGTACAATCCGGACACGGCGTCGCGCTTCACGATGATGCCCTTCGACGCGCAGGCCGAACTGCTGCGGGAGATTATCGCCCGAGCCCCGACGGCGACCACCATCCTCCTGGGCGCCGGTCACTCGGCCGCGGGAATCGGGGAGCGCCTCCTCGCCGCCCTCCCGACCGCGATGCAACCGAGTATTCGCATCGTACCGCAGACCATGCCGCTGGACGCATACTCCGCCCTCATCGACCTGGCGGACGTCTTCGTCAGCGGCGACACCGGGCCCTTGCATCTCGCCGCGGCCCGGCGCTACGCGCGCTCCGGCTCACACCAATTTCGCAATCGGACGGCGGTGCTTTCGTTCTTCGGCGCCACGCCACCCCGGATGTCTGGTTACGATTCGTCCCGTCCGGGCTACCTGGCCGCCAACCAGGACGCGCCGTCCTTCTGCTACCAAGCCGTCAGTCCCTGCCGCAACATCACCTGCGTGGGCAAGCTGTTCAAAACGTGCGTCAGAACCCGATGCTTCGAGCACGTGGACGTCGACGTCATTGCCTCGCACGCATCAGCGCATCTGCACTCTCTGTAGCGATTGATCGTACGGACGTCCGGAAATGGCCTACCCGAACTCTGTGATCGGTAGCGGTGTACCCACCGGTTACCTCAACCAGAGTCTCGGAGGCAACCATGAAGCACATCGCGTTCGCGCTCGTCGTGGTGAGCAGTGTGGCCGGGGCACAAGGGCAACCGTTCAATTTCACGGAGTCGTTCCCCAGCACCACGAAGCTGCAAGCCATTCTTCAGTACAGCTCAGGCTATGGGAATGCCTTTGGTGCCGAGCAGTCCGGTGAAGTGGACGTGCCCATCGGTTCCCGTGTCGTCGTCATGGCGACAACCGATGTGGCGTACGAGCGTTTCGGTTCATTCGAGGGGGCGGGCCAACTCGAGGCGATGGTTGATGCCCTCCGGTTCGGCGGATGGCATCTGTCCCTGAGCGCGGGCGTGCGCCGGCACTATGACGGCAGTGACATGGCGCTCGGCCGCTTGAGCATCAGTCGAACCACTGATAAGTGGTCAGTCGCCGCCAATGCGGACGCCGTGCAGGTGTTCTCGGGACACGAGACGATGTCGCCATACCGGACGCAATACTTCGGCTCCCTCGCCTCGACCGCGAAGGTCGCGCCCGGCCTGAGTGTCGGCCTCGAGACATTCGCGTCGGAAGGCCGCGCGGCAACGATCTTCGCCGGCCCGCTCGTGTCGTTCGCGCTGCCGGGCGGTCGCGCGAGACTTGATCTGAGCGGCGGCCCGATCATCTGCACCGCCGGCAATTGCGCCCTCGCACCGGACTACACGATCGTCGGGAAATACGCGATGCCGCTGCCGGTGCACAATACGGGTTATACGCTCCGCCTCGCGGTGAGCGTCGGTCTCTTTTGATCCAGTGTGCGGGCCATGCGGTCGAGCGTTTGCGTGCCTCCGTCGAGGATGCCGTAGCGCTCGACCGCGATCTGCAACGCATCCTCGCTCGGGAAGATCATGTGGAGCGAGAGCTCCGTCTTACTCCCTCTGGCTTCGAGCGTAACCACCACGCGAAAGTCGAGTGGCACGCCGGGTAGCTCCCAGCGGTTGTCGTAGACCAGTCGCGACGGTCGATCGATTTCGCGAAAGACGATCCGGGTTGGATAGTCGGTGCCATCGGGACCGTGCATGACATGCCGCCACACGCCGCCCGGCACGAAGTCGAACTCGAAGGTCGTAGTCGTGAATCCGTCCGGCCCATACCACTCGTGGACATGCTGGAGCTCGCTCCACATGCGCCACACTAGCTCGCGCGGCGCATCGAGGAGACGCGAGAATTTTACCTCGAGCGCGTCGCTGCGCTTGTGCCGTCTGACCATTGCCGCACCGGAACGAGTAACGTGAGAATTGGGGACGTCGGGTCCCCTGCGTCGGCGTCGATCACTGTGGCCGACGAGCCGCCGGCGGCCCACGTTGCGGCTGGCAGCGACCGGTCGAAGTAGAACATGAGGTGCGGCATCCAGTGCGGATCGGCCTCGGTCAGGTACTGGTGCGACGAAAGCATGTACGCCATGGCGCCCGGCGCTGGGCTCGGGAACTGGTGCGAGGCGTACGCTTGCCGGAAGCGCTCATCCGCGGCCACCGGGCTCGTGCCGCTCAACAGCCATTGGACGCTGGCGAGCATCGCTGGGAGGACGGTGCGCGCGGCTGGTGGATTGGCGCAGTAGGGCGACTGGACGTGTGGGTTCCAGAAGCCCGGATCCTTCGCGAAGCCCGCATCGGCTGCGGGCCCGGAGAACGAGCGAAGCACGAGGCAGGTAAAGCCGTTGGTGCCGGGCACCGCCTCCACATATCCCGTGCGCGTGAGGACGAGCACGGTCACCGAATCAGCGATGGTGCGCGGGGCAGCGGACCGCGCGAGGCTGACCTCCGCCGCGCGGTCCATGAGGTACGGAGTGACGTCGGGACTCTGCGCACCGGCGGGCGCGGCTCGCATCAGCATCCCGCCGAGGGCGAGAACGACAGCGCGTGATGTGGTCATTGGTCGGATTGCAGCTTGGCGAGATAGTGTTGGAGGCGATCGACACGCGCCTCCCAGAGGGTGCGGAACCGCTCGAGATACGCGTTGGCCTCCTCCAGTGGTTCGGGCCTGAGCGCACGCGGGCGGAGCTGCGCATCCTTGCCGCGCACGATCAGTCTCGCTTGCTCCAGCACTTTGAGGTGCTTGGAGATCGACGGCTGGGTCATGTCGAACGGCGCGGCGAGCTCCATCACCGAGTGCGGTCGCTTCCGCAAGCGATCGAGAATCGCCCGCCGGGTCGGATCGGACAGCGCACCGAAGATCGCGCTGAGGCGATCGGGTGCTGCCCGTTTCCGTCGCCCTGCGTATATAGCCATTTGGCAATATACGGCACCACCCTTCTCGGTCAAGCGCCGGATGCGGACACGGCGGCCGATATTGCCGATGGGGCCACGCGGCTGGATGGCAACGCATTCAATCGGCTGACTCGCACGACCTGGCGTTGTTCTGGACGATGCTGCGGACCGTACAACTCGATGGCGTCGCTGCGCACGGGCGTTAGCGGTCCCCGCAAAAATGGCCTGGCCAGCGCAACGGACGCCGATCGGTTATACTCAGCGGACGAAATATTTGGAGTGGTGGCCGAGAGGCTGAAGGCGGCGGTTTGCTAAACCGTTATACGGGCGAAAACCTGTATCGAGGGTTCGAATCCCTCCCACTCCGTAGGACCTCCACCTCATCACAACATGGGCACACCTGACACCGGCCGGCCACGGCTCAGATTTGCGCCGTCGCCGACCGGATATTTGCACGTCGGCGGCGCGCGGACTGCGCTCTTCAATTGGCTGTATGCGAAACGCTATGGCGGTACGATGCTGCTTCGCATCGAGGATACCGACAAAGCGAGAAGTACCGACGAGAGTACGCGGGCCATCTTCGAAGGCATGGAGTGGCTCGGGCTCACGTGGGATGAGGAGGCCGTGTACCAAGGCGCGAACCTCGTGCGCCATCAGGGAGACGCTGAGAGGCTGCTGGCAGGTGGCCACGCGTACCGGTGTTTCTGCACGCCCGCCGAGCTCGAGGAGCGGCGGAAAGCGGCCGATGCCAAGAAAGAGGCGTTTCGATATGATCGGCGCTGTGATCGCCTGACGCGAGAGGAAGTCGAGCGGCGCGTTCACAGCGGCGAGCCCTTCGCCATCCGGTTCCGGGTGCCCGACGATGGGGTGACCGCGTGGGTCGACCTGGTGCACGAGCGCATTGCGTTCCCCAACAAGGATCTCGATGACTTCGTGATCCTGCGTTCCGACGGGACACCGGTGTACAACATGGCAGTCGTCTCCGATGACGTCGCCATGGGCATCACCCTCGTGATGCGGGGCGACGACCATATATCGAACACGCCGAAGCAGATCCTTCTATATGAAGCGCTCGGCGCCCCGCTTCCCACATTCGCACACCTCCCGATGATCCTCGGGATGGATGGAAAGAAGCTGAGCAAGCGGCACGGCGCCACGGCGGTCGGGGATTACCAACACGAAGGCATCCTCGCCGACGCGATGATCAACTTTTTAGCGCTGCTCGGGTGGTCGCCGGGCGGTGATCGGGAGATCATGACGCGAGCGGAGATGATCGAGTTGTTCTCTCCTCAAGGCCTGCAAAAAAAACCAGCCGTGTTCGATCCAACCAAGCTGGAATGGATGAACGGCCAGCATCTGTCTCGAATGCCCGTTACAGAACTGGCCCCGTTGGTAACGCCAGCACTCGTCAAGGCGGGATTGGTGACGAAGGAGGAGCTCGACGCGAGAAACGCGTGGTATCTCCAGCTCCTCGATTTGCTGCGCGTCCGCGCGCGCACAATCGACGACATCGTGCGCCAAGCTATTCCCTATTTGCGAGATAGCATTGAATACGATCCCGAAGCGGTGGCGAAACAATGGCGTGACCGGGAGGAAATTCTCGCCGTACTTATCGGGATTCGCGACAGATTGACCGGCATCCCCGCCTGGTCGGCAGAGGCCCTTGAGCATCAGTTGCGCTCGCTAGCGCAGCAAATGGGTATCAAGGACGGGAAGCTGTTCCAACCACTTCGTGTCGCTTTGACGGGGTTAACTGTCAGCCCGGGCATATTTGATGTACTACTGATGCTCGGGCGCGACAGGTCGCTGTCGAGAATTCAGACAGCAATTTCGTGGATAACAAAAGAAGGCTCTTATTGACCGCTTGCCGAGCCGAACCTTACATTGGGCGCGCAAACATAGTGAACTGCTGTATCGCATTTGAGCGCCTGATCTTTTCTCTCCCGAGGCTCCGCATGGCCGAACCCCTGACTCCAATCGAGCGGAAAGTCTACCACTACCTCATCGACTTTCTCGCCGAAAACACCTACCAGCCGAGCATTCGGGAGATTGGCAAACGTTTTCGTATCAAATCGACGAAGACGGTGTCCGATCTCCTGCAGTCGCTCGCCGAGAAAGGCTATATCGAGCGCGATCCGTCGCGATCGCGTGGCGTGCGACTCCTTGGATTTGCTGCTGCAGGGCGGACGCAACCTGTGCCCGTGTATGGGAAGATCCATGCGGGTGAGCCCAGTTTGGTGCCCGAGTACCGACAGGGGTACTTGACCGTTGACAGACGGTTTGTGCCGAATGACGACGTCTATTTCCTGCGCATCAAGGGTGACAGCATGACAGGGCGCGGGATACACGATGGCGATTACGTGCTCGTCAATCCGTCCGTGCGGGCTAGTGACGGGCAGGTGGTCGCGGCAAGGCTCGGCGGGGACGCTACCGTCAAGACGCTGACGCACCGCGGGGCGTCCATCGTGCTCGAACCCGCCGGTAGCGGCGAGCGGGAGATCGTCGTTGGGCCGCACGACGATTTCGCTGTGCTTGGTGTTATCTGTGGGGTGTTCCGGCCGTTCTATGACGCAGAGGCGAATCCGGAAACGGCGCATCGGCGGCGTATGGAAGACGAGGAGGAGGGCGAGGTTGTCGCAGCGGGTGCCGGGCATCCGGCGGACGCTGCTTAACGGCTCGCAACGCGGCCGATACTGGTCGATAGAATTACGCGGCGCTTCGCGTCCGCTTACAACGCAAACGGGGCCGGCTGCGAATAACCCAGCTGGCCCCGCGTGTTTTCATACCGAGCCGGCTACGGGAATTAGCTGGCCCCGCGCGTTATAGCGGGTTCGCGGGATTGCGGCCTGCGGGGATTACAGACCCGGGACTACGGCCTGCGGGACTACGGCCGCGCGATTACGGCTGCGGGATGACCGGGTCGTGCTGGCTGCTGTTGGCGAGCGTCGGCGTGGTGTTGTCGTCCTTCGGCTGCTGATTCTGCTGCAGCTGCCGCTCGCGATCCTTGCGCTGGCGCAGCTCTTTTACTGCCTGCCGGAACTGATCCTCGCTCATCGCCTGATACGCGTGATACGCGATGTCCGCGTGCATCGCGTTCAACTGTGCCTCGCGCTGCGATAACACGGGATTCGCGGTGGTGTTGAGCGGCAGAAGCCCGAGCAACGCCGTTGGCAACTGCACGGGTCCCAGTTTGATCCACTTCTGATTGATGCCCCAATCTTTGTTCTTCCCGAACGTCCAATCGCCCGGCTGCCGCTCCGTGCCGAGCGCGGCGAGGCTGTCGTTGTACGACCTGACCATGCCCGCGAGCGCCGAGTCATAGCGCTGCGGCACAGTCTTGGGTGCGGTCGGCACTGCGGCGGGCGGGACCCACGGGCGCGGGTCGGAGTAGATGGGCGCTACGCCCTCCGTCGCGCCGCCCTGTCCGATGACCTTGCCGGCGCCGCCCTCGGGCTCGGCTGGCGTCGTGGGACTCGCGGGAGCCGTGGGCAGGCCGTTTGGAACCGCCTGAGGCGCGACGATCTCCTTGGGCTTGGTCTTGGAGACCGGCCGGTTGTCGCCACCAGCCTTCCCAGGGTTCGTCTCAGCGCCAGTCTTCGGCATCGCAATAAAGCCGATGCGCTCGACGACAGCCGGCTCGCCCCTGGTCAGATGCAGCCAATTGGCGGCCGTGTGCGGCATGATGAGGAGAGCGAGAATCCCCGCGCCCAGCACGACGTGCAGGACGAGAGAGAGCGCCAGAGCCGCGGAAGGCCGCCGCCAACGTCGCATAATGGCCTACGCCGCCCGTGCCTCGAACGATGCCAGCACGCCGCCTGCGCGGCGCGCAGCCTCGCGGATACGCTCGGGCGATACGATGAACGACACGCGGAAGAACCCCTCTCCACCCGGACCAAACGCAGAACCCGGCATGACTATCACACCCTCCTTCTGCAGCAACCGGTCACCGAATTCCGCACTGGAAATCCCTTCCGGCAAGGGGATCCATAAGTACATAGCCGCGCGCGGAACCTCGCAAGCAAACCCGGCTTCTCGAAATGCCGCGACCGCCGCGTCGCGCCGCTCCTTGAACGTTGCCACGTTGCCCGGCACGAACTGCGCCCAACTCTCGAGCGCGGCGACCCCAGCCGCCTGTACCGCCATGAACTGGCCCGTATCGATGAAGGACTTCACCTTGGCCAGCGTTCCCGCCACCTCCGGCCGCGCAACCGCCCATCCGCAGCGCCAACCGGTCATGTTGTACGTCTTCGACAGCGAATGGAACTCGATCGCCACCTCGCGCGCCCCATCGACCTCGAAAATGCTCGGCGGAACATACCCGTCGTAAGCCAACTCGCTGTAGGCGTTGTCGTACACCAACAATATGTCGAGTTCCCGGCAACGGCGAACTATGTCCTCCAGGTAAGACAATGGAGCCGTCGCCGCCGTCGGGTTGTTCGGATAGTTGAGGTAGAGAATCCGGGTCCGCGCGAGCACGTCCTTGGGAACGTCATTGAGGTCCACCAAGAACTGGGTCCGCGGCCGCAATGCATAAGAGTACTTGGTGGCGTCCGAAAGCAGCGTGCCGCCCATGTAGGAGTTGTAGCCCGGCTCCGGGACGATCGCGACGTCGCCATGATTCAGGTAGCCGAACGCCAGATGGGAGAGCCCCTCTTTGGACCCGATCAGGGGCACAATCTCTTTGTATGGATCGAACGTCACGCCAAACCGCTTCTGCATCCACGCCGCCGCGGCCTCGCGATAGGGCGGATAGCCAAGGCCGAATCCATACCGACTCAACGCCGGCTCGGCGATGGCAGACCGCATGCGCTCGAGGACCGCAGGCGGTGCGGGCAAATCCGCATCACCCGCGCCCAGATCGATGACATCGACCCCGCGCGCCAAGAGATCCCGCTTCTTCTGCGGGATGCTCGCGAGCGGGTATTCGGGAAGCGTTGCGAAACGGGTACTGTGCGACGGCATCAGGCGACCGTGCTCCGCACATGGCTCATGCCGACCACCTCGACTTCGACGACGTCGCCAGACGACAAACGGCCCACGCCTTCAGGTGTTCCCGTCGCGATAATATCGCCGGGCTCCAGAGTCATCACGCTAGAAATGAAGGCGATCAGACGCGGAATCGCAAATACCATGAGATCCGAGCTGCCCCGTTGCCGCTCGATACCATTTACTCGCGTGACCACGGTCAACGCCGACAGATCGCCATGATACTCATGCGTGTGGCCGATGGGGCAGAACGTGTCGAACCCCTTGGCCCGCGTCCACTGTTTGTCCGATTTCTGAAGGTCGCGAGCCGTGACATCGTTCACGGCGCAGATGCCGAGAATGGCATTGGCGGCATCGGACTCGGACACGTGATGCACCCGGGCCCCCATCACCACGCCAATCTCGCCCTCATACTCGACCTGCTGCGACTGCGGCGGGAGCACAATGCGATCGCCGTCGGCAATGATCGAGGACGGCGGCTTCAAGAAAATGAGCGGCTCCGTCGGGACTTCATTGCCCAGCTCCGCGGCATGCGCGCGATAGTTGCGACCGACGCAGACGATCTTCGTCGGAAAAGCAAACGATGTCATCGCGCAAAATTAGCACTTTCCCTATAAAACTGCCGAACGGCCGGCCGAATTTTCGCCCAGGGCGCGACGAGACGCTTGGCCGGCGGCAGCGCCGCCAGCAAGATGCGGCCATACGACTTGGTCACGAGACGCGGATCGGCAACAACGACCACGCCACGATCGGTCGTCGACCGAATCAGTCGCCCAAACCCTTGCTTCAACCGCAACGACGCATGCGGCAACATGTACTCGGCGAACGGGTCCCCCTTGCGGGCCGTGATCGCCTCGCAATGCGCCGCCGTCACCGGCTCGCTGGGCACCCGGAACGGCAGCTTCGCGATCAGGAGCGCCCGCAATGCATCGCCCGGCACATCGACCCCCTCCCAGAACGAGGCCGTGCCGAGCAACACCGCGCGGCCGCACTCTCTAAACCTGTTTAACAGCACATCGCGCGGCTCCTCCCCATGCACCAACAGCGGCCAACGCTTCCCCCGCATCTGCGCCGCGATCTCGCGCACATCGCGGTGACTCGTACACAGCACGAACATCCCGCCGTCGGACGCGTCGGCGAGATCGTCGACCAGCCGGCACACCGCGGCGAAATGCTCGGCGGCGTCGACATTCGGCGGCGGGACATCGGTGGGCACGGCCAGAATCGCCTGGTGCGGATAGTCGAACGGCGATGGAAACACCGCCGTCACCGGCGCGGCCGGCATCTCGTCCACGCCCAAGCGGCGCGCAAGAAAACCAAATCCCTCGTTCGCGCTGGCGAGCGTCGCGCTCGTGACGACGGTCGTCGTCAGACGCGCGAACAGATCATCGCGAAGGATCGGCGCGAGGTCGAGCGGCACGGTCGATACCGCGACGTTGCGTTCCGGGCGCTCGCCCGCGCGGGCCGGCGCACCTCGCAGCTCCACCCACCGGACACTCGGCGGAGCATCAGGCGGCGGCGCGAGTCCCATCCGCAACGCGTCAGCGGCCGTCCCCAACCGCCGTCCGACACCGCGAATCTCATTGAACAGGGGCGCGACGATCTCATCCCGCGCGGCCTCCCGCTCGTGCCGTTCGCGAATCAAACGCAGACTTTCGTTCAAGAGCTCGATCTCGCGCAACAAGTCCTCCAGTGCCGTCGCGAGCTCGGTCGTCAGCGCGAACGACGACGTGAGGCGAATCTGCCCCCCGCCCTGCTTCGCGATGAACTTCTCCAGAATATCGAATACGAGCTCGGCGTTGCGTTTCGCCGCCGCGGCCGATGGCATGAGACGACCCTGCACGAGGTCGAGCGAAGCCGTACTCAGGAGATCGCTCTTGCGGCCTAGCCGCGAGACGAGCGCGCCGAGCAACCCGCGGCCTTTCCGGTCGAGCCGTCCGAACAATCGCTGCAAGCCCCGGCGCGTCACCGACGACCCGAGGTGTGCGGCGGCCGCGTCCTCCAAGTGATGGCCCTCGTCGACCACGAGTCGCGTGTAGGCCGGCAGCACAGCGGCATCTTGCCAGTTCTGCTGGACGCGCCGCACGGCCACGTCGGACATCAACAAGTGGTGATTGACGACCACTATGTCCGCTTGGGCCGCCTCCCTTCTGGCGCGGAACAGAAAGCAATCGCTGAAATGCGGACACTGCATCCGCGAACACAGGTCCGGCTCGGCCGCGACTTCGTCCCATAGCTCCGACCTCGGCGGCGTCGGAAGATCGGCCAGCGATCCATCAGAGGTACGCTCGGCCCACATCGCGATAGCCCGGAGCTCTTCTTCGACTCCCTTGTCGAACAGGCCACCGCCTGTCGCACGCGCAACCTCGAGCCGCGCCAGACACAAATAGTTGCGCCAGCCCTTGAGCAGCGCGAATCGCACCGGTTGGTCCGTCAGCGCCCGGGCGAGGAATGGGAGATCCTTCCCGACCAACTGCTCTTGGAGGTTGATGGTGTTCGTCGACACCACCGTCCGCTCGCCATTCGACGCAGCCCAGCGCAGCGCCGGAATGAGATAGGCGAGGGATTTCCCGACACCGGTCCCGGCCTCCAGCAAGCCGACGCCGCCGTCGTTGTACAGTCGCGCGATCTCGACAACCATCTCCTGTTGGCTTTCCCTGTGCTCATAGCGAGAGAGGGAGGCGGCGATGGGACCTGCTGGGCCCAGTGCATCGCCAACGGCCTCGGGATCCAGAGGCGTCCGCACGGCCGCCTGGGGTACTTCGACGACGATGTACAGTTGCGTCGCGGCATTGTCGACGATCGCGAACCCAACCCCGTTCTCGTATATCCGGGCCGCGACGTTGAGGTCAGCGTCCGACGGCTCGAGCAGCCCGGACGGGTGATTGTGCACGAGCATTTCGCCGCGCGAGGCAAACCCCGGCAGCGCGAGCACGCTGGCGACGTCACCACGCGCTACAACACGTGCGGTCGCCACGCGCTGCTCGTCGTCCAGTCCGCAGACGAAGCACACCTCTCGACCGCCCGCCAACGTGATCGCGGCCCGAATCGCCGCGGCGGCCGGGGGCGTCAAGCGTGAGCGTTCAGCTGTCACGTCTTGAGGGGCTTTTTCTTGGCGGCCGGAAACAGCACGTTGTTGAGGATCAACCGATACCCGGGCGAGTTCGGGTGCAGCGACAGATCGGTCGCCGGATTCCCGATCGCGTGCTGCGGATCCTCGGGGTCATGACCGCCGAGGAACGTCCACGATCCCTTGCCGGAATCGCCGTGGATGTACTTGACCCACGGCGCGCCTTCCTCGTTCGCCAGGATGATATCGGCCGACTTGAGCGTCGCCTTGGTAAAGCTCGTGGTCACGCCGTAGAAATCGGGGACCACCGTGCGATGGTTTTGCACGAGCATCGACGCCACGGGATCGAACTTCGCGGCGAACGAAAACAGCGTGAACGCGCCCAGCGGCTGCTTCCGCGATGGAACGTTCGCCTGATGGCCGTCGATATCGCTCATGGCGTTCACGAGCGGCGATGTTTCGAGATGGGCGTTCTGAAACGCGAGCGCGCGCGACCAATCCATCTTCGCATCGGCGTTCGGATCCATCGGCGTGCCGTCGGAGAACGGGCCATCGATGTCGACGTCGTGCGCGGCCAACGCGAGATCCAGCGTTTCGGTCGCGCCGCACATCGCGAACAGAAACCCTCCGTGCTGCACGAACGCCCGCACCTGCTCGGCAACCGCCTTCTTGAGGGCCGGCACCGACGCGAATCCCAGTCGCTTCGCCGCGTCCTGATCCCGAGTCACCTGCTCCTGAAACCAGGGCGCGCCGCGCGAGTTGATATAGAGCTTGTTGAACTGACCGGTGAAGTCTTCGTGGAAGAGATGCACCCAGTCGTATTTCGGCAGGTCGCCGGCGACCACTTGCTCATCCCACACGTTCGTGAACGGGATTTCGGCGTAGTTGAGCGCCAAGGTGACCGCGTCGTCCCATGGCGGTGACTTGGGTGGGCTGTACACCGCGATCGTCGGCGCCTTCTCGAGGACGATGCTGTCCATGTTGCTCGAGGCGATCTCGCTTCGCGCCGCCTCGAGATCCGCATCGGCGATCGGCGTCACGGTGACGCCGGCAAGGGCGGCCCGTTTCCGCACCTCAGGCAGGTCCGGTATCAGGAACGAGCCTCCCTTGTAGTTCAGGAGCCACTCGCCTTTGATACCGGCCTTGAGCGTGTTGTACGCGAGCCCGTAGGCCTTGAGGTGATTTTGCTGGTCGTCGTCCATCGGGACCAGCAGCATCGGCACCGCGGTGTGCCACAGGTCGACGCGCGCCGCGCGAGCCAGCGCCGCGGCCGCCATCCCTGCGAGCAGTTTCCGTCGCGATACCATACCAACGGAAATCTAGGAGGTTGCGCTCCCGCGCGCGGCCTCGACCTCGCGCCGGGCCTGCGGCACCAGCGCGCTCGACGGGTATGTCAAGATCAGGTGCTCCCATCGTGACATCGCACCTTGCACGTCGTGACCACGCGCGAGCGCGCGGCCCCACTCCAAATCGGCCTCCGGCGCCTCGGGTGCGTCGGCGTACTGCTCGACCACCTTCTTCCAGAGCGGAATCGCTTCGGCGTCTTCGCGTCGCGCCGTGTGCAGACGCGCGGCCGTCGCCAGCAGGAGCGGCGCCGCGTCACGCACGACGTCACTCGCGGCCACGAACTGCGTCGCCGCGGCCGCCGTGTCGCCGCGCGCCAGGTCCACGAACGCGCGGCCGACGACCGCCGCGGTGTCAGCTCTCGTTCGCGCCAGGAGCGCGAGCGCCGTGACGAGGTCGGCCGTCGGCGCATCCGCCTGCCGGAGCGCGGTGCGTGCGGAGCCGAGGTCGCCGGCGTAGAGCGCGAGCCATCCCGCGAGCTCGCGATCATCGCCGAGGCCCGCCGCGGCCACGGCCGTCTTCGCGCGCGCAATGTCGCCGGATCGCACGTAGCCCCACGCGACATCACGCGTGAGCCGCGCGCGGGACGAGTCATCCGCGAACTTGGCGTAGGCGCTCAGGGTGAAATCGGCATCGCTCGCCCTGCCCAGGGCTGACAGGGCGCGAATCTTGAGCGGGAGCACGACGCGCGCGGCGGTCCCCGAATCGATCCCCGTCGCCAGCGCGCGATTGGTCATGGCGAGCGCCGACAACGCGTCGCCCGCACGCAACGCGGCGTCACCGGCGCGGATCGCCAGTCGCGCGAGCGCCGGCGGCGGCGCGTGCGAGACCGCCAAGATCGCCGCGAACGCATCGTGCGCCGTCCGCCACTCGCCCTGCGCCGACGCGGCATCGCCGAACTCGTCCCACGCCGCAACGGCGGCCGAGTCCGGGCGAACGGACGACAAGGCCATCCAGGCATCGTTCGCGTCGCCCCAGGCTAACTCGACCGACGCCAGCGCGCGACGCGCGCCGAGCGTTACCGGAGGCGCCAGGAACACCGCCCGAACCTTGTCGCGCGACGGGCGCGGCGTCGGTCGCAGCGCGTAAGCCGAGCTCGAGGCGAGATCGGGGGCGCTGTCGACGACCGTACGCCAGGCGCGCGCCGAGGCATCCCACAAGCCCATCGTCGCGCGGAGCTGCGCGGTCTCGACGAGAAACTCGCGGCCGCTGCCGAGTGCGCGCTGCGCGCGGTCGAGGATCGAGTCGGCGGTTTGCGGGCGGCCTTCCTCGAGCAACGCGCGGGCGTAGTCGCGATACGGCGTGGGATCGCGTGGGGCATCGCGGACCCAGCGCTCGAAAGCCGCGCGCTCCTCGTCCTGGCGTCCGAGCATTCGGAGCGCCCGGAGCTGGACCGAACGGAATACTGCGTCTTTTGGACGTTCCGCGATCACCGTGTCGAGGACTGGCAGCAGCGAGTCCGTGTGGTTGATCTCGGCGAACACGCGTTCCAGGCCCAGGACGGACGCGGCTGTGTTCCCGCCCGCGTGGAGTGCCTTGCGATAGTTCGCGGCCGCCTCGGCCCAATCTCCCCGCTGCTCGGCATCGTAGCCCGCGGACAGCGGCGACGGGTCCTGCGCGTGCAACTGGGCGGTGGCGATCGCCACGAATAACACAGCGCGCGCAGCCAGCGTCTTATTGCTGCGCATTGATGCGCTTGAAGTAGTCGATGACGAGCTGCCGCTCCTCGGCGCTCAGTCCGCGAAGCTCGTTCCAGGTCGGCTCCCGGAACTTGGACGCGCTCTTCCCCTCGACGGGCGCCGAGCCGGGGACGAAGCCAGGGCGGTCGACGGCGGCCTGCGCCTGGCGCTTCCCCGTCGAATCGCGCTCGTCCTGCTCGAGCGTGTGTCCCGCGTCGAGCAGCCGGTGATATAAGCGCTGTTGGCGATTGATCGTGCTTGGATCCGGCCCGCTCCGCGCGAGCGCGGCTGCGATTTCGCGCGCTTCCTTCGCGAGCGCATCGGCGCGACCGCTGGCGTCGCCGCCGCCAACCGCGTCGAGCGACTGCGCCACCCGCCGCTGCCGCTCGGCCAACGCCTGCGCCTCGGCACTCGGCTGCCCATTCGCGCCGGGCATGAGCGAGAGTCCCTGCGACTGCGCGTTCAGCTGACCCTGCTGCTGCGCGAGCTGCTGCATCTGCTGCAGCATCTCCGCCAACCCCGACGCGGACGTCGCCTGATTGGCTCTCTCGCGATCGCGAACGAGCGACGCGGCGGCCTGATTGAGCGCGTCCGCGGCATCCCGCATCGCGCCCGCGGTCTGTTGGCCGGACCCGGTCTGACCGCCGGTCTGCGATCCACTCGAGTTGGCTTGGAGCTCACTGGTCGCTTGTTGGACCTTGGCACGCGCCTCGCTCACGGCACGCTGCGCATTGCCGGAAATCAGCGCCGACTGGCGACCGGCCTTTTGCAGTCGGGCATTCGCTTGGTCGACGCCCTGCTGTATCGCGCTTTGCTCGCTCTTGAGACTCGCGGCGTCACTGCTGTTCTGCTGCGCTTGCTGGGCGAGGTCCTGCTCCTGCCGCGCCATCTGCAACGTCTCTTGGATCGAGCGATCGAGCTCCGACGTCGTCGCCGATTTCCACTCGCCGATCTGCGCGTTGCGCGCGTCAGCCAACTGCTGCGCCGCTTGGCCCATCTCCTGGGCAGCTTGTTGCGCGGCTTGCTGACCACCCTGTTGGCCGGCTTGCTGACCAGTTTGCGGCTGCCCCGAACGCTGAGCCATCTGGCTGGGCTGCTGCTGGCTACCAGGCTGCTGCTGGGTACCAGGCTGCTGCTGGGTGCCAGGCTGCTGCTGGGTACCAGGTTGCTGCTGGGTACCAGGTTGCTGCTGGGCGCCGGGTTGCTGGCCGGGCTGTTGCTGTGCGTTCGCTTGCTGTTGCTGTGAGCCAGGTTGCGGCTGCATGCCAGCGGCGCGATCCATGTCTTGCGTCGACGCATCGACGTGCGGCTGTGCCTCGCTCACGCCCTTGGCACCTGTCTCGGCCTTCTCACGCGAGAGTCGCTTTGAGAGGCTGTCGATCGCGTGCGAGAGATCGCGTGATCGATCGGCCAGATCTTTTGCCTCCTGCGCGTTCGCGCCCTGTTGCGGGCGTGACTGCGACGGCTGCGACTTCTGGCTCAAGGCGCTGTCACGATGCGCCAGATCCTTGGCCTCATCGTGCAACGTTTGCATAGATCCTTCGAGCGCGGCACGTTTGAGCACATCGACCGTGCGCTCGAGCTGGTCACGCAGCTTCTGCTGCTCTCGTGCCAGATCGCCAAGGTTCTGTCGCTCGTCACCACTCTGCAGCGACTGCGCCGAGTGATCGAGCTTGTCGAGCTGCGCTTTGAGCTCGGGCGTCAGCGCGTCGCGGAGCAGCTGTTGCGCTTGATGCAGCTCATTCGCGAGCCCCGAGTCGAGCGACCCGGCCTGCTTCAATTGCTGCTCGAGTTGCTTGGCCTGCTGCTCGAGCGACTTGACGCGATCGGCGAGCTGCCGTTGCTCCTGCGCCAGCGCTTTCGCCTGCTCGGCCGAGGCGTACGACATCGACTGCTGTCCCGATGCGCCGTTGGATGTTCCGCCACCGGGTTGATTCTGTCGCGGCGAGGCTTGCGGTGATCCGTTGCGCTGTCCCCGCGCGCGCGATGCATCGTCCGTGCGCTGCTCCAGCGAGCGCTGCGCCTGCGCGATCGATGCCGCCGCCGCGGCCGCCGAGTCCGCGGTCGACCGCGCGAGTGTCCGTTCCTCGGCCACGCTGGGCACCCGGAGGATGAGCTCACGACTCATTCCGGTCTGATGCCACGGCGAGTCATCCGTCGCGACCGCCACGACGTGCAGCGCGTCACCCTGCCCCAGTCCGCGCTGGCTCAGATCGAGCACGGACGTCCCGGTCCACTGGGCCGGCGTCGGCAACGTGATCGTCTCGTTCACTACCGGAGAGTTGCTCCACGCGGTCCCGTTCGTCGACGCGCGCCAACTGCGCACCGCGATACTCGCCAGGCCATGATCATCGGTGGCCGACAGCGACACCTCGACGCGATCGCCGGGTGTGACGATCGTATCGCGAGCCGGCGAGACGATCTCGATCTTCGGCGCCGAGTCCGGCACGACCTCGAGCTCGAGTGCCGCTGGCAGGTCGGCGATCGCGCCGTCCGCGCCCGTGGCGCGCCAGTCGTATCGCCCGCTCCCGCCGAGGTTCGCGCGGAGCGAACCCTCGAACCGATGCCCGCTGACGCCGAAATGGCTCGTATCGGCACCGCGAACGAGCGCAACGGCGGACAGCTCCGTGGATGCGCGACCGTTGATCGCGATGCGAGTGCCGACGGGCACGCGGGCGACTTCGCCGGCCGGCAGCGCTTCGTCCGCGCGTTTGAGGTACGCGGGATAGATGGCGCGGAGCGCAATGCCGCCCAAGAATGGCTTGTCGCTCACGCGCACGAATACCGTGTCGCTCGCGGCCCGCCCATCGTTGGCGACGAGCGCGACATCCGCGTCCATCGGTCCGACGGCGAGGCGCGCTGCGCCGTCGTCATTGACCGGGTACCAGCGCGCGGACCATTCCGCACCACGCGTACGGGAGTACACGGCGACCCGATGCCGTCCTGGCGCGGTCACTCGCACGGTGGTGCGCTCACCACGCAGCACGTCCGCGGGCGCGTCAATGACAAGCCGGGGCAGCAGCGTGCCGCGCCAGGCGCGGATGGGATGCAGCACCGCGCTCCAGCCGTCCGGCGACCATTGGGCGAGCGCGACGCAGGCGGCGACACCGAAGACGGCGGTGAATGCGCCGGCAAGCGCACGCCGACCTGCGCTCTTCTGCGTCACCGGTGCGAGGGCGGCGCCCTTGAGCCGGGCGACGAGGTCGGCGGCGCCACGACGACCGAGGGCGCCGGTGTTCTCGACTTCGAGCGCGCCCTGCAGAGCGCCTGAGCGAAGCTTGCGCTCGTGCTCGATCGTGCGGGCCACCGCGACGCGGGTCGTGTTGTGGCGAAGCCAGGCAACCGTGAGCGCAATGCCAGCCGCTGCCGCGCCGATCGCCAGTGCCCAGACGATGAACGGAATGAGCGGTGGCAGGTCGAGCCAGCGCGCATCACCGAGGAGCGCGATGGCGGCCGCGAGGACGAGCGCGACGCCGGCGGTGGCGATCGCGCCACCTCTCGCGGTCGTCGATCGCGTGAGCCGGGCGCGCTCGCGTTCGACCAGCTCGTGGACGGTCATGAGACCGGCCGGCTCGTCACCGCGTACACGAACAGGTTCACGCCCATACGGAGCGCCGCCTCGTGCAGCGCCGGGGGATCATCATACGTTCCAACGTCCTCCCACCCATTCCCGAGGTCACTGGAGAACGTGTAGTACACCGCGAGCCGATCGCCAATAAAAATGCCGAATCCTCTGGCCGGTTTCCCATCGTGCTCGTGAATCTTTGGCACGCCTTTCGGGAAATCGTACACAATGTGGTAAATGGGGTGCGAGAGAGGAACGTCGACCAGAGGCCTGTCCGGAAACACCCGCGCAATCTCCCGCCGGAATGCCTCGTCGAGGCCGTAATTATCGTCGACGTGCAAGAATCCGCCTCGAGCGAGATACTCGCGTAGTCGCACGATCTCTTGATCGCTGAAATGGATGTTGCCGTGCCCAGTCGCGTGCAAAAACGGATAGTCCCACAGGCGATCATCCATGAGCGTCACGCGGGCTTCGGTCCGCTCGACCTTGAGCGATGTCCGCTCGGCGATCGCCGCGAGCAGATTCGGGAGGCTCGACGGGTTCGCGTACCAGTCTCCGCCGCCATCGTACTGCAACCGCGCGACAGTCAGACGCGTCTCGGCGCTTCGCGCCTTCGACGCCGTGTCGCGACTGGCCCAGCCGAGCGTCGCAACTGCCAACAGGAACGTCGCGGCTGCCCTCAATGGCAACGTCGTGGGTGCCCTCATTGTGGCTGCCCTCATTCGTCCTCTTCTTCGTGCGCCAACCGATATGCCACATTGCGCGCCAGCCCAAACTCGGCCGTCAGCGCCTGCATGATCTCGCGAGCCGAGGCGCCATGCTGGCGAAGCATCCCGGCGCGCTTCCGGACCACGGCTTCTTCTGGTGGAGACGCCGTACCGCCGGCGATCAACACAACCACCTCCCCTCGCGGAGGGTGCTCTGCGTAGTACGCCGCCAACTCCGCCACCGTTCCGCGCCGGAGCTCCTCGAACTGCTTCGTCAGTTCCCGCGCCACAACCGCCGGGCGGGTCCCGCCGATCTCGCCCAGCGTCGCGGCCACCCGCCCGGGCGCTTCATACAAGATCGTGAGATGCTCAGCCGTTGCAATCCGGCCGAGGAGACTCCGCCGCTCGGCGCCCTTCCGGGGCAGGAACCCGAAGAACGTGAACCGGTCCGCATCGAGCCCGGCGGCGACGATCGCCGCCAGCAGGGCCGACGCGCCAGGCACCGGCTCGACGCGCACGCCAGCCTCGATCGCCGCGCGGACGAGACGGGCGCCGGGATCCGAGAGAATTGGCGTACCCGCGTCTGTGACGAGCGCCAGCGCCGCGCCTTTGGCGAGCTCGGCGACGATACGAGGGGCGGCCTTGGCCTCGTTGTGCTCGTGATACGCGCTCGTCGGTGTCCGGATCGCGTAATGATCCAGTAAGATCCGCGTGTGGCGTGTGTCCTCGCAGAGGATCCGGTCGACGGTCTTGAGAATGTCGACCGCGCGAAACGTCAGGTCGGCGAGGTTGCCGATCGGGGTGCTGACGACGTAGAGCCGACCCTCTACCACGTGATCGGCCAGGGCAGCCTTTGAAAGAATCCAGCCGATTGGAACGCGCGGCGCCGCTCGTGTGTCACGCTACGCAAGATCTCTTCGGGACGCGTGGTGTCCAGATCCACCGCCGCCAGGATAATCTCTTGCACCCATTGCGCGACCGCGGCTGTGAGCGCTTCGGCGTCGACCACGGGATCGTGGAGGTCGGGCGCCGGTGAGAGCGCCGAAAAACAGGCGAGACAGGGATGATCCGGCACCAGGGCTTCGCGGGCGTATTCCGCGACCTTGGGCGCACCGGGGTTGCCACCTTCGACCAGCCGGCCCACGAGAGCGTGCGTCAGCTCCCGGTACGCTCGGATCAGGCTCGGGTTGGCCTGTACCGGCAGTGGCGGCGGGACCGGCCAGCGAAACACGCCCAGCTTCTTTCGATCGGCGCTCTCGCTGAACGGACGACGGGCGCGCAGGACTTCGGGCTCATCGGTCTTCGCGGTCCCGCACCCGAGAAAGCAGTGCTCGACGAGCCCGTCGCGCAGCGTGACGTAGTGGATCGCGCCGTCGTCGACGATCTCCAGCATTCCGTCAAATGTCGTGGCGCCGAGGTGCGCGAAGAGCGCTTCCGGGTCGGTCGGGTCGAGCTCGGCCGGCCACGCCGTCGGCTCTTCCATCTGCGAGAAGTGCATGCAGGCGAGCTGGCGGTCGCTCGCCTCGTGAAAACAGATCTCGCCGAACTCCGGCTCGGCCGGTACGAGATCGACCGCGTCGGCGATCGAGAGTGCGCGATAGCCCTCATCGTCGAGGGCCATCGCGTTCACCACCTCACCCGCCCGGATATACAGGACCAGAAACTCTTCGGGCAGCCAGATGGCGACGTAGCCGTAGACCCTGCCGGCGCGGTCTCGCTTGGCATCCGTGAGGAGGTTCCGCACGTGCACATACGCCAGTTTCGTCCGCGCGAGCAGCACGCGTTCGCACGGGAAACGCAGGCTGGCGGCTCGAAGAGGCATGCGGGGCGGGGGGTGTCGGCCGAAAATAGACGGCCAAGGCCCGGCCCCCGCAACCCGCGGTAGCTACCGGCTTACGCCGCGGGCGAAGCCCCGGCGGCCGGTTTGACGCCGTTCGTGGCGTGCTGCTTGAACTTCGCCTCCAAAGCAGGCTTCGGCAGCGCGCCGATGATCTGATCAACGAGCTTCCCGTCTTTGAAGAAGAGAATCGTTGGAATGGACCGGACGTTGAACCGAATGGCCGTCTGCTGATTGGCGTCGACGTCGAGCTTCGTGACCTTCGCCCGACCCGCGTACTCCACCGCCAGCTGATCGAGGATCGGCGCGACCATCCGACACGGGCCGCACCACGTGGCCCAGAAGTCGACGACCGCCAACCCTTCGTGCTTCTCTACTTCACTCTCAAAATTGGTATCCGTCACCGCTATAGCGTTCGACATGTCTCACCCTCGTAGATTATGACCGCATGGCTCCCCGAATCTCACATATCGGGATCGCTGTTCGTGCGCTCGCCGACTCCGTGCCGTTCTACCGCGACGTTCTCGGACTCCCCGTCGTTCCGCTCGATGACGCCGACGGTGCGTCGATCATCGGGCTCGCGGCCGGCGAGTCGCTCGTCGAGCTTCTCGAACCGCGGGAACCGGGCACTCCGGTCGCCAAGTTTCTGGACTCGCGGGGGCCAGGAATCCATCACATTTGCTTCGCCGTCGACGACCTCGACGATGCGCTCGCGCGCTGCCGGGCCGCCGGAATCCGGCTGATCGATCAAACGCCCCGGGTGGGCGCCGAGGGGAAACGGATTGCGTTTCTCCATCCGAGCGCTACCGGGGGCGTGCTAATCGAGCTGACAGAAAACTAACTCGTTGCCACCTCTGCAAGTTCCCCTCGCCGCGCTTGGTTTTAGTTCGGCGGTTTCTGACAGAACGCTTCAATCTTCGGCAAGTCGATCGTCTCGACGTACCACCGTGAGCCGGGGCCGGGCATTGTCGTAATGGTCGTAGTCCGCGCGATGCTGCCTCTCGTGAGCGTCACGGGAAAAACCACGCGGCTGCCGGCGGCTGCTTTGGGGCTCCCGATGCTATCGGTATTGAACTGGAAGAAGCACATCATAATGAGCTCGCGCTTTTCGAGCTTCGCACGATCCTCCGTGTTCCGCAGCGGACCCTGGTTGCTGCCCCACACCGCCGACAGCGCCTGAAGGTCCTGAGCTTTGCCCGCATCGAGGAAAGCCTGTGCCGCGTCCCGGGCAGTCGGCGCGCCGGTCATTCCCGCGTCGGCGGGAGGCGGGTTGTTGTTCGAAACGGTGGGGCCCGTTGGCGCATTATTGGGCTGAGGCTGAGTCGTCGGCTTGTTCGACGAGCAGGCCGCCATCAGCGCCAATGCCGCTAGTCCTATCCCGGCGTATGATTTCACGAGAGCGAAGCTAGCGAGCCTATCGAATGCCAGCAACCCGAGCCCATCCGTACCAGCGGCTCTACGTCAACATCGACCACGTCGCCACACTGCGGCAAGCGCGGCGCGGATCCGAACCGGACCCCGTCGCCGCCGCCGCGGTCTGCGAGGACGCGGGCGCCGATGGCATCACCGCGCACCTGCGCGAAGATCGTCGTCATATCCAGGATGACGACGTCAATCGTCTCATGCGCTCAGTTCGAACAAAGTTCAATCTCGAAATGGCCTGTACCGACGAGATGATCGGCATCGCCGAGCGGCTCAAGCCGTATCAAGTGACGCTCGTTCCGGAGCGACGCTTAGAGGTCACGACCGAGGGCGGCCTCAATGTCGCCGGCGCCGCGGATCGCATCGCCCGCGCGATCGCCCGCCTCCGCTCGGCCGGCATTCGGACCAGCCTGTTCATAGACCCGACGCTGGAAACCGTGTCGCTGTCCCGGGACGTCGGGGCTGACGCGATCGAGCTGCACACAGGCCAGTACGCCATCAGTGGCTCGGATCGTGAGGTGCAGGCGCTGGCGGCCGCCTCCGAGCGAGCGGCGGCGCTGGGACTCGCGGTCCATGCCGGCCATGGCCTCACGGTCGGAAACGTCGGTCCGGTCGCGGCCATCCCGGAAATAGAGGAGCTGAACATCGGCCATTCGATCGTGAGCCGTGCCCTGTTTGTCGGTCTGGCCGAGGCCGTCCGGGAAATGCGGGTGGCGATGAATATGGCTCGCGCGTCCATATAGAGCCGGTTAACCTCCTATTCGAATGACCACGTCCTCCGATCCGCTGAACTTTTTCACCCTGGAAGCGAGCGAATGCATCGAGCGCCTCGATGTCATTCTGCACGCCGCGGGTGCGACTGGCAGCGGGCCGGCGGCGGACGATTTCGTGCGGGCGGCCCGGACGCTGCGCGGCGCCGCGACCATGCATCGCCTCTCGGCGATCGCCGACCTGGCAGCTGCCCTGGAACGCGCTGGCCGCGCGCTCCGTGCCGGCGAGCTTCGGTGGGCCGCGCCGCTCTCGGCCGCGCTGGTCGCGGCGGTCGACGATCTCAAGATCTTGGTGCACAAGGTTCGCGGGTGGAGCGCGACCGAGGACGCGCGATCGGCTCGACGGGTGGCGGACCTTGCCCGGTACCTGCCGGCCGGCGCCGATGCCGTCGGCGCGACGGCGACCGCCGCCGGCGCTGGCGCCGACCAGTACTTCGCGAGCGAGACCACCGAGATCGCGCTCGCGCTCGATGCATTTGCGGCTCGGCCCGCCGGCCGCGGGACGCTCGCGGGCGCGCTGGCGCGCGTGCGCACGCTGCGCGGGGTGGCCGCCGTCGCCGACCGCCCGCCGCTCCCTGAAGTCCTCGACGCCGTCGAGCGCGTCGGTCGGTCGCTGGAGCTCGACGCAGGCTCGCCAGGGGCTGCGTCCCTGGTCCTGCTCACCGCCGCCGCCCAGCTTCTTCGCCGCGCGGCTGGCGAGCTCCGGGCCGGCAACATCAGGAATGCTGCCGCCTCGGTCGAGTACCAGCGCTTCGTGTTGGCGCGCGCCCAGATCGCGAAAGCCTCCGAGGCCGCCGACCGCATTGTCCCGATCGACGCGCTCTTCCCCGACGACGGCTCGGACGGCGTCATCGACGCGGCGCCCAGTCCTCCGACGACGCCGGCCGAGCGTTTCCGGCTGGAGGTCGTCAGCCAGGCCGAACACCTCCGATCGCTGCTCGCGGGCGGCTCGCCGGCCGACCTTCGCTCGGCGCTGCGCGCCATGCGGAGCGCGGCGGAGAGCTTCGGAGAGCGCGATGTCGCGGCGATCATTGCGCAGGTCGCCGAAGGCGACGACTCACAGCCGTTCGCCCCCGGCGAGCTCGGCTCGATTCGCGCGATCGCCGACGTGCTCGCCGACCCGTCCGCCGATGCGCGGAACTTGGCGGCTCGCGTCGCCGGCGTCGACGACGCGGAGGGCGCAGTCGACGCCCGCGCGCTCGAACAGGAGATCGCGTTGGGGTTGAGCGACACCGCGATCGTGCCGGAAGGGATCGAGACCGAGCTGTCGCTCGAACGCCTGCTCGGCTTGCGGGGACCGGACGCGGGCTTCGCCGCGCCCAGTCCCATGAGCCCGGGCCGCGAGCGCACCTCCACGCCGACGGGGAGGGCGCTGCACGCGTTCCTGCAGAATGGGATCAGCGAGATCGAGCGCGAGCCGATCGCGGTCGAAGACGACGCCTCGGAGATCGTGTCGATCGACGCGCTCTTGTACCGCGGCCGCGCCGCACTGGACCGGGCGCGCGCCGTGCGCGACGAGATCCGGGAGGCTGAGCGGACCGGCGCCGCCGCACGCCCCGAGTCGCTCGCCGAGCTGCTCGATCTCATCGACCTTGCCGCGACAGCGTAAGCCGAAATGAAGTTGGATTGGCGCGGCGCGCTGGGCATTGTCCTGAGTGCGGGACTGCTCGCGTGGGTGCTGTCTCAGATCCCGCTGTCGCAAGTCTGGGCCGTGCTCCGCTCCTCGAACCTGCTGCTGTTCGCGGCGGCATCGATCACGGCCACGATCTGTGTGCCGTTGCGCGCGATCCGGTGGCGGCCGATTCTCGACCCGGTCGCGCCTCGGCTCCCGTACTGGTCACTCTGGCGCGCAACGGCGATCGGCATGATGGTGAACAACGTCGTCCCCGCGCGGGTCGGCGAATTCGCCCGCGGGTACGCGCTCACCAAGGAAGAGCCGAAGGTTCCCTTCTCGGCCGCGCTGGCATCCCTCGCGGTCGATCGGCTGTTCGACGCGTTCGTCGTGCTGATGCTGACGGTCATCGCGATGCTGTTGCCGTCGTTTCCCAAAGGGGCGAGAGTGGGCGATGTCTCCACCACGCGCGTGGCGATCGTGGGAACGATTCTGCTCGCCGTCCTCGCGGTGATCTTGTACAGCATCGTGTACTTCCCGAAGTGGCTCATTGGCGCGTACGAGGCGTTCGCGCGGAAGGTCGCGCCAAAGCTGGAGGAGCCAGGGCGAAAGGCGCTGACCGACTTCGCGCAGGGCTTGAGCGTGCTCCGCAGCCCCGTGCGATTCGCGATCGTGCTCTTCTGGGCCGTGCTGCATTGGCTCTGCAACGGACTCGCGTTCTGGCTCGGATTTTTTGCCGTGGGCATTCATGTGCCGTTCGGCGCCGCGCTCTTCTTGCAGGGCGTGATCGCGATCGGCGTGGCCGCACCAGCGGCTCCCGGCTTCTTCGGTGTGTTCGAGTTCTTCGGCGTCCTCGGGCTCGGGCTGTATGGCATCCCGAAGGCGCAAGCGACCGCCTGGGCGATCGGCTACCATCTCCTCTCCTTCGCGCCGATCACGATCATTGGCGCGTGGTACTTCATCCGGATGGGAGTGCACCTCAAAGACGTGAAGGCCGTCGAAGCGGCATGAGCGCCCGACCCCGCTCCGCGCGTGTGACCGCGCAGGCAAAGGTCAATCTGTTCCTGCACATTCTGGCGCGGGAAAAGAGCGGGTATCACCAGCTCGAGACCGCGTTTTGCCGGCTCGCGTTGGCCGATGACGTGGTCGTGCACACGCAACCGGCGCGGATGGGCGGCATCCGCACCATCGACTGCCGCGGCGCCGACGTCGGACCGGCCGGTCGCAACCTCGCGTTCCGTGCCGCGGTCGCGTACGCGGATGCGCGCGGTTGGCCGGCGGGCTTCCGCATCGAGATCGAGAAGCGCATCCCGGTCGGCGGCGGCTTGGGCGGCGGCAGCGCCGATGCGGGCGCCGTCCTGCGAGTGCTCGCCACGCTCGACCCGAAACCACCGACGCGCGATGAGGTCTTATCACTCGCTCTGTCGCTCGGCGCCGACGTGCCATTCCTGACCCTGCGTTCCCCGCTGGCATTGGCCTGGGGTCGCGGTGAGCGCATCTTGCCGTTGCCGCCGCTTCCCGAACGGCCAGTCGTGCTGGCGACGATGCCGTTCGGCGTGCCGACCGCGGATGCCTATTCGTGGCTCGCCGCCACGCGCGCATCCTCGGCGCAACCCATCCCGCGCGTGCTTCCCTTGAACGCCTTCCGCGCCTGGGACGCGCTCGCGCCGCTCGCGTCGAATGATTTCGAGAAAGTCGTGACCGAACGCCATCCGGAGATTGGCGAAGCGATCGGCTTTCTTTCATCCACCAAGGGTGTCGAGTTCACTCGCATGAGTGGCTCGGGTGCAACGGTCTTCGCGGTCTTGGCCGATGGCATCGCGCCCTGGTCCGTCGCGAAGGATCTGCCTGCCCCCGCCACGGCCCTGACGACCGCCACCGCGCTGCGCGTGGCGCCCGTGCAGATTATCGACGACTAGGACAGTTATATTTTGGGGGCACGCTCGACTGCCCCTTCGTCCAATGGCAGGACACCAGACTTTGGATCTGGGAATGGTGGTTCGAATCCACCAGGGGCAATAATGCGACACGCGCTTCGCCGACTGCGCGCCACGCCGATGTTCACGATCGCTGCCACGCTCACACTGGCGATCGCGATTGGCGCGACGGCGTCCGTCTTCAGCGTCGTGGACGGCGTGCTGCTCAAGGCCTTCCCTTACCGGGACCCGGACCGGGTCCTGGTGCTCAACGAGCGCAACGACGGACTGCATCAGCCCCGGGCGACGGTAGCCGCGGCGAACTACTTCGTGTGGGCGGCCCAGAACCGAAGTTTCACGGGACTCGCCGCCACCTGCTGCGCCGAGTTGTGGTTCACGGTGACCCGGGCGCATGACGCCGAGCGTGTCGATGCGCTCGCCGTGACCGCGAACTATTTCCAGGTGCTCGGCGTGACGCCCGTTCTGGGGCGCGCGCTCGCGGCAGATACGAGCGGACCGAATGAGGTCGTCATCAGCCACGCATACTGGCAACGGCGGTTCGGCGGCGCGGCATCGGTCATCGGCCAGCAGCTCGCGCTCGATAACGGGAACGACGCGCGTAAGACGCCACGCCATACGTACACGATCGTCGGCGTGATGCCACCCGGACTTCCGGGCCGCGCCGACATGTGGACGCTGATCTACTTCGAGCCGGACGAGAACACCGACTTCGGCTACCGGTATCTCGATGTCTATGGCCGGCTCGCGCCGGGCGTCACGCTCCAGGGCGCGCGCCAGGAGCTCGCCACGGTCGCCGATCGCCTCGCGCTCGACCATCCGAAGGACGACACGCACTGGTCCATCGTGGCCACGCCACTGCTCGACGCGACCTTCGGGCCCGTGCGCCCCGCGCTCATCATGCTGCTCGCGGCGGCGGCCTGCGTGCTCGTGATCGGCGCCGCGAACCTCGCGAACCTCTTCCTCGTTCGCTGCCTCGCGCGCGAGCGGGAATTGGCCGTGCGGACGGCGCTGGGGGCCACCCGCGGACGACTCATCCGCGATCTCGCGAACGAGGCGACGCTGCTGAGCCTCGTGGCCGGCGCCCTCGGCGTCGCCGTCGCGTATGGGGGTGTCCGCGCGCTGCGGGCCCTGGCGCCGGCGACGCTGCCGCGGCTCGCCGAGGTCGGCATCGATGTCCGCGTCGTCGCGTTCTGCGCGCTCGCGTCGATCGCCACCGTGTTCGTCTTCGGCCTGTTTCCCGCCTGGCACGTTTCCCGTGGCTCGCTCGCGGCCAGGCTCAAAGAAGGCGGACGCGGAACGGGATCGGCGCAGCAGCATCGGCTGCAGGACGGCCTCGCCGTGCTGCAGATCTCGATAGCTCTGGTGTTGCTGACCGGAGCCGGGCTGCTGGTCGCGGGATTCGTGCACTTCGAGCGGATGGATCCGGGATTTCGGCCGGCGGGCGTCCTGACCGCGCGGGTGACGCTTTCGAGAGTGTCGTATCAGGACCGGGAAAAACGCCACCAGTTCTTCACGGACCTCCTGGAACGCCTGGCAGCCCGCCCCGAGATCGCGTCCGCCAGCGAGAGCGGCGCGCTGCCAGCACAATCGAGGAGCCAGGTCTCGGAGCCGTTCACGATTCTTGGCGATCCGCCGCCGGACCCGCGACAAGCCCCGACCGCGACCGTCGAGGGGGTGAACGGCGACTACTTCCGTACCATGGGTATCAAGCTCCTGCACGGCCGCACGTTTCTGCCGATCGATGATTCGCGGTCGAGGCACATCGGCATCGTGAACGACGTGTTGGTCCAGCGATACTTCGCGGGCCGCGATCCGATCGGTCGTCGCGTGTCGTGGTACAGTGACCACGACACCCTCGAGATCGTAGGCGTCGTCGCGTCGATCAAGAGCTCCGGGCTCGCCGCCGATGCGGCGCCTGGGATCTACATCTCCATCGAGCAACGCAGCCCGGTCACGTCCCACGTGGAGGTGCGGGCGCGCGGCAACCCCAAGGCGCTGGCGCGTATCGTCACCGCGACGGTCGCCGATTTGGATCCGTCGGTGCCGGTCTCGGATGTCGAGACGATGGATGAGATCATGATGCAGTCCGTCGGCCTGACGCGATTCTCGAGCTTCCTCGCCTCGCTCTTCGCGGTCGTCGCGCTCGTCCTCGGGATCGTCGGGATCTACAGCGTCCTGGCCTATATCGTCGGCCAACGACAACGCGAGATGGCCGTCCGGCTCGCGCTCGGCGCCAGCTACTCCCGACTCGTCGGCGGCGTGGTCCGACGCGCGCTCGAATTGACCGCCGTCGGTATCCTGGTGGGCTCGAGCGCGGCATGGATGCTCACGCGCGCGCTCTCGGCCTTATTCCTCGGCGTGAGCCCACACAATCCCCTGATTTTCATCGGCGCCGCGCTCACGTTCGTCGTGGTTGCGCTCGTGGCGGCAATTATCCCTTCCCTCCGCACGACGCGCGTCAGCCCGGTCGCCGCCCTGTCTTCTTAACGGGTTACAGAAAACCCAGCACGATCGGCCGCGATGCGTCGCCGGCCTCGAAGCCGACCACGACCTCTCCGGTCGCGCGGCCTGCCGCACTTGTGCACACGCGGGCCCACACCGGTCCGACAGCGAGCGAGGGGACGCTCACCCTGACTCGACTCAGCCGGTCCGGATCGCCGCCGCCGACCGCCTGCCCGATGTAGACGCCGAAGAGCTGTCGCATCACCGCCTCCTGGTCAGTTGTCGCACATCCACCTGCCACACTTCGCCGTGCTCGTGATCGGCGACCCATAGCGCGCCAAAGCCCACGCGGATCGCATCCGCACCACTGCCGCCCACGAACTGGTCGGACACGCGATTCGTGCGTGGGTCGATGCGGGTGACCGGCGTGCCGTCGACGGCCAACCAGATCGCGCCCTCGCCCGCGGCGATGTCGCCCCACTCGGTCGGCGCGTGCGCCTCGATGCGGGCCACCTCGCGATTCGTGGCCGGGTCGACGCGCGAGACCGATCCGTCCCGTCGGTTCTGCACCCATAGCGCGCCCGAGCCAACGGTCATGAATTTTGGCGACGGGCCCACGGCGATCCGCGCGACGATCGTCTCGCGCAACGGGTCGATCCGCAAGACGGTATCCGTCGCACTGCTCGCGATCCAGAGCGCTCCGAACCCGGCCACGACGACGTCGGACCGCGCGCTGACGCGTATTCGGCGCACGATGCGACCCGAGCGTGCATCCACGCGCGCGAGCTCAGATGATGTCGTATCGGGCGTGTTCGCGGGAACCCAGAAGCTGCCATCGCTAAACGCAAACGATCCTTCGCGGCCGGGCGCAATGGGCAATCGCCAGCGCGCGACGACGCGGTTCGTCGAGGGGTCGATCGCGTTCATCGCGCTGTCGCCGCATGTGGGGATCCACACGCGGTCCAAGGCGATGACGATGCCGAGGCAGGCCTTGGAGGCGAGCGGGATGTCCGCAACCACGCGCCCGGTCGTCGGGTCGATTCGCGAGACGCGGTCCGGCTTGTAGTTCACGACCCACAGCGCGCCAAGGCCCGTGGCTATCCAATCCGCGGACGCCGGCACCGCGATGCGAGCGCGAATCGGGAGCTCGGCCAGCGGCCGTCGCGGCGCCTGCGCGGCCAGCGCGAATGGGAACAGCAAGAGCGCGCATTTCACGCGCCGAATATATCATTTTTCCCCATGCGTCCATGGGATGACCCGGCACAACTGACGACGAAACGGCCACGCTCCGCGTCATACGGCTACGTCGACAAGACGCAGACCTTGTCTTGCTCCGAGAAGTTCCTCGTGACGAAGTGCGGTACGGATTCTTCCGTGCTCATGGTCTGGACGCCGGCGTCACCGCATCTCGTCGTCCCGGAAGAGGTGCCGCGGCTGCACGACGCACTCCGGTCCCGCGCGACGAGCCTCGCGACGCGCCAACTCGCGATCACGGGAGCCGTCTTCGCCGCCGCCTTGGCGATCGTCTTCGCGGGAGGATACTACCGGCACCCAGGCTCGCTCCCTGTCTTCCTCGTCGGCGCCGTCGGCGTCTGGTTCGCAACGAGCCTCGACGCACGACGGCGCGCCCGTCGCGCCCTCGACCCCGATCGCCTGGAGGCAACGATATCCCAGCGCCGCCACGCCGTGTGGCTCTCCGCGCAGCCGTCCCCGTACACGCAGCTGCTGGGCCATTGCATCATCGCGGTGGGCATCACGGAGATGATCTCTCGGAAGGCGATCCCGGCGGCCGGTCTCGTCAAAGCGGCCGTCCGCCACGGCGAGATCTGGCGCATGGTGACCGCACCGTTCTTACACGTGAGCTACATGCACTTCGCCTTCAACTATGGCGCGCTCTTGGCATTCGGCCGATTGGTCGAGACGCATGTCCGCGGCCGGTGGGTTCCTGTCGTATTCTGCGCCACGGCCATCTGCGGGAGCGCCGCAAGCGTGATGCTGCTCACCAAGACATCGGTCGGCGCCTCCGGCGGCATCATGGGCTTGCTGGGATTTCTGGCGGTGATCGGTTACTCGCGCCGCAACGAATTTCCACTCGGGTTTCAGGAACTCGTGTGGCGGGACGTGATCGGGACGGCGGTCCTCGGACTCGTCGGATTTGCGTTCATCGACAACGCCGCGCACGCCGGCGGGTTTCTGAGCGGCATGGCGTTCGCGGCCGCGCTCGAATCACCGCTCGCGCAGCGACTGCCGGTCAGCCACAAGATCCTCGACCTCGTCGGACCGGCGGGGATAGCGATCGCAGTGAGCGCCGCGTTCCTCGCGATCGTCGCCATCCTGCGGTCTTGATCGTCCTTCTCATGTGACAAAACGGGTTCCGGAGCTCGATGGCGTGCGCGGCGTGGCCATCCTGCTCGTGCTGGTGGCGCACCTCGTGCCCAACGTCATTGGCGACGCGGGTTGGCTCGGCGTCGATCTCTTCTTCGTCCTCTCCGGCTATCTCATCACGACGGTCTTGCTCGACGGGAAGGCGAGTCCCGACCGCGTCAGGATTTTCTATACGCGACGGGCGCTCCGCATCTTCCCGCTCTATTACGGGACCCTCGTCCTGTCGCTCATCGTTCCGGCGCTCTTCCACCTCCCATTCTTCTCCGACGCGCCGGATACTTGGGCTTCGACCAGCCACGCGCTCACGTGGTTCTGGCCGTATCTCGCGAATTTCTCCACGCACCCTGGCGTGTTGAGCCACTTTTGGTCGCTCTGCGTCGAGGAGCAGTTCTATTTCGTCTGGCCGTGGATTATCTGGCGATGCCGCGACACCACGGCGGCGCGCGTCGCATGGGGCGCCATCGCCGTCGCCATCGCGCTCCGGGTGACACTCGTGATGCGTCACGCGCCAGTGCTGGCGATCTACAGCCTGACACCGTGCCGGATGGATGCGCTGGCGATCGGTGCGTTGGTCGCGCTCTCGCCTCGGACCGCCGCCCTGCGCACGATCCGCTGGCCGGCGGCGATCGCGGGGCTCGTGCTGACGGCGATCGCGGTTCGTTTCCATGGGCTGCGGCCAACGAACGTCTGGGTCGAGACGATCGGGTTCACGAGCGGGGACCTTCTTGGTGCCCTGCTCGTGATCGTCGCGCTCGCGTATTCGCCCGTGGTGTTGCGATCGCCGATCCTCCGTTGGTTCGGAACGTACAGCTACGGCCTCTACGTGCTGCATCGCTTCGTGATTCGCGGCCTCGAGATCTCCGGCTGGGATCAAGGCGACCCGGCGTTCGGCGTCATGGCCTTTGGCCTCAGCTGCGTCGTCGCGTGGATCAGCTACAACGCCTACGAGCTCCCCTTTCTCCGCCTCAAGGACGCGCGTCCCCCGCGGCATTCGGCGCATGCCGCCGAAGCCACGACGTAATCGCTTCGGGCAGAAAGAGATTGTCGGCGATCCCCGCCACGCGCTCCGCGTCACGCCAGGCGGTCTCCAGCTCGGCTAGCTCGCCTTCCAGCGCGCGGCGCTCGGTGTCCTCGTGTACCGCCATCTCGAGGCTCAGGCGCTGCTCGTAACCGAGCCCGAGGATGCCCTGCTCGCCCGCGCCGCGGGCCGCGGCGAACTGTAAGAGGCGGTCGGGTCCGCGGAACCATTCGAGCTTCGCGACGGCCTGCGCGATCTGGTGCTCGGACCCACCATCCCGGTTCGCGAGCGCCAGCAGCGGCCCGAGTGCGCGCGTGGCAGCCGGCCCACGCAGCACGGCGACACCGTCGGCGTGAACAATGCTGAGCGCCCACCGCTCGTGCACATCGCGGGAGAACTCCGCGCTCGAGAGGTCCGTCGCGCGGACCACGAGAGGCGCACGATCGGCGACCGGTACGTGAACCACCGGGAGATCGGGCAGCTTCCGCAGCACCTTGGTGCTGATGCCAACGGCGCCAGCCGCCGCGATCACCGGCCATCCGAGGAAGACCGTGGCGAACAGGAGCCCGACCCCTTGCACGCTCCTGAAGAGACTCGGCTCGGCGTTGGCGCGCGCATATGCCCGCGCGGCGTCGACCGCCATCATGCGCGGGCGCGCGCGCCGGCGCCGATCGAGAAACCGTGACCCATAGCGCCACGCCGCGAACTCGGGGTAAATCGGCCGCCCAACGCGAATCAACTCGAGTCCATCGCGCAGCCGCGCCAGTCCGATTTGTTCGGTCGACACCCGGACCGTCGTACCACGATACAGCCGCTCGCAGTCCTCGATCGCTTCCCAGCGTTCTTCGACCGGCGTGAGATTCCACCGCCGACACTGGAGACACACCGCCCACAAGCGACCCTTCGTGGAGTCGAACGCGAGTCGCCGACCAACAGGAAACCGCTCGAGCGATTCGTTCGCGCCGAGCGCGCTGTGGCAGAAGAGACACGTCGAGTACATTCTGACTATGGATCGGCGGGAGTCATTGCGCGCGATGGCCGGTACCGTCGGTCTCCTGGCCCTCGGGAAACATGCACACGCGCTGGCGCGTATGGGAACGCTGCGCGTGCTGAGCCCGCATCAAGACGCGATCGTGATCGCGGCATCGGAGCATATTATTCCCGCGACGGACACACCGGGTGCGGCGGACGCACACGTCGATCGGTTCATCGACACAATGCTCGCCGACTGGTATACACCCGCGGAGCAAAAGCGCTTCCTGGCGGGCTTGGCCGAGCTCGACGATCAGCGGTTCCTCGAGCAGCCCCCCGGGCAGCAGACGGCGATCATCGAGCGCCTCGACAACGAGGCGACCGAAGGCCACTGGTTCTCGATGCTCAAGTACCTCACGATCTGGGGGTACTATACGTCTGAGATCGGGGAAACCCGCGAGCTCGGAAACTGGCCCCTCCCTTGGCGCTACGACGGCAATGCCCCGTACGCGCACTGAACAACACGACTTCGACGCGATCGTCGTCGGCTCGGGCATCACGGGCGGTTGGGCGGCGAAGGATCTGACACAGCGCGGGCTCCAGACGCTCGTGCTCGAAGCCGGGCGTCCGGTCGATCCCGTGCGCGATGCCGTCGAGCACGTGCCGCCGTGGGAGATGCCGTTCCGCGGGCTCGGCGACAAGAGGACCATCGAAGCGCGCCAGCCCATTCAGCATCGTTCGGTCTCGTTCGACGAGATGAGCCATCGATTCTGGACCGACGATGTCGACAACCCCTACACGACACCGGCCGACAAGCCCTTCAACTGGTTCCGCGCGCGCCAGGTGGGCGGCAAGTCGATCATCTGGGGACGCCAGGTCTATCGCTGGAGCGATCTCGATTTCGAGGCCAACCTCCGCGATGGGATCGCGGTCGACTGGCCGATCCGTTATGCGGACCTCGCTCCGTGGTATGACCACGTCGAACGCTTTATCGGCGTGAGCGGGAAGGCCGAGGGGCTCTCGCAGCTTCCCGACAGCCAGTTCCTGCCGCCCATGGCGATGAACGTGGCCGAAGAGCACGTGCGCTCGGCGATCAGCGCCAAGTTCGGCCGCGATCGTGTGATGACGATCGGCCGCGTCGCCAACCTCACGGCGCCGCTCAACGGTCGTGATCCCTGTCATTACTGTGGCCCGTGCCAGCGAGGCTGCGTCACGCGGTCGTACTTCAGCAGCATCAACGCGACATTGCCCGCCGCCGCGGCGACCGGACGCCTGACGCTCAAGCCATTCAGCATTGTCGAGCGTCTGCTGTACAACGATGCGACCGGTCTCCTCACCGGTGTCCGCGTCATCGACGCCAAGACCAAGGCGGTCACGGAGTATCGCGCGCGCGTCGTCTTCCTGTGCGCCTCGGCGCTCGAGAGCGCGCGGCTCCTGCTCCACTCCGGCATCGCGAATTCCAGCGGGCAGGTCGGGCGGAACGTCATGGACCACATCAAGGGCGGCGGCGCGACCGGCGAGATCCCCGGGTACACGGACCGCCATGTGATCGGGATCCGCCCGAATGGCATTTATGTTCCGCGTTTCCGCAACGTGAACAGCAAGGCCGCATTTCTCCGGGGCTACGGGTTCCAAGGAGGCGCCCGGCGCCTCGAGTGGGGCGACGGCATGTTCAGTCGGGGCATTGGCGCCGATCTCAAGAAACGACTCAGTACGCTTGGCCCGTGGACGATGTCGTTCTGGGGCTACGCCGAGTGCTTGCCGCGCGAGGAGAACCGCGTGACGCTGGATCCGGCTCGGGTCGACGCGTGGGGTATCCCCGTGCTGCACATCGAGGCGGCCTGGTCGCCAAACGAGCGCGCGCTGCATTACGACATGTCGGCGACCGCGAGCGAGCTGCTCGACGCCGCCGGCGCGACGAACATCAAGCCGGCCACGCAGCCGAGCATCATGGGCAGCGCGAATCACGAGATGGGCACGGCGCGGATGGGCCGCGATCCCAAGACCAGCGTGCTCGACGCCAACAACCGCGCGCATGATGTGCCGAATCTCTACGTGACCGACGGGTCGTGCATGGCGTCGAGCGGCTGGCAGAATCCCTCGCTGACGTACATGGCGCTCACGGCGCGCGCGTGCGATCACGCGGTCGCGTCCATGAACCGGCGCGAGATCTGACGCGCTGATGGCGAAACTCGATCACGTCGGGCTCGCGGTCATCACGGTGCGAGCCGAGGTGCAACGCGATTTCGAGGGGACGATGCGACAAGTCGCGGCGATCGGCTACCGCGACCTCGACATGTACATCTACGAGAGCACCCTCGACGCTCCGGCCACTCGCGCGATTCTCGATCGGGTTGGGCTCGCGTGCACGTCGGCGCGGGTACGAACAACGGCGTTGTATCGCGGTTGGGAGCGATTCCTCGACGCCGCCAACGTGCTGGGCGCCAAGTTCATCACGCTCGCCGACGTCCCATTTCCTGAGCGCCAGACGCTTCAGGATTATCACGAGCTCGCCGCGCTCTTCAACCGGTGCGCCGCTATCGCGCAGCAGCACGGGCTCACGTTCTGCTACCATAATCACGACGCCGAGCTCACGCCGATGGAGGGCGCGATCCCGTACGACATCGTGGTGGCCGAGACCGACCCCACGCTCGTGCACTTTCAGATGGACGTGTATTGGATGCTGCACGGTGGGCGTGACCCCGTGCACGAGCTGCGTCGACTCGCGGGCCGGGTCTCGACGCTGCATCTCAAGGACATGCAGTCCTGGCCACGGCGGGGGATCACGACGGTCGGGCGCGGGCGCATCGACTTCCGCGACATCTTGCGTACTGCGATCAAGACCGGCATGCGCTACTGGTACGTCGAGGAAGACGCTCCTGTTGGCCCCGGTATCGAGGCCGTGCGGTCGGCGTATACGTATCTCAACGGACTCGACGTATGAATCGCCGGTCATTTCTTGCCGCGTCTGCCGCCGTTCTGGTCTCGACCAGATATCGTCGCGTCCAACCAACCGCACTCGGGCTCGAGCTCACCGCGTACGATGACTCGACGCTGAGCGCCGTCGCGGCCATTGGGTATCGCGACGTAGCGATCAACGATCTCTATGCGCCCGCGCTTCGCGCGGCGCTGACGCGTGCAGGACTGAGCGCGTCGGCCGTTCACGTGACCACGCCACTCTTGTATCGTGGACTGGAGAGACATCTTGGTGTTGCGGCATCGCTGGGATGTCGATACTTCGTGTGCGGTCGAGTGGACCCAGAGGAGCGTCGAACACAGCAGGACTGGCACGAACTCGCGGCGCTCTTCAATCGCGCGGGGGAAACCACGAGAAAAGCGGGCCTGCGATTCGCGTATCGCGTTGTCGGCGACGAGGCGGGCGTGCTGCTGGCCGAGACAGACCCGGCGCTTGTTTGGTTCGAGGCCAAGACGCCTGGGCCGCGGTGCTTTGCCGTAGACCTCGACGAGACAGCCGGGCCCAAGGCAGTTCGGGCGGCTGGGGTCGAGCACTACTACGTCCAGGCAAAGTCGATCGACGACGCGCGCAAGCGCTACGACGCGCTACGATCTTGATTTGATTTCTGCCGCCGGAGCCACGCCGTCACGGACTCCGGCACAAACAGATTGTCCGCGATCGCCCCGATCTCCTCCGCCTCGCGCCACGCCGCGGTCAGCCCCGCCAACTCACCGGCCAACAGCTTTTGCTCGTCGCGCTCGGCGAGCGACATCTCGAACGACAGACGATCGATCACACTGAGCGTCGTGATGGCCCTCGGTTGGTCGCCGAGGCGCTCGACGCGATCGGCCATCGGATCGCCCTCGCGATTGAGCTGATCCGCCGCCTGCTGCACTTCAGCCGGTCGACCAGCGAACCGATTCATTTGTGCCAGGATGGGCCGAAGCGCACGCGTGGCCTGCTCGCCATGAAACGACGTCTTCGCGACTCGACCACTGAAGAGACTCTCACGCGTGAGCCGGAGCGCGGATGGCGTGCCGGCGTACGGCGGGATCCACTCCAGCGATGAGAGTTCGCCGGCCGTCAGCACGATGCGCTTGCCATCGGGACCGGCGAACCGGATCGCCCGCGCTCCCGGCCTCAGACTGACAGCCATTTGCACCGAGAACTGGATGATCGCCGCGGCACCGGCGAACGCGACCCAGCCGCCAAAGCCGACGAGCGCGGCGGCCCCCACGCCAGCCACGATCATCGCGCGCTGTCGCCGACGGCGAAATGTGTCGACATACTGCCGCGCCACGAGCTCGGCGCGCGGCGGCTTGCCGATGTGGACGAGCTCGAGGCCCTCAGGGAGGCGCGCCAGGCCGATCTCATCGGTCGAGGCCCGCACCCGCGCCGTGCGATACTGGCGCTCGCACTCCTCGATGGCCTCCCAGCGCTCCTCGATCGGCGTCAGGTTCCAACGGCGGCACTTGGCGCAGACGACCCAGAGTCGCCCTTGCGCGCCGTCGAACGCGAGCCGCCGGCCAATGGGCAGGTGTTCGATGACCTGATTCGCGCCGAGTGACGCGTGACAGAAAAGGCAGGTCGAGTACACGAGTCAGGCCGAAATCTACGGTCTGACGCGCGTATCAGTGCTGCTTGGCTGCGCTGTCGGAGTGGGCTTTGGCGCTCTTGAGCCGCGCGGCTTCGGCCATCTTGTGCTCGAACTTGCGCTCCGTCGAGTCCTTGATCGAGCTCTCGGTGGCTTCCAGGCTGTCGAGCTTCGCGTTGTGTTTGTCGCGAACGCTGTCCATCGTGGCCTTCTCGGTGGCGTACTTCGGCGCGACATCCTGGCTCACCGTCGCGGCCTCGCGCTCGAGCGTCGTCACCGTGTCGTTGAAGACGGGCTTCGCGGGCGCGGCGGGCGCCGGCATCGCGCCCATCCGCGTGATCGCCGGTGCGGTGCCGGACGTGACGACGGTTGCGTGCTCGACCGGCGGCGCTGCTTGGTCGACCGGCGCAGGCTTGTGCGCAATCGATCCGTTCGAGGCCGGTGCGCGGCGCGGCTTTGGCGCGACCGCTGGTGTGGCGTCCGGCGGCCCGGCAGCGGTGAACGCGGCGCCGAGAGCGGCGATAGCCGGTGACACCGGGGCAGCCGCCGGGGCGGCAGCGACAGGGGTCGGGGCAGCCGTCGTCGGGGAGGCGCGATGCAGAATGTCGATACTGTCGCGCCGCACGACCTGCGCTTCGACCTGATTTGGGTCGGTCGCGATCACGTCTGGCCGATTCTGGGCCGCGTCCCGGGCCTGGGCAGCACGCCGGAACACATCGTTGGAGGAGCTCGACGTGTGGCTCGAATCGGTCACTTTATGGAACACGTCGGCCGCGGAATCGGCCTGGGCGTGAGCCTGGGTGGCGATCAGAGCCATCGCGAGGACGTGCATCGCGGGACGCATACCTCTATCGACTGTTGCGTAACCCCAGCGGTCACGCCACGCGACTGAGCGACTCGGGCCAGGTCAGCTCGTACACGTAACCGTATGTCTGCCACTGGCCGTCCGGGGCCTGGAAGATCTGGATCACGCCGGCAGCGGCCAAGGCACGGTAAAAATCGAGGTTTTCGGCCACAAACGGCTTGGCGGGCAAGGCCGAGAAGTCGATGAGGCGCACCGCGTAGTGCGCCAGGGCGGCGCGCAGGGTCGAGTGATAGTCCGTGAGCGAGTGCACGGCGAGGTACAGCCGGGAGCGCGCGTGCATGTAGCGGTCGGCGACGGCGAGCAACGCCAGCAGTTGCTCGTTCCCGGGACCGGGATCTGGAGCAATGATCTCGTTCGGGAGGTTGGCGAGGATGACCTCGAAGGGGCCCGGGAAAGGACCGAACAGGGAGCCGACCGCGACATCGATCGACACGCTATTGAGCGCCGCATTGCGCTCCGCCGCGGCGACGGCGCGCGGGTCGATGTCGGTCGCGACCACCTGCCCGCCTACCTTCGCCGCGGCGACGGCGAGTATGCCAGAGCCGGTCCCAATGTCGATCACCCGCTCGCCGCGCCCGATCCGGATCGATCGGGAATAAAACATCCCGTTCGGAGTCGGGGTGAAGACTCCCTCGGCTGGCTCCAGCACGATCGATGCACCAAAGACGGTGACGATCGATGCGATCGACATGAAATCAAGATAGGCCTCTTTACCGATCAGACCAAACGGCGAGCTCGTTCCCGCTGGGGTCAGTAAAGTGGAATCGGCGTCCGCCAGGAAAGCTGAACACCGGCTTGGTGATCGTCCCGCCGGCCGCGCGCACACGCTTCTCGGCGTCGGCGAGGTCGACGGCGAAGATCACGATCAGTGGTCCGCCGCGCTGGACGGTCGGGGTCTTGGTGAACCCGCCGGCGAGCCGGCCATCGGCGAAGCTCGTGTAGTCGGGGCCGTAATCCGTGAATTTCCAGCCGAACGCATCGACGTAAAATTTCTTGGTGGCGGCAATGTTCGTCGCCGACATCTCGATGTAATCGATGCGATGGTCGTGGTCCGCGGGCGTCTGCGGTTGTTCGGAGCTCATTGGAGTCAGGGCGAGGGTTGCAAGCAATAGAGAGTATCGCATGCGGTCAACCTATCCCTCGCCTTTCTCCCCGTATTGAACAAATCGGACGCCCCGTTCAGCCGCGTACTGCGCGGGAGTCAGCCCAGCCAGCGCCTGAAACTCCCGGATGAGATGCGGTTGATCCGCATACCCCGCGTCGCCAGCCATGCGGGTCCAGGGAACCACCGCCCCGCGTTGAACCTGCTGGTACACCTCGCGAAATCGCATCACGCGCGCAAAGCCCTTGGGCGACAATCCCACGCACCGATCGAACGCCCGGTTGAGCCGCCGCTCGCCGAGTCCGAGCGCCGCGGCGACGTCGCGCACGGCCACGCCACCGCGCGCCTGCCGAAACAACGCGACGGCCTGCGGGACGATCTCGTCTTCTCTCGCGGTGCGGGGTGGCGTCAGGACGCGCTCGACATGCCCATGGATGACGGCGTCGATAAGCCGGTCGGCGCGAGCGCCCCACAGCCCGTCGAGGGGCACTCGCCGATCCGTGATCTCGCGCAACGGCACCCCGAGAAACGGGAACGCCGCGCCCGGCCGGAAGCGGATGCCGAACATCTCCACCCGCCCCGCGCGCGGCGTCAGCAATGCCGTGCTCATCGTGCCAACGACGAACGCGTGGGGGCTCGCGCCGAGATCGATGATGACATCGGCGCACCCATCGGGGAGGATGCGATCGACCCCCGGCGCCGCGTCGGTGGCTGTCATCGACCAATAGCACTCCACCCACGGCGCGAGCGCCGCGCTTGGACTGGACTCAGCGTATTGCCCCATCGAGCAACACGATAGTCACCGCGCTGGCTCCGAACAACACGAGCCCGAATGGCAGGCCGCCGCTCGCGACGTTGACGACGATCGCAACGCTGAACACGGCGAGCAGCAGGGACAGCCCGACACGCTGCGTCCGCCTGAACAGGAGCAGGAGCGACGCCACGATCTCGATGGCCGCGAGCCAGAAATGGTGATCGGCCAATCGGTTCGCGTGCGTCATCGTCTGGACGCTCAGCGCGACGATGGCCGCGACAAAAATCGCCCGGTACACCGCGAGGATGCGCTCAGTCCGCATGGCGATGACTGTCCTCGGCGGTCAGCGTGAGCCCATACACTGTCCGAAGCCGTTGGATCTGCTCCACCGTCTCCGGCGCAAACGGCGCGCGCCCCTCGAACGCATGCCAGATGACTCCCTCGAGCAGGTCGCCCAGCGACAAGTCGAGATACTCGGCGAGCCCCTTGAGCACTTTTAGGGTGCGCTTCTCCAGCCGGACGCCGGTTTGAACACGTTCGATTTCCATGGTACATAAGTACCATGGTACCAGCAGACTGTCAACGCGCCCAGCTGGTCATGCCGCCGTCGACGATCATGGCGTTCCCGGTGACATAGCTTGAGGCATCCGAGCAGAGCCAGACGGCCGCTTCGGCCGCTTCTTCCGGGTTCCCGATCCGCCCCAGTGGAATGCGGCTGGTGTAGGCGCTCGTGTCGCCTTTCGCATACCGCTCGACCGCCCTCCGAAGCAACGGCGTGTCATACGCCCCGGCAACGAGCGCGTTGACCCGGATACGCCGGGCGGCGTACTCCATCGCGGCCGATTTCGCGAGGGCGATGACGCCGGCTTTGGCGACCGCGTACGTGCCGGCACCAGGCACGCCACCCAGGCCATTCACCGATGAGACGTTCACGATCGAGCCCCCCTCTCTCTGCTCGAGCATCCGTTTGATCTCGTACTTCATGCACAGCCAGGTGCTCTTCAAGTTGAGCGCGATCGCCGAGTCGAACTCGGCTTCGCTCAAGTCCGCCGTGAGTCCCATCCCGACCTCGTCGGTCGCGGCGCTGTTCACCGCGAAATCCAGGCGGTCGTAGCGCTCGATGACGGCGCGGAGGAGGGCCGAGACTTCGTCATTCACGGAGACGTCCGTCTGCACGAATTCCGCGTCGGCTCCGGCCGCGCGCAGCGCGTACAGCGCGGCGGCACCGCGTTGGGGATTACGCGCGGCGATGACAACCGATGCGCCCTGTCGCGCGAACAGGTGGGCGGTAGCGAGGCCGATTCCCGAGCTGCCACCGGTCACCAGTGCGACTTTCCCTTGCATCATGCGAGTGCCTCGTAGACGAGTCGTGCGGCGGCCAGGTCTTCGACGGCCAGGCCGAGCGATTTGAAAACGGTACGCCCTTCGGGCGGCACCTGCTGGCTTCCCGCAATCAGCTCCCCGAGCTCGGCGTAGATCGTCGCGCCGGCGAGCAGTACATCACCAGCTTCCTGTAGCGCGGCGGCCCGCGAGTCGACGACCACTGTCGAGCGGGCCATTGCGACGCCGTCGACCTCGCGCGCCGCCCGGCCGACCGCGCCGACCGCGTTTACGTGCGCATCATGGTCGAGCCACTCGCCTTTGAGCACGGGCTCCGGCGAATGCGTCACCGTGCAGACGACGTCGGCGCCGCGCACGGCCTCTTCTGCCGAGGTCACTTTGGCCCCGACCTCGTCGGCGAACCGCTTGGCGTGCTCCGCGTTCCGACTCCACACCCGAATCTGGTCGAACGTGCGCACGAGCCGGAGCGCGGCGACGTGCGCTCGCGCCTGGACGCCGCTGCCGAGAATCGCCAACGTGTGCGCGTTTGGCGACGCCAAGAGTTGCGTGGCAACGGCCGAGACGGCGGCCGTTCGCATCTCGGTGATGAGCCGGCCGTCGAGGAGGGCGAGAGGGGTTCCGGTTGCGGCATCGAACAGCTGAATCACCGCCTTGTGCGTCGGCTCGCTGTGCGGATAGACGGTCACGAGCTTGGCGCCGAGCATCGTCTCATCGGCGACCGGCATCACGCCGTAGAAGGCTGAGTGATCGGGGATGCTGAGAATCGTGCGGACGGGCTGCGTCACCCGTCCGGTCGAGAACGCGGCGAGCGCTCGGGACATTGTTGGAATCAGCTTTTCATAGCTGAGCGCCGAACGAATCTTGTCTTCGTCGAGTAGGACGAGCATGTTGACGGGCTTGGTGGGGAGATCTAGCTTAAGAGGCTCTGGATATGGACGGCACTGGGGTACCGCGGCAGGGCTTCAAGCTGCTCTCGGGGACGGCTAACCGCCCCCTGGCCGATGAGATTGGCCGCTGCCTTGGCGTTGAGCTGTGCAAGGTGACCTCGTCGCGGTTTACGGACGGGGAAATTTTTGTGCGGATAGACGAGAACATTCGAGGCTCGGACATCTTTATCGTCCAGCCGACGAACCCTCCGGCCGACAACGTCCTCGAGTTGATGCTGTTGATCGATGCCGCGCGGCGGGCGTCCGCGGCGCGCATCACGTGCGTCATGCCGTACTATGGCTACTCGCGGCAAGATCGAAAGGATCAGCCGCGGGTGGCGATTGGGGCGAAGTTGATGGCGAATATGATCCAGACCGCCGGTGCGGACCGGGTCCTGGGCCTCGACTTCCACCAACATCAGTTGCAAGGGTTTTTCGACGTGCCGGTCGACCATCTGTACGCGGCGCCCGTGTTCGTCTCGCATTATCGCAAGAAAAACTTGAAGGATCTGGTTGTGGTCGCGCCTGACGTCGGCGCGGCCAAGATGGCCCGAGGGTTTGCGAAGCGGCTCGATGGGACCCTGGCCATCATCGATAAACGGCGACCGAAGGCTAACGTCGCCGAAGTTGTCAATGTTGTCGGTGAAGTCGAGGATCGGGATTGCCTCATCGTCGATGACATGATTGATACGGCGGGGACGGTGACTGAGGCCGCGCGGGCCCTCAAGCGGCTTGGCGCGAACGAGGTGTTCGTCTGTGCGACGCACGCGCTGCTTTCGGGCCCCGCGCCCGAGCGGCTCGCCGGCGCGCCGATCACCGAGGTGACGGTGACCGATACGATCGAGACGCCACCGGAGCGGCGGTTTCCGTCGCTCAAGGTGCTGTCGGTCGGGGAACTGCTCGCCAAGGCTATTCGATACACGCACTTTGACCAGTCGGTCAGCTCATTGTTCGATTAAAAGGGAACTCACATGGCTACAGCACAACTGGCAGCGACGCCGAGAACGGGAACCGGAAAGGGTGTCGCGAGAAAAATGCGGGCGGCCGGGCAGATCCCGGGCATTATCTACGGCCACGCGAGAGAGCCGCAGGCGCTCGCGATCAATACGCGCGACTTCGAGAAGCTCCTCGAGCACATCTCGGCCGAGAGCACAGTGATCGAGCTCGCGGTCGGCGGGAAGACGTCGCGCACGCTGATCCGCGAGATCCAGCGCCACCCATTCAAGCGCGAATACCTCCACGTCGACTTCCAGGAACTGGTCGCCGGCGAAATGGTGTCGGTGCGCATCCCGATCGTGCTGGTCGGCATACCCGAGGGCGTTCGCCTCGAGGGCGGCGTGATGGACCAAACGCTGCGTGACCTCGAAATCGAGGTCGACCCGGTGAACATGCCGAACCACATCGACGTCAACGTCGAGAACATGAAGATCGGCGAGTCGGTCCACGTCAGCGACCTCACACTTCCGGCGGGCGTGACCGCCATAACCGAAGGCGACACGACGATCGTCGTCGTCTCGGCCCCGCGTGCGGTGATCGAGGAAGCCGCGGCGCCGACAGCCGAGGGCGCCGAGGTGGCACCGGCGGCGGAGCCGGAGGTCATCAGGGCGAAGAAGACCGAGGAAGAGACCGAGGAGAAATAGCACTGAAAGTGATCCTCGGCCTCGGGAACCCGGGGCGAGAGTACGAAGCCACGCGTCACAACGTCGGCTGGTGGGTGGTCGACCACCTAGCCGACGTTTGGCGTTTTGACCGGTGGAAGAAGGACGGCGACGCCCTTGTCACGTCCGGCACGGTCGGCCCTATCCGCACCCGACTTATCAAGCCTCTGACGTACATGAACCTGAGCGGCGCCGTTCTCAAGCCGTACTTGCGCAGGGCATTCTGGTCGCCCGTGACGGATCTTCTCGTCGTAGTCGACGAGGTGCAGCTCCCACTCGGCAAGCTTCGGCTGCGAGCGGATGGCAGCGCGGGTGGCCACAACGGTCTCAAGAGCATCGAGCACGAGATCGGGTCGCGCGAGTACGCCCGCATGCGCGTCGGCATTGCGCCGGAGCATGAGCACGGCGACCTGGCTGACTTCGTGCTGGGACCATTCGGAAAGGCCGAGCGGGCCATGATCGTCGAGCGCATGCCCGACTATCAAGCTGCCATCGAGACGTGGCTGCGCGAGGGCATCGGCGTCGCTATGAACAAATACAATGCTTAAACTCGGAATCGTTGGACTCCCCAACGTCGGCAAATCGACGTTGTTCAATGCGCTGACCGCGGCCAAGGCCGAGGCGGCGAACTATCCGTTCTGCACCGTCGAGCCGAACGTCGGCATGGTCGAAGTACCTGACGCTCGTCTTCCGGTTCTCGCCGACATCGTGCATCCAAAGAAAGTCGTGCCGGCTGTCGTGCAATTCGTGGACATCGCCGGACTCGTCAAAGGCGCCAGCGAGGGCGAGGGACTCGGCAACAAGTTCCTCGCCAATATCCGCGAGACTGACGCCATCGTGCATGTCGTGCGGGCCTTTGACGACCCCGACGTCACCCACGTCATGGGCTCGGTCGACCCCGTGCGTGATCGCGAGGTCATCGAGTTCGAATTGGCGCTCGCGGATCTCTCGGTCGTCGAGAAGCGGCTGGACAAGACGCGGCGCAGCGCCAAGTCGAACGACAAGGCCGCACTGGCCGAGCTCCCGACCCTCGAACTGGCTTACTCGGCGCTCCAGAACGGCCGCCCGTTGTGGGAGCTCAAGCTGTCAGGTACTCAACGCGAGGTGCTTGCACCGTTGGCCTTGTTGACGGTCAAGCCCGTGCTGTATGCCGCCAATGTGACGGAGAGCGAACTGGCGGGCCACGAGGGCAAGTATCTCACGGCCCTCCGAGAGGCGGTCAAAGCATCGGGCGAGCACGCCGACGTTGTCCCGTTCTCGGCGCGCATCGAGGCCGAGCTGGCCGAGCTGTCGCCAGAGGAGCGCACCGAGTTTCTGGGATCGCTCGGCCTCGAGTCCGCGGGACTCGACCGGTTGATCCGCGCGAGCTACGACCTGCTCGGGCTGGAGACGTACTTCACGGCGGGCGAGCAGGAGGTGCGGGCGTGGACGATCCATCGCGGCGACACCGCTCCGGTCGCCGCTGGCGTCATACATACGGACTTCGAGCGCGGGTTTATCCGCGCCGAGACCGTGGCCTACGGCGCGTTCGTCGCCAATAGCGGCTGGAAGGGGGCCCGCGACAAAGGCGTCGTGCGATCCGAGGGCAAAGAGTACGTCGTCCAGGACGGCGACGTCATGTTGTTCCGGTTCAACGTGTAAGTGTCCCTTTTGGTCCACTTACACGTCGAACCCAAGCTTATTTGAAGTCGCGGCTGCGCCGCTCCTGCTTCGGCGCGTTGAATCGGCTGCTGTGATCCGTTAACTTACGGCGTTCCGACAACTTACCCTCCTCTCGCGGTTACGAGCCCGCGAGGGGCGGCTCATGAGACCACAGGGAGGCTCGCGATGCCACGTGAATACGAGGCGGTCTACATCTTCGATTCAACGCTCGAAGACACCGCCATTGCCGAGAAGCTCAATCGCCTACACGCATTGCTGCACGCGACTGGCGAAGTGAAAGTCGACCATTGGGGTCGCCGGCAACTTGCTTACACAATCGGACCGCGCGAGACCGGGTATTATGTCGTTGCCCGGTTCAACGTCGAGCCCACGGTCCTGCCGGAGTTCGAGCGGGCGCTCAAGCTCGACGAGGGCGTCGTCCGCTATTTGATCACACTGTTCGAGCACGAGGTCGGTGCGCCTCCGATGTCCGACGAGGACCTGGTAGCCGCGCGCAACCGTCGTGGTGACGATGACGACGACGACGAGGAATAGATGACAACCATGCGCCGGCAACAGAAATCATGTCCGTTCTGCGAGACGCGTGTGCGGTTCATTGATTACAAGGATGATCGCACGCTCGGTCGCTTCATCACGGACCACGGGAAGATCCTGCCGAGTCGGCTGAGTGGCACGTGCGCGCGGCACCAGCGTCAGCTGTCGACCGCGATCAAACGCGCCCGCTTCCTCGCGCTCATCCCGTACATCAAGGGGCACACGGCGTAACGCATGAGCACCGGTGAGGCAGCCGCCCCGCGTGAACACGGGTGGGTGCTGTTTCTATCGGCGCTGGCCAGCTTTCTTCTGCTGCCGGCCACACCGGTGCTACAGGTCCTCGGACCCATCGCGCAGCCGGTCGTGCTGCTCGTGCCGCTGCTGGCAGCGTGCGCGCTCGTCGGCTGGGTCTCGGGAGGTCGCTTCCTGATCGCGGCCGCCTGGGTACTCCTGGCCGTTGGGGCACTGTTCTCGGCGCCCGCGCCCGCTGGTGTGAGCGTCGCATATGTGGAGCTCGAGCGCGGGTGGGCCGTGCTGTTGGCCGCGGCCTTCGGGTTCGTGTCCTTGGCGGTCCCCTCGGCCCGGTTCTTCACGCGCGCGCTCGTGACGCTCGTGGTCGCGCTGGCCTTGGCGGCGGTCGCGTTTCTCGGCGCCGCGCGTCCCGCGACGACCGCGAGACGGACGATCGAGGGCGAGATCAATCGGCGAACGGCGATCGCCGAGCAGGAGTGGCAGCAGTCCGTGAAGGCGTACCAGAATGCGCTCACGGCGGTTGGGCCGGAGGGTCGAGCGAGCGCCGAAGAGATGCAGCAGGCGATGCGTGAGCTCGTCACGACAGTGCCGGCGCGGGAAAGTGAGCGGTTCTTCCCCGCGCTACTGCTGCTGGAATCGCTGTGCGCGCTCGCGCTGGCGTGGGCGTTGTATCACCGGCTGAGCCGGGCCCGCATTGGGCTGCCATTGGCCCGACTGCAGGACTTCCGGTTCAACGATCAGTTGGTTTGGGGCGTGATCGTCGGGATCGTGTTTCTAGTCGTGCCCACGCTCCACGCGTGGCGAAACGTGGGTGCGAACCTCACGTTGTTCTTCGGCACGCTGTACGCAGTACGGGGCACCGGAGTGCTGGCCTGGTTCCTTCGGTCGGCGCGGCCGGGGCTGGTGACGGTGCTCGCCGTGGCGTTACTCGCGGGGCTGCTCGCGCCCGCATTCGCGCTGGGGCTCGGCCTCATCGGGCTCGGCGATACATGGGAAGATTGGCGGGCGAAGGCGCGCCCAACTACCTGAAGAGGAGAGGAACGTGGAGGTCATTCTTAGACAAGCAGTTGAGAACGTCGGGCATCCCGGCGACATCGTGAAGGTCTCGGACGGATTCGGCCGGAACTATTTGTTGCCGCGTGGCCTCGCGTATCCCGCGACGACCGGGTACAAAAAGCGCATCGAGCAGGAGCGTCAGCGGCTCGAGGCGGCCGAGTCGGCCCGCCGTGACTCCGCGCAGGGTGTCGCGGACAAGCTGGCCCAGGTCTCCTTGACCTTCTCGGCCCGCGTCGGGGAAGAGGGCAAGCTGTTTGGGTCGGTCACCGCGAGCGACATCGCGCACCAACTCGAGGGTCAGGGGTACGTGATCGAGAAGCGTCAGGTCGATCTCCACGAGCCGATTCGCGCACTCGGCGTCTACCGGGTGCCGATTCGCCTGCACGCCGATGTCCGTCCCGAAATCAAAGTGTGGGTCATCAAGGCATAGCGTGACGCAGTCCGAACCTACCGCGCGGCGCGCCGCCGCCCTCTGTCTCGACCGCAAGGCCCAGGATGTCGTGATCCTCAACCTTCAGCCCGTCTCGGATATGACGGATTTCTTCGTCATCGCCAGCGGAACTTCTGACGTCCATGTCCGTAGTGTCGCGGAGCATGTGATGGCGGAGCTGAAGAAAGAGGGCATGCCCGTCTATCATGTCGAAGGCATGCAGCAGGGACGGTGGGTGCTACTCGACTACGTGGACTTTGTGGTCCACGTGTTTCATCCCACCGTCCGGTCGTTCTACCAACTGGAGCGACTGTGGGGGGACGCGGAGCTCGTCGCGGCTGGAGCCGAACAAGCGGCACCCTAGACATCACTCGCATACCCGGGCGACCCTGCCGGGTGCTGGCGGTAGTGATGGGTGTGGTGAGCTTCGTGGGTGTAGCGCGCGAAGCGCGCACGCAAGAGTACTTCGGGCAGAACCAGGTAGAGTACCGCCACTTCCACTGGCGCGTACTGCAGACCGAGCACTTCACGGTCCACTACTATCCCGAGGAGCGTGAAGCCGCGTTCGACCTCGCGCGAATGGCCGAGCGGTCGTATCAGCGACTCTCGAAAGTGTTCGGCCACGAATTTCGAGAGCGAAAGCCGATCATCGTCTACGCGTCGCGGGCAGACTTCGCCGAGAACAACCTGTTCGGCGACCTCGGGGAGGGCGTCGAGGGCGTCACCGATGCCATGCGCCAGCGGAACACACTGTTCCTGCTCGCCACAATGCGCGAGAGCGAGCACGTCGTCACGCACGAGATGGTGCACCAGTTCCAGTATGACTTCTACAATCACGGCCATGCCGGCTGGGGCCTCTCGGCCCTGATCCGGAACGGCATGCCGGCGTGGTTCGCCGAGGGGATGGCCGAGTACCTGTCGGTCGGCCCCACGCACTCGGCCACCGCCAGCATCATGCGCGATGCCGCGCTCACCGATCGCTTGCCGACGATCCGGCAGTTAGCCGATCGCCCGGACCGATATTTCCCGTATCGCTACGGCGAGTCCGTCTTCGAATACATCGGCCGCCGCTGGGGCGATGACGTCATCGGCGACATCATGGCCGATGTACCGAGCGTCGGCGTCGAGCACGCGATCGCGCGGCAGTTGTCGATGTCGGAGTCGGACTTGAGCGATGCCTGGCGGGAATCGGTCCGCGAGATATACCTGCCGTCGGTCGCTGACCGTCAGCGGGTTCGCACATTCGCCAAGCCCGTGCTGACGGCGCGGCGCACGGGCGGCCGCGACATCTACTACAACCCGGTGCTCTCCCCGGACGGCACGTCGATCGTCTTCATTGCCACGGGGAGCTTTCTCCGCGGCGAGGTCTTCCCGGACCTATGGCTCGGCGACGCAATCACCGGGAAGCGCATCGCCCGCCTCGTGCGCACGGCGACGAACCCGGACTTCGAGGAGTTGCGCATCGTCTACTCGCAACCCGCGTTCTCACCGGACGGCCGCCTCCTGGCATTTACCGCACAGCGCGGCGGGAAAGATGTGCTGTACCTACTGGACGTCACGCGCCGATCCGTGCGACGGCGGTATCAACTCCCGGTCGACGGTGTCACGGGACCCACGTGGTCGCCTGACGGCTCTCGCATCGCGTTCAGTGGCACGAAAGGCGGCGTCACCGATCTCTACGTCGTCGATACGTCCGGGACGGGGTTCCGCGCGCTGACCCACGACGTCCTCGGCGACATTCAGCCCCAATGGTCTCCCGACGGTCGCTCTATTGCCTTCGCGACGGAACGGGGGCCGGGGTTGTCACTCGCCGCGTTGCATTTTCCGAAGCTCGTCATTGCGATCTATGACCTCGCGTCAGATTCGATCGAGGTGCTCCCCGATCAGGTGGGACTGAATACGAACCCCCAGTGGTCGCCCGACGGTGCGTCGATCGCCTACGTCTCGGACCGTACGGGGACGGCTAATATTTTCCTGTACGATCTGGCGAGCCGGCGCGGCCGTCAGATCACGAACGTCGTCGGGATGGTGAACGGGGTGACTGAATGGAGTCCCGTGCTCTCATGGGCACGCGGCGCCGATCGCCTCGCATTCTCGTACTACGAGAACGGTCACTATGAGGTGTGGGCCGTCGATACCCCTCGCGCGATGCCGACCGTCGTCGCGGCGCGGGACTCGACACCGCTCGCCGCTCCGGCTCGCACGCTGACGCTGGCTCGAATCGACAGCGCCGGCGCCGTGCTGCCTGATACGACGCGCTTCAAGGATTTTGCGTATCATCCGTCGTTCACGGCGGACTATATCGCGCAGCCGACGATCGGCTACGGCGCCGACGCCTACGGCAGCGGCATCTTCGGCGGCACCGCCGTCTTCATGAGCGACTTGCTCGGCGACCAGCACCTCTCGTTCGCCGGCCAGCTCAATGGCAATATCGCCGATGCCATCGCGTTCGCGTCGTATGCGAACCTCGCGCACCGGATCCAGTTCGCGGTCGGCATTTCTGAAGCGCCCGTTTTTCTTCTCACCGGCGATGTGATTGCCCAGACCAACAAGACAGATTCGTTGACCGAGACGCAGGCGCTGACGCGGCAAGTGTACCGCACGGCCTTCGGCCTCGCGCAGTATCCACTGAACCGGTTCACGCGATTCGAGCTCGGTGCGCGATTCAACAACATCGATCTGACGACGTACTATCTCGGGCGCACGCTCGTGCCGAGTCAGAGTGCGGCGTCAGGCTACAATCTCGACAGCACCCGGGGACACGGCGGCACCGATTTTCTGCAACCGTTCGTCGCGTACGTTCGAGACAATACGCTGCAGTCGTATATGGGACCCATATCCGGGAGCAGATATCGGTTGCAGTTCGAGCCCGCGTTCGGCGTCGAGCATTGGATGGAGTACGCGATCGACTATCGACGCTACGAACCGATCGTGTTCGACTACGTCACGCTGGCGATGCGCGGGATGGCCGATCTCTCGTTTGGCGCCGGTGAAGATTTCATTCCGAAATACATCGGGAACCCCTATTTCCTGCGCGGATACGACCGCGACAACTTCTACACCGGCGGTGGCTGCACGCCGGAAGTCGGGCAGGCGGCCTCGTGCAATCTCAATGAGCTGTTCGGCAGTCGCGTCGCCGTCGGAAACATCGAGCTGCGATTCCCGCTCGAGCGCGACATCCCCGTCGGGTTCGTACCCGTTGTATTCCCGCCCCTCGATGCCCTCGTCTTCGCCGATGTCGGGATGGCGTGGAGCCGGGGACAGACGCTCTATTTCCAGCGCCCGAGCAATTACAACGAGGCGCTTCAACGCTACCCGCTGGCCAGTTATGGCGCGGGCCTTCGACTCAATCTCTACAACATCGCCGTGCTGCGATGGGACTACGCGATCCCACTCTCGATCCACGGCTCCGGCTATTGGCGATGGTCGATTGGACCCAGTTTCTGAATGCGTGCCCCTACCAGGCACGGCGTAAGCGCCGTAGTTTCCGCGACGTGCGCACCTCGCTCGCGGCGGTAGCGCTCGCGATTGTCGCTTGCGGTCGATCGGACCGGCGCGCTACCTCGACGGCGACGCCGGGGGATCACTCCGCCGCCTCCACAACGACCGCCACACCGCCAGGCCCTGACCCCGTCATCCTTCGCGTTGCACGCGTAGGTGGTGCTCCGTTGCGCGCCTACGCCTATGGCGCGCTCGATACCGCGATCTGGACGTCGGTCGACAAGGCCCCGGCCGTCGCGCGGGTGCTGGCGTTCGATGATGATGCCGGCTCGGTAGCGGTTGTCGATGCGCGCGGCGCACTCCGGCGGTTCGATCTGCGCCAGGGGCAGGTCGCGCCGCCACCGACGGTCAAGCTGACGGGTCTGGCGACGAGCGACGGCCAGGCTGTCTATGGAATCGACGCCAAGGGCGAGGTCGCGCGCCTGACGCAGACTGACGCCACGCCCTGGATCTTCACCGCCCCAGCGGCCGTGCGCGACGTGGCGCCCCGCCCCGACGGGTCGATCATTGTCGTGGCGGCCCGACGCGGCGGCGCGGGCACAGTTCTGTGGCATCTCCGTCCGCCCGAGTCCAGGCTGCTCGACTCCGTCCTCCTGCCGCCGCCCGTGGCCGATCGCGTCGTCCGGACGCAGCTCGGCGAACGGCTGTACCTCCTCACCGATTCCTCGATCGAGCCCGTGCGCGGCCGCGACCTGGCCGCCGTCCCGGCGATCTCGTTCCCTCGAAAGATCCGCGCGGTCGCCGCGACGCCCAGCGGGGACCGGCTGTACGTCGCGCTCGACTCGACGACGACGCTGCAAGTGATCGATCGCTACAGCGATCGTCCGACCACCGGCGTCGAGATCCCCGGAGCTGCCATCGACATGCGGATGGACCCTCTGGGCCGTTATATCCTCGTTCGCCCACTCTCCGGGGACTCGGCGTGGGTCCTTGCGGTGGGAACTGACCACATCGTCGCGACGATTCACACGGCCTGGACAACCGATTTGCCGTTTGTCGGACCTGACGGCCAGGTCGCGACGGCCGTAAAGAACGATGTCGTGTTTGTAGACGCCACGACTGGTGCCAAGAGCCGCGTGGTGGTCGGCGGGGCAAAAGACTATTGGATTCCCATTCGGTGGAACGGATTCCGTCCCCGCCCCGCGAGCCTCGACCAGCCCGTCACGTTCAACGGCGTGCAACGCGACACGACGGACACGATCGGGAGGGTCATCGAAAACAGCAAACATGACTCGGCCTTGAATCCTTCCGCGTCACACGCCATAGTCGACACCGCGCACGGCAACATCGGACGGGCGGGACCGGAGTTCACCGTGCAATTTGCGGCAGTGTTGAGTCCCGACGCAGCCCGATCGGCGGCGGCGCAGATCGCGGCACCGGGTCGCAACCCACGCGTGATCGAGACGAAACAAGAGGGCACGATCATCTACCACGTCGTCACGGGACCGTTTCCGACGCGCGCACAAGCCGATGCCGCCGGACGGGCGTCTGGGCGCCCGTACTGGGTCTACGAAGGCACGCCATGACGCTGACCCTCGAGACCGGCAATCACCCCGGAAACACGGTCACCCGCGTGGGGCTGTCGGGCGTGACCGAGGCCTTGGCGGACGTGACGTCGGCCACCGTCGTCGGTGAGAGCTCGCCCGGAACGGCGCTCGCCGCGATCGCGGCCGGGCGGGCCATGGCGCGCAATCGGATCGTCACCATTGTCGACTTGATCGGCGACGTCGCCCCCTTGCGCGCGCTGGCAGAGGATGACGACCCGCACGGAGTCTCGGACTGCTTCGAGTACGGGATCTCGCCCAAGGCCGTCACGCGTCGCACGCACGCCAACGAGCAGATGTTCGTGATCTCCGGCGGCACCGAGCCGATCGACTACGCGCGCGTGTTGCCGAGCGAACGGTGGGCGAAGCTCATCGCCGAGTATCACAAGGCGGGAGCGCTGCTGCTGTTCGTCGCGGTCGCGCGGAGCCCGGGGCTCGCTGATCTGATCGCCCGCACGGACGGGGTGATAGCGGTCGGCGCGGTCGAAGGGCACCTGCCGGCCGGGGTGACGATCTTGGCGAACGCGACGCCACCACCGCGCCGGATCGTCGCGCGTCGCTCGGACGAAGAGAACGACGCGGGAAGCCGCTTGGGGCGCCGCATCGCGGTCGTGGCTGCCGCCGCGGTCATCGCATTCGCCGCCTGGCTCGTCGTCTCTCCGCGCCACACGCCCCAGGCGGTGGCAGCCGCCGCGCCACGCCCTGACACGGTCACCACGGCCGCGAGCGCCCAACTCGGGACGCCGGTGCCGGGTCCAGCGGAGCACGCGCCGGGAAGCGCCGAGTTCGCGCTGCGCGCCTCGACCGCGCCGACGTACGCGGCGGCGTTGCGCCTCGTGCGCGACAGCGCGATCAGCGCGATTGGCCCCGCGACGGTGGTGCCGGTCGGCGATTCCAACGGCACGACGCGGTTCGAAGTGATTGCCGGCGCATACGAGGACTCCGGGAGCGCCGAGGCCGCGGTCGCCGCGCACGGCGGCACCGTGGTCCACGTCCCGCTGGCGCTCCGCCTCGCGGACTCCTTGCCGACCGACTCGGCCCGCGCACTCGCCGCTCAGTTCGTGAAGCGCGGCATTACGGCGTACAGCCTGGAGTTCTCGAAGGGTCTCGCCGCCGTCTATGCCGGCGCGTTTGCCGCCGGCGATGACGCCTTGCCTCTCATCACATCGCTCCGACGGGCCGGACTCAACCCGGTCCTCGTCCTCCGAACAGGCCGACCGTAGACAGTAGATGCGATTGACAAAGCTGGAGTTACACGGGTTCAAGAGCTTCGCCGACCAGACTCACCTGCTCTTCGAACCCGGAGTCACCGCCATCGTTGGCCCCAACGGTTGCGGGAAATCGAACGTCTCCGACGCCGTCCGGTGGGTGCTCGGCGAGCAGCGGATCCGCACGCTGCGCGGCGGGGCGAAGATGGACGAGGTCATCTTCCAGGGGTCTTCGGCCCGGCGCGCGGTCAACGTGGCCGAGGTATCCCTGCACTTCGACAACTCGGACGGCACGCTGCCTGTCGCGTTCCGCGAGGTGGTGATTACGCGCCGTCTCAGCCGCTCCGGGGACAGTGACTACTTCCTGAATCGCTCGCCATGCCGTTTACGCGACATCCAAGACGTCCTTCGCGGGACCGGCCTGGCTGCCGACGCCGGCGTCGTCATCGAAAGCAAGATGATCGACGCATTGTTGTCGGATCGCCCGGACGAACGGCGCGAGTTGTTTGAAGAGGCGGCTGGCGTTGGACTGTATCGTGATCGACGGCGGAGTACGGAGAGACGGCTCGAAGAGACCGCGGTCGATCTGAAACGCCTCGACGATCTGCTCAGCGAGGTGCAGACGCACGTCAGGTCCTTGGCGCGCCAACGGAAGCGTGCCGAGCGATACGCCGAATTGATGTCCCGCCGCTTGATCGCCGAAGTCTCGCTCGCCCTGCGAGACCTCGAGTCGACCGATGCCGAGCTCGCGACGGTCATCGCGCGCTTGGAGCAACTGGCGCTCGACGTGCCGTCATCGCAGCACGCAGTGACCGACACCGAACGCCGCCGCGAAGAAGCGCAACTGGCACGTGGCGAAGCCGAGGCGCGCCGCGCCGAGTTGTCGCGACTCGTGACCGAGTTGCGCCAGCGCGTCAACGAGCGCCGCGCCGAGATCGCGGTCGCCGAGGAACGGCAACGCAATGCATCGACCCGTCGTCAGCGCGCCGAGGATGAGCGGCGGGATGGCGTGGCGCTCGACGAGCGCGTGCGGGCCGAGCGGGATCAAGCGGACGCAGATCGTACGACCGCCGAACATGACGTTGCGCAAGTCAGGACGAACCTCACGGAAGTCACAACCTCTGAAGAGATCGCCCGTGGCGCGGTGAGTCGCGCACGCGAGGCGCTCGACCGCGAGGAACGCGAGCTCCGCGAGCTCCGTGATCGCGTCGGACGCCTGGCCATCGACCAGGCAGCGGCCCAGCGCGAGAACGGAGAGGTTGGTGATCGCGTCCGCGCGCTCGACACCGAGCGTGAATCATTGGGTGACCGCGCCCAGGCGATCGCGCGGGAAGTCGACGTGGCGACCGAGGAGCTCGCGCTCGCCACCGATGCCGCCGAGCACGCGACGACAGCCGAAGCCACCGCTCGTGCCGCGCTGCAGTCCGCACAGACCACCGAGGCCGACCGCCGCGGCGCAGTGGCGCGTGCGACCGAGACCGTGACCGCGCTCGATGGCAAGGTCACCGCACTCGAATCCTTGGAGCGTGAGCGCGTCGGGCTCGCCCCGGCTGCCGCGCGACTCCTGGCCGAGCGAGGGCGCCGATTCGGAGAGGACTCGATCCTCGGCCCGCTCAGCGATTTCGTGGTCGCCGATCAGGACGCCGCCGCGGTCGTCGAGCGATTCCTCGGTGCGACATTGCACGCGGTCGTCGTTCGCGATCGCGCGACCGCTGATGCCGTCCGGGCATGGCACGCCGAGAGCGACCCGGGGCCACTGCTGCTACTCCCGCTCGACGCCGAGACCCCGGCGACGAGCACCGCCGGTCTCAGCGAGCGTGTGAAAGCCGAGTCGGCTGTCGCCGGGTGGATCCGTGTGCTGCTCGGCGGAGCGCGGGATCTCGGGGATGGCGTCGCATTCGAGGATGGCCGGGGAGCCGTGTGGCTGCCAGGAACCGCCGCGGGGCCGGGTCCTCTCCGCCGGCGCGGCGAGATCGCCGCCTCGCGCGTCGCCCAAGCCGACGCGATCCGCGGGCGCGACGCCGCGGTCCGCGAGGCGGAGATCGCGCGCTCGGCGCTCGCCGAGACGGCCGAGCGGGCGGTCGCGGCGGCGGAGGCGGCATCCGTCGCGAAGCAAGCCGCGCGGCGGGCGACCGAGCATCGCGATGATGCGGGGCGCCGCCGTTCGCGGGCCGAGCGGGATCTGGCCGATGCGGCATCGCTTGCCGAGTGGCTCGCGCAGCGCTCGCAGGTGCTGTCCGAGAAGCTCGCCGGGCTGGCCGCGCAAGCGGGCGAAGTCGAAGCGCGACTCGTTGAGCGGGAGGGCGCGGCGGGTGGGACGCGTGCGGCGATCGACGCCGCGACGGCGGATCACGAGGCGGCGCGCGAGCGGCGTACGGCGGCACAGGTTGCGGTGGCGCAGGCCGAGGCGCGGCTCCACGTCGCCGCGGATCGCGCGCGGCGGCTCGGCGACGAGCACGCCGCGGCCGCCACGAAGCTCTCGGCCCTCGAGACCGAATTGCAGTCGCTTTCGGCTGCTGACGCCGAGTTGGCGGCGCAGCTCGCCGTCTGGCGCGTCGATCTCGCGGCGCGCGAGGCGACGCTCGGCGATGGCGAGACGCAGCTCATGAACGCCGAGCTCGCGGTCTCGGCGGCCGACGAATCGCTCATGCGCAGCGAGCGCGCGCTGCACGATGCGCGCGCGGCCTCGGACGCCATGGCGACGGAGTCGCATCGGGCCGAGTTGCGACGCACCGAGCTCGTGGCGCGCTCGCAGACCGTGCGCGATCGGGTCGAGACCGAGTGGCATCGGTCGCTGGCCGAGCTGTGCGCCGAAGTCGACGGCGCGACCGTGGACGGCGAAGCCAGCATAGAGACCGTGCGCGCCGAGGCGGCCGAGCTCAGAGAGCAGATTGCCGCGCTGGGGCCGGTGAACACGCTGGCGATCGAGGAGCACGACGAGGAGCTGAAGCGACTCGAATTCCTCACGGCCCAGCGCACGGATCTCTCCGAGGCAAAGAATTCGCTGCAGCAAGCGATTCGCGAAATCGACACGACCGCGCGTGAGCTGTTCCTGACGACGTTCGCGCAGGTGCGCGACAACTTCCGTCAGATCTTCATGACGCTGTTCGGCGGCGGCGAGTGCGAGCTGCGACTCGAGAATCCGGAGACGCCACTCGATTGCGACATCGAGATCCATGCGTCGCCGCGCGGCAAGCGGACGCAGCGGATCCACCTGCTGTCCAGCGGCGAGCGCGCGTTGGTCGCCCTCTCCCTGCTTTTCGGTATATTCTTAACGAAGCCGAGTCCGTTCTGTCTACTGGATGAGGTCGACGCGCCGCTCGACGACCAGAACATCGGCCGCTTCGTTCGGATGCTGTTGGAGTTCAAGTCCCGGACGCAGTTCATCGTCATCACGCACAACCCGCGGACGACGACGGAAGCGGCGGACGCGGTCTACGGCGTCACGATGCAGGAGCCCGGCGTGTCGTCGCTCGTCGGGGTGCGTTTACGCCAGGAGACTGCGCTCGATAGCGCGGCGGACTGATATATGCTCGTCGTCATGAAACACGGCGCGGCGCAGGTCGACATCGACCGCGTGGTGCGCACGATCGAAGAGATGGGGTATCAGGCCGCGCCGATGCCGGGTGCGCAGCGGACGGCCGTGGGCCTCGTCGGCAACGACGGCCGCGTCGACAGCTCGCGCATCGAGGCGCTGCCGGGCGTCGCGCAGGTCATTCACGTCACGCAGCCGTACAAGCAAGTCTCCCGCGAGTGGCGGCAAGAGAACACGGTCGTCACGCTCGCCCCTGGCGTAACCGTCGGCGGTACGGACGTGGTGATCATCGCCGGGCCCTGCTCCGTCGAGAACGAAGAGCAGATTCTCGCCGCCGCGCGTGCCGTACGCGCCGCGGGTGCCACTGCCCTGCGCGGCGGGGCCTTCAAGCCGCGCAGCTCGCCGTATGCGTTCCAAGGGCTCGGCAAACGGGGCCTGGAATTGTTGGCGATGGCCAAAAAAGAAACCGGGCTACCCATCGTCACCGAGGCCATGGACGAAGAAGGCGCGCATCTGGTGGCTGAGTACGCCGACTGCATTCAGATCGGCGCGCGGAACATGCAGAATTACTCGCTGCTCAAGTGTGTTGGACGGCTGGACAAACCTGTCTTGCTCAAGCGCGGGCTGGCCGCGACCGTCAGTGATTTGTTGCTGAGCGCCGAGTACATCCTGGCTGAGGGCAATGGCCAGGTGATCTTGTGCGAGCGCGGCGTGAGGACGTTTGACCCAGCGGCACGGAATATGTTTGATCTTACTGCCGTGCCCACTGTTCACACGCAATCGCACCTACCGATTATTGCTGATCCGAGCCATGGGACGGGTGCGCGAGATAAAGTCATCCCGATGGCCCGCGCGGCGCTCGCGGCTGGCGCCGATGGCGTGATCGTCGAGGTCCATCCAACACCGGATCGCGCGTTGTCCGACGGCGCGCAGTCCCTGTACCCCAACCAATTCGCGCAGCTCGTCGTCGAGTTGCGTCTTATTGCTCAAGCGATCGGTCGCGGGGTGGAGTCACCATGCGTATAGTCCTGATCTTGGCGCTCTGTGCGTCACGCGCCGCTGCGCAGGGTGTGGACGACGTGCTCACGCGCGCCCATACCGCGTACGAGCACGTCAGCACGGTCAAAGCCTCGTTCGAGCAGATCCTGACGAGCGGCCTCACCGGCGACACATCGAACGCCAAGGGCGAGATGCTGCAGCTTCGCCCGAACCGGCTATCGGTCAAGTTCATCGAGCCAGCCGGCGACCGCATTGTCGCCGACGGCACGTGGCTCTGGGTCTATGCGCCGAGCGCGACGCCGGGCCAGGTGATCAAAATGCCGCTCGCGGGCAACGATGATAACGAAGCGGCCGCGGTCGACTTCGTGCGCGAATTCACGGATTCCCCACGCACGCGCTTCGACGTCACGCTCGGCAAGGCCGACACGGCGCTGGGACACAAGGCGCACATCCTGGTGCTCATACCCAAGAAGCCCGGGCAGTACACCATGGCCACCGTCTGGGTGGACGACGATGATGGCATCGTGCGTCAGTTCCAGGTCGTCGACGGCACCGGGTCGACGCGCCGCATTCGGTTCACGAAGCTCGCGTTCAATGTCCCCGTCGACAAATCCCAGTTCAGCTACACTCCGCCGAGCGGCGTGAAGATCGTCGACCGGCAGGCGATGCTGAACGGCTCAGGGATGTAAGGGACGGCTTTCCCGCGCGAGCTCGATCGCGATCCGGGTCGCCGCCACGTAGAGATCGCGCACGGCGGGATCGTCGGCCAGCGCCGCGATGTTCCGCTCGATCGTGTCCATATCGCCTCGCGCGGCCGGCCCCGTGAGGGCCCGCTCCGGGCCGAGCGCGGCCACGTGGTCGATCGATACCCGCATCAAACGCGACACGGCCGCGTGCGCCTGTGCCGCCTCGAGCCCTGCGCGTCGCATTGTCCGCTCGGCCGCCGCCGCCAGCACCGCGGTAAAGTTCGCGGCGATGACCGCGGCGGCATGATATCCGGCCTTGGCGCCGGCCGGGATCGCGAGCACGTGCGCTCCGATAGCGGCCGCGAGCGACTCAGCCACCGTGATCGCCGGGGCATCGCCGTCTACGCCGATCCAAGCGCCACGGAGCATGGTCGGCCCCGTGTCGGGGTCGGCGAGCGGCACGATCGGATGAAACGTTCCCACTGGATGGCCGGCCTCACGGAGCGCGTTCAATTCGGCCTCCGGATCCGTTCCCCCGCTCGCGTGCAGTACCACGGCGCCGTCCTGGAGATCGCGCAGGCCACACAGCGCGGCAGGGAGGTCTCCATCCCGCACGGTGACGAGCACGACGTCGGCGAGTGTCATCCGATCGCCGCGGCCAATGAGATCGACAGCGATACCGGCGGCTCCAAGCGCGTTGGCGATCGAGCGACCAGCGCGCCCGGGGCCGAGGATGGCGACCCTCAAAGCTTACTTATGGGCGGTAGTCAGCCGCAGCAGATCGGCGGGTGACGTCGCTTTGCTGGCAAGATCCGCGGCGACGACCAGCACCGAATCGTGCGTGAGCGAGCGGGTGAACAGCCCGTCGACGCCGAACACGTAGCGGGTCATCTCGGTCGCCAACTGTTGATCGACGTAGTGCGCTGCCGCGTCGTAGGTCGCGCGGTCGAGCACGATGCCCTTGGCGCGCATCCGCTTGTACAACTCGTCCCGCATAGCGGGCGTGACCGCGAAATCCGGCGACGAGAGCGCGTGCGTGCCTTCGAGCGACAGCGCGTACGCCGTCAGCGCATCACGAAATGCCGGCAGCTTGGAGCCGAGCGCGGTCTCGAACGCCGCCTGGGCATCGGACACGCCCGGGTCGCTCACGATCACGTCGGGGGTGATGCCCCCGCCACCATACACGATACGGCCGCCCGAGGTCTGATACTGCAGACGATGCGTGGTGTCCGCGGTGGTCGAGTCGGGGCCGCTATCGTCGTCCTCGGGCTTCGCGGTCGGACGACTGATGCTGCGGCCCGACGGGGTGAACCACCGCGCGGTGGTGAGCTTGAGTGCGCCGCCGCCCTCAATCTGGATCAGCGACTGTGCGCTCCCCTTTCCGTAGGTCGGGGTTCCAACGAGCACGGCGCGGTCGTGATCCTGGAGCGCGCCGGCGACGATCTCGGCCGCGCTGGCGGTGCCACGATCGACGAGGACGACGAGCGGCATATCCGCCCACTGCGCCGGATCGTGATCAACGAATTGTTGCGTCGCCCCAGGCGTCCGGCCGCGCAACGACACGATCGTATCGCCGCGCGCGAGGAACAGCTCCGAGACCTGCACGCCCTGGGCGAGCAGTCCGCCGGGATCGTTGCGCAGGTCGAGCAACAGCGACTTGGCCCCGCGGCTCCGCAGCGAGTCGACGGCGTGCTTGAGCTCCCGCGCCGTCGAATCGCTGAACACCGTCACGTGCACGTAGCCGACACCGGGCCGAATGACCGCGGCGCGCGGTACCGCGCGCACGTGAATCTCCCGGCGCGTGACGGTGATCGGGATGCGGGCTTCAACGCCGGGGCGTTCGACGGTGAGGTGCACGACCGACCCAGGCTCGCCACGCAGCGCCTTGCTGGCCTCGTCTTGCGTCCATCCCTGGGTGCTTTGCCCGTCGACTTCGACGAGCCGGTCACCGGTACGGAGGTCCGCCCGCTCGGCGGGTGACCCTGGCACGGGCGCGAGGATCGTGATCCATCCGCCACGAATGTCGATCTGCACGCCGAGGCCGATGTAGGAGCCATTCGTGGTCTCCTGCAGCCGCATGTAGCGGTCGGCCGAGAGATACGCCGTGTGCGGATCACCGAGCTCGTAGAGCATGCCGGTCACGGCGGCGTGGTACATCGAGTCCGGGCCGATCGAGTCGACGAAGCGGTGCTGGACATGGTCGGCGACCTCGTCGAACAGCTCGGCGCCCGTGCCGCCCACTTGCACGCGATGCAATGGCCCAGTCGACCCGCGGAGCCCGTTCTCGAGGAACCACCCGCCGCAGATGACCGCCGCGCTCAATGTCCCGGCGACTATGACTGCTCGTGACCGCAACCTACACCTCCGCTACTTGAGCGACCGCCGCCCACACGCGATCGGCGACTTCGTCCTCACTGCCGCGCGCATCGATCCCGACGATACGGCCGCATTCGGGATGCTCCCGTTGCCAGGCCTTGGTGAGAAACATACCGAATGCGCCGGCAACGCGTTCATAGAAATCAATCCCCGAGCGCTCGATTCGATCCCCTTCCCCCGCCCTGGCGCGCGCGTCCTCGGGCGGAAGCGCCAGCACGACCGTGAGATCCGGGACCCGCCCCAGGGTCGCGAACGCGTTGATGCGCCGGACGTCCTCTTCCGGCAGACCGCGGCCGGCGATCTGATAGGCGTAGGTCGAGAGAAAAAACCGGTCCAACACGACGGTCCGACCCGCGGTGAGCTCCCTGGTCACCTCGGGCACCAGCTGCGCCCGCGCCGCCAGGAAGAGCAGCAGCTCGGCCCGGTCGTTGACTCCCGCTCCTGAGAGGTCCAACAGGATCGCCCGGATGCGCTCGCCGAGGGGGGTGCCGCCCGGCTCGCGCAGGGACACCGCATCGATACCGCGCTCGCGCAGGTGGGCGATGAGCCGCTCGACCTGGGTCGTCTTGCCGACGCCATCCGCGCCCTCGAGCACGACCAGGCGTCCCGACACGGGTCAGCCGAGCGTAATGATCGAGCTCGTCGCACCCTTGCGGATGCCGTCGAGGATCCAGTTGTTCACGCGCAGCATGATCTTGTCGAAGTTCTCCTGGGCCGCGACGGCTCGCTGATAGACCGTCTTCCCCTGGATGCTGCCAAGGAGCTCGTCGAGCCGGTGTTCCATCTCCGGCGTTGGGTTCTCGCCGCGCTCGATCATCTGCTGCGCTTCCTGCCGGACGCGCTCCATCTGCTGCAACGTCGCGACGGCCTCGCGATCGTCGTTGAGCGCCTCGTTCGCGCGCTTGACGGCCTGATATTCGGAGCTTTGGCCGATCATGCGGCCGAGCTCCACTGCCTTTTCTTCAAGAGTCATCGTGCGATCCTATATAGCGTGCCAACACGAACCGCTCTCGTCCCGCGAGGTCGAGCCGAACTTGGCACTCGACGTACCGCCCATCCGACATCACCAGCTCGGCGGCCAGCGACGCACGCCGCGCATCGACTTCGAGAGCCAGGAGGCCGCCGATATCGAGCACCGTCGGCGCCCCTCGCACGATCTCGCGGATCGCCGCCATTCCACCATCGGCAGCGAGGAGCGCGACCGGGGGCTCCCAGTCTCGGACACTCGCGTCCAAGGCATCGTCGTACGAAATGTACGGTGGATTCGAGACAATCGCCGAGGCCCTTATGCCCTGCAAGGGTGCGAACCATGAGCCGTGGCGCAACTCGACCAGGGTGCTCACGTTCGTCGCAGCGACCGCCAGCGCGTCGGTTGAGATATCTGTGCCTATCACCCGCGCATACGAGCCTTCAGTTGCCAGGGCCAAAGCAATCGCGCCCGACCCAGTCCCCAGGTCGATGACCGTTCCCGTTCGGCACTCCGACAGTACCAGGTCGACCAGCACTTCCGTCTCAGGCCGGGGGATCAGCACCCGCTCATCGACATGGAGCGTGAGGTGTCTGAAGGCGGCGCGGCCGACGGCATACGCCACTGGCGCGCCAGCCTTGATCATTCGAGCGGCCATGGCCGCACGCTCGACGAGCTCGCGCGGCGCGGGCTCGCCGGCGTGCAGGGTGGGCCAGGATCGCGGGCGATCGAGGAGGGCCGCGACCAACTGGCGCGCCTCGCGCGTGTCACCGAGGTAGGCCGCGAGATCGTAGACGAGCACGCCGACCGTCTTAGGCACTGTCGGAGCCGCCAAGGCGCTCTTCCATGTTCGCCATCGCGAGCGCGTCGATGAAGGGCTGAATGGAGCCATCGATCACGGTATCGAGATCGTGCCGGGTGAGGCCAATGCGATGATCGGTCACGCGGCTCTGCGGGAAGTTGTACGTGCGGATCTTCGCCGAGCGATCCCCCGTGCCGACCTGGCTGCGGCGCATACGCGACCGCTCGGCCTCTTGCTCGGCGATTTTCGCATCGAGCAGTCTCGCGCGGAGGACCTCGAAGGCTTTCTGCTTGTTCTGCAGCTGCGATTTCTGGTCCTGCTGACTGACCACAATGCCGGTCGGGAGGTGCGTGACGCGGACCGCGGAGTCCGTCGTGTTGACGCTCTGGCCTCCTGGTCCCGACGAGCGAAAGACGTCGATCTTGAGGTCCTTCTCGTCGATCTGAACGTCGATCTCCTCGGCCTCGGGCAGCACCGCCACGGTGGCGGCCGAGGTATGGATCCGGCCTTGGGCTTCGGTCACCGGGACACGCTGAACGCGATGGACGCCGGACTCATAACGCAGGGCACCATAGGGGCCCGTGCCATCGATCTTCATGATGACTTCTTTGAGTCCCCCCAGGGTGCCGTCGGAGTACGAGAGGTACTCGACCTTCCAGCCGCGGCGCTCGGCGTACCGGGTGTACATGCGGTGGAGATCAGCGGCGAACAGCGCGGCCTCGTCGCCGCCGGTACCCGCGCGGATCTCCACGATCGCCGGACGGTCGTCGAGCGGATCGTGCGGAACGAGCAGCGGCTTGAGCTGGATCTCGGTCTCGGCGATCATGTCCTCGAGACGCGCGATCTCCGAGCGGGCCATCATGGCCATCTCCGGGTCGTCAGACGCGGCGAGCTCGCGCGTGTCGACGAGATCGTGGTCGAACTTCAGCAGGCGACTGCCGACTTCGACGACTTCGGTTAGCCGCTGGTTCTCCCGCCCAAGCGCGCGCCGCGCCCTGGCGTCGCGCATTGTCTCGGGATCGAGTAACTGGCGCTCCACCTCGGCCGCACGTGCGAGCGCGTCGGCGAGACGGTCGCGGAGGCTCAGTCTTTCTTCCCGCCGTACTTCTGCCGGAACCGCTCAATGCGTCCCGCAGTGTCGACCAGCTTCTGCTTCCCGGTGTAGAACGGGTGGCAGTTCGAGCAGATGTCCGTATGGATCTCCGCCTGGGTCGAGCGCGTCTCGAATGTATTGCCGCACGCGCAGACGACCGTCGCGGTTGCGTATTCTGGATGAATGTCGGTTTTCATAGCCTTTTAACTTACTTCGTTCGTTGGGAAACTGATAGGCCTTTCCCGGCGGGGCCAATGTCCTATGTTCCCGCCCAGCATGGAAATAGCCGACTTCCTCGCCACGGTTCCCCTCCTCGGGCAAATCCCGCCCGACGAGCTCCAGCGGTTCGCGGAGGTGACGCGCGAGAAAGACTACCCGAAAGGCAGCGTCATCCTGTTCGAGGACGACCCCGGCGACTCCCTGTATATCGTGCGCGAAGGCCGCGTCAAAGTGGTCCTGGTTGGCGAGGACGGCCGTGAAGTGATCCTTGGCGTCCTCGGCGTCGCCGAGCATTTCGGCGAGCTGTCGCTGATCGACGACCAGCCGCGGTCGGCGCATGTGATCGCGATGGAAGACTCGAAGCTCCTCGTGCTGCGGCGCGACGACTTCCGGCGGCGGGTCGAGGCGACTCCCGCGGTGGCTTGGGCTCTCCTCTCTGAGCTCTCCCGGCGCTTGCGGCGGGCCGACGGGAAGATCGGCGGGCTGGTCTTGCTCGACGTGCCGGGTCGCATCGCTCGGTTGCTCCTGGATTTCGCCGAGGAGGCGGGCGGCGGCACTATCGACAAGCCGCTGACGCACCAGACCATTGCGCAGATGATCGGCGCGAGTCGCGAGACCGTGTCGCGCGCCATGCGCGAGTTTCAAGACGCCGGGTGGATCGGCGTTGAGCGCCGGCGAATCTCGGTCACCGACCGCGCCGCGCTCCTCGCTCGGGCTCAAGCGCGCGAATAGTGTGACGTGCGTCACAGCCACGTCGTGACGTTCCGTCTTTCCCAAGGTGACGGGTTGGCCGCAGTTTTGTCCGCATGATCGGACGACTCGGCCCGCGATGACGCTCACCGTGCGGTTCTGGGGCACGCGTGGCTCTATACCCAGCCCGGGCGCCCAGACCGTGCGCTATGGTGGGAACACGCCGTGCCTCGAAGTACGCACGCCGGATGGCCTCCTGGTCGTCCTGGACGCCGGCACGGGCATTCGCGAGCTCGGTCGCTCGCTGATCGACCGCGCGAACGGGCAGCCGATCCGTGGGGACATCTTCCTCACGCACGCGCACTGGGACCACATCCAGGGTTTGCCATTCTTCGCCCCGGTGTTCCAAGAGGGAAACCACTTTACGATCTGGGGCTCCAAGTCGATGGAGACGAGCCTCAGTCGCGTCGTCCGCGACCAGATGTCTCCCGTCGTCTTTCCCGTCACGTTCGACCAACTCGCGGCGACTATCGACGTGAAGGAGCTGTCCGACCGCGTCTCGCTGCACAAGGCCTTCGACGTTCGGGCGTTTCCGGTACAGCATCCCGGTGGCGCATTAGGGTACCGTTTCGCGGCGTTGACCAACGGTAACGAGCCTCAACGCGCGCTCGTCTACATATCGGACAACGAGTTGAGGCAGACAGAGCATTATGAGTCACTGGTCGCCTTCTGTAAGGGGGCCAGTGTCTTGGTGCACGACTCGATGTTCACGGTCGAGGAGTACCGGCAGCATGTCGGCTGGGGGCACTCGACGTATGACGACGCAGTCGAGTTGGCCCTCGAGGCCGAGGTGGAGCGGCTCGTGTTGTTCCACCACAAGCCGGAGCGCACCGATGACGAAGTCGATCGTCGGACCGATGAGTGCCGTGCGCTCGTCGCCCGGCGGGGTGGCACGCTGGAAATTCTGGCTGCCGCTGAAGGGCTCACGTTGAAGGTTTGAAACTCCCGCGGGGGGACGCACCATGATTCGCTACGCTATCGCAACGCTCGCCGTGCTCGCCGGCGTGGCCGCCGCCCAGGCGCCCGACAGTCGGCCGACCGTCGCCGTCATGTACTTCGACAATGGCGCGATGGGCAAGCAGCACGAGGATTTCGATGCGCTGACCAAGGGCATCTCCGGCATGCTGATCACCGAGCTCGCGCAGGACCAGCAGATCCGCGTCGTCGAGCGCGATCAGCTGCAGCACCTGATGGATGAGCAGAACATCGACCCGAAGCGCGTCGATCAGTCGACCGCCGTGCGCCTCGGCAAGCTCCTCGGCGCGCACCACATGATCTTCGGCGCGTTCGTCACCGATCCGAGCGGCCGCATGATCCTGACCAGCCGCGCCGTCAACGTCGAGACGTCGCAGGTCGAGTACGTGGCCCGCGTGCAGGGCAACTCGAATAACGTCCTCACGATGATCACACAGCTCGCCGACACGATGGTGAATGGCATGAAGCTGCCGCCGATGGACGCCAAGGTGAGCGAGGCCCGCGTCGAGACGAGCAAGAAAGTCCCGTTCGAGACCGTCATGCTGTATTCGCGTGGCCTGGCCGAGGAAGACAAAGGCAACAAGGACAAGGCCGTCGAGTATTACAAGGCCTCGCTGGCGAAATTCCCGAGCTACGAGCCGTCGCAGAAGCGGCTGGCGACGCTCGCACCCACGAGCGCAGGCTGAAACCGCTCTTGATCGTCGCCGGGCAGGGTCTCCCCGACCTGCCCGGCTTCGACGTCGAAGTACGCCGCGTTCGCTCAGTGCCCGCGGCGACGGCGCTCGAACCGGGGCGCCCGACGGTAGTCGTTGTCGACGCTCAGGCCTGGCGCGACCGACCCGCCCTCGCGGCGATCGCCGAGTCGGTCGCTATCGTCGCCCGTGGCTCCGCGGACGACGACGATGTCCCGGTAGACCTGATCGCGAGCTACATCCCGGCCGACGCCTCACGCAATACGGCCATCGCCCAGCTGCGCGGCGCATTTCGTCACGCCGCCGCGTTGTTGACGGTGCAAGCGGCCCGCGCCTCCGAGGCCCGACGCTATCGCGAGCTGACCGATCTGACGCACATCGGCGTCGCGCTCTCCACCGAGCGCAATCTCCTGACGCTGCTCGAAAAGATTCTCACGCAGGCGCGGCGCATCTCCGACAGCGATGCCGGGTCCATCTATCTCGTGGAGCGCACCGAGGACGGCAACCCGACCAGTCTCAAGTTCAAGCTCTCGCAGAACTTCTCACTGCCGAACCTGCCTCTGAGCGAGTTCACCGTCCCGATCGACCACACAAGTCTCGCCGGGTATGCGGCGGCGACTGGCGAGGCGCTGGTCATCGATGACGTGTACCTGCTGCCGGGTGATGTGACGTACAAGCAAAACCGGAGCTTCGACGAGAAGTTCGGCTATCGCACGAAGTCGATGCTGGTGCTCCCGATGAAGACTCACCGGGACGAAGTCGTCGGCGTGTTGCAGCTCCTCAATCGCAAACGTGGAGCGGACACCCGGCTCAGCGATCCAGAGATCACGGCGCGCGAGGTGATCCCCTACGATCACCGGTCGGTCGAGCTCGTGACGGCGCTCGCCTCCCAGGGCGCGGTCGCGATCGAGAACAGCTTGCTCTACGAAGACATCGAGCGCCTGTTCGAGGGCTTCGTGACCGCGGCGGTGACGGCGATCGAATCGCGCGATCCGACGACCTACGGTCATTCCTCGCGTGTGGCGCAGATGAGCGTTGCGCTGGCCGAGGTCGTGGACCGCGGGGGTCGCGTCCGGTTTTCCCGCGAGCAGTTGCGGGAGCTGCGCTACGCCGGCCTGCTCCACGACTTCGGCAAAGTCGGCGTGCGCGAGCAGGTGCTGGTCAAGCAGAAGAAACTCTACCCGTTGAACGTCGACCTCATTCGCCTGCGATTCGCGGTGCTCGCTCAGACGGCCGACGACGCGGCGCGCGCCGAGTTGGACCGTCTCTTTCAGGCCGTGCTCTCGGCCAACGAGCCGTCGCTCGACGACAAGCGACAAAACGACGCGCTGACGGCGGTGGCCTCGCTGACGTACCAGGATCTGGACGGCGAGTGCCGGCCGGTGCTGACGAGCGACGAGCAGCGGTGGCTCTCCATCGCGCGCGGCACACTCGACGAGCACGAGCGCCGGGAAATCGAGTCCCACGTAACGCACACCTATCGGTTCCTGCAGCGGATCCCGTGGACGCGCGAGCTCCGCCATGTGCCGGAGATCGCATTCGCGCACCACGAGAAGCTGAACGGCCATGGATACCCACGCGCGATCGCCGGCGACGCGATACCCGTGCAAGCGCGGATTATGACGATCGCCGACATCTACGACGCGCTGACCGCGGCGGACCGGCCCTATAAGCGGGCCGTGAGCCCTGAGTTGGCGCTCGAGATCTTGCAGCGGGAGGCGAAGGCCGGCGAGCTCGATGCCGACCTCCTGCACACGTTCATATCAGCACGAGTGTACGTGCTCTAGTGGCGGTCGCCGCCGCCAGGGTTGAGCGGGTTGCTGCTATTGATATCCGCGACGCCTTGCTCGAAGACGAATCGCTCCTGGTACATCGCCGGCACTTTCTGCCCGTGATACGTCGCGGGGGCGAACGCCATCTTGACCCAGGCATCGCAGACCGCATGCGTGAGGCCGACGCTCGACGACTGCGTGACGATCGCGGTCTTGGGATCGATGTGTCCGGTCGTATCGACGACGCCGGTGATCACCACCCACTTCCGCGGCCCACCTTCCGTCTCCTTGTCCAGATCCACCTGCGTCAAGGCGTGAAACTTCATGTCCTGAACCATGGGCATGACGCCGTTGTCCTGGCGGCGTGGCTTCCGGTCCGGCTTGGCGACGATGCTGGCTTTCGTCGCCGAATCGAGCACGTCGGCCCCCGCGCACGGCCCGAGCTCGGGCTTCCCTTGAGCCGCGGCGGCGTGACTCGCCAGCAGCAGCATTAGCGCAAAGACGATGGTCCGCATGCCTTGAATTCTGGCCCGCGTCGCAGCGACTGCTAGCGGCGTGATCGCTTCGTTACGTACGCCGCAATGCAGAGCGCGAGCGTCAGCCCTGCGGCAAGCGTCCCGATCCAATCGCCCCAGCGCACATACAACGTGCTCACGTGCGTGGTCGCGACATCGAACGTCGGCGCCGCCGCTACGAATAGTCCCGTGGCACCGTGCACACGGCCGAGCGGATCGACGTATTCGGAGATGCCGGTATTCGCGGCGCGGACAATGCCGACGCGATTCTCGATCGCGCGGAGCCGCAGATTCGCCACGTGCTGATACGGCGCCAGGCTGCGACCGAACCAGGCGTCATTCGTGATGTTGGCCAGGATATCCGCGCTATCACGTCGATATTGTCTCGACAGATCGGGAAAAATCGATTCGTAGCAGATCAACACACCGACTTTGCCGAGCGGGATCCGATACGGCTTGGGATCATGGCCGCGTCCGAATCCCCCGAAGTACTTGAGTCCCTCGAACCATCGCGGGTTGACGAATGGCACGCGCTCGACGATCGGGACCAAATACTCTTTGTGGTATGACGGCTGAAGGATGATGCCATCCGGCTCGGCCAGGTCGGCCGCGTTGTAGATCTCATACGCGGTCCGCGATGACCACGTGACGTCGAGCACACCGAACAACACTGGCGCGTGCGTGACCGCGGCCAGCGCGCGCAACGAGTCACGCCACTCGGCGTGCTGCGGCAGGAAATCGGGGAGCGACGCTTCGGGCCAGACGATCAGCGCCGGTTTGTCTGCCAGGGGCGCCACCGCGGCTCTCGTGTCGCGGGCCATCATGCCCATAAAAAAAGGCCGATTGGCCTCCTGGATCTTCTCGTCCTCCGGGACGTTGGGCTGGACCACGGTCACGCGGCCGAGTGGCACCAGCGGCGTGTTCCCGAGTCTCCACACCCCATATCCATAGACCCCAGCGGCCAGCACCACGACGGCTCCCACACGGATGACAACGCGACGTCTGGTCACGAGCGCATCGGCCAGAAGGCCATTCGACAACGCGAGCCAGGCGGTCAAGCCGTGGACCCCGCTTATATCAGCGAGTTGCGCGAGATGCGGAAACGTCGAGACGCCGAGTCCGAGCGGGAGCCATGGGAATGCCAGGTCGCCGAGATGCAGCAGCACGAGCTCCGAGGTGACCCAGACTAAGGGCAGCAGAATCGCCATTGGCCATCGCGTGAGACGGCGCGAGGCGAACAAGGCCGCCGTGGTGAGCGCGAACCATGGCGCCAGCCAGATGAGGGCGGCGACATAGCCGAGGCTTGCCAACCACGTGAAGATCGACAGCGCAACGGCGATCCAATAGAGGTTGGCGCCGTAGCCCAACAGACAGAACCAGACGCCGATACGAGCGGCGCTGCCGATCGTCCCCTCGGAACTGTCCGCGACGCGTGCAACGCCACCCGCGAGTGGCACCAGGCAGACGAAGGCCGGAACGAGGAGCCCGAACGGCGGAAACGTCAGCGCGAACAGCAGCGCCGACCCACCCGCGGCAATCAACTCGGAGCGCGAGGGCCGGAGCGTCACAGCTTGATCTCTTTGCCCTCGTCCGCCGACTTGTAGATCGCCTCGGCGATCTTGTGAACGACCACTAGATCCATCGGCGGCTCGTACTTCGTCTCGTCCCGCACGAGCGCCACGAGATGCGCGAGCTCGGCGCGATACGACTGGATGAACACACTTTCGCGCGCGGCCGCGCCGGTGGGTGACACGTCAGTCGGCCGGCCATTCAGGGACTTCACGACGCGGAGCGGCGCCAGGCGCGCGCTCCCGCGTGTCGACAGCACCTCGAACCACCAACGGTCTTCCTCGCCGACGTACGACCACGACAGGTCGAATGACAGCGAGAGCCCCTGGGCACACTCCAGATGCACGAGCAGCGTGTCCTCGACGGCATTGGCCCCGCGCCCGCGGTCCATGTGGGCCGTCACGCGTACGGGATCGGGGAAATCCGCCAACCAGAGTGCCAAGTCCAGGAGCGGAATACCGTGCTCGAAGAACACGCCACCGCCGGCTTCTGGTCGACGGGACCGCCACCCCTCCGACGGCCGGCTCACCTGATATGATCCCGCACGAATGCCGAGCAAGCGGCCGAGCTCTCCACCGCTCAGGAACCGTTGCAGCGTCTGTACATCGCTTCGGAACCGGTGGTTGTTCGCGACGACGACTTTTTTCTCTGCTCTCGAGGAGGCTGCCAGGATCCGTTCCACACCGCGCGCACTGAGCGCCAGCGGCCGCTCGCAGAAGACGTGCACCCCGGCGGCCAACGCGCGGAGCGTCTGAGGCTCGTGCAAGTGATTGGGCGTGGCGATCACGACCGCATCGAGCTCGTCGAACTCCAGCAGATCGTCGATGTCCGTGTAGACGTCCCGCACCTGAAAGCGGTCGGCGAGTGAGCGAGCTTTTGGTCCGTCACTGTCGCACAGGGCCACGACCTCGACGCCGCGCATCTTGGCGAGCACGGGCAGATGCGCGAGCTGCGCGATCGCGCCGACGCCGAGGACGCCGAGCTTCAGCCCAGGAGGGTTCGTTGGACTCACCGGGCCCTCCGTTCGGGCTGAAAGAGATATCGGATGCCGCCGCGGAAGCTCGCGAACCGGTCACCACTCAGGACGTCATATCGGGCCTGGCCGTCGGCGATGAGCCACCGCGCGAGCCTCACCTCGAGCCCGCCCGCGGCGGCGAGCCCGGGCGAGAGACCATCGAGCTGCTTCTGGATAATCGTCCCGCGGATGGCGGCCCCCGAGGCGTCCTGCACGTTCACCGCGACGCCGAGACTCAAATACGGCCGGAGAAAGCTCTGCGCGCGGAGCGGAGAGTATCGGGCGTCGATGTTCAGGATCACATCGGCGATCGAGATCTGTCGGTAGCGAAGCGTATCCGCGGGATTGGGACGGGTCACGCTGTTCGAGTAGATCGTATTGATCAGGTTACGGACCGCCGCGTCACTAAAATGCGACGACCAGACCGCGGCGCCGAAAAATAGCCGCCAATGCGGGACGAGCTCTCCGTAGTCGGCTTCGACGGAATAGATCCCCGCCGTCTGGACTTGGTTGGGCATGGCGATGCCGCCAGCGGCCTCCAAGCCATCGAGGCGCAGCTTGTCCAGGTCGAGATATTGGGCGAGCGACTCGCGCTTGGGCTTGGGCTGGGGCGTCGTATCACGCCGGGTCGTTGTGTCGCGCTGGGCCGTCGTGTCACGATGGGCCGTGGTGTCTTGCGCCCCGGCTATCCCGGCCGACAGCACAACGCACCATACCCCAGCGAACCTATTCCACAGTCGCAACGACCGTCCCCGGATAGTACGTCTCGAGGATCGTCCGATAGTCCTGGCCCGCGCGCGCTCGACCGATCGCTCCCGCCTGGCACATCCCGACTCCGTGTCCGTTTCCGAGCCCGCGCAGCGTGAGCGACTCGACGTGTCCGTTCGTGCCGCCATCGACATCAAGCTCAAAATAGGTCGAGTTCAGGATCTCGCCATTCGGCGAGCGCAGCACGCTTCGCATCTCATTCCCGCGGAACTTGTAATAGTTCCGATCGGTCACCAGCGTGAGCGACGCCACGCGACCCGATGGCGTCGGCCCGTCGGCGATCACGGTCTTCACCGCCCCGAGGCTTCCGGCGTGACGGTGCAAGTACGTCTCGAGGAGTGTCTCGAGCTGCGGCCCGCTGAACGTTCGGGACCACCGAAATTTCGACGACCCTTGGCAGTAGTATTGACCACCGCTCCCGGGAATGAGGTCACTGACGGGGCGGAGATAGGGGAGATCCCCTTCTCGCCAGATCTCCGACGCCGCCGCTGTCATCCCGCCACAGGCCGCGAAGTACGGCGCGTTGACGATCCGGCCATTGTACCGGATCACCTCGCCCGTCGTCTGCTGCACCGCTTCGTCCCCCAGCCGCGACTCGGCCCCCGCGCCGCCGTACACCTGATCCGTGGTCGTCGCCACGAGGTCATACGCGCGGCGGCGGAGATCGGGATCGGCGAGGCGCACGTAGGTGTAGCTGCGCGCGGCCACCGCTTGTGCCTCCATCGCCGCGAGCTCGGCGTCGCTAATGTCGCCGAGCTCGAGGGGGATCACCCCGCGCAGATAGTCTTCGACCTGGAGCCGATTGATGACGAGCAGTCCCTCGCTCGTCGCGCGGATTTCGAGCTCGCCGCGATAGCGCTTGCCGTTCCATGTGACGAACACGCCATCGCCGGTCGCACGCGCCACCAGCGGCCCGGGGCGCGTCGCGGTCTCACCGCGCTCGTTGGTGACGCGAAGCTTCCCGCCCGGGCGCCTCGTGATGGTCCACGTACCCCGGCCCGTGCCCCGCACGAGCGTCTTCGAGCCGCCGTTCGCGAGCAGCAGCCACGTGCCCGTCGCCGAGACCTTGCCATCGTGCACGCCGTTCGCGATCGCGATGCGCGCCGACGTGGGCGGCGGGCTGGTGCCGACGATGGCGGCAATGGCCAGCGCGGCGAACATTATCCCAGCGCGCCCAGCGCGGCGTCGAACACGGCGAGCGTCTGGGCGATCTCGTCATCGCCGTGCGCCGCCGACAGGAACGCCGCCTCGAATGGGGAAGGCGCGAAATACACGCCGTGCTCGCGCGCGTAATGGAAGACTTTCTTGAATCTCTCTCCGTCGGCCTGCTTCGCCTCGGCGAACGATCGGGGCGCCGCGTCCCGGAAGAAAAAACCCCACATCGTGCCCGCGCTGCCCGCGAAAAATGGCACACCACGCCGCTTCGCGGCAGCGCGCATCCCGTCGACCAGCGTCGTCGTGCGGCGTGCGATGCGATCATGCAGCGCGGGCGTGAGGGCGCGCAGTGTCGCCAGTCCCGCCGCCATGGCGAGTGGGTTACCCGACAGTGTGCCGGCCTGATACATGGGCCCAGCGGGCGCGACGAGCTCCATGACATTGCGTCGGCCGCCGAAGGCCGCAACGGGTAACCCCCCACCGATGACTTTACCCAGCGTCGTCAGATCGGCCGTCACGCCGAACCGCTCGCGCGCGCCGCCGGGCGCGATGCGGAAGCCAGTCATGACCTCGTCGAATATCAACAGGGCGCCGACCCGATCGGCAACGCGGCGGAGGCCGGGGAGGAAGTCAGCCAACGGCTCGATGTACCCCGAGTTCCCGACGATCGGCTCGACGATGATCGCGGCGAGAGACTCGTCGGCGAGCGCGTCGACCGCGGCGAGATCATTGAACGGAGCGGTCAGCGTGAGCGCCGCCAGCTCGCGGGGAACGCCGGGGCTGTTCGGCAGCCCCAGCGTAGCCACGCCGGAGCCGGCGTTGACCAAGAACGAGTCCGCGTGCCCGTGATAGCATCCGTCGAACTTGAGGATACGCTCACGGCCGGTCGCCGCCCGCGCCAACCGGATCGCGGACATGGTCGCTTCGGTCCCGCTCGACACGAACCGGAGCATCTCCAGGTGCGGCATGCGCTCCCGGATGACCTCCGCGAGCTGCACCTCCAGCTCCGTCGGAATTCCGAAGCTCGTGCCTTTCGCCATTGCCTCGGCCAGCGCATCGAGCACGACTGGCGCAGCGTGGCCGAGGACGAGTGGCCCCCAGGAGAGGACGTAATCGATGTACGACCGGCCGTCGACATCCCAAATCCTGGCGCCCTCTCCGCGCGCAACGACGAATGGCTCGCCGCCAACACCGCGGAACGCGCGAACTGGCGAGTTGACCCCGCCGGGGAAAATCGACCGCGCACGTTTCATGACTTCGGTCGAGCTCATCGACCCCAGCTGCCTATGGTCGTGGCGACCGGTAGTGCCCGGTGATGTACGCGCGCCGCCTTCGGCGGCAACGCATGGAGCTCACCGCGCAGTGTCGCGCGAAAGTCGTAGTCGTCGACCACGTCGTCGACATCGACCGATATGATTGTGCCGGGAGGAGCCGAGCCGGTGACGAGCGTTGTGCCATCGATATCATCGGCTTGGCACTGCAGACGGGTCTCGAGCCCATCGTCCGTCACGCGATCGACGATCGCCGGGACGGTCGTGCCGATATAGCGCGAGTAGCGCTCCCCGGTGATCCCGCGCTGCAGCTCGGTCAGTCGCTCCAGCCGCTCGTGCTTGACCGCCTCCGGCACATCGTCGGCCAACTCCGCCGCGCGAGTCCCTTCCTGGGCTGAGTACGTGAACGCTCCGACGCGGTCGAACTGCACGTCTTCCAGGAGATCCAGCAGCCGCTGATAGTCGTCGTCCGTCTCGCCGGGGAACCCGACGATGCAGGTCGTCCGAATCGCGATGTCGGGCACCGCCTCTCGCACGCGTTCGACCGTGCGGCGAATGGTGGCCGCGCGCTCGGGGCGGCGCATGCGCGCCAGCACGGCATCTGACCCGTGTTGCATCGGCATGTCCAGGTATTTCACTATGCGCGCTTCGCGCGACACACACTCCAGGAGCGCTGGCGTGATGCCCGCCGAGTACAGGTAGAGCATCCGGATCCATGGGATGCCGGTTTCGGCGACCAAGGTCTGCAGCACTCGAGGGAGCGCGATGCCATCGCGTCGATCGCGACCGTAGTGAGCCAGGTCCTGCGCGACCAAGTTGATCTCTCGCGCGCCCTGCAACTCCAATAATTGCGCCTCTCGAACAATCTCGTCGAGCGCGAACGACCGGTGCTTGCCGCGCATGAGCGGGATCGCGCAGAACGCGCAGCCGTGGTCGCAGCCTTCGCTGATCTTGAGATAGCGCACATGCGGGAGATCGCCGGCGAACACGCGCGAGCCTGGGTGCTCATGCACCTCGCTCTCCAGCAACCCACGCTCGATGAGCTCAGGGACGAGCCGCTCGGCCTCTCCCGCACCAAGAAAGAGATCAACCTCCGGCAGTGCCGCCTCGAGCTCGGCCTTATGCCGCTGCACCATGCAGCCGACCGCGATCACTGCCCGACACGTGCCCTGTGATTTGAGGCGCGACGCGCCCACAATTTCATCGATCGACTCTTTCTTGGCCGCGTCGATGAAGCCGCAGGTGTTGACGACGATGATCTCGGCGGACTCGAGAGCGGTTACCACCTCGGCCCCGTGCGCCACGAGCTCTGCCAGGTACCGCTCGCTGTCGACGGTGTTCTTGTCGCAGCCGAGGGTAACCACCCCGACGCGCATGGTCAGCGGTAGTTGCCGAATTTGAGCTCGACGCCGAACTCCTGTCCGCGCAAGAGCGCGATGACGTCCTGCAGCTCGTCCTTCGAGGACGACGCCACTCGCACCTGGTCGCCTTGAATCGACGCCTGGACTTTTTTCATCTTGGCGTCCTTGATGGCGGCCACGACTTTCTTGGCGGTATCGCTATCGAGCGCGGTCTTGAGCTTGATCTCGCGCCGCACGCTATCGCCGCCGGCCGGCTTGATCTCGCCGATATCCAGATTTTTGACCGGGACACCGCGCCGAATCAGCTTCGACTGGAGCACATCGAAGAGCGCGTTCATCTTGAACTCGCCATCGGCTACGAGCAGCAAGAGCCCCTCGGCGCGTCGAAAATCGATCGACGCCTTGGAGCCCTTGAAGTCGTACCGCTGGGCGATCTCCTTCTGCGCCTGGTTGACGGCGTTGTCGACCTCTTGCAGGTCGACCCCGGTCGTCACGTCGAACGAGCTCGTGGTCTGCGCCACGCTACCCGAGATAGGATTCCAACGCCCGGGCGCGACTGACATGGCGCAGTCGCGACAACGCTTTCTCTTTGATCTGTCGCACCCGTTCGCGGGTGATGCCCATGAGCGATCCGATCTGCTCGAGGGTCATGGGCTCTTCCCCGTCCAAACCAAAATACAGACGTAAGATCTTCGACTCGCGCTCCTTGAGACCGGCGAGGGCCTCTTCGATCGACTCGGTGAGGGCTTTCTCGAACGTCTGCTCGTCGGGCGTCGGATTCAGCGTATCCGGCAGATAATCGAGCAGCCGGTTGTCTTCTCCAGGGGTGAGCGGCGCATCGAGTGAGAGATGCGTCTGCGAAATGGACATCGTTTTCGCGACTTCTTCTTCAGTGATGTCCATCCCCTCGGCGATCTCTTCGTGCGTCGGCTCTCGCCCGAGCTCCTGCAACAACGCACTCGCCCGTTTTCCGATGCGGTGCAGTGTTCCGGCGCGATTCAATGGAACGCGCACGATGCGCGATTGCTCGGCTAATGCCTGCAAGATCGCCTGTCGAATCCACCAAACGGCGTAAGAAATAAACTTGATGCCCTTCGTCTCATCGAATTTGTGCGCCGCCCGGATGAGCCCGAGGTTGCCTTCGTTGATGAGGTCAGAGAGGGCAACGCCCTGGTTCTGATATTTCTTCGCGACCGAGACGACGAAGCGCAGGTTGGACCGTACCAACTTGTCCAGCGCTTCCTGGTCATCCAATCGAATCGCTTTTGCGAGTCGCACTTCGTCCTCTCGCGTAATCAGCGGATACGCGCTGATGTCGCGGAGATACTGATCGAGCGACCCCTCTTCGTACGACGTTTTCTTGCTCTTCGTCGCTGCCATGCCGCCAGCCGCTCCTTGATGCGTCGGGTGGTCGCCCCGTGAATGCTCAGTCGATCCGTTCACCGATCCGCCGCCAACGAATGCGCGTCAACCAGGCGAACGCCCGTGTCGTATCGGGCTGGTAGCTGTAGTAGACGAAAATCGGACGACCGCGGATCAGCGAATCGGGCACGAACCCCCAGAATCGGCTGTCCAACGAGTTGTCGCGATTGTCGCCCAGCACGAAATACTTCTTCTCGGGGACGACTATGGGACCCCAGTTGTTTCGTGTCCACGGATGTGGCGTGATGCCACCTTCCGCTGCCTTCACCAGATAACCGCTTTGCCAGGAAAAATTCTCCTCCTCTGAGACGACGTCGGTGCCGGGATCAGTGTGGGTAACGTACGACTCCCGGACCGGCACGTTATTCCGGACGAGGAGTCCGTCGATCATGGACAACGTGTCGCCCGGAATGCCCACCAGTCGCTTCACGAAATTTTTCGTGGGATCTCTCGGGTACTGAAACACGATCACGTCGCCGCGGGCCGGATGCTCCAACGCCGGCAGACGCTTGCCGGTCAGCGGAATCTCCGCACCGTAGACGAGCTTGTTGACGAGGAGGAAGTCACCGACGAGCAACGTCCGCTCCATGCTGCCCGTCGGAATCTTGAACGCTTCGACGAAGAATGCGCGAACGAAGAGAAAGAGGACGACCGCGATAGCAAACGACCGGAGCCAATCCCAGACGAGGCGCCAGGGCAATCCCCTCCGGTTGAGCCGGCGCAGCGCCTCTTGGCGCATCTCCTGAGAGATTGCACGCTCGCTCACTGCGCCTCCATCATGGCTCAATTAATCCGACGCCGCTACGGAATTCAAGTCAGTCTGGCGCACCCAGATACGTGTCGATCTGCGCGCGCTGCAGAGTGCCTGAGAAGTCGACATAGCCGACCTTCGTTTCCGAATAGAAGTCATACACTTCCCAGCCGCCTTCCCGGTGGCCGTTCCCCGTCTGCTTCACGCCGCCGAATGGCAGGTGCGCTTCCGCGCCGATCGTCGGGGCATTGATGTAGGTGATACCGTTGTCCAACTCCGTCAGGGCCCGGAACGCGAGGTTCACGTCCCTCGTGTACAACGACGAAGACAGGCCGTAGGCCACATCGTTGTTGACCGTAAAGGCCTCATCCGGCGTCTCCACCCTGATCACCGACAGCACGGGGCCAAAGATCTCCTCCTGCTCCAATCTCGTGCCCGGCTTTACACCCGCGAAGATCGTGGGCTTGTAGAACCACCCGCACTCCAAGTCATCACCAGTCGCCTTCTCTCCGCCAATGACCAACTCGGCACCTTGGTCCCTGCCAATTTGGACGTAGTGCTCGACCTTCTCTCGCGAGGCAGCATGGATCAGTGGGCCAACGTCCGTCCCTGGCTTGCGACCGTCGCCCAAATGCAGCGTCTTTGCGCGATCGGCGAGGGATGCCAAAAAGCGGTCGTGAATTCCGCGCTGAAGAACGAGACGAGAGGTCGCGGTGCAGCGCTGTCCAGTCGTCCCGAATGCGCCCCAGAGCACACCCTCGAGGGCCAAGTCCAGATCGGCATCGTCCAAAACGATTTGAGCATTCTTCCCGCCCATCTCCAGCGACAGCCGCTTATGCATGCGCCCGCACGTCTCGCCGACGAGGCGGCCGGTGTCCGTCGAACCGGTGAACGACACGGCGCTCACGGCCGGGTGGTTCACGATCGCCGCGCCGACGTCGCCTTCGCCATGCACGAGCTGGATGACCTCCGGTGGAAGGCCGGCTTCGAGTAGGATCTCGACCAAGACCGTCGCGGTGTGAGGGACGTCTTCCGCCGGCTTGAACACGCATGCATTCCCACACAAGAACGCGGGAAACATTTTCCAGGTGGGAATAGCCATCGGGAAGTTGAACGGCGTGATAATGCCGACGACGCCGATGGGCCGCCGATAGCTCATCGCCCACTTCGCCTTGAGCTCACTCGGCACCGTCCGTCCAAAGAGCTGCCGTCCCATCGTCGCGGCGTAGTACGCGGTGTCGATGCCCTCTTGCACGTCGCCGCGCGTTTCGGTCAGCGGCTTACCCATCTCGCGGGTCATGAGATCAGCGATCTGCTCCTTCCGCTCGACCATAAGGTCGCCGACCTTGCGCAGCACGTCGCCGCGAGCCGGCGCCGGCGTGCGGGACCATGCCTGGAAACCGCGTTGGGCGGAAGCCACGGCCCGATCGACATCGGCCGGCGAGCTTTTGGGGAAGCGCCCGACAATGTCCCGGGTATCGGCCGGGTTGACATCATCGAACGTTGCTCCGCCCTTGGCGTCCGACCACTGGCCGGCAATAAAATTTTGAAAAGACTTCATGAACAACTCCAAGTCGCTGGATGTCCCGCGTCCGGTTTTGCGTAGCCCGCGCGTGGGAGGATTTGGAGGCCACCCAAGACCAGGCCTTCGAGAATCAGGAGCAGCGCCAACAGGTGCGCGCGGGGCGTGCGATGGCGCCACGTCCAAACCGAGGCCCACACGCCACCCGCCGTCAACACCGTGACGCCTAACAAGTATAGCCCGAGCCACGGGCCACAACGCGCGGGGTACGGCCAGAACAGCATGCCAACGCCCAGAGCCAGGCCGAGCAACAGCCGGGCCCACGCAGCCATCGGCTTGTGCTGGTGTACGGTGCCTCCAGCGGGCTTCCCCGCCGGCAGCGCCTTCCGCTCGACCGCCGCGGGTTGCGGACCCGACATTGCCGCCAGCTTTTCAGGGGATGTCGCGGCGATCTGACGATCGATCTTCGCCATCTCGGCTTCCCAGTCGCGATCCCCGCTGTCTTTTGGCACTAACCCTCCCGGGTTAACGCGTATCGTTCGATCTTCTTGTACAAATTCGAGCGCGGCATATCGAGCGCCCGAGCCGTCTCCGAGACGTTCCAGTCGAACGCCCTGAGCTTTGCCAGCAAGAAAGCCCGCTCGGCCTCTTGCTTGAACTCCTCGAACGTCGTGCACGAGGCCAGCGACCCGATCCCGGTTCCATCCTCGGCGGTTCTCCTCCCCACCAAACGCTCGACATCGGCCGCTTGGATCTTGGGACCACCCGAGAGGATCAGGAGACGCTCAATGGTGTTTCGGAGCTCCCGCACGTTCCCGGGCCACTCCAACGCCTGCAGCGCCTCGACCGCCTCCGGCGCCATCGACCGCGGCGTCACGCCATCGCCCTCCGCGAGCATACCCAAGAAATGCTGGATGAGCAGCGGAATATCTTCGCGCCGCTCTCGCAAAGGCGGCACGGAGATCGGTACGACGTTCAGGCGATAGAACAGATCCTCCCTGAACCGTCCGCCGGTGATCTCCTCCGCCAGCGTCTTGTTCGTCGCCGCGATGACGCGCACATCAACAGCAATAGTCTTACTCCCGCCAATACGCGTCACCACACCGTCTTGGAGCACACGGAGGACCTTGGCCTGTGCGGCGAGACTCATATCGCCGATTTCATCGAGGAAGAGCGTGCCCCTATGCGCCTGCTCGAACTTCCCCGCTCTATCTGCCACGGCGCCCGTGAATGACCCCCGGACATGTCCAAACAACTCGCTCTCGATCAACTCTTGGGGGATCGCAGCGCAGTTGACTTCGATAAAGGGCTTGTCGTGCCGAGGCGATTGACGGTGAATAGCCCGAGCCACCAACTCTTTGCCCGTGCCGTTCTCTCCGCTGATCAACACTCGTGCGGGAGTGCCAGCCACTTTCTCGATTTTGTCGATCAGCGAACGGATCGCGTACGACTTGCCCACGATCTCAAAGCGCGACTCGATGGTCTGCTTGAGCCGACTGTTCTCCTCGTTCAGCTCCAGATGCGCCAGAGCGTTGCGCAGCGTGACCAGGATGCGGTCGGTGTCCAGAGGCTTCTCGAGGATGTCATAGGCCCCGAGTTGGGTCGCCTGGACAGCGGTCTGGATCGTCGCGTGGCCGCTGATCATGACGACGATGGCGTGGCGATCGAGCTCGCGAATGCGCTTCAGCGCTTCGAGCCCGTCCATGCCCGCCATCTTCACGTCCAGAAACACGAGATGCGGACGCCATTTCTCGTACTCGGCCAGCCCTTGAGCCGCGTTCGACGCGGCCTTGACTTCATATCCCTCGTATTCGAGGAGTTGTCCGAGCGCCGCCCGGATACCCTCCTCGTCGTCGATCATCAGAACACGCCGGCTCACGGAATTTTCTTGTACAGGGTGATACAACCATGCGCCACGCGAATGTCGCCGACCGCGGTCGGGAGGCCGACCGTGGCGCTGTCGGCTCCGTGGAAAATGTGGGAGTAGACGACCCGCGGCAGCATGACGTCCCCCACCTTGATCTCGGTCGCTCGAAACTCTCCTACACCACTCCGGGGCACATCGATCGTCCCGACCAGCTCAATGATCCGCCTCTCCCGGACATGGAGCCGGTCACCAATAACGGCCGCCTGGGCGTCTGGCGGCACGGTGCCCTTCAACGCGTACGACGCGAACTCGGCACCCGTTACGTGGACATACGCAGGCCCCTTCGGGGCGCTGATCGTCTCGATGGCGCGTCGAGTGGTTGCGGCACCCTCCGGGGTGAGTGGCGCCCAAGGTCCAGTCGGTGTGCGTGCCATCCACAGGCTCCGAGTCATATACGCGCCGCCGGCCGCGACCACGAGGACCGTGAGACACCCGATGGTTCTGAAGCAGCCCATTTAGCGCCTCAGCGCCGCGGCGTGCAGCACGCGATACTGCCCGCCAGCCGAGAGCATCAAATCGACCGAGCGCACGCCCGAGACCTCCCGGACCTTGAGACCCCGGGCGGCCTCACGCAACGCGCGGCCGTCGTCCTTCTCGACCCGCCCAAGCGTCAGGTGAGGTCGAAACGGCCGGCCCTCGACGCCGAGGCCGAGTGCGTCGCAGGCGACTTCGACGTCATGGTGGAGCAACTCGAGCTTGGGATCGGGCGCCACGCCGATCCATACGACGCGCGGTCGCCGAAAGTTTGGAAAAGCGCCGATCGCGCCGAACACGAGATCCAACTCCCGCGACTGACCGGCGGCCGCGTCTAGGGCGGCCGAGAGGGGCGCGACGAGGCTCTCGGGCTGCTCACCCAGAAACTTGAGCGTCAAATGCAGCTTCGTCTCGTCGACCCATCGCACGTCCGGCCCCGCTGCTCTTAAGAGCTGCGTCGCGGCATAACACCGCTTGCGCACCTCGGGCTCGATATTAAGCGCGAGAAAGAGGCGCATCCGCTCCGCCGGTTCGGTACCCGGCCGGATCGACGATCACGCTCGCGTAGCCGGCCTGTCGGACGGCCTCCTCGAGCGCGACGCGGTTCGCCGGCGTGAGCCACCGGTCGAGCTGATCGCGGTCGAGCTCCACGCGGGCGGTCTCCCCGTGATGGCGCACTCTGAGATTGCCCACCACGCCGATCGCCCTCAGCCCGCTCTCGGCCCGCTCGACCCCCTGGAGTCTGCCCACCGTCACGGGTGTGCCGTGCGGGATCCGTGACGCCAGGCATGGTGCTGACGGTTGATTCCACGTGGGAATGCCCCGCGCGCGCGATCGCTCGCGAATGTCGCCCTTCGTCAGCCCTGCGTGGACCAATGGCGATGCCACACCACGCTCGCGCCCAGCGGCGGCACCCGGTCGATGCTCGCCGAGGTCGTCTGCGTTGGTGCCATCGATCAGCACCGCCCCGCGCTGCCGAGCGATCGGTTCCAGCCGGTGCCACAACTCGGTTTTGCAGAAATAGCACCGGTTCTCGGGATTCGCCGCGTAGCGGCGATCACTGATCTCGTCCGTGTCGATGACAAGCGTGGGAATGCCGAACTGCTCGGCGACAGCGCGGGCCATAGCCCACTGAGAGTCCGGGTACGACGCGCTACGACCGGTGACGGCCAGGACGCGATCGGGACCAAGTGTGTCGACCGCGACGCAGGCGAGATACGCCGAGTCGACGCCGCCCGAGTACCCGATGAGGACGGATCGTGCCTGGCCGAGCCAGGCTATCAGGTTTCGCTCTTTGCCGAGCGCGTCCACGGCCGTCAAATACGCTCGTAGTCGGCGACGGCCCGCGGGTCCTCAACGCCACCAGAGTGCAGGATGCCTGCCGGCTCGATGAGGACGATGTGCACTTCCTCGTCGGACGTGGGACAGTGCTCGACACCTCTCGGGATCACGACGAACTCGCCGGGGTCTATCGTCAGCGTTCTGTCCCGCAGCTGCATAATGAGGCGACCTTTGACGACGAGGAACAGCTCGTCCTCATTCGCGTGCGAGTGCCAGACGAACTCGCCCTGCATCTTCGTGACCTTCACGTGCTGCCCATTGACTTCGCCGACGATTTTCGGGCTCCAGTGCTCGGTGAATGACCCGAGCTTCGCGGCGAGATTCACGACGGTTGTGGTCATACCCGAAAACTAGCCGCCCGTCCGTGAAACGCGCCGAACCGCTCGACCGCTCGCTCGAGTCCCGCCTTTCGTACCCTGTTGAACAAGGTCACGTCCACCACAGCCGCGTTGGCCGAAATCGTCCGTCGCCAGGTGCCGGCAACGCGGCCGTCGGCGACGACCACGTTGGACAAAGCCACCTGAGAGGTCAGGCCCTGGGCCGCGTGGCTCCGATCGACGTACGCGACCAGATACTCGTCAAAGCTGGGCAGGAGGTGCACACGGTTGTCTTTCGCCACACCGGACGCCTTGTCCGACAGCCAGTACGTCGTGCCGCCAATGGTCTCGGCCACAAGGCCCGTGGCGCCGGCAACGGCTTGCCGCGCCTCGCTCACCAACAGCCCAGACCACCACACAAAATCCTTGAGCGTCGCGGGGCCATGACTCCGAAAATACCGTCGCGCGAGCAACGCCAGCGCCTCATCGCGCTCGATCGGTCGCGTCGCCGGCACCCGCTCATCGAGCAAGGCGTACGTGTGCTCTTTGCCCCGAAGCGCGCCACTACAGATCAGCCCATCCAACTCGGCGAACGCCAGCACGTGGCCGAGTGCGCCCGTGCGCTGCCCCACGATCGGCCCGAGCTCGGCGCGGGTCATCTGCCGGCCGCCGGACAGCGCCTTGGCGATGGCCCGATTCGCGCGTGGGAACGCGTCGGGGGTGAGGCCGAACCAGTGCCCGAGGCGCGCCATGCCCACGCGGATCCTCGGCGCCGTGAGCGCGAGCATCCACCGAATATCCTTTGCCGGCGCGAAATGCCACGTGGGCCTGAGCACGTGCGTCCGGAGCACCGTGCCGCTGTTGATCGCCCGCTCCACGTCCGTGTCGGACAAGGATCGGGTGCGCTGCGCGACCGCCCACTTCGCGGCCGCGAAATCCTGTGACTGCACCGCGCCGAACCACTCCACGACGTCCTCGGCGCGCTCGAAGCGGGGTCGAGCGAGCGATTGAAACCAGAGGCGGCGGTCGAGCATCTAATGGGAAGCTACGCCACGCGAGGCCTTGACGGCCAGATCGCGGGTTCGCATTGTTCCCCTTAGATGCTCAGGGGAACAGATCTCGACCTCGTGCAGGGGACGCTGGATATCCTGGTCCTCAAGGCGCTCGTCTGGGGCCCGCGGCACGGATATGCCGTCGCGCGGTGGATTGGGGAGCGCACCGATGAGGAGCTGCGTGTCGAAGACGGCGCGCTCTATACCGCCTTGCACCGCATCGAGAAACGCGGCTGGGTGCGCGGGCAATGGGGGCGCTCGGAGAACAATCGCGCCGCCAAGTACTATGCATTGACCGCGGCGGGGCGGAAGCAACTCGCCGCTCGGATCTCGCTCTGGCGGCGATACGCCGCCGCGGTGTCGCGGGTGCTGGAGGCCGTGTGATACACTGGCGCAAGTCTATCGATGGGGACGTAGAGGACGAGATCGCCGCGCACCTGGCGATGGTCCGGGACGAGCTCATTGCCGGCGGAATGAGTGAAGCGGACGCGACGCGCGAAGCGCAGCGTCGCTTTGGCGACATTCATCGCGCGAAGGCGGACATGGTGGCACTGGACCAGTCGCGGGAGCGGCGCGAGTGGTGGGCCGAGCTCGCCCAGGACGTGCGTTACTCGCTTCGCCTCATGCGACGGAGCCCGGTTTTCACAGTCGTGGCGGTGCTGACACTGGCCCTGGGCGTCGGTGCCTCCGGCGCGATCTTCAGCATCGTCCGCCAAATGCTGATCGCGCCACTCGAGTTCCACGACGCCAGCCAGCTCGTCCGCGTGTGGCCGTCCGATCCGCATCGCGACGTGGCGTCCGGACCGATCTCCGTGCCGGATCTCGACGACTGGCGGACCGGGCAACAAGCCTTCGCCGGGCTGGCTGGATTTTGGTACGAGGCGGGGCAAATCTCGGTCGCGCTCACCGGGGATGGCCCACCCGAGAGCCTCGACCCCGCGTATGTGACCCCGACCTTCTTCCAGACGCTGGGTGTCGACGCCAAGCTCGGTCGCGTGCCGCGCGTGAGCGAGATGCAGGAGGGCGGCGAGCGGGTGGTCGTGCTCAATGACGGCTTGTGGCGGAGACGCTTCGGCGCCGACCCTGGTATCGTAGGGCGCGCGATCCAGTTGAACGGGAAGCCGCACGTCGTCGTCGGTGTCATGCCGCCCACGATGCGATTTCCGGGGACGACGCACGCGCCTGATGTCTGGCTGTCGGCGCTCTATCAGAGCCAGGACGAGACGCCCTGGAAACTCCGCGTCGTGCGTTGGCTCGGCGTCGTCGGCCGGCTGCGGCCAGGCGTGCGGCTCGATCAAGCGCGGACGGCGCTGACCGTTGTCCAGCAACGGCTCGCGACCGAGTATCCCGATGCGGACCATGGCTGGGACGGCGTTACCGTCCGTCCACTCTTGTCCTCGATCGTGGGCGACGTCCGCCCCGCCCTGCTCGTGATGCTCGGCGCCGTGGGCTTTGTGCTGCTCATCGCCGTGATCAATGTCGCGGGCCTCTTGCTGGCTCGCGCCAGCGGTCGCACGCGCGAGTTCGCGATCCGCAGCGCGCTGGGCGGTGAGCGGCCGCGGCTCGCGCGACAGGTGCTGACCGAGAGTCTGGTGCTGGCGCTGTTCGGCGCCGCGGCCGGCCTGCTCGTCGCGCGCATCACGCTCCATGGCTTCGTCGTTCTCGCGGCCTCCGAGCTGCCGCGCGTACCGGTCGAGCGCCTCGACTGGTCCGTCGTCGCGCTGGCATTGACGATCGCAATCATCTGCGGCCTCTTGTTCAGCGCGATTCCCGCGATCCGCTCCACGCGGTTGATCGGCACCCGACAGGTGACCGTCGGCGCCGAAGGTCAGCGCTTGCGGCACGCGTTCGTGATCGCCCAGGTCGCGATCGCCGTGGTCCTCGTGTGCGGCGCCGGTCTCATGGTGAAGAGCTTGGGGCTCCTCATCTCGACCGACCCGGGATTCCGGCCTGACCACGCGCTGGCCGTGCGATTCTCGATCCCGAGCTATCGCTACGGCGACACGACCGGGCCGCGCTACGCCAACGCCGTGTTCGACCGCGTACGCGCCGTGCCCGGCGTGGTCGCCGTCGGCTCGACGAAAGTTCTGCCGCTCGATGGCGGCGAGGAGTCCTGGTCGTTCGATGTGGCCGGCGAGCCGCCACCGCCGAAGAACGAGCGACCCGTCGTGCCGACGTTTCACATCAGCGCGGACTATTTCCGCACGATGGACATTCCGGTGATCGCCGGACGCGAGTTCACCAACCGCGATACGCTCGGCGCGCCGGATGTGGCTGTCGTCAACGAGGCGTTCGTCCGCAAGTACATACCCGGCGGCATCGACGCCGTCCCGGGCCGCCAACTGCGCATCGGGGGCGGCGGAGTCACGATTGTGGGGGTCGCGCGCGATACGCGGCAATTCGGCCTGGACGCCGCGCCGCGGCCGTCGCTCTACATCGCGAACGCGCAGAACATGCGGGGAACGGTCACCATGGTCGTGCGCACGCGCGGCGACCCGGCCGCGATCACCGCCGCGGTTCGCGAAGCGATCTGGGCTGTCGACAAGGACCAGGCGATCGGCGAGGTGACGACACTCGACCGCGTCGTCGAGCGCGCGGTCACCCGTCCTCGTCTGCTGGCGATTCTGTTGAACCTCTTCGGCGGCCTTGGCCTACTCCTCGGCGCACTGGGCATCTACGGTGTCGTCGCCTACACGGTCCGCCAACGCCAAGCCGAGATCGGCATCCGCATCGCCCTCGGCGCCGACGCGCGGCGCGTGCTCACGATGGTCATGGCCCGTGGCGTCCTCCTCACCGGCATCGGCATGACCCTGGGCCTCGCCGCAGCCTTGCTCGCCGCCCGCGGCATGCGCGCGGTGCTCTTCGAGGTCACGCCGACCGACCCGCTCACCTACGCGACCGTGCTCGCCTTGCTCGCGATCGTCGCGCTGATCGCGACTTATATCCCCGCACGCACGGCGGCGCGCGCGGATCCGGTCGCGGTGCTACGAGCGGAATGACCGGGATGATGGTCTCAGCCAGTTGGTGCCATACGCTCGGCGAGTGCATGCAAGCGTACGGTCAGCGGCGGTCGACGGCATCGAGGCAAGTGAGGTCATCGTCGAGCTCGACGCGGCCATGGGATTGCCGAGCTGGACCATCGTCGGGTTGCCGGAAAGCGCAGTCAAAGAGAGCCGCGAGCGCGTCAACGCAGCACTGACGAACTCGGATTTCGCCGTGCCGCCACGGCGCTTGACGGTCAACCTTGCGCCCGCCGACATAAAGAAAGTCGGAACTGCGTTCGATCTGCCAATCGCATTGGCGCTACTTGCCGCAACGGGTCAACTCGACCCCGATGCGCTGCGCGATTTCGTCGTCGTCGGTGAGCTTGGCCTTGACGGCGCGATCCGCGGAGTCCGCGGCATGCTCTCGATCGCGCGACACGTCGCCCGCTCGCAGTCTGACAGGCTGTTCGTGCCGCCCGTCAACCTCGCCGAGGCCGCGCTGATCGCGCATCTCGTCGGGCGCCTCGTTTCATGCTCGACACTCGGCGCGCTCGTCACGGCTCTCCGCACCGGCACACTGCGTCAGGTCGTTGTGCCCGAGCGCGCAGCGCGCAAGGCGCGCGAGGAACTCGACTTCGCTGACGTCGTCGGGCAAGTCAGTGCCAAGCGTGCGCTCGAAGTCGCCGCGGCGGGCGGGCACAATGTGATGCTGCTCGGCCCACCGGGAGCCGGGAAGACCATGCTGGCGCGACGCCTTCCGACGATACTGCCGACGCTATCAGAGGAGGAAGCGCTGGACGTCATTGCCGTGCAGTCAGTGGCGGGCCTTCTCACGTCCGATACGCCACTGCCACCTCCGCGTCCATTCCGCGCTCCGCACCACACGATCTCGTATGCGGGGTTGGTCGGCGGTGGCCGGTCGCCACATCCCGGCGAGGTCAGTCTGGCGCACCTCGGCGTCTTGTTTCTCGACGAACTGCTCGAGTTCTCGCGTCGCGCACTTGAAGCGTTGCGTCAGCCGCTGGAAGATGGCCGCGTGGTGATCACACGTGCGCAGCGCACGGTGATGTATCCAGCCCAGGTCACGCTCGTCGGCGCCGCGAACCCGTGCCCCTGTGGTCACGCGGGTGATCCAGCCGTGGTCTGTCGTTGCGCGATGCGCGATGTCCGCCGTTATCAAGCGCGCTTATCGGGCCCGTTGGCGGACCGAATCGACATGCACGTATTCGTCGGCGCCGTTCCGATCGACGAGCTCTCGGGTCACAAAGCGCCCTCATCCGAGGGTTCAGAGTCGATTCGTGCGCGCGTGGAGGCCGCGCGGGCGACGCAGCGCGCGCGGTACCGTGGTACGCTGTCGAACGCCCAAGCCAGCGGCCGATGGCTCGACTCGTGCACACCAGTCGACGCCGACGCGCGTGATCTTCTGGTCAGGGCTGCCACCAAGTACAAATTCTCGGCGCGCGTATACCACCGCGTCCTGCGCGTCGCCCGCACGATCTCCGACTTGGACGGCGCGGCCGGGATCAGCCGCGCGGCGGTAGCGGAGGCGTTGCGCTACCGGACCGTGTCGACCCAGGATGAAGTTTAGCACTGCATGCGGCTCACAATCATTTCTTGCCTCGTGGCGGCGCCGTTGGCCGCTCAAGGTCCGGCGATCGGCCTCACGTTCAGCGCGGCTGTCGCCACAAACAGCTCAGCCGGAGCGGCGATCGAGCGCCAGTTCTTTCAGCTCGCCCTCAGCGCTGAGTGGACGGTTGTCGGCGGGCGGAATGTGGCGCTTGCGTACGCCCCCGCACTGATTCCGGTCGCGATCACGACTCACGACCCGAATTACCAATACGTGCCGCCCCCTGCGTGCACCACCGGCCCTTGTGCTGATGATTTGGTACCTCGATCGTGACGTACCACACCGTCTATGGGGCCGGCATCACACCGCTGAGCCTGAACCTCGAGCTCCTGCGACGATCGCCTGTGTCGATCATCATCGGCGCGGGCGGCGGGATGCTATGGTTTACGAGAGCGGTTCCGCAAAACGATGCGGCGAAGTTCAACTTCACGGCCGAAGGCCGCGCCGCGCTGCAGTTCCGAACCAGTCGGCACTTGGCGCTGCGTATGGGATACGCGTACCATCACACGTCGAATGCCCATACCGGCGCCGCTAATCCTGGGCTGAACTCCTCGATGCTCACCGTCAGTGTGTTCCGGGAGCCCTAGTTCGCACGACGAGTATATTTCGCGGCATGTCGGATCCGTTCACCGTCCAAGCGCTGGTGGTGAGTCAGGCGCTGGCGGTGCGCGTCGAGCGACTCAGTGGCGAGCTGGTGCCCGATGGGCTGCCCGAGGGCGCCGTGTGCCTCGGCCTGTTTGCCGAGCAGCACTTGCTCTCGCGGTTCGCGGCGGCGCCGGAGGAAGAGGAAATGATCACCGAGCTCGGACTGTTCGCCGAGCCCAGGCGGTTGTTGCTGTACGGCATGGCCTACCCGCCGGGCGTGCAGGCGCGCCTCATGGCGCTCGTTCCTGAGACGTTGTTTCCGGACACGGCGGAGCCCTGGGAGGCCGCGAGCCAGTCATACGAGGAGGCCGTCGAGCGCGAGCCCGAAGGGCCGCTGGCGGATTTGTTCGCCGGCATGCGACAGCTACCGGTGGGCGATCTCGTGCGCTATGACGCTATGCGGAAATATCCGGACGACCTCGCGGCCGAGCTCGCAGACATGCTCGCGAGCTCGGCTCAGCGCGGAGCGCAGGATATCGTCGATCATGCCCTTGCCGCTCTGGAGCGGGAGTTCGGCGACGGCTCAGCGAACGAGGATGGATTGGACGGGGACCAAGGTCCCGTCGATGGGCCCGATGTCTAGCCCGAGAATCTTCGCCACGAGCGGATAGACGTCGACGTCCTCGAAGGAGGCCACCGTCGCGCCGCGCCGGATCTGCGGGCCCACGGCGAAGAAGCTGGATTTCATCTCCGGGACCTGCGCCGGATCAAACCCGTGCGCACCGACCTCGCGCGGACGCGGGATACCCGGCGGATCGTTGGCGCGAATGAGATACGGTCCTGTCGGCACGACGATCGGATCGCCCGAGCGGGCGTTCGCGTCGTCGTGCAGCGCCGCCGGCACCTGGGCGCGACGATAGACCACGTACTTGTCGTCGTGCGCCGCGGTCAACGCCGCGGCGATATGCGCGGCGTCGCTGTCCGTCTTCGCGTACAAGGACGGGCCAACCGACTTGTCTAAGCGCGACATGATATCCGACTCATCGTGATCGAGGTCGATCCAATCGCCCTTGACCGTGGCCATGCCGTGGTCGGAAACGATGATCAGATCGATCGCGAGATGCAGCGTCGCGAGGGCTGAGTCGAGCGAACCGACGGCGTCATCGACCACATGGACGGCTTGCTCGGTCTCGTGGCTGTCCGGTCCGTGCAGGTGGCCGGCCTGATCGACGTCCGACATGTAGAGCGTGATGAAATGCGGCCGTTGCCCGGCCGGCAACCGAAGCCATGCGATCACTTGGGCGACGCGCGCGGCGTTGGGGACCGCGTGATCGTACTTGAGATAGTATGTCGGCCGCACGCCCTGAATGGCCGCCTCCGAGCCCGGCCAGAAGAAGCACGCCGAGCGCATGCCGTGCTGCTCGGCCAGCACCCACAGCGGCGTGCCGCCATACCATGTGCCGTCGGTGACCGTCGTCGAGTCGCCGAGGCTATACGTCTGCTTGCGCGCGGGATCGTAGAACGTGTTCGCGACGATGCCGTGATGCTCGGGATAGAGGCCGGTCGCCAGCGAATAGTGATTGGGGAACGTGAGCGACGGATACACCGGGACCATCCCGTCGGGCGCAGTCGCGCCGCGAGCCGCGATCGCCTGCAAGTGCGTCGCGCTATACCGACGCGCGTAGTCGTACCGGAAGCCGTCGAGCGAGACGAGCACGACGTACGGTTTGGCTTGCTGCCCCGGCGCGTTCGGCCCGTGATCGACCGTGATGACAGGCGCGGTCTGGGATCGGCACGCGACAGCGGCCGCGCAGCCGAGCGCGACGATGGCGAGCGTGCGGCGCATCATGAGGCTGACGCCGCCTGGACTTGCTCCGCGGTCAGGCCGTAGATCGGCGGTGTCGCGACCCCGCGCATCGCCAGCATCAGGTACAACTGGCCTCGATGATGCGCTTCATGCTCCAGGTGCGCCCGGAGCCATTTCCACACGGATATCGGCGACCCCGCCGGCGTGAGGCACTTTTCCATCATCCGCGCATCCGTCAACGACGCGAACGCGGCGCGCGATTCGGCGTGCAATCGGTCGTAGTAGGCGAGAACGGCCTCGGGTCCATCGGCCAGTTCCCGGCCATGCCCCGGATATCGTGCCGGGTGGCCGTGGATCGTCTCCGCGTACATCCAGCGTTCGATGCCGGCGAGATGGCGGACCAGACCGCCCAGGCTGAACCACCCGGGCTTCGGCGCCCACTCGGTGTCGTCGCGCGGGATGAGCACGACAATGCGCCGCGTCCGCTCGTGCACGCGGTCCAGGTGGTCGAGGAACTCTCCCACAGGGTGTGTGGTCATTGCATGAAAAGTATACGCGCGCCACTCTACATAATATGAGCCCTTGGGTCCGCCGCCTGATCGTCGCGAACATTGTGATGTACGGGTTACAGTATTTCGCTCCCGCGGTCACGGAATGGCTCGTGCTCTTCCCGGGACTGCTCTTGACCCGGCCGTGGACGATCGTCACGTACATGTTCCTGCACAGCCGCTCCGACATCTGGCACATCATCTTCAACATGTACACGTTGTATCTGTTCGGTCCACGCGTGGAGGAGCGCCTGGGGAGCCAGCATTTCATCTGGCTGTATCTCTTGAGCGGTATCGGCGGCGGGCTGCTATCGGTCGTCACCACGCCGGCCCCCATCGTCGGCGCATCGGCGGCGATCATGGGCATCATCGTGGCCTATGCCATGTACTGGCCGCGCGACCGCATTCTCATTTGGGGCATCCTGCCAGTCGAAATGTGGATGCTCGCCACCGCCTACGTGTTGTTCGATCTGGTCGGCTTCGGCGGGGCGCAGATCGCGCACTTCGCGCACTTGGGCGGCGTCGCCACCGGATTCCTGTATCTCAAGGCCCTGGAGATCCGCTCCCCCGCGCGCGCCTGGAAGAAGAAAGTCACCACGCAACGATCCCCAGTCGTCGGCGGCATCGGGAACGGCGACCCACTCAAGCGCTGGCGCGAGATCCGTCTCGACGACCTCCACCCGATCAATCGCGACGAAGTCGTCCGGCTCCTCAAGAAAGCGCAACAGGACGGCACCCGCAGCCTCACGCCCGAGGAGCGCGCGACGCTCGATCGGTTCGCCGGCACGACGTAGCATGCGGATACGTGGGGTTCGAGTCCGGGTCGAGAATACGCGACCCGACATCGAGACGGCCTTCGTGCTCGACCGCCTGGACGCGGCGCTCGCGCTCATCGAGCAGTACCAGCCGTGGCGCTTGTCCCACCTCCGCCGCGACATCGCGTATCTCCAGATCGCGGCGTTTCCGTGCCGAGGCGCGTACTTCCCGGGCGAGCGCATGGTGCTCACAGAGCTCAGCTTTCTCGCGCGCGCGGCCGAGTTCACGCCCGCCATCATCGCGTCGTCGATCGTGCACGAAGGCGTGCATGCGCGCGTCGATCGCATGACGTGCAGCCCGCGCGATCCCGCGCGCGAGGAACGATTGTGCCGCCGCTCCGAGCTGGCGTTTGGCCAGTCGCTGCCACCCGCGCTCGGCGCTCCGGTCATCGAGCGCGCGGTCGCGAGCCTCGGACTCGATGACGCCAGCGTGGCACCGGCGATCGACTGGGCCGCGGCGCGCGCGGTCAAGGCACAGGCAGACGCTCAGGCAATCGCGGCGTGGCGGTCGCGCTCGTAACCGCCGCCAGCCAGGGGATCGGCGCCGCCATCGCGCGAGGACTCGCCTCGCGCGGGTGGCAACTGGCCGTGATGTCACGCTCCGAGCGCATCGACGCTATCGCCAGCGAGCTTGGTGCGGCCGGTGTGCGCGGCTCGGTCACGCTCGGCGCGGATCTCGGGCGGCTCGTCGATACGGCCACGAGTCGCTGGGGCCGGATCGACGCGATTGTAAACAACACCGGTCACCCAGCCAAAGGGGACCCGCTCGAGCTGACGGATGCCGAGTGGGAGGACGGCTATGACCTCATCCTCGGCAGCGTGATCCGCCTCGCACGGCTCGCGGTACCCCACATGGCGAGTGGCGGAAGCATTGTCACCGTGTCGAGCTTTGCGGCGGCTCAACCGGATGTGACGCGGCCGGTGTCCAGTGTATTCCGCGCCGGACTCTTGTCTTGGACTCGCCTCATGGCTGAGCGCCTGGCACCCAACGGGATACGGGTGAATGCCGTGCTGCCCGGATTTGTCGAGCGAAAGCCAGACAACGTGGCAATACCCCTGGGAAGACCGGCGAGATTTGATGAGATCGCCTCGACCGTGGCGTTTCTCGTGTCGGATGACGCATCGTACATCACGGGTCAAAACCTTCTCATTGACGGCGGCCTGGTTCGGTCGCTCTAGGCCATGGAACTCAACGGACTCCACCACGTCACCGCCGTCACCGCGCGGGCGTCCGAGAATCTCAAGTACTACACCGAGACCCTCGGCCTCCGGCTCGTCAAGAAGACCGTCAATCAAGACGACGTCTCGGCCTATCACCTGTTCTACGCCGACGCCGAAGGCCGGCCCGGCACCGAGGTCACGTTCTTTGATTGGGCCGACTCGACAGCGAACCGCGCGGGCACGCGCGAGATCGCCCAAATCGGCCTGCGCGTCGCCAATCGAGACGCACTTGCGTGGTGGAAGGATCGACTCGGCGGCCGCCTCACGTCGATCGCGGGACGCGACGTGTTGACGTTCACGGATCCCGAGGGCCAACGCCTGGCGCTGTTCGACGGTGGCGACGAGCAGACGACCAACGAGTCGGCGATCCAGGGGCTCGGCCCCGTGACCCTCGTCGTCGAAGAAGCCGAGTCGACGGCCTCGGTATTGACGGGCGTGATGGGCTTTCGCGTCGTCGCTCGCGAGGGCTCCCTCGTCGTGTTCAAGTCGGGGATGGGTGAGGTGCATGTCGAGGAGCGCCCGGACCTGCGAGCCGCGCGCCCGGGATCGGGCGGCGTGCACCATGTCGCGTTCCGGACGCCGAACGCCCAGGAGCAGCTCGCCTGGCAATCGAAGCTCCACGCGTCGGGCGTGCCGACGTCGGGCGTGATCGACCGCTACTACTTCAAGTCGCTCTACTTCCGCGAGCCCAACGGCATCCTGTTCGAGATCGCGACCGATGGGCCGGGATTCGCGATCGACGAGAGCCTGGCCACGATGGGCCAGCGCCTCTCACTTCCCCCCTTTCTCGAGCCGCGGCGGGCCGCCATTGAGGCGGGGCTGCGACCCCTCGCCGTTTAGCATCGACCGCACCTCGCGAGCAAAGCGGCCGAGGCCCTCGCCGACGACAGTCGCGATGGTTCCGACCCAATCGACCGGCTTGGCGCTGTGCGAGCGGTTGAGAGAAGCGAGGATCGCGGGCTGCAGCCGCAACATGACCGGGGTCGCGACCGCGACCGGGTTGAAGCGCGGATCGTAGCGCGTGGCCAGTCCCTCGATCAATGACGCGGTCCGCGCGAAATACACCATCGTGCTCGGCAAGTTGATGGGCGGCACGTCGTACAGCTGCGCGACCACTTCATCAGAGAGCAATTCCATTCGCTCCTGCGTGGTCGCGTAGCTCGACGCGTTCGCCATAATCGCCGCGACTATTGGACGCAGTTGCTCTTTCGTCGCTTCAGGTGCTTTGAGCCCCAACGCGACGAACCCGTCAATGAGACCGTCGACATCTTTTCGAATGGCCGCCATGATCGTATCGAGCAGCGCGCGGCGCATCGCCCGGCTCACGCGCACGACCATCCCGAAGTCCAGCAGCACGAGCGCGCCGTCGGGCGCGATCAGGAGATTTTTCGGGTGGGGGTCGGCGTGGAACAAGCCGTCGATCATCATCATCGAGGTGTAGGCCTCGATGAGCTGCGGCACGAACCGCGAGAGATCGAGATTGCCCGAGGCGACCCGGGGGCCGAGCAGGTCGACGGCGTCGCCCTCCATGAACTCCATGACCAACACGTGCTGCCGCACGAACGGGAGCAGCACCTCGGGCACGCGGATGTTCGGCGTGTCCGCGAAATTCTCGCGCATCTCGACGGCGTTCTGCGCCTCGGTGCGATAGTCGACCTCCTCGCGCACGCGGAACGCGAATTCCTCGAGAATCACCCGGAGCTGCCGCACCGCGCGCAACGTGCGGGCGTTGCCGCGAAACAGGCGCTCGACGACAACGAGAATGCGGCGCGTCGCGGCGCAATCGGCTTGTATGAGCCGCGCGACGCCAGGGCGCATGACTTTGACCGCGACCTTCCGGCCACTGACGCGGGCCTCATACACCTGCCCGAGTGACGCCGACGCCAGCGGCACCTCGGCGATGGAGTCGAAGACTTCCGTGGGTGGCCGGCCGTACGCGCGGCTGATCACACGGGACATAATGGGCCATGGCGTAGCCGGCACCCGGTCCATGAGCGTTGCGAGCTCGCTCACATAGGGATCGGGGATCACATCGGTCCGGGCGCCAAGGAGTTGCGCCATCTTGATGAACGTCGGCCCGAGACCGGCCAGCGTGCGCACGATCTTCCGCGCCCGGCGCCGATGGAATTCCGGCGTCCGCGTCACCTTGGCGTCTCGCCGAAACGAGAGCGCGATCGGTAACAGTCGCCAGGTTATGATCACGAGCCGCATGTTGTAAGTTAGACGGTTATGACGAGCCGGCGCGCATTCGTTGCCTGGGCGGCCGCCGCGCCGTTCGTCCTGCGAGAGGTGCTCGCGTCAAGCGCGGATACCGAAGCGTACTGGCACACGATCCGCCGGGCGTTCGACCTCGACCCATCCGTCATCTACTTGAACAGCGCCGGGTTGAGCCCGGCCCCGACGACGGTGTTCGATGCGATGCTGCGCGACACGCGGTTCTCGAATACGGCGCCGGTGCAGCACCTCTGGCGCGTCCTCGAACCGAGGGTCGAAGGGGTCAGGCGGGAGCTGGCCGCGGAGTTCGGGTGCGATCCGGAGGAGATCGCGATCACCCGGAACGCGTCGGAGGCCATGGAGATTGTTATCTCCGGCCTTCCTCTTCGCTCCGGCGACGAGGTCATCGTCACCACGCAAAACTATGACCGCATGCTGACGGCATGGGACCAGCGCGCGCGGCGCGATGGGATCGTCGTACGCAAAGCCTCGTTCGCGCTGCCCGCAACTGATGCGGACGTCCTCACCGCCATTCACGCGGCGATCACTCCACAGACGCGGGTCATCGAGCTGCCGCATCTGACCAACTGGACCGGGCAGCCAATGCCTGTCGCCGAGGTCATTGCGCTCGCCCGGCCGCTGGGGATCGACGTGTGTGTCGACGGCGCTCAGACGTTCGCGCACACACCTGTGTCGCGCGACGCACTGAATTGCGATTACTACGCCACCAGTTTGCATAAGTGGCTGCTCGCTCCGCTCGGCACGGGATTTCTGTACGTGAGGCGCGGAAAGATCGGCAACATCTGGCCACTCATGGCGGCGAGTGCGGAACGGACAGCCGACATCAGAAAGTTCGAGGAGATCGGCACGCATCCCGCCGCCCCCCATAACGCGATCGCGCTCGCGCTCGTGTTTCACCGGGCGATCGGTGGTGCGAGAAAGCTGGCGCGGCTGCGGGCGCTGAGGGATCGGTGGGTGCGAGCGCTCCTGGCCGAGGATCCGCGCGTGCGAGTGATGACGCCGCTGGATGATCCGCGCAGCGGAGCGATCGCACTGGTCGAGATCGATGGCCTCGACACGGCCGCGCTCGCGCAATGGCTCTGGACACGGCACCACATCGTCACATCGGCGATCGCCTTCAACGGCGTCACGGGCATTCGCGTTACCCCGAACGTCTTTACGACGCTCGCCGAGATCGATGCCTTCACGGACGCCGTGCGCGCGGCGCTGCACGGAGGACTTACGTAATGGAACCGACCGTCGCGCCCGCGCGCCGCGGCATCCTGCGATCGCTCCCCCCCGTCGTCCTCGTGCTGGGGTCGATCTCATCGACACAGATCGGCGCCGCCCTCGCCAAGGACATCTTCCCGATCATCGGCACACACGCCACGGTATTCCTGCGCGTGACGAGCGCGGCTCTGCTGCTGCTCGCGGTCGCGCGACCGCGATGGCGGGGCGAATGGCGCCGCCACCTCGGCGTGGTCGCGCTGTTCGGGACGATCCTCGCGGTGATGAACTTCTGCTTCTACTCGGCTCTCGCGCGCGTCCCGCTCGCGATCGCCGTCACGGTGGAGTTCACCGGGCCGCTCGGCGTCGCCGTGGCCGGCTCGCGCCGCGCCCGCGATCTGGTGTGGGTCGTGCTGGCGGCCATCGGGATCTTGCTCCTCTCTCCGATCGAGGCGCATGATGTCGACCCGATCGGGATCGCGTACGCGCTTGGCGCCGGCGTCTGTTGGGCCGCCTATATCATCGTCGGCGCGCGCATGGGCCGAGCGCTCGAAGGCGGTGACGCTCTCGCCGTCGCGATGACTATTGCGTCGGTGCTCCTCGTGCCGTTTGGCGCGGCGGGCGTCATTCACGCCGGGACAGCGGCCACCATCGCGATCGGCTGTGTCGTCGGCCTCCTCTCCTCGGCCCTGCCCTACTCGCTCGAGGTCGAGGCACTCCGGCGCTTGCCCACGCGCGTCTTCGGCGTCTGGATGAGCCTCGAGCCGGCCATTGCCGCCATCGCTGGCTTCCTGATGCTCGGCGAGCACCTCGGCTGGCACGCCGTCGTCGCCCTCTTTCTGGTCACGATCGCCAGCGCAGGTGCCGCCGGCTGGGGCTGATGCGTCTGTGATGAGACTCCATGGTCGCGACACTTCGGTCCCTTCGGCGAACCCCGGGATTCTCCGCGTTGTGCGCGCTGTCGCTGGCGATCTCTCTCGGGTTCGCCGCCGCGACGTTCGCCGTCATCGACTCGGTGCTGTACCCGTACAGCCCATATCCACACTCGGACCGGCTCATGCGGGTCACCCAGTGGGGAGATGGCGAGGGCGGCCGCGCGACCGCTGCCGATAAGTACACGACACTCAAGGACGGCGCGGACTTTTTCTCTGGCGTTGCCGCTGTTGCCTGGGACGACGAGTTCGTGCAGAGTGGCGGACAAGGGGAATCGGATTGGGTGTGGCGCGTGACCCAAACGTATTTCCGGGTCTTGGATGTCACGCCGGAACTGGGTCGCGTACTGACCGGCAATCCGGCGAGCGATGAGGGCACGGCGGTCGTCAGTCACGCGCTGTGGCAGCGCATGTTCGCCGGCCGCGGCGTGTTGCGCGCCGCGGCGATCACGGTGGACGATCGGGTCTACACCGTTGTCGGGGTGCTTCCGGCAGCCGTCATGGGTCCGGACGTCTGGCTCCCGCTTCGTCCGGGTGCCGAGTCGACCCAGCCCTGGTCGTCCCGCCTCATGCCCGTTCTGCGCGTCAAACCCGGATTCGATGTCGCGAAAGCAAACGCGGAGCTCAGACTACTTGCTGCGCGCCTCGAGGAGCGGTTCGGCACCGGTCGGCATGAATTCTCCTACTCGCTGCAGCCGTTCGCCCAGCCCGCGCGCTCGATTAGAACGGCTCACGTCATCTTGGCGGCCGCGGGATTTGTCGTCCTGCTCATCGCATGCGCGAACGTCGCGACCCTCACGCTCGTTCGGAGCATGTCGCGCGAACGCGAATATGCGCTTCGCTTGGCGCTCGGGGCGACGCCGGCGACACTCGTTCGTCTCCAACTCGCCGAGACGGGCGCTCTCGTCCTGGTCGGCGGCGTTGCCGGGCTCGGGCTTGCGGAGTGGGGCACGCGCCTCGCCGTCGGGTTGCTTCCGTCGGGCGACATATCCCTTGGCTCACTTCCGCCGCATCTGACCTGGCACGTCGTGATACTTACCGCGTTAGCGGGCACCGGGAGCGCCATCGCGGCGGGTCTCATCCCGGCATGGCGCGCGACGCGAGTCATCGTCGCTGACCCACTCAAGAATGGAAGTGCCACCACGAGCGCCCGCACGCCCCGATTCAGCGCGACCGCGATCGCGGCGGTGGCACTCACGATGACTCTTCTGATGGCGACCGGCCTGCTCCTCGACGCGATGCGGCATGTCGCCAGCTATCAGTTTGGATTCGACACCGATCGACTGCTGTCAGGCTGGATGGACCTGGGCCGCGATACCGCCGCGCGGACGCGCCACGCGGACGACGTGCTCGACCGCGCCGGCGCGTCAGCAGGCGTCGGCGCGGCCACGATGATCGGCTACTTGCAATCGGAGAACGGCGTCATTCAGTCGATTTCGACGGGCGACGCCACGCGCAGTATGACCTGGCGTACCTACTACGCCGGTGATCCGAACGCGCTTCGTACACTCGGCATTCCGGTGATCGAGGGGCGGGACTTCCTGAGCGGCGATGCCGCGGGCGAAGGAGCCGTTGTCGTCTCCCGACGGGCCGCTCGCGCGCTGTTTCCACACGGTGGCGCAGTCGGCGGGTTTGTCCGTTTCGGCGGCCAAGAGTCGGGAGCGACGTGGATCCCCGTCGTTGGAATCGCCCGCGACGCGACACTCAACTTCTCGCAAGATCCCGACGAGATACTCGATCCCGCGATCTTCGCCGTCTCGCGCCGGGCGAACACGCGCTACCGGGAGCTCATTGTCCGCGTCACCGGAAATCCGGTAGCCACGGCACTGGCGGTGCACCGGTCGATCGTGACCGTACTCCCGAATACGAATGGACACGTCGAGGCTTGGTCGGCGTACTTCCGCCACTGGGTAGGAGAGCACGAGCGCCTCGCCAGTTTGTTCGCCGGGCTGAGCGGCCTCGCCCTATTCCTTACCGCCTTCGGCGTGTACTCGATCATCGCCTACATCGTGGGGCAGCGCCGGCGCGAGTTCGCGATTCGTATGGCGCTGGGCGCCGCGCCATACTCGATCGTGCGGCGGGTGCTCCACGACGCAACCGTGATGGTGCTCGCCGGGACGGCAAGCGGCGCGCTCGCGTCGCTGTATGGCATGAAGCTCCTGCAGGCGTGGCTCTATGATGTCGCGCCAACAGACGCGGGCGTTCTCGTCGCGGCCGAATGTGTGCTCATTGCCGTCGGCCTTCTCGCCGCGCTCGGGCCCGCGCTCGTGGCGACGCGCGCCGAGCCATTGGAAGTCTTGCGTGCCGCTTAGGGCGGCGGAGGGCCGTCGCCATGCCGGAGCATGATGCCCGGCGGCCCGCCCGGCTCGCGCGAACGCAGCTGCTCGAACTTGGCCTTCTGCTCCGGGGTCAAGACCTTCTCGATGTCGGAGCGCGTGGAGTCGAGCAGCTGGCGCATCACCGGCCACGTATGCGCCATCAAGGAATCGCGCTGCGCCATCCGATGGCGCATGATGGAATCGACCGCGGTGCTCTGGGCAGGCGACAGGCCGAGCTCGTGCTCGAGATGGCCCGGAATGATTCCCTGATGATGTCCGCTGAATCGCGAGAGGAAGAACGAGCCTCTCGGGACTCGGGGCACCATCATGCGTCGGTCAACCGCGACCCCGACGAGCACGCCCGTCAACAGCGACATCACAATGACCGCGGCGGCGACGAACCACACGGGGATACGCATCGCACTCAGTCAGACGTCGGGGTCAATGCCGCGCCGAGCCATGCGGATGCATCGGGCAACGGATAGAGCTCGCGCTGCGACACACTGCCGCCGGCGCTCGCCGCACGCAACCACGCGGTGACCTCGGTCGAATCCGCGGTCGTCGACGCGACAGCGGATGCGATGCCGGAGGCGATCTCCGAGCGCGTATCCGCGATCGCCAGCGCCATCACGATAGTCGCCGCGCACGTCACCGGGATCAGCGCGCGCCGCCACAGGGTGCGGTCCCAGAGCGAGCGCTTCCGCGCACGGCCGTTGAGGCCTGCCGCGTCGAGGATGCGACTCCGCAGCGACCACCAGTCGATCGACTCGGCGGGCGGAGTGCCGTAGACAGCGCGCAATGCCGCGCGCACTCGCCGGCGGTCATCCATTGCGCACCTCGCGGGCGAGCGGGGCCAACGTGATGCGGAGCGCGTTCCGCGCCTCGTGGAGATACCAGCGGACCGTCCCCTGCGACAGGTCCAGGATGTCGGCGATCTCGACGCTCGTGAAACCCTCGAGCTCGGAGAGGCGCAAGATCAAACGCTGCCGCTCCGGCAACTGATCGACGGCTGCCCGCACACGCTCAGCCAGCTCGCGACGCTCGGCCACACCGTCCGGTGGGCCTTCACCACCCGCGGCATCCGCCGGCACCTGCTCGGTCTGGCGCACCGTGCGCGACTTCCGGGCATTGAGACCGCGATTGACGAGAATCCGGAAGAACCACGGCGCGAACGCGCGCTCGGCGTCGAACCGGTCGATCTGCTCGAGCACCGTGATGAACGTCTCCTGCACCAAATCTTCGGCGTCCTCACGATGGTGCATGACGTGGTAGGCGACCGCGAACGCGCGGCGCAGATACCGGCGAACGAGCTCGTCGAATGCGCCCGCGTCGCGCTGCCGGACGAGCTCGAGGAGCGCTCGCTCGTCGAGAGGGTCCGGTCGCGGGCTAGCTGGACTGGTAATGGGTTTCAGCTTCACAACAGATATACCCCTCGGCGCTTCAAATCGTTGGCCCTTACTGATATTGGATATACACCGGAACAGGCGTGAGTTTCAGGATATCCGCAACGGCCGTGTGGGGAACATCTTGCCGGAAGAACTGCTTCCAGCCCGTGAATTGGACCGGCGACGCGTAAACGTATTTGCGATAGGAACCAAACTTGATGGACGGTGTGCCGAATCCGTCCATGTCGATCACGACTTGCACCCTGGGATCGAGCACGATCTGGTCGGCGTGCGTCAACATCGGTCGTCGAAATCGATGAATGACCAAGATCTTCGGCGGGAGCGAGTCGCCAACGAGACCCGACAGAAACTTGATCGCGTAGTTCACGTCGGCCGCATCGATCGTTCCGATACGCTTGCCCGGGAGGCCGCCTTTCGACATGGCGAACTCGGGGTCGAGCGCCAGATGCACGTTCGGCCGCGAGAGAAATGGCGCCAACCGCGGGAGCTCGGCCTCCACGGTGCTCTTGCCAGGTTGAATGTCGAGAAACACGAGCGCGTTGCGCCGCGCCGCCCATGAGTACACGCGCTCGACGAGCGTGTCCGGCATTCTGGCGCGGTACTTCCCGTCTCCGCCTGGCCCACCTTGCGCGACCACCGCGATCAAGTGCAGCGCCGGAACCACCGGCGTGGCCGAGTCAGCGCTCTGCCATTCGGCGACTTTCTCGTCGAGGTGGGCGAGCATGGTGTCGACGGGGTACGCGCCGAGTACGCCCATGCGCTTCGACATCGGGTTGCCGTAGAACGCGACGATCCGGTGCGATGGGAGGAGCGCTGTGGTTGGCACCGGCTCGGCGGCAATAGCGGACCAACGCGTGCGCAGGACGCTGTCGCGCACGGCGCTATCGGTTGGCGCCGCCGCGTGCTGGTGGTGCGGCCGATGGGGATGCACCGGAGCGGGTGGCACACTGTCTTGTGCCGCCGCCAACGCCGGCACGAAGACCCACGCGAACCAACGGCCGATCAATTCTGCGTGTATCCCGCGGCCTTGAGCAGCATCATTTCCAGCCTGCCAGTACTCGGGCAATAGACCGACGAGGCGCTCGAGGCGATATCGTTCGCCTGCGCGGTCGCCAACGTCAAGATCGTCGAGTGGGTGGCGTCTTTCGGGCTCAAGGACGACACCACGGAGATCACCAGCTGATACGAGTCCGCGCGTGGCACGCCAGTCGCATCGTTACCGCAACTGAAGAAGTTCGCGGGGCGCGACCCGAGCCAGGTGTGCATGACGACAATGTGGCGATTGCCGACCAGATGCTGCGCGGGATCGCTCGTCTTGATGTCGATGCCGAGGCTGCGATACGCCAGAACGATGGACGTGTAGGCTGAGTCGATCGGCGCGGGCAAGACAGCCTGCTCGCCAATGTCCGCAGTGGTGTAGAGGGTGTGCGCCACGTCGCGCCCGCCCCCGCCGCCTTTCGGGTCCATCGGGTTGTTCCCCCCTCCTACGACCAAGGGCCGAAGCCCTCCGTCTTGCGGCGACGAAGCTCCACTGCCGCCGCTCGCGCAGCCCAGAACCGCAAGGGCCGCCATGGCACCGATCGCACGTCGCATCATTCCTGCCTCGCCGTTTTCACGATCTCGTTTTCCAAATGCCCGGTGGTCGAGCAGTACAGGTCCGACCCACCGCCTCCCGGGTCAGTACCCCGCGCGGTGACCAAAGTCTCGACCTTCGTCGCGGTTGGACCATCCGCCACGAGCGTCGAGATCACAGCGAACGTGATGCGATAGTGGTCCGCGCGTGGCGTACCCAGGGCGTCGCGGCCGCACTCGAAGTACCGGGAGAGGTCCTCGCCGTTGAATCGATGGACGACCAACACCGCCATATTGCCTACGCTGCGGCCGTTCGGGTCGTTCGTCGTGGTCTCGATCCCGAGCTTTTGATACGCCAAGAGCATGGCGGCGTAAGCCTCGTCGATCGGTTTGGGAAGGGCCCCGGTGATGGCGTAGTCAGGGGTCGTCCGGTACATCTGTCCGTTATCCGTCTGTACGACGTCGCGCAGCTCCCCCTGACGCTGGGGGGACGGACCGACAGTGGTACAGGCGAGCGCCAACGCGCCCGCGATAATGACGAACGGCGCTCTCATAGCCGACACGCTACATCTATTTACCGCCCAGCGCCAGACGCCTCCACCAACTCCTCCGCTCCGGCAGAGCCTTGCCAGCGGTCGCGGCCCGCCACGCGCGCTTCATAGCAGCCGCGTCAGGAAACCGGCCTGCCGGATCGGCGCATAGACCCTTGGCGAGCCACTCCGCTACGCTGGCGTCGAACGCTGCCAGCGAGAGTTCACCCGCCAACTGCTGGGCCAAAATCGTCCGCGCATCGCCGTCGCCAAACGGCGGCCGGCCGGTCAGCACGAACGCGACGATTCCGGCTACCGCGAAGCAGTCCACCGACGGCCCCTGCGGCTCGCCAAGCAGCTGCTCGGGCGCCGCAAACGCCGGCGTACCTGTCGATCCTCCAACGTCCTCGCCGGGAATCTGAGCGATACCGAAATCGCTCAACCGCCAGCGGCGGTATCGATCAATCAGGACGTTCTCGGGCTTGAGATCCCGGTGGATGATGCCGATCGAGTGCGCCGCACTCAGCCCATCGAGAATCGAGTCGACCTGCGGCGCGATCTCAGCCAATGGGCGAGGACCACTGCGGACGACGAGATTCGAGATCGAGCCACCCTCCGCGAGCTCCATCGTGTACCACGCGACATCGCCGCGCTGGTCCCAATCGTAGATCGGCACGATCGCGGGATGCGCGAGCTGCGCCGCCAACTGTGCCTCGCGACGGAACCGACCAACGGCGATCGCGTCTTTCGCGACCTGGGGGTGCAGCATCTTCAGTGCGACCTCGCGCTGCAACGCGAGATCGCGCACCCGCCACACGGTACCGAACGTGCCTTGACCGAGCGGCGCCAACACTTCGTAGTCGTCGGCCAAGGCCCACCGCAATCGTGCTTCCGTCCCCTCGGGCGCCACCCGCTGCTCGTCGTCGACGCCGCCCACGAACGTCCGCGTCGGCGCGGTGCGGTCCAACGCTCGCAGCAGCGCGCTCACCGACCGATGCCGGTCGTCGGGCACGGGAGAGAGCGCACGATCGAGCGCCGTGGCCAGCGACTGCGGAACTTCGGGGCGGACCCAGCGGACCGGCGGGATGTCATCACTTGGTACCGGCTCGCCGGTGAGCAGCAGGAAGATCACCGCGGCGAGCTGCCACTGATCGGATCGCGCGTCCGGCACCCAGCCATCGTTGCGCCATTCGGGAGGCGGCGGATGGAACTTCCGATCAGGCTCGAGGCCAGCCGGCACGGCATCGCGCGGTACTGCCCACTGCCACGCCAGAAACCATAGGCGGCCCGTAGGCCCAATCCAGATATTGAACGGGGAGATTGCGCCGTGCGCCTCGCCGGAGTCGTGCAGGTATGCCAACGCGGATCCGGCGCCGCGCAACGTGTGCAGCACGAACGGGAGGTCGGCCGCGCCAACACGCTGCGTGCGAGCGCCAAGGGTCTCGCCCTCGATCCACCGCCTCAAGTAGCCCGGGCCCCGTCGAGCGAAGCCTTCCACTGGCGGAGACCAATAGTGATACGTCGTGGGGACAGCGGGGTGGTTCCTGTGCGCGAGCCGTTGCGCTTCTGTCGCGAGCCACGGCGCGTGCTCGGGCTGGGGCGCCGTCACGAGCGCGAGCGATCGCCCCAGGGCGTCGACGATCTCCTGCGAATGGCGATAGGCACCCAGAACGCCGTGCGCGCCCCACTTCCAGCCGGGCGGCAACTGCCAACCCACCAGGTGGGGCGGCAGCTCGGTCGTCGTTCTGAACGGGCCCGTGATGCCCGGGTCCGTGGTTCGCGCGGTCGTCGTCACGATGCAGCTAAAAATACTGTCACAGTCGTTCCCTGGCCTTTCTCGCTCCTCACGGCGATCGACCCACCCCATCCATCGACGAGTCGGCGGCTCATCGCGAGACCAAGTCCGCTGCCGCTCGTTCGCGTGGAAAAATGCGGCTCGAAGATGCGGGGCATGACATCTTCTGGAATCCCGTCTCCGTTGTCTTCCACCACGATCGCAATGCGATTGGCCTCGCGGGCAACCTGGACATGCACGCGACCGGCGTGAGCCAGGCGAGCATTCTCCAAAAGATTCAACACAACCTCCCGGAGATCGTCGGCCCGAGCCATTCCTGACGAAGGACCGTCCGTTGCCACTGACCATTGGATCCCGCTGTCGGCACCCATGCGTTCGAGCTCGACGACATCGCGTACGACTGCGCCGACGTCGGTCGGTTCGGCCGGCGGGCGCTCCTCGGGAGCAGTCCCGTATCGGCTGAACGCGCGCGCAATCTCGTCGAGTCGATCGATCTCGGCCAGAATGCGCGTCGCGTTCTGTTGCAAGATCCGATCGAAGTCTTTGCGCTTGTCCGCATTCGCGCGTTGCAAATGCTGCACGCCGAGGCGGATGGGGGTCAGCGGATTCTTGATCTCGTGCGCTACTTGGCGAGCCATCTGGCCCCAGGCGAGCACGCGTTGGCTCGCGCCGAAATCCGCGGCCATGCGGCGAAACGCGGAGAACACCGGGATGAACTCCGCCGGCGGCTCGCCGCCGAGATCGGGCTCGCGCACACCGGCGGCAGCGGCCAGCGCCGCCCGACGGAGCGCGTCGATCGGGCGGGCGAACTCCCGCGCCGCGAGCCCGCTGAGCCAGAGCGCGGCCACGGCGCCCGCGACGGTCGCGAACATGAGCAGAATGCTCAGATCGTCTCGCCGGCGGGTGAGCGCCGCATCCTCGACGGCATCGGCTCCCGACGGCGCGGCCAAGACCACGTGCTCTCCACGATCATCGGTCGCCGCGCGATACACGAAGAGCGCGGTCGTCGCGTCCAGCCGCTCCACCCGGTCGGCCGTGACCTCCTCGGCCAACCCGAGACCGAGCTGAATGTTCGGACGCAAGTAGGCGCCGATCGGCGCGAGCTCGGCGAGCAATGTGTCGCTCGTTCCGGCGAGCTCCCCGCCCCGATACAACAGCAGCGGCGTGTCGAGTCGATTGCCGGCAACCTGCAGAAACTCGACCTCGCCGTTGTTCACGACCGAGCGTAGCGTCTCCAGCACGCGCAGCGCATGGGACTGGCGATCGTCGCTCGCCAACCGGCGATACGACCACGCCGCGAACAGGAGAGCCGGCGTCACGAAGAACGCGAACAACACGACGGTGAGCTGCGCCCGGTAGCTATGCGCCCATCGCCGCGCCCGCCAGCGGAGCCAGCGCCAGAAAGCGCCGCCGGTGATCGCGGCCAGCATCCAGAGCATCCCGATCACGATGAGATCGAGCAACAACAGCAGGGTGCCGCGCTCGGCCAGCGCATCGATGGACCGGAGATCGATCTCGACGTGCGCTCGGGCCGAGCCCAGTGCACCGCCGACGAGCCAGTCGGCGTGCAGCTGGTCGCCGGTTCGCGTCCAGCGCCGCATGAGCCCGCGCGAGCGCAAGGTGTCGGCGCCCGCGACGACCCGGATCGGGGTCAGCGTATACATCGGCGGCGCGGTCGACGCATCCGGCGCGATGCCGAGGAGCGGCGCATCCGCCGATGGGCTGATGAGGCGCGTCGTCGGCGCGACGACCACCGTCGTGACCGCGTGCGTCGGGCCCGGCGCGGCGAGCACGAGCTGCACGCCCGGCGAGCCTTCCGACTCCATAATCACCGTCGAATCGCCGGCGCGCGCTTCGCTCACCGCGCGCGCGACTTGTTGCGCCGACGTTGCGAACTGGGCGAGCTGCAGCGTCGCGATCGTGTCCCCATCCGGTGACCATTCGGTGAGTGCGACGGGGTATCCGCCCGACGCCAGGTCTGATGTCGCGTAGAGCTTGAGCAGATCGGCGCGTGATCGTGGCGGGGATTCGACCGCGAGATCGGCTCCGAACCGCTCGAGCAGCAGCGTCGCGTTCGGATCCGGGGTCGTGAGGCCCGCGACATCGCGCTCGGCGAGCGCGATGCGTCGCTCGGCATTCGCGGACCAGACGAGCAGCGCCGCGCCACCGCCCGCGACCACGCTGGCGAGCATTACCCGCGCTCTCGAACCGGATGCGAATGCGGCGGCGATGCCGGCGGCGATCCAGAGCGCCGAGTACGCCGCCGGCCACGGCACCGTCGGCCGCCAGATGACCACGCCAACCGCCGCGGCCACGACCGCGATGCCAACTGCGACGCTTGGCCGAATGCCAGTTGGCGACCGCAGCGCACTGCGACCCGCCACCACTGCCAGCGAGAGGATCGCCGTTCCAGTGAGCGCGAGGGTCACTTGCCAGATGATCCAGACCTCGAGCGGCACGCCGGAACCCGGCGACGTGATGCCCTCGGCCATGCCGTGCAGCAGATATGGCGCGACCGCGCAGATCAGCACCGCGAGAATCGCCGCGATAAATCGGGGGTGGACCCGCAGGCCCGCTTGGATAATGGCCAAGGCGCCGAGTGCCGCGATCGCGCTCGTGAGCGCGAGCGCGCCGACGCTCGCGGTCAGCGGCCCGCCAATCTGCGAGTAGAAGTACGTTGGATCGAAGATGGGGCTCAGGTTCGACAGCGTGTTGAGCGGCACGATGACGATGCTCAGAATCGGTACCGTCAACGCCGCGAGCCGCCGTCCGAGGGGAGCCCGCGGGTGCCACTCGGCGCCGATGAACGCGATGAGCGCCAGCGCCAAGAGCGCGACGCCGTGGTGGCGCGCCCGATCGATCACGCGCGGGCGGATGGTCTCGAGTCGGGGCGGCAGCGGTTCGATCGACAGGAGTACCGAGCCGCCGGGCGCGAACAGGTCTCCACTGAGCGGTGCGACGGGATGGTTGAACGCGAACCCGACAACTCCCGTCCGCTGGACGATCCACTCGTCCAACGCTCGCGCCAGCCGGTCGGCCGGCGGGTCCGCATGCAGCAGCGCGGTGGCCACCGCGCGCGATCCGCCCCGGGTCACACTGGCTTGGAGCGTGACGTAGAAGTCGCTCCACGTCACGGCGTACGCGGCGCTGTCGTCCGACGGTTGGGCGCGGATCGCGCCAGCCCATGCCACGGGCGCCGAGGCACGATACAGCACGACGCCTCGCTCCGTCGCGTACCGTTCCTGTCCAAGGCTCGCCGCCACTGCCCGGAATGCCCCGGCCGGGTCGCTCGGCGCGTCGAGCGCGCGGACGGCCGTACTGTGCAGCGTATTCGCCAGATTGGTGAGGGTCGCGCGAGCGGTGGTCTGCGCGTTCGTCGTGATGGACGCGGAGACCGCCGGCCAGTCGGTCTCCAACTGCCAGATCATGTATTGGTCGGCTGACGCGACGGCCGCAAACGCTGCCAGGGCGAACGACGCCGTGCGCGCGGCGATCGCGCCACTGCCGCGTTGGCGAAGGGCCAGAAAGACCGTCACAACCGTGGCGCCTACGCTGACACCGAGATAAGGTAGGGCGGGCGCGCGAAGCCAGCGTGCGGCCGAGATCACGGCGACCGCGGCGGCGGCAGACCACCACCAAGACCGCATGTCACTCCCACGACGAATCAAAGAGCTGCCGCCGGGGCGCGTCGCGGCCGCGATCGCTGACGACCCACGGCTGATCGTGCCGATCGGCACCTGCGAGGCCCACGGACCCCACATACCGCTCGGTGTCGACACGATCATCGTCGAGCACCTGGCGGACGATCTGTCCGCGGAATTCGGCGTCCTGCGGGCGCCGACGATCGAATACGGCGTGAATGTGGAGACGCGGCGTCCTTCACCGGGGAACGGCGCCGTGAGGAAGAAGACGCTGCACCTGCTGCTGAACGATCTGCTCGCGTCGTGGGAGGCGACCGGGGTCCGCGAGTTCATCCTGTTGACGGCGCATGGCTACGACGCGCACCAAGAGGCGCTCGCGACGGTCATCACGGCTGAGGCGCGCGTTCGCGTCGTCGATGTATTCGCGGTGCACGTGGCGGATCTCCTGACCGGTCAAGATGCCCCGTTGCACGGGGATGAGGTCGACACTTCGCTCTTGTTACACCTCGCGCCGGAGTTGGTGAACATGAAGGCCGCCGAAGACTATAGTCTGTCAGAGGATGAGCGCCGCCGCTATCGGCGGGTGCGTTCCCCGGCCGGCCGCCCGACGCTGGCCTCCGCCGAGAAAGGTCGCTTGTTGTACGAGCGTCTGCGCGAACGGATCGCGCAACGGATCTTCCGGGCTTGAGGGCGGCCTACGCGGCGGTCTTCCTGGCCGTGTCCGCCAGTGCACAGCCAGCCACCCCCGGTTCCATAGTCGACCAGGGGAGCTTTACGATTACGGTCGAGGGGTCGGCGGCCGAAGCGGGCCGTGAGACGTTCGCGATCCGTCATGCACCTGGCGGGTATCAGGCGTCGGGTACCGTGCTGTTCGCGGACCGCCGGCTGTCGCCGGCCCTCGCGACCGACCTCACCGGCGCGCCACTCAGTTATGCGCTCGATCTGCGAGCCGGTCCGGGGCACGCCGAGCAGGTCAGCGTCGTCCGCGATCGTGGATTTCTGATGCTGCGCGCGCGGTGGCCGGATCACGAGTCCGCGCGCGAGCTGCCGTTGGCGGGCACCCTGCTGGCAGATGACGATATTGTGCATCAGTACTACTTTTTGATGCTCGGCCGCCGGGAGGGGGTCGTGTCAGTCGTCGTGCCGCAACGCCGGACCGTGTTGCCGATGCGCATCGAGCGCCTCGGGCCGGACTCGGTCCGGATCGGAGGCCGGGAGCTGACGGCCATAAAGATACGGGTGACGGGCGACGGTGAGCGCCTCGTCTGGACCGATTCGGCTGGACGTGTCTTGCAACTCGCGAGGCCTGAGCGGCATCTAATGGCCGTGCGGGACAGCCCCCCTTGAAACCCCGGTGTCGGCCGGTACGTACGGTCAGCAACTAATAACTCGGTGTCCATGATTCGTCTCTGCATCGTTATGGGGGCCTTGACGCTCGCGGGCCAGATCAGCGCGCAAGGTCCAGACTCGGCGGGGCCCGTACTGACGTTGTCCGACGCGCAACAGATCGCCAAGCACAACAACCCCGTGTATCTCCAGAGCGTCGTCGCCCGGCGTTCGGCGAGCGCGAACCTGCGGGCGGCCTACGGCCAGTTTCTGCCACAGGTGGGCGCAAACTTTTTCGCCCAGTACTCGCAGTCGGGCACGCAGTTCTCGAGTGGCGCGGCGCTCGGCGCGAGCTCGAACTACGAGCAGTCGCAGTGGCAGCTCAACCTGCAGTATACGCTGAGCGCGAACGTCCTGATCTCGCCGGCCTTCAATCGCGCGAACCGCGATGCGGCGGAGGCGGACATCGGCAGCGCCTCGGCGACGTTACGGAACAACGTCGCCGCCGCGTATATCGCGGTGGTTACCGCGGTCGCGCAGGCCAACCTGCAAGACACCCTGGTCTCCGACGATTCGGCCCAGCTGCTGCTGGCCCAAGCGCGGGTTGCCGCGGGCGCGGCGACTCCGCTCGACGTACAGCGCGCCGAGGTGACGCTCGGCCAGCAGAAAGTGTCAGCCGTGCAGGCCCACAATCAGGTCGACGTCACGAAGTTGCAGCTCTTTCAGACGCTCGGTGTGACCCAGCCCAAGGGCGTGCAAGTGCGTGACACGTTCCAGGTGGCACCGGTCGAGTACACGCTGGACAGCTTGCAAGCGATCGCCCGCCAATCGAACCCGCAGCTGGTAGCGCTTCTCGCGCGCGAGCATGCGGCCGACGTCGACGTGACTCGTCAGCGCGGCCTGTATACGCCGACATTGCAGATCCAGACCGGTCTCAGCGGCTACACATTCTCGTACACAAACTCCAACGCCGCCGTTCTGTCCGCCGCGTCGAACCAACAGATCGGTTACGAGCTGTGCATCGCGGCCGGAGGAACCGCGGCGACCTGCGGGTCGCCAAACCTGACGCCGGGCGAGATCCAGACGCTGAAGAATCAGAACAACGGGTTCCCGTTCGGGTTCATCAACAACCCGCGTCAGATCACGGCCACACTGACGCTGCCGATATTCGACGGGTTCGTCCGTGAGCAGAAGATCGAGCAGGCGGCGGCCAACCGTTCAGACGCGCAGTACAACCGGCGAGCCCAGGAGTTGGCGCTGACCGCCAACGTCACGAGCGCGTATCTGAGCCTGACGACTGCGCAGAAGACGGCCGCGCTGCAGCAAGAGAACGCCGCAAAGGCGCGCGAGGAGCTCGCACTGGCCGAAGCGCGGTACCAAGTCGGAGCGGCCTCGTCATTAGATGTGACAGACGCAGTGGCCTCGTTCGAGCGGGCCGAGACTGACCGCATCAACGCTGTGTATTCTTATCAAACCGCGTTCGCCGCGCTCGAAGCCGCGGTCGGCCGCCCCCTCCGCTGATACCTATGAGATCCGAAGCCAAGTGGATTGTCGTCCTGAGCGTCGTTGGCGCTATTGTCCTCGGCGGGGTGCTGATTGCCGCGGCCAAGAGCAAGAAATCGACCGAGGTGCGCATCGAGCCGGTCGCGTACCGTGATCTGGTCGCCTCGGTGACGGCCAGCGGACAGGTGGTGCCGCACACCAAAGTCGACGTCAGCACGGATATCTCCGGCCGCATCATTAGCCTGCCCGTCAAAGAAGGCGACATGGTGAAGAAAGGGCAGCTGCTGCTCCAGATCGATCCGGCCCTGTATCAGGCGCAGCTCGAGCACGACAAGGCGGCGCTCGCCGGCGCGCGAGCGGCGGCGGTCCAATCGAACGCGAGTCTCTCGCAGGCGCAGCACAACTACGACCGGTCGGCCGAGATCAAGGCGAAGAATCCGGCGCTGATTTCCGTCGAACAGCTCGAGCAGCTCAAGACCGCGCTCGACGTGGCCAAGGCGACCAAGGAGGCGGCCGACTTTCAGGTCGAGCAGGCGCAGGCGAGCCTGCAGAACTCGCAGAGCGCCTTGGACAAGACGACGGTCCTGGCGCCGATGAGCGGCAAGGTCACCCGTCTCGATGTCGAGAATGGCGAAACGGCGATCCAGGGCACGCTGAACAAGGACGCCGCGACCCTGCTCACCATCAGCGACATGAACTACCTGGAGACGCGTGTCAAAGTCGACGAGACGGACGTCTCGCATATCCAGGTTGGCGACTCGGCGCAGATCCAGCTCGACGCATTCCCGGATACGACCTTCGTCGGCCGTGTGACGAAGATCGCCAACAGCTCGGTCAAGGCCGCGGGAACCGCCAACACGACTTCGACCGATCAGGCCGTGGACTACGAGGTCACGATCAAGTTGCTGAACCCGCCCGTCGACACGCGCCCGGATTTCTCGGCGACCGCCAAGGTCGTGACCGACACGCGCAACCACGTCCTGTCGATCCCGATCATTGCGCTCACGGTGCGCGAGAACGAGTCGCTGCCGAGCAACGACTCGGCGGTCACGATCGGCCGTGCGCAGCCGACGAAGCAAGTCGGCAAGCGCGACGAAGAGGGCGTGTTCGTCGTCGGCAACGACAACAAAGTCACGTTCCGGCCGGTGAAGGTCGGGATCGCGGGCGACAAGTACTTCGAAGTCGTGAACGGGCTGCAGGCGAATGAGCGCATCGTCGGCGGCACGTATCAGGCGATCCGCGAGCTCAAGGATGGCGCGCTCGTCCACGAGCCGAAGCCGGACAAGAAGAAACCCGACCAGAAGCCCGTGACGCAAACCGCGCAGGCCAAACCGTGACGATGTCCTCGATGACGATCACCGCCGAGCGTCGGGCGGTCATCGCGCAGACCGGTCAGGAGCCACCGACCGACTGGGTCATCGTCACCCGCGGACTCAAGCGCCACTATGACATGGGGGGCGAGGTCGTTCGTGCCCTGCGTGGCGTCGACGTGGGGATTCATCGCAACGAGTACGTGGCGATCATGGGACCATCCGGGTCCGGCAAGTCGACCCTGATGAACCTCATCGGCTGCTTGGACACGCCCAGTCAGGGCGAGTACTGGTTGAATGGGACGCTGGTCTCGAAGATGTCTGACGACCAGTTGGCCCGCGTGAGAAATCGCGAGATCGGGTTCGTGTTTCAGACATTCAACCTGCTGCCACGAGCCACGGCGCTGCACAACGTCGAACTGCCTCTCGTCTACGCTGGTGTGCCGTCAGGGGAGCGAAAGAAGCGGGCGACCGAGGCGCTCGAACGGGTGCAGCTCGGTGATCGCATCCTGCACAGGCCCAATGAGTTATCCGGCGGACAACGCCAGCGCGTGGCCATCGCCCGCGCCCTCGTGAACAAGCCGTCGATCTTGCTCGCGGACGAGCCGACCGGAAACCTGGACTCGGCGACGTCACTAGAGATCATGAGAGTGTTCGAGGAGCTCGCGAGCCAGGGACAGACGGTTATCATGGTCACCCACGAACCCGACATCGCCGCGCACGCGAAGCGCGTGATCGTATTGCGAGACGGCCTGATCGAGACTGACGACCGTCGGCAATGAAATTCGTCGACGCCTTTTGGTTGGCCCTCAGTCAAATCCGGGTGCAGAAGCTCAAGAGCTTCTTCACCATTATCGGGGTCACCATCGGCGTGATGTTCCTGATTGCGATCATCTCTGTCGTCGAAGGGATGAACCACTACATGGAACACGACTTCATCGGCAAGCTGGTCGCCATCAACTCGTTCGAGCTTCGGCATCACCCCTATTTCGCCGCGGGTGACGTAACTCCGGCCCAGTGGACCGAGTGGAACCATCGTCCCCGGGTCAAGGAGGACGACCTCCATCCGGTCGTCGATGCCCTGCCGCCGGGCACGAGCTGGTACATGATGAGCGAGGACAATCTCGAGATCCAGTCGCAGTACGCCCGGCCCAAGACGGCGTTCGTGGATGCCGTCACCGGCCAGTACTTCACGATCAAGCAGATGGGGGTCACCGAAGGGCGGCCGTTCACGGACCAGGAGCTCGAGACGGGCGCCCTTGTCGTCGTGATCGGCCAGGACGTGAAGAAGCATTTCTTCCCGACCGTCAGTCCCGTCGGGCACTGGGTCAAGATGGGTGGGATCCCCTACACCGTCGTCGGCGTGGCCGAGGCTCAGGGGAGCACGTTCGGGTTCTCGTTGGACAAGTTCGTCATTGCCCCTTATCGGTCACCGGTCCACCGTCTGTTGAACCGGGACCGTGGGGTGGTCGACGGGATCATCGTCCAGGCCGCGAATCAGACCATCTTGACCGACGCGATGGAGCGCGTGCGACAGGTGATGCGGGTCCGGCGCCACTTGCACCCGGGCCAGCCCGACAACTTCTCGCTGACCACGCCGGAGTCGTCGCTCAGCTTCTGGCAAAAGATCAAGGTCATCCTCCGGCTGGCGGCGGTGCTCCTGCCGTCCATCGGCTTGGTGGTCGGCGGCATCGTGATCATGAACATCATGCTGGTCGCGGTCGCCGAGCGGACCCGCGAGATCGGCGTGCGGAAGTCGCTCGGCGCACGCCGCCGTGATATCGCGGCGCAGTTCCTGATCGAGTCATCGGCCTTGAGTTTGATCGGTGCGATCCTGGGCATCGGCCTGGGGGCGGCCCTCGCGCTCGCGGTCACGAAGTTCTCGCCGCTCCCCGTGAACATCGTGCCCTGGTCGATTGCCCTCGCCGTCACGCTCGGCGGGGGCGTCGGCATCGTCGCGGGCGTCTATCCCGCCACGCGCGCGGCGCGACTCGATCCGATCGCCGCGCTGCGGCAGGAGTGACGGTGGCCGTTTCCGCGCGCATCTCGGCACTGCTCGAAGGCGTCACCATCGCGCTCGATGCGATCCGGGCGAACAAGGTGCGCGCCGCGCTCACGATTCTCGGCATCGCGGTCGGTGTCTTCTCGGTGACCGCCATGGCCGCCATGATCCACGGCATCAACGAGTCCGTCGCCAAAGACATCGAGTCGGCGGGGGCGACCACCTTCTTCATCACCCGCTGGCCGGTCGGGTTCAACTCCTGCGATGGCACCGACGAGTTGTGTCCCTGGCGGCACAATCCGGGCACGTCGTTCGCCGAGATGACGGCTATGGGTCGCCTGCCCTCGGTCCAGGGCGTCATGGGCGAGCTCGATTTCAACGGCGTGTTCAAATATGGCGATCGCGCGTTGCCATCGGCCCAGCTCACGGGTTACACGCCTGGCTGGGAGCAGATGACGGGTGGCGACATCAACCCGGGTCGTTCCTTCACCATCGAGGAGAACGCAAGCGGTGCGCGCGTCGTACTGCTCAACGACATCGCGGTCCAGCATCTCTTCGCGGACAGTGTCAACCCTGTCGGCAAATCGGTCACGATCGACGGTGCGCCCTTCGAGGTCATTGGCTGGTATCACTACCACCCGAGCTTCTTCACGGGCGGGGACCACGCGATGGGCATCATCCCCGTGCAGACCCTGATCCGGCATTACAAGGTGTGGGTGCCCGACATGTGGGTGTCGGTCAAACCCGAGGCCGGCGTGTCGCGCGATCAGGCGGTGGACGACATCATCGCATACCTGCGCGGCGCGCGCGGACTCCGGCCGGAACGACGGAACAACTTCGAGATCGTCACGCAGGACCGACTGTTCCAGGTCTACAACAACACAGTCGGCGTCATCGGCATCGTCACCTTGGTGCTCTCGGCTGTTGGCTTGCTCGTGGGCGGCGTAGGCGTCATCGCGATCATGATGATCAGCGTCACCGAGCGCACCCGCGAGATCGGCGTGCGCAAAGCGCTCGGGGCCACGCGGCTCATCATTCTGTGGCAGTTCCTGATCGAAGCCGTCACGCTGACCAGCATCGGCGTCGGCATCGGCTTCCTGCTCGGATGGGGCGCCGCGGCGTTCACGAAGTGGCAATGGCCGAATATTCCCGCCTCGGTGCCGCCGGTCGCGGTCCTCATCGCGATCGTGGCGAGCATCATCACCGGTATTGCGTTCGGCGTGCTGCCGGCCGTCAGGGCCTCACGGCTGGACCCCGTTACGGCCCTCCGGTACGAATAGCTGGGTCGGCGTGTGGACCCACGTGAGGCACACCACGGCCTCCGCGGGGATCGCTTGGACTTCAAGGCGCCCACGACGAACGGCGTAGAGCGACGAGGGATCGACGAGCCGGGCTTGTACCGTGTAGCGGCCGGCTGGCCACCAGAGCCATTGTTTGAGGGTGCCGGTGCGAGACACGCACGAGTCCGGCGGGCCGTATCGCTGGGTCAGGACGTCCTCGAGCGCCGTCGTGGCGTCAGCCAGGCGGTCGAGCGATACCATGGCCTCCCATCCGGCGGCAATGACACGCCCGTCTTTGTCCCGGTCTACGAGCCACGTGGTATCACCACTCTGCCGAAGGCAGCTCTGGACCTTCGGGCCGGATGTCTCGTAGAGCCGCATCGATTGGCACACATACGACGCGCTGGGCGCCATGTACCGGGAGGGTTCGTTATCCGCTGGCGCGGCGATCGTGACCGGATGTGGGCGATGCGATACGCATGCGGTGAGAAGAACGAGCGGCAGGCACCGTTTCACCAAGGACATGATGAACGTTAAACTAGCAGGCGTGAGCATATCTCCTGCTGGCCGGGCCGTTGGCTCCGTGATTGCTGGCCGGTATGTCATTGAGCAGGAGTTACGGCAAGATGGCGGGATGGCTACCGTCTACCACGCATGGGACGGACGTGAGACGCGGCCGGTGGCGATCAAGTTCTTGGAGGCACCGCGGGCCGATCCTGTGGCGATCACGCGGTTTGCCCGCGAGATCGTCACGCTGGCGCAGCTCCAGCACCCGCACATTCTCCCCTTATTCGACTCGGGACAGGACGTGGACGGCAGCTTGTACTTCGTGATGCCGTTCGTCTCGGGCGGGTCGCTCCGCTCCTGGATGGACCGCGACAAGCGTCTCTCGAGCGACGCGGTCGTGCGGGTGGCGCAACAACTCGCCTCAGCGCTGGCCTTTGCGCATGCGCGGGGCGTGATCCATCGCGACATCAAGCCGCAGAACGTGCTGATCCAGGATGGGGGCGACCGGGTGCTCCTGGCCGATTTCGGGATCGCCCATGGCGCCGGCGGCTCGCGGTTGACGACCACCGGCGTGATCCTCGGCACGCCCGGCTATATGAGCCCAGAGCAAGCCTACGGCGACCCGGTCGACGGGCGCAGCGACATCTATTCCCTCGGATGCGTCTTGTACGAGGCGCTCACGGGCGCGCCGCCCAACCGGGGCGCCGAGGGGGGCACGACGCGCTATTTTGGCCCCGCCGCGCCTATCCGGCCGCACCGGAAAGATGTGCCCGAACACGTCGAAGCCGCCGTGCTCCGCGCGACGTTGCCGATGCCAAACGACCGATTCCAGACCGCCGACGAATTCGCGCGGGCGTTCGACACAGTCGCGACGAAGCGTCGGCGCAGATAGATTCTGCGCATGCTCCGGTTGACGGCGCTTGGCGGTCTCACACTGCTGCAGGACGGCCAGCCGCACCAGGGGCCAGCCAGCCAGCGACGGCGGCTCGCGCTCCTCGCGCGCATTGCCACGACTGGCAAGCGCGGCGTCACGCGTGACCTGCTCGTCGGCACGCTGTGGCCCGGCGGCGCGCCAGAACAGGCACGTCATGCGCTGGAACAAGCGTTGTCGGCCATCCGGCGCGCGTTGAACGTCGAGGCGCTGTTCGTCGGCACGGGCACCTTGCAGCTCAATCCGACGATCTTCAGCTGCGACGTCGCCGAATTCGAGGAGGCCGTCTCGCAGCACGCGGCGTATCGGGCGGTCGCGCTCTATCAGGGTCCGTTCCTCGACGGGTTCTCGATCGATGGGGCGCCGGCATACGATCGGTGGATCGACGAGGAACGCGCGCGCTTGCAGCGCGAGTACGAGAAAGCCCTCGAGGTGCTCGCCGATGCGGCCGCCGACCGGAACGAGCACACGGTCGCCGTGCAATGGCGCCGCAAGCTGGCGTCGGTCGAGCCACTGAGCTCCCGCTTCGCGGTCGGGCTCATCGAGGCGATGATCGCCGCCGGTGACCAAGCGGGAGCGCTGCGGTCCGCCCTCGTCCACGAGGAACTGGTCCGACAGGAGCTCGACTCCGAGGCTGACGCCGAGGTCGCCGGCTGGATCCAGCGGTTGCGGGCCGGGCGCGTGGCGGTCCCCGTGAGGACCGAACGGAAGGGCCAGCCCCCGGTGGCTCCGTCGATCGCGCTGGCGGCATCGCTGCCTGAAGCCGTCACGGCGGATCAGTACAGAGACCGGGTGACACGGGTGCTGGGCGATCGGTATGCGATTGATCGGACCGTCGCCATCTCCACTGTTTTAGTCACTTTTGGGGCGAAAGACAGGCGGCGATCCCGGCCCGTACACATCCACGTCGTGGCACCTGGTTTCGCGGCGCTGGCAGACGGCGAGCGCATGGTCCACGTCTTCGAGCGGGTCACGACGCTCGAGGACCAGCACGTCATGCCGATTCTCGACTTCGGCGTCTCTGGCGATGTCGTGTACTACACGACCGACCCGGCCGATGGCCTGACGCTGAAAGACCGTCTCGCCCGCGAGCGCCCGCTCCCGATCGCGGACGCGGTCCGCATCGCCGACGATATGATGACGGCCCTCGCCCATGCGCACAGCCGGGGCGTTCGGCACGGCGATCTCCGGCCCAAGCACATTGTCCTCAAGGGCACGACTGCCGTCGTCACGTCCTGGGCGCTTACGGACGCGCTGCGGCCGAAGCCAGGCGCGGATGCCGGCTCGACGGTCGCGAGCTTTGGCGCGCCCGCGTATCTCAGCCCCGAGCAACTGTCCGGCGAGTCGCCGTCTGACGAGAGAAGCGATCTCTACAGCTTTGGCTGCATTGTATATGAGACGCTCGTCGGCGAGGCGCCGTTCCGCTCGGCGACCGCCCAAGGCGTGCTGTCGCGCAAGCTGAGCGAGCCGCCGCCGTCACCGAAGGCCATCCGCGCTGACGTCCCCGACGCGCTCGACGCGCTCGTCAAGCGCTGCCTCGCGCGTCACCCCGTGAACCGCATCCAGAGCGCCGCCGAAGGGCGGGCGATCACCGCGACGCTTCAAGTATGATCAGCGTTCTCGCCGTCGCCGCGCACCGCGACGACGTCGAGCTCACGTGCGGCGGAACGTTGCTGCGCGCGGCCGCGGCGGGTCACACGACCGGCATTCTCGATCTCACCGAAGGCGAGATGGGGACCCGCGGCTCCGCCGAGCTCCGCGCGCAGGAGGCCGCCCGGGCCGCCGAGGTCCTCGGCGTGAGCGTGCGAGAGAATCTCGGCCTTCCCGACGCCGGGATCGTGAATACACCGGAGACGCGTCGGTTGGTCGCTGTCGTTATTCGCCGCCTGCGGCCTCGCATCGTCATCGCTCCGGCGCTCATGGGCCGCCATCCCGATCACCGGGAGACGGCGATGCTCGTGCGCGACGCGTGCTTCGTGGCGGGGCTCAAGAAGATCGATCCGGACACGCCTGCGCATCGGCCTCTCAAGGTCATTCACTGCGTGACGTATCGAGAGGACTTCTCGAAGCCCACGTTCGTCGTCGACATCAGCGATGTCTTCGAGAAGAAACTCGACGCGATCCGGTGTTATGGCTCGCAGTTCGAGGGCGTGACGCAAGCCGGCGAGGTGTATCCGAACGGCGAGCCCCTGTTCGACGTCGTGCGCCATCACGCGGCGCACTATGGCTCGATGATCCGGACGCGATACGGCGAGCCGTATTTTACCTACGAGACGATGCGCGTCGATGACATCGGGACGCTCGGCGTCTCGACGTTCTGAAAGAGCACGACCCCTCTCGGATCGAACGCCACACAGAGCTCGTCGCCCACCGCTGGCGGTTCGAGTGGATCGACCGCCATCTCGACCCGCGCGTCGCCCAAGGCGAGCACCGCCGTCGTGCCCCGGACGCGAGGGCGCAACGCGACGACGCGCGCGCGCCGGCCATCGGCCTGCGGTCGTACCGCGGACGGCGGAAAGACGGCCACCGTATCGGCGGACATCCGCATCTCGTTCATGTGCCCGAGAAACCGCGCGACGGCCAGGGACGCCGGACGCGAGAGGACTTCGGCCGGCGACGCGATCTGGGCGATACGCCGGTCGAGCAACACCGCGACGCGATCCGCGAGCGCGCTCATCTCGTCGAGATCGTGCGTGACGATCACCATCGCGCCATCCCAGTCGGTTTGCAGCCCGAGGATCGTCCGCCGCATGTCCTCGCGCAGGGTCGGGTCGAGCGACGCCAGCGGCTCGTCGAGCAGGAGCAGCGCGGGCCGCGCGACCACGGCGCGGGCCAGCGCGACGCGGTGGGCTTGGCCGCCGCTCAGCGTGCGCGGCATGCGGGGCGCGAGACCGCTCATCTGTACGGACGCGAGGGCCGCGCGCACCCGGCTGTCGATCTCGCTCTCTGGTCGATGCCGGATACGCAACGGGAACGCCACGTTTTCGTAGACCGTGAGATGAGGGAACAGCACGGGCGTCTGGTGGAGATAGATCGCCGCTCCGCTGACGGCGATGGTGCCGTCGGTGACCGGCGACAGGCCGGCGAGCGCGCGGAGCAGCGATGTTTTCCCGGCGCCCGAGGCGCCGAGGACGACGAAGCGTTCGCCGGCGGCGACGTCGAACGTGACGTCGCGCAAGCCGGGCCCGGCACCGAAGGGCACGGCGAGTCCCTGCACCAAGAGCGCCGGCTCCATTACAGGGGCGCGACGCGCTCGCGGCGCGCGGCGAGGAGCGCCAGCATCGGCGGTATCGTGAGCAGGAGTGCCCCAGTCGCCGCGTATCGCGTCTCGCCAGCGCGCACGTAGTCGTAAACCGCGAGCGGCAGCGTGCGGACGACGCCGCCGCCGATCACGAGCGTCAGCGGCACCTGCGCCCATGACACGAGAAACCCCAACGCCAGCGCATCGCCGATTTGCCGCTTGACGATCGGGATCGTGATGTGTCTCCAGACCTGGAGCGGTGTCGCGCCGAGCGATCTGGCTTCGTCCTCGATACGAGGGTCGAGTGCCGTGAACACGCCGGCGAAGTAGATCGCCAGGAAGCCCGTCGCGGGTACGACATGCGCGAGAATGACGCCGCCAATCGTCCCGGTCAGGTCGAGGCTGGCGAACGCATACTGAAGGCCGAGCCCGAGAGCGATCGGCGGTGCGGCCACTGGCAGAAACGCCACAGCCGCGGCCACCCGCCGGCGCCAGCCACCGAGTCGCGCCATGGCGCGGCCGACCGGCAAAGCGAGCGCACACGCTATTGCGGCGGTCGCTAACGCGACCACGCCGCTCACTGTCGCCTCTATTGCGAGGCGGCTACTGATCACATGTCGCCAGCTCTCGAGCGTCAGGCGGCCAGGGAGCAACGCTGGAAAGAACCACTGGTCGCCGACCGACCACAGGCCGAGCAGCAGCAACGGCGCGACCGCCGAGAATGCCAAGGCGATTATGGCTAGTCGACGTCCCATCGCGCTCTCACCCACTCGAGGATCGCCACCGCCAGTGCGGCGAGCGTCAGGCCGAGCAACACGAGCACGTACGCATCCGCCCGTCGCGCGGCGTCGATCGTGCGATACCGCTCGTATGTCAGCAGCGGGAGCGCCAGGGGACTACTTGGGGCGAGGAGATACGCTCCTTCGAAGCTCCCCGCGATGATGATGGCAACCGCGATCGCGGCGGGCGCGAGGCCGCGCCAGAGCACGGGCACGGTCACGCGCCACAGGACTGCGCCTGGCGTCGCGCCGAGCGTGCGCGCGACTTCTTCGAGGCGAGGGCCGCGGGTCGCGATGACGGACATCGCGACGACGCTCAGGAATGGCACTTCTTTCCACGCCATGGTGGCCATGTACCCGATCCCGAAACGATCGAGGACCAACGCCGGCATCCCGGCAGCCGCGTGGATGATGCCGACCGCGTAGAGCACTCGGGCGACGAGACCACTCTGGGCCAGCACGAGCAGCCCGAGGGTCGCGGCAACGAGGTGCGGCATGGGCAGCGGCACAGCCGCCAGCGCTCGCGCGACGCGGTCGCCTATGCGGGTACCGCGAAAGGTGATCGCCAGCGCCGCGCTCACGACGGTCGCGGCCGCCGTGGCGACCGTGGCGGTCGCGAGGGACCAACCGATGCCACGCCAGGTAGACCCCGCGCCGAGAACGTGAGTGACGTGCTCGGTGGTGAATCCGTGCGCGTCGAGCCCGACGAGGCCGAGCGCGCCAAGGAGGGCGTAGAGCGCACCGATCAGGACGGGCGCGGCAATCCACACCGCGACTCTCATCGCCGAATCCGCGCGCGCCAGTCGTCCTGCAGGCGTATGCTGTATTCGGGCGCAACTTCCGGCACGGCGAACCGGTGTGCGACCGTGTCGCCTTTCAGTACAGTGCCGTCGCCCCAGACTTCGGGTCTGGCCTTCTCGGCTTGGGCCTCCGGCGACAAAAGGAAGTTGGCGACGACCATTGCTCCGGCGGGATTCGGCGCATTGAACGGGATCGCGACATAGTGCGTGTTGGCGATCGTTCCATCGCGCGGCACGTAGGATCGTGAAGATGGTGGGAAAACACCCGATCTCATTTTCGTCACGACGTCATTTTGGTTGTTGGACATGGCGAAGTCCACCTCGCCGTTGGCGAACAACCGGTCGAGCTGGGCGATGTCCTGCGGATAGGTCACGCCGTGGCGCCAGAGGTCTGGCGTGACCTCCTTGAGCCACGCAAAAGTGCGATCGCGCGCCTCTGTGTACCGCACCGAATCAAACCCGCCCTGGAACCGGCCTACGCCCCCATTCAGCGCATACATGAGACACTTGAGAAACGTGAGGCCGGTGAATTGCTGGTCGTAGGTGAAACGGCCAGGGTGTGCATGAATCCACAGGCGGAGCGCCTCGTACGTCTCGGGCGGGTGTGGCGTGCGCGCCGTGTCGTAGACCAGGGCGAACTGTACGGTCCCCCACGGTGACTCATACCCCTGCGGAATCTGCTCGAAGTCGCGCGAGACAATCGGCGAGGCGCTGTCCACCTCGGCGGCTGTGGGGAGGCGGCCGGCCCAGGGACCGTACAACAAGCCTTCGTGCCGAAGATTGAAAAACGTCTCGCCGTTGATCCACACGAGGTCGACAGTACCGAACCTGCGATTGGCGTCGCGTTCGACGACGAGCGTATTGACGAGCTCCGCGCCCTGCCCTGGCACGGCATTCAGAGTGATCCCGAATCGCTGTCGTAATCGGGGGGCGACCCAGTCGTCGACGTACCGATTGATCGACGGATCGCCACGCCACATCGCCCACGTGACCGTCGTGCCGCGTCCCCGTGCGAGGACAGTGTCCCATGGCGCCGTGGCCAACGCGCGCCGGTCGTCTGGGTGCCTACAGGCGACGAGCGCGACTAGAACGAGTACGTAGCGCCGAATTGGACTGCCCGGCGAATGCCGGAGACTTGGGGGAGCCGTGACTGGAGAATCAGCGTCCGCGGACCGCCGCCGGGGACGTTGTTCACGAAACCAGAGACCAGCGTCTCGTTCCAGACATTGAACACGTCGGCCCGGAGCGACACGCCGATCGGCAATTCGTACCGTATGCCAACGCTCTGATCAAATTCACTCGGCAGCCGTTGGCTGTCCCGCGGCGTACCCGGCACTCGCTGATAATTGTAATCGAACGAGTTCGCGGTCAGCATGAAGTTCTGGCTGCCGGTGTAATCCGTCCCGATTGGCGCGACGACGTTCTGCGGAGCCCCGGTCGTGAAGTCTATAATGGTCGAGAGTTTCAATCGATCGAGTACAGTGTACACGGTCCGTGCTTGAACATGATGGCGTCGATCGTTGACGGCATCGGCCCACTCGTTGTGAAAATCGTTCGCGTACTCGGCCGCGAAATTGATGTCTTCGGTGTTGTCACGGTCACGTGAAAGCGTATAACTGACATCGGCCGTCCAGTTCGCCGCGAATTGATGTCGAACCGTCGCGATGACTGCCCAGTAGATACTCTGGCCGCCGAAATCGGTCGTCGTGTGAAAGCTGTAGGATCCCGGATTGGCACCATCCGGGCGTTGCATCTCGGCCGGGGGGCATGGGGGCAAGCACGGGGGTGCGTTCAGGTCCCAGATGCGCGGGAGATACTTGGTCCCAACAACCATCCCGTCGAGCGAAAACCCCCAGTCACCGAGGCGGCGCTGATAGCCGAGTGACGTCTGATAACTTTGCGGGTCCTTGGCACCGAAGTAGTACAACTCGCGAATCTCGCGTGCCGGCTCGGTGGCCATCGCGGCTTGGACCTGCGCCGGCGTCGGCCCGTGACCGAAGGCGACGTTCGAGAACGTGACGACGTTGTCGCCGTTCCTGGCGAACTGGCGGGCGTCGGTGAACGTCGTGAAAGGAATGTGGCCGACGTAGATGCCCGCACCGCCGCGGATCACCTCGTTTGCGGTCGGGTGCCAGTTGAATGACGCGCGCGGTTGGAAGTTGTCGAGCTGCGGGCTTCCGCGACCCTTCGACGTCAGATCGTCGTAGTCCCAGCGCAGGCCGTAGTCTATCGTGAGGCGTGGAGATACCGACCACGCGTCCTCGGCAAACGCGCCGACCAGCACATTCATGCCATGAATCTGTTGCGGGTTGGCGTCGATCGTGTAGAAGCGCGCCGGATCGTTCGCCGGGATGTCGGCGATCGACACCGTGCCGCCGTGTACGTTGAGGCCACTGTCGACGACGGTGTACGTGCCGGCGGGGTTCGTGTTGTTTGCGGCTAGCGAGAACTGTTCGCGTTGGACCGCGGCGCCGAATTGCACCGCGTGGGCGCCAATGATACGCCGCAAGGTGTTGGCGAGTTGGATTTCGATTTCTTGCTCATCGAATAGAAATCCCGCCGACCCGACCGTTGCGATCGTCGTGTTGCTGCTCGACGGCACAATATTCACTTGCGGCGTCGAGAAAGGCGTTGTGCTCGGCGGATAGTAGTAGTGATACGTAGAGACCTCGGCCGCCGCCGTATTGGTCCAGCCACCGAAGGTGCTCTCGTGATGGAGCCCGCCGAGAAACGCAACCCGATTTTGGGTCTGGTCGGCCTCGCGCGTGACGACGCCGCCGCCCTGTCCGATCAGGCCAATGGAGCTGAACGCGAGGTCGAGGGTCGTCGTCTGGGTCGCACTCCATTGCTGGTCGAGGCGTCCGAACAACTTGAGCGTCGTCCGATGACTGTTGCCGGAGCCGGATCCGAACCGCGGGTCGCCAAAGTCATAGGGAACCGCCGAGTCGGCGACGGCATAGTCCGCGGCGCCGAATACGTACGTGGCGCCAGGCACGAGCGGGCCGCCCTCGGAGGCAGCCCCCTGGAGGCGCCGAAATGCCGACGCGGGGCGACCATCGACTACGGCGTTGCCCGACCAAACATCACCGCCACGGCGGGTCTCGAAGTCCACCACGCCGTTCGCGCTCTTGCCGATCGAAGCACCATAGATGCTCGCCGACACGTCGACCATCTGAACGGCGTCGAGCGGCAACAGAATCTTTGGGCCGCCGAGGTAGTTCTCGCTGTTGTCCATGCCGTCGATGCGATACGGCGTGTACAGCGAGTTTGCGCCGTCGACGTCGAGCTTTGGGGCGAAGTCGAAGAAGCCGACGCCACGGGTGACCCCTGGAATCGACAGGGCCACATCTATTGGGTCGCGGGCGTCGGTGGAGATGTTGGCGAGGTCCGTCCGGTCGACGGCCCCAGCCACCGTGGCATCAGCCACATCGATCAGCGGCCGATCGCCGCGCGCCGTCACCTCGACCTTCTCGAGTGTCGGCAATGGCCGAAGCACGATATGGAGTCGTCGGATCGTCCCATCGGGCAGAGGGGGGATGACAACCGTATCGGTGACGTAGTTGAATGCCTCGATCAGTAGCCGAATTCGTGCGCGCGCCAGCACTGGGAACCGGAACGCGCCGTTCGAGTCACTGATGACGATGTAGTCGCCGAACTCCTGACGGATCCGCGCCCCCGCGGGGCGAATGGTTCCGGTCACCGTGACCGTGCCCTGGGCAGCAGCTGACGACGCCACGAGTGCTGTGGCGGCGAGGAGGCGTCTCATCTCGGCAGATGACGCGCGGCCCACACGAGTCGCTGAAACGCCGTCAGCGCCACGAGAGCGGCCATGATCCGAAATAAGAGAACGATCTGCGCGGGGAGGGCCAGAAATAACGTGTAGAACACGACTGTTTCAGCCCCGGCGATGAGACCAGGGGGACCCTTGTCGGGTGTAGCCGAGAGGGCCATCCACGTCGCGGCGTTCACGTAGAAACTCGCCAACAGCAGGACGGCAGCCAGCGGTGCGCGAGGGTCCGGCACGCTGAGGACAAGGCCCAGCGGGATGGCGGCGTAGACCACGAAATCGAGCACGATATCGAGGTACGCGCCGAGTGCGCTCCCCGTCCCAGCGACACGCGCGAGCGTCCCATCGAAGCCGTCGAGGAGACGGTTCGCCCACCAGAGACCAAGGGCGATGCCATAGCCACCACGCGCGGCGCTCAACGCGGCGGCCACGCCCACCAGGAAGGCCAGAATAGTGATAGTTGACGGCGAGACCCGCCGGCCGACCCGCCGCGCCATCGGCGCGAGCAGCCGGTCTTTTCGCGCGCGCAAGAAGTGGTCGAACACCGGCTGAATTATATTGCGGAGTCATGCCTGATCCCATCTACCTCGACCATGCCGCGACGACGCCAGTGCGTCAGGACGTCCTCGATGCCATGCTCCCCTTCTTTGGCCCTCGATTTGGGAACCCGTCGAGTGTCCATCGGTGGGGCCGCGAGGCTCGAGTGGCGCTCGACGAGGCTCGGGAGCGCGTCGCCCGATGTCTAGGCTCACATCCTGACGAGATCTCCTTCGTCTCCGGCGGGACGGAGGGCGACAATCTCGCGATTCTCGGCGCCTGGCGCGCCCGTGTCTCGCGGACTGCCATCGTCACGACGCCGATCGAGCACAAGGCAATTCTGGCCGCCGTGCACCAAGCGGCCCGCGAAGGTGCCACTGAGCGCTTCCTGGTGGTCGATCGCGATGGCGCCGTGAGTCGCGACGACTTCGCCGCGCAGATGCGAAGCGATGTCGCGCTCTGCTCCGTCATGTGGGTGAACAACGAAGTCGGCACGATGCAGCCGATCCCGGCGCTGGCCGAGAAGGCGCGCGAGCGCGACATCGTGTTCCACACCGACGCGGTGCAGGCGTTCTGCACCGTCTCGATCGACGCCGCGAGCCAACCGTTCGATCTGCTCACGATCTCCGGGCACAAGATCGGCGCGCCCAAGGGCGTCGGCGCGCTGTACATTCGACGTGGCACGGCGATCGAGCCGTTGCTGCACGGCGGGTCGCAGGATCGTGGCCGCCGGCCGGGCACCGAGAACGTGGCGTTCGCCGTGGGGTTCGCGCGCGCCGCCGAGCTCGTGGTCGAGGAGCGTGCGGCCGAGCGCGAGCGACTCGGCCGGCTACGCGATCGGCTGGAGGCGATGCTCAAGGCGCGCATTCCGGACGCCGTCATCCACGCGCAGCGGGCGACGCGTGCGCCGCACATCATCATGATCTCGGTGCCAGGCACGGATAGCGAGTCGATGCTCATGGCACTCGATCTCGCCGGCGTGGCCGCCTCGGCCGGCTCGGCGTGTCAGAGCGGCAATACGGACCCATCGCACGTGTTGACGGCGCTGCACTGCCCGCTCGATCTCGCGGGATCGGCCGTGCGGCTCAGTCTCGGCGCGTTGTCGACCGAGGCGAACATCGATCGCGTCGGCGAGATCTTTCCTGCGCTCGTCGAGAAGGCGCGGCGCCTCTCGGCCGCAGGGCACTGATCGTGGACCGCGTTGTCGTCGCAATGTCCGGTGGCGTGGACTCCTCTGTTGCCGCGGCGCTGCTCGTCGAAGGCGGCTACGACGTCATTGGCGTCACGATGAAGCTCTTCTGCTATGGCGAGGAGACGCCCGACCGTCCGTGCTGCTCATTGGACTCGATCGACGACGCGCGGCGTGTCTGTGCGCGCCTCGGCGTGCCGCACTACGTCCTCAACCTCGAGGACTCGTTCGGCCGCGATGTCGTGGCCGATTTTGTGTCCGAGTACGCCCGCGGCCGTACGCCCATCCCCTGCGTTCGGTGTAACACGTTCACCAAGTTTCGCGATTTGCTGGCCAAGGCCGACGCGCTCGACGCGCAATGGATCGCCTCAGGCCACTACGCACGCGCGGAGGCGGGCGTTCTACGTCGTGGCCTCGACCCGCGCAAAGATCAGTCGTACTTCCTCTGGGGCTTGGATCCCGCCGTCGTGCGGCGGCTGTTATTGCCCGTGGGAGGGTTGACCAAGACTGAGACACGCGCGCGGGCCCGGGATTTGGGACTTGATGTCGTGGCGGAGAAAGTCGAGAGCCAGGACATCTGCTTTGTGCCGGACGGCGATCACACCAAAATCATCGCCAAGCGCCTCGGCGCCGACGCGCCGGCGCTCGCGCGAGGCCCGTTCGTTCTGTCCGACGGCACCGTGGCGGGCTGGCATGAGGGGTACGCGAGATTTACGGTGGGCCAACGGCGGGGAGTGCCCGGCGGGTTCAATGAGGCCATGTACGTGACGGCGATACGGCCACACGAGCGAGCGGTCGTGATCGGCCCGCGCGCCGAGTTGTTGGGTCGCGGCGTGATCGCGCGCGAGCTGAATTGGATCGCCGAGCCGAGGACGGTCGGTGAGAGCGTCCTCGTACAGGTTCGCCATCGGGCGACCCCGGTCCCGGCCGACATCGTCCGGGTCAATGGCGAGGAGATCGAGCTGGCACTCGATGCGCCGGTCGCGGCCATTGCCCCGGGTCAGTCGCTCGTACTCTACGACGGTGACATGGTGATCGGCGGCGGAGTCATCGAAACCGCGCGGGCGCAGCTCCCTGTCCTGGCTGCGTAGCAGGCCGCTTTTCACGGTGTGGCTCTTCGCGCTCGTCACGCAGACGGCGAGCGCTCGCTGGCTCGTTGGCCACTACGTCGAACCCAACGCCGCGCCGTACGTCGGCCGGATGCTGGCCGCGACCGGTGACCTCGAGCTCACGGATTGGAGCCGGTTAAAGGGCGGGACACGCGCAAGCGATCCACCACTGCGGGCGTTCGAGCTTCCGGGTGAGCCGTTGTGGGTCGCCGCGGGCACGCGCACGGGGATGAGCCTGGGCATCAACGTGTGGGACTACTGGAACGTCCCGGTCGCTGCGCTGCTCATCGTCTCCATCGCGGCCGTTGGGCTCGCGCTCGGCGGCCCGATGGTGGCGCTCATCGCAGGATTCGTCGCGGCCCTCGATCCCGTCACGCTGCTGCACGCGTCCAACCGCGACGATGCGGTCTTGGGCTCCGCGCTCCTGTGGGCCGTCTTTGCCATCATCGCGCTCCGCTGGCGCGGGTGGGGATATGTCCCACTGTTCATCGCAGCGGGCGCGGCGGCGATCACGCGTATGGAAGCCGTGCTCCTCATCGTACCGCTGCTCGCGCTCGGACCTATCCGGCGCGCCGCGGCCATCGCGGTTGCCGGCGTGGTGATGGCGCTGGGGGTCTGGGGAGCCCGGAATCAGCTGGTGCTCGGACATGTCGTGATCGGGTCGACGCATGATGGCATCACCCTGTGGGAGTCCAACGGACCGTTCGCGCAACGGTCACTGTCGCTCGGTCAGGTCGACATCGTCTCGATGAATAAGACCGTCATGGCGCCGATCTTCGCCGAGACCCAAGATCTGGACGAGGTTGGGGCGGACGCCTACTTCAAGCGGCAGGCTTTGCGCTATATGACATCGCACCCGCTCGGCGTCATGCGCACATCGGCGGAGAAAGTCGCGGTCTCGATCGCGAGCATCCATCCCGACCTGCCACTGACCGCCCCGCGCAATCTCGCGGCGATGCTCGACAACGCCCTGTTGCTCATTCTCGCGGGAATTGGCCTCGCGCGCTTCGCGCGCTCGCCGATGGCGATCACGGCCCAATACGCCCGCGCACATGGCGCCCGAGCAGGCGGCCGCCGACCCGACGACAGCGATATCTCAAAGCATATCACGGCCCGAGACAGCGATATCTCGGAGCAAAGCGACGAGCGCGAAGCACGCTCGCCGATGGCGATCATCGCCCAATACAGCGATATCTCGAAGCAAAGCGACGAGCACGAAGCACGCTCGCCGATGGCGATCATCGCCCAATACAGCGATATCTCCAAGCAAAGCGACGAGCGCGAAGCGCGAGGAGTTAGTTGGGTATTTGCAGGGATGTGCCTGGTAACGATCGCATTGCTGGCACTAGGGCCGGCTGGAATGCGTTACTGGCTGACGCTCAGGGGCGCGCTCTGGATTCTGGCGGCCGTCAGTATTTCAGGCCACCTGACTCCGCGAACTCTTTCATCATCCGCTCCTGCGCTTCCGTCAGCTTCTCCGGAACGTTGATGGTGACCTCGACGATCAGATCACCCTTCGCGTTGTCCTTCGCGATGCCCTGACCGGGAACGCGGAAGCGTTTCCCCGCCGGTGTCCCAGGCGGAATGCGAATCGCGACTTTCTTCCCGTCGAGCGTCCGCACGCTGATCTTCGAGCCGAGTGTCGCTTGCGCGATGTTGAGCGGCACCGTCGCGATGACATCGAGCCCATCGCGTTTGTAGAAGCGATCCGGCGTCACCTGGAAAGTGATGACCAGGTCACCGGGTGCTGCTCCTTGCGTCCCGGCGCCACCTTGTCCGCGGAGCCGGATCTTGGTCCCGTTGTCCGCACCAGGCGGCACAGTGATCAAGATCTTCTTGCGATTCCGCACTTCACCGACGCCGTTGCACGTCGGACACGTCTGGCTCGGCACCTGCCCGCGGCCGAGGCACATCGGGCACGGCCGGTTGACCGCGAACCCGCCCTGACCGAACGACACGGTCCCACGGCCACTGCACTCCGGGCAGGTTTTGAACGTCGCGCCGGGAGCCCCGCCGGTCCCGTGACAGGTCGGGCACGGCTCGTTTACTTCGAGCTCGATCGGCACCTTGCCGCCGAGCGCGGCGGTTCGGAACGGGATCTCGAGCGTCGTCTCGACCGTCTGCCCGCGCTCGGGGCCACCAGTGCGCGTCGCACGCTCGCCGTTGCCGCCGAACATCGAGCTGAAGAGATCCCCGAGGCCGCCAAAGCCGCCGACGTCGAAATCCTCGAAGCGGTACGAGGAGCCACCGGGTGTCGGGCCAGGGCCGGGACCGGGGCGAGAGCGTGCTCCACCGCGGGCGCTGTGCGCCGCGTCGGCGAAACCGCCGAACGCGCCAAGCCGCCGCATTTCGTCGTACTGCTTCCGCTTGTCCGCGTCGCCCAGCACGGTGTAGGCCTCCGAGATCTCCTTGAAGCGCTCGGCGGCCTTCGGATCGCTCTGGTTCGTGTCCGGGTGGTTTCTCTTGGCGAGCTTCCGATACTGCTTCTTGATCTCGTCTTGGCTTGCCGATGCTGGCACACCCAGGACCGCGTAATAGTCCTTGGTCTGTGACGCCATGGTCAGATCAACCGTTCCACTGCTTCACGACGACTCGTGCGGGACGCAGGAGTTGGGAGTTGAACAGATAGCCCGGCTGGTACACCCGGGCCACGACGTGGTCGTCCTCGGGTGACAAGGCGGGCTCGGTCCCGACCGCCTCGTGCAGCGCCGGGTCGAAGGCCTGGTCGATGGGGTTGATGATCACGAGTCCCGCGTACTGCAGCGCCTTGAGGAGCTTGCGCTCGGCGATATCGGCGCCGTGTATGACCGTGCCAACATCGACCGTCTCCGGATCTACGTGCGCGACCCGCCCGAGATCCTCGAGGCCATCGACGAGCTGCTTGACCAGCTCACCCTGCGCGCGGGCCCGCTCTTCCTGGCGCTCGCGCTGCGTGCGTTTCCGGTAATTGTCGTATTCGGCGGCGAGACGCAGGTACTTGTCCTTCTGCTCCTCGATGTCCGCCTCGGCCGGCAGAGGAGCCTGGTCTGGAGCACCGTCCGCTTGGTCAGAAAATGCCATAGTTCATGAATCTAATCGCAGCCTGATCATGTTCAGCGCCCCCTGACTGGCGCGATACCGGATCTCCTCGCGATCCCCAATGAGTTGCACGCGGCGGGCTTCCGTCGGCCACGGGCCCGCAATGGCGAGGTCAACGGTGCCGACCGGCTTCCCCGGCGTTGCTCCACCAGGGCCAGCGATCCCGGTAATCCCCACCCCAATCGATGCCCCCAGCCTGTCCCTTGCCCCCTCGGCCATCGCCCGCGCGACTGGCTCGCTTACAGCCCCATGGGTGGCTATCAGATCCGCGTCAACGCCGAGCAGGGCAGTCTTGATCTCGTTCGAGTACGCGATGACCCCGCCGACGACCACGTCACTGGATCCCGGGATGGCCGTGAGCCGCTCACCGAGCATCCCACCGGTGCAGCTCTCACCAGTGGCTATCGTGAGACCTTTGGCGCGGCACAGATCGAGGACCACTTCGGCGAGATCCTCTGACCCCGTGGCATAGGCAAACCGCCCCGTTTTCTCACGCAAGGCCGCTATGCCAGTATCCAGGGCCCGTTCGGCCGCATCCGCCGGCAACCCGCGGGCGGTGAGACGCAGATCGACGCCATCATGACCGGGCAGATACGCGAGCGGCAGCCCATCGACACCTCTCGCCACGTCGCCAAGCTGCTCGGCCAGCAACGACTCCGCGATGCCGGTCGTGCGCAGTGTCGCCGAGCGGACGACGGCCGTGGCGCCGAGGCGCGCTGTGAGACGCGGAATGAGCTCATCGCCGAGCATGCCGCGCATTTCGCGCGGAACGCCGGGCAGCATGGCGACCCACCGGCCGGCGTCGTCTTCGAGCCAGATCCCCGGTGCGCTGCCATGGCGATTCGTGAGTATCTCCGCACCCTCCGGGATCATCGCTTGCTGGCGATTGGGCGCGGGGAGTGGCTGCTTGAAGCGAGCCGCCCAGCGCTCCTCGAGGCGCTGCAGGATCTCCTCGTCGAGCCGCATGCCGCGCCCGAAGAGCGCGGCGATCGACTCTTTCGTGCGGTCATCACTCGTCGGCCCCAGGCCGCCGGTCGTGATCACCGCGCCCGTTCGCTTGAGCGCGTCGCCTACGGCCTCGGCGATGGCCTCCGGGTCGTCGCCGCACGTCGCGCGGCGAACGATCTCGACACCAATACCAGCCAGCTCGCGCGCCATGTAGGCGGCGTTCGTATCGACCGTGAAGCCGAGCAGCAGCTCGTCACCGATCGTGACTAGTTCGAGGCGCACGGCCTATGGCACTTGCAGTCCGCCACCCACTGGCGTTGGCGCGGGACTGTCCTGTGTAGTGCCGTTTCCAAGTTGCCCAAACGCATTGCCGCCCCAGCAATCGACGGCGCCCGCCGTGGTCACGCCACACACGTGCAAGTCGCCGACAGCGAGTGCGGTCCAGGTCAGGCCGCCGCTGACCGCCACCGGGGTAAAGCTGCACGGAAAGGGATGACCGCCAAACTGGATGCTACAGGGTTGGATCGACGCGTTACCCAGTTGTCCGTTGGTGCCGGAGCCCCAGCAATATGCGGCCCGAGTCGACGTCAAAGCGCACGTCGTCGAGAGAATGTCGTTCGCTCGGTCGGCGGCAATCGTCGTGAGCGTGACACCCGATGGCATCGCGACAGCGACCGGCGCATTTCGGCTCGAGTCGGTACCATCACCGAGTTGTCCGATGAGATTATTTCCCCAGCAGTATCCCGCCGCCGTCGTGGTCACGACGCACGTGTAGGTTACGCCCGCGCTGATCGATGCCACGGACAGGCCGCCAACAACCGCGAGCGGTGTCGTCTGTGCAACGGTGCCATTCGTGTCGACGATCGGGTTACCGAGCTCACCGAAAAAGGGATTCCCCCAGCAATAGGGGACGTTCGTGGTGGTCACGGCGCAGGTGTGCCAGAAGCCAACGCTGATCGCGGACCATTTGAGGCCCCCTTGGACGAGGACCGGCGTTGCCTTGTTCAGCGTATCGCCGACACCGAGTTGACCATACGAGTTCTGTCCCCAGCAATACGCATCGCCGCCGCTCGTCAGGCCGCACGTATGAAAGGGTCCCGAGGAGAACTTCACGAGTGACACCGACCCGCCGACCAACGTCGGCAGGGAGTCGCGGAAAAATTCCGTCGAGAGCCCGCCGACTTGCCCGCCCCAGCACCATTGGCGCGATGACGTGAGGCCGCAAAACATCTCTCCGCCGCCGCTCAGCGCGGCGAAGGTGTGGCCGCCGCTGACTGGGACTGGCGTCAGCTGCGATGCCCCGGGACGTTGGCCGATGCCCAACTGCCCGAGTGAATCCCCACCCCAGCAGTATGCGGCGCCGGCGGACGTCAGCGCGCACGTCGACACATCGCCCGCGGCGATGGATGTTGCTGCGGTGAGGTGGAGACCGCCACCTGGGCCGGCCGAGTCGTGGCACGCGGCAATCGTAATGAGCATGACATACGGAAGCAGACGACGACGCATCAGGGAGATTGCCTCGCTCTCGGGTTGGGTCTCAGAAACACGCCGCCGTAGCGGCCAAGATAGAGACCCAACGAGTAGAGCGAAAAGACAATTGCCCCGACGAGGCTTGCGGTCCCGACGATGCCAATGAACAGTGACGCGGGCGTTACGAATGACGGTGTCAGCGATGCCGCCGTGAACGCGCTGGCCGCGAAGAACCAGAAGAGCGCGGCGCCGATCCAGGTCCACTGGAAACCCGTCTTCCACTTCGCCGGCCCGATCGCGGCGATCACGGTGCCGCGGTGCAGTGCGGCCTGGCGAAACACGGTCATCACGATCTCGCGACCGAGGACGATCGCGACGACCCAGAACGGGAGTGGGACGACGCCGATCGGGGTACGAAATGGAAGCGCGGTGAGCCCCCAAAAGCCCCCGCTGGCCGTGAACGACGACAGCACATCGTGTGCAGGCGCCTGCAAGATGTAGATCGGCGCAACGGTCGCGGCGAGCAGCAGCTTGTCGGCGAGCGGGTCGAGCACGCGACCCAAGTCTGTGACGAGGTTCCGGTCGCGCGCGAGCTTCCCGTCGATGTAGTCGGTGAGCGCGGCGATGATGAATATGACGAACGCCGCGAGACGCGCTGGCCACGACGGCAGGAGGGCCAGCAACGCGATCGCGGGCGCGGCGACGATGCGCCCGACAGTGATCGCGTTCGGAAGATTCACTGCGCCACCCCGGTTGCGGCGGCGGCTCGGGCTCGACCTACGCGAGCGACTTGAGCACGAGCTTGCTCACCGCCTTGAGCGTATCGAATACACCATCGCCACTGACGGCGACGGCTTCGAAATATGGCGCGCGCTCCACCCATTCCCCAGTGGGCAGTTGCTCGATCAAGTTCTCGCCGGGATGGGCCGCGTCCGGGGTCACCCGTTGCCGTGCGGGGTCTTCGACCTCCCAGCCCGGGTTGAGCGACGCTTGCAGGTCACAGATCGCCGCGGCATTCGGGAGATCCCGTTTATTGTATTGCACGATAAACGGCATTCTCCTGAGGTCGTACCCGTACTCGGCCATGTTGTCGTACAGATTCTGCATGGCCTCCTGATTCGCTTCCATGCGCTCGATCTGGGAGTCGGCGACAAACACGATCCCGTCGACGCCTTTGAGAATCAGCTTGCGGCTGGCGTTGTAATAGACCTGGCCCGGAACCGTGTACAAGTGGAAACGGGTCTTAAAGCCACGAATCGTGCCGAGGTCCACTGGCAAGAAATCGAAGAACAGCGTGCGTTCGGTTTCCGTCGCCAGGGAGATCAGCTTGCCGCGGGTCTCTGGTTGGACCTTGGCGTAGACATGCTCCAGGTTCGACGTTTTGCCGCCGAGGCCTGGGCCGTAATAGACAATTTTGCAGTTGATCTCGCGGGACGCGTAGTTGATCATCGACATGACTGTCGTCCTCTATTGGAACAGTCTGTCGATCTCGTCATCCGCGCCCGAGAGGATGTTCGGCTGCTCCGCCCCCCCGGCGGTCTGACCCCGCGCGAAGACCTGCTCGAACAGCTTCGTAAGGTCGTCGACGGCCATCTTCATCTTGAGTCGCACGAGGCCCAGGGTGGTGCGGTTGTCGAATAGCACGACGAGGATCACCCGGCGGGCCACATCGGCGAGATACATCGACTCTTTCTCGCCTTGGTGAAACAGCGTATTGAAGTCGGTCTCGCCGATCAGCCTCGCCAGTTGGTCATTGGCGCTGAAATCGGCGGCCGTCAGGGTCGCGAAAGCGGTCGGGTCGAACGTCGGTTGCTCGCCGACGGTCGTCACCAGCTGGCCAGTCCGATCGACCAGGAGAGCGCAGCGGGCATTGCTCTCGTACAGGAATCGGTGCAGGGCTTGAGTGATCGCCCCGTAATCATCTTCGGTGAAGGACCAGCTCGCTGAGCCGACGGCCATGACCTAACCCAAGTCGAGTGACGCCTCCACCTGTCGCAGCACCTGGCGGCCGCGTCGTCGGAGGACCGAACGTGGTTCCCACTGGATGTAGTCCCTGAGGAGCCTGGCGGTATGAGCGCTCGGGGTACCGGACAGATACCCGAGTGCCGCCAACCGCCTCAGCGAGTGCTTGCTGAAGAGGTCCCGCCGGTGCCGGTGTTGCTGCCGGCTCCAAAACAGGACACCTACCGCGAGCCCTCCCAGAAACCCGGTCGCGACCAGCCGTGCGGTCCGGGTCCCGCTCCTCCGAACGACCTTTCGTACCCTCATGGCATCTCCCGGCGTGCTGAGAGAGCCTGCGCGATAGTGACGCCGTCAGCGTACTCCAGGTCACCGCCGACCGGCAGTCCCCGGGCAATTCGGGAAACCGTTACCCCGAGTGGGACGAGTTGGCGCTGGAGGTACAGAGCCGTCGCCTCTCCCTCGAGGCTGGGATTGGTCGCCACGATCACCTCTTTTATGCCCCCCGCCGCGACTCGCTTCGCGAGCGCGTCTATGGTCAGGTCGTCAGGACCCACCCCATCGAGAGGGGATAGACGACCGCCCAGGACATGATACGTGCCGCGGTAGTCACCAGACCGCTCGATGGCGCCGATGTCAGCGGCTTCCTCCACGACGCACATGAGGGTCGCGTCGCGACGAGGGTCGAGACAGATGGCGCACACCGTGTCTTCGGTCAGGTTGTGACACCGATCGCACTGGCGAACGCGATCCGCGAGCGTCAGGAGCGCCTCGGCCAGCCGGCGGCTCTGGTCGGCCGGGCGCTTCAGCAGATGATACGTCAGCCGGAGCGCCGTCTTGCGGCCAATCCCAGGGAGCTTGGCCAGCTCGATCGTCAGATCGTCGATCGCCGGCACTTACAATGGCAGCTGGAACGGGAGCCCGAGTCCACCCGTGAGCTTGCCCATTTCTTCCTGGGCCAGGGCAGCCGCCCGGCGTTGCACATCGGTCATCGCCACCACGATCAGGTCCTCGAGCATCTCGACATCGCTTGGATTGACGACGCTCGGGTCGATCTTGATCGAGCGGATCTGACCTTTTCCGTCGGCGTTCACCGTGACCATGCCGCCGCCGGCCGAGGCCGAAACGGTGCGCTGTTGCAGCTCATCTTGGATCTGCTGGAGCCGGCCCTGCATCTGCTGGGCCTGCTGTAGCAGTTTCATTATGTCAGCCATATTTGAAATCTAACTACTCATCCATCAACTCTAGGTCGAGGGCGTCGATCGCTGCCCCCAACAGAGCGTCGCTGCGGCGAAGCCGGGCCACTTCGTCGGTCTTGAGGGTCTCCTGGGTCAGCCGCTTCGGAGGCGCCGCGGGGGCCTTGGCCTCTTCCCCCAGCACCAGCCGGACGCTTTTCCCCATTCCAATGACCTCCCGCACCGCGCCCAGAATCTGATCCCGGCCACTTTCGATCTTTCTCTGAAAAACGTCATTGGCCTCGTCCAGCCGGATGGTCAGGTCTCCCTCGTCCGACATGCCAACAGGTTTCGCATGGTCGAGCGCCGCCGCCAACATCGGCGAGGGCCCTCGGAGCTTGGCGACGATATCGCCCCACTGTGCCTCGAGCCCTCTCGTGGGTGCCGGTCGAGTGGGTGCCGGTCGAGTGGGAGCCGGCCGAGCGGGTGGCGGCACCTGGGGTCGCGCCGATGCGCCGCTGCCACCGCCTCCGAGCTCTCGAAGCACCGCCTCTATCTCGACCGATCGGTCCAGCAACGCAAATCGGAGCAGTAGCGTCTCGACGAGGAGCTGCTGCTGCACGCTCTTTCGAAATTGCTGCTCGAGCTCCGTGATCGCGTGGAGCATCCGGAGGAGATCACCCGAGGACCATGCCGAACGCCGCTCGGTCAGCGCGGCGCGCAGTGACGCGGAGATATCGGGCGGCGTAGCACCGAGCACAATCGCGAGTTGTGCACGGATGGTGTCGGCGATGCCGGCCAGAAAGAGGCCGAAGTCGATGCCGAGGTCCGCGAGTCGTGCCACGGCGGCGAAGACCTCGCCCGCTTGTCGGGCGGCGATCAGATCGAGAATGGCGATATACTCGTCCTCGGGCACCAGGCCGAGCGCTTCCCTCACCCGCTCCGCGGTCACCGTCGCGGCGGGATCGAGGGCCAATACCTGGTCCGTGAGACTCAGGGCATCGCGCATCGAGCCATCGGCGGCGCGAGCCAACAGGCCGAGTGCATCCGCATCCGCCTCGAGCCCTTCAGCGTCGAACACTTCCGCCAGTCGCGCGCGGATCTCCGACGACGGGATGCGCTTCAGGTCGAAGCGCTGAAGCCGCGAGAGGACGGGGGCGGCCGCCTGGGCGATTTTCTGCGGCTCGGTCGTCGCGAACACGAAGACGACGCGTGGCGGGGGTTCCTCCAGGATTTTCAATAGGGCATTCCACGCCTCGCGCGTGAGCATATGCGCTTCGTCGACGATATACACTTTGTAGCGATCGGCCCCCGATGGCGCGTACATCGCGCGCTCGCGAAGCTCCCGAGCGTCGTCCACCCCGCGGTTCGACGCCGCGTCGATCTCCACGACATCGAGGCTCGCGCTGCCACTCCAGATCCGCGTGCAGGACGTGCACTCGCCACAGGGCTCGCCGTCGTCGCGCAGATGGCGGCGCTCGCAGTTGAGCGCCATGGCGAGCACGCGGGCGAGCGTGGTCTTGCCCGTGCCGCGCGGGCCGCAGAAGAGATAGCCATGCGCGACACGATTGCGCGCGATGGCGCCTTTCAACGTGTTCGAGACGTGCGATTGGACGGCGACCGAGGCGAACGTCTTCGGTCGATATTTGCGGGCGAGGGCCAGTGGCATGTCAGAGGAGAGATACCCCAGGCCCGGCGAAGCGACGCAAGACACCTCATGCCGCTGCTACCTGCGGGGTCCTGACGGGGTTAGCGGGCTCGCGCCCTCCTACGGACCTGGGGCATGCGAAACGTACTATTCAACCGCCTCCCATTGCAATCGGCGGATGCGCCGGAGTTCGTACACCTGACCGACTTCTCCACCGAGAATAAAAATGGTGGCCGCGTAGTAGAGCCAGATAATCACGATGACGATCGCGGCCAATGTCCCCGTGTAGAGCGAACCGGGGTTGAAGTGGCGGAGATAGGTCGTGAAGGCGAGCTTCGCGAGCTCCAGTAACACGGCGCTGAACGTCCCGGCGAGGGCGGCGGTGCGAGCGCGCACGCCGCGGGCTGGCAAGAAGCGATACAGCGCGAAGAACGTCGCGGCCACGAACAAGAACTCGAACGCGCGCGCCGTCCAGTACTCGAAGCGGTTCATGGCCGCGTGCTGCAGGCCGATGTCGGCGAGCATCGCGGCGCCGTTTTTCGTCGCGACCACCAGGTAGGCGTTGAGCACGGTGTAGCCGACGACCAGGAGAGTCGCCACGACGGTGACCTTGGCGTCGAAGATCTTCCCGTCGATGATCCCCCGATCGCGGTCGAGATCGAACACGAGCGCCAATACGGCGCGCAGCGAACCGAAGAGTCGCGTCGAGAACCACACGAACGTGACCGCGCTGACAATGCCGACGGTGCCGCGCAGGCGAATCGCCTCGTTCATGAGCGCGGTGACCACGGTGCCCATCCGCCCCGACTCGGCCGGCAGCAGCCTATCGACCAGCACGGAGATGCGAGAGAGCGACGCGGCCGGCGACAGGTCGAGAAAGTATCCGAGGCCGCTCACGAGCAGCAGCACGAACGGCACGGCCGCCAGCAGAATATTGAACGCGACGCCACTGGCGAGGAAGAAAATGTTGTCCTCGCCGCTATTGCTCCATACGCTCGTCAGGTAGTCGCGCAGCGCCGAGTCGCGCCATGCGGCTCGGAGCGAGCGGATGGTCAGTCCTCAGGGCTGGTGGGACGCTTGGACAACTCGCGCCGGGCATCGCGCGCCGCCTGGCGCGCCGCGGCCCGGCCGGCGGCGACCGCGTCCGTCATCCGCTGCTTCTTCTCCTCGAGATTGAGTCGCGCGGACTCCAATCGCTGCTCCACCCGCTCGCGCGCCTCGGAGAACGAATCCGACGCTTTGTCGCGCACGGTTTTCACGCGGCGCTTGATCTCGCCCCGGACTTCCTCGCCCGAGCGTGGCGCGAACAAGAGGGCGATGCCGGCGCCAACGGCCAGTCCCATCAAGAACGAGCCGACGTCGCTCGAGCGCTCCTGAATGACGACATACGGCTCATCGGCATCATAGTCCCGCATGATTCTTCCCCTTTTTTTTGGGCTTGGACTCGCCGTTCGAGACATATCCCGCCAACTCCGATTGCAACGTCTGTTCCTCGATACCGAGCATCGTCGCCGCGCGCGTCAGGTCGCCGTTGGCGACGGCCCACGTTTTCAGCACGAGCATTCGACGCGCATCGGCCGTGGTCGTTCCGACCTGCACAACGACCGAGGTCGGTGTCTCGACTGACGTTCGGATGTGGCGCGGCATGATCTCGGCCTGCGTGATCACGGGTCCGCGCGACATCACCACGGCGCGCTCGACCGCGTTCTTGAGCTCGCGCACGTTGCCCTGCCAGGCGTAGCTCACGACCCACTCCATCGCGGCGTCGTCGAATCCCTGGATTTTCTTGCCATTTTGGTGGGAGAATCGGGCCAGGAATTCGTTCGCCAGGAGCGGGATGTCCCCCACGCGCTCGCGGAGCGGCGGCAGATAGATCTCGACGACCGCGAGGCGATAGTAGAGATCTTCGCGAATCAGGTTGTCCTCGAGCGCCTTCTGCAGGTCTTTGTTCGTCGCCGCGACGATACGGATATCGACCTCGATCTCCTTCTTGCCACCCAAGCGCCGCACCGTACGCGTCTCGATCGCCCGCAGGAGTTTGACTTGAATATCCGGGGCCATCTCGGCGACTTCGTCGAAGAACAACGTGCCGCCGCTCGACATCTCGAATGCGCCCGGCTTCTCGTTCGTGGACCCGGTGAACGCACCCTTCTCGTGGCCGAACAGCTCGTTTTCAAGAATCTCTTTGGGCAGCGCCGCGCAATTAATCGCGAAGAATGGCCCCTTGGCGCGCTCGCTCTTACTGTGCACCGCGCGCGCAACGAGCTCTTTGCCTGTGCCTGATTCGCCGAGGATCAGTACACTGGCACTCGAAGGCGCAACGGCCTCGATGATTTTATAGACTTCACGCATGGCCTCGGACTGGCCGGTCAGCTCGGCATAGTGCGTCAGTTCCTGGAGCTGTGAGTACAGTTCGCGATTGCGTTGTTGGACGCTGTATTTGTCGAGCGCCTTCGGGATGAGCGCCTTGAGGCGGTTCAGTTTCTCGGTGTTCAGCGGCTTTTCGATGTAATCGTAGGCGCCGCTTTGCATCGCCTCGACGGCCGAGTCGATCGTGGCTTGACCGGTGATGATGATGCACTCGGTCGGCACGCCGCGCTGTTGGAGCTCGCGCAGCAACGCGAGACCGCCGATGCGCGGCATTTTCAGGTCCGCCAGCACGAGCCCGAACTGATCGGCCGCCAGGCGGTCGAGCGCTTGCTGCCCGTCCTGCACAACCTCGACATCGTAGTCGAGGTCGCTCAGGATAGCGCTCAGGCCCGACGTGATTGCGGGCTCGTCATCGGCGATCAGTATCTTCGCAGACTTCATGCGGACTCTTGGGCTCCTGAAAACGTGAATGTAACCTGGCCCGGTTCCACTCGCAGGCCGATCCCGGCCCTGCGGGCGGCGTCCGCCACGTCATCCCGCAACACCCCGCTTTGCACTCTTATCTCTCGACCGCCCTCTACCACAGAAACATGGCTGGCCGTGCCGTCAGCGAGAGCCGCCGCGAGGACCAAACGGACCGCACCCCCGTCTATCCCTGTCGCCATCGCTTTCAAGTGCTCCTGGACAACCTCAATGCGGCGGCCACTGGCCTCGAGAACACGTACGACCTGATGCAGGACTGATGCCGGCTCGACAGGAATGGGAACGGGACGGGCCAACGCGAGCACAGCCTGGGTCAGGCGGGTGGCCTCCGTGAGATAGTCGTCGGCCCGCTCGACATAGGCCGTGGCGCTCGGGCGTGATTGCAGGACCGCCAAATTGATCGCGACATTATTCAGGGCATTGTTGACCGCGTGCGCCGCCGGCCCCGCCAATTTGCCGAGCAGATCGACCCACAACGCCGCGACGATTGGGTCCGTCATTCAGTCGATCCGTACCGTCAGTCCGTCGAACGCCGGCGTCACGCCACGGGGCATCTCGGCCTCGAGATCGGCGTGGAAGTTGTCGTGCGTGAGATGCGTCAGATACGTGCGCTCGGCGCCGACGGCACGGGAGACGTCGATCGCCTCCGGCACGCTCAAATGCGTCGGGTGCTCCGTACGGAACAGGGCGTTCACGACTAATACTTTGGCGCCCTTGAGCGCGTCGAGCGCCGAGCGCGGGATGCTTTTGGCGTCGGTCACGTAGGCCAAGTCGCCGATACGATAGCCGTACACGATCATGTCCCCGTGTGGGACTGGCACCGGGGTGACCGATGCGTCGCCGATGCGGATCGTTTCGTACGGGGAGAGAACGCGCGCGTGGCCCTCCGGTTTCGTCGTGCCCGGGGCCGGCTTGATGTTCTCGTCGAACACGTACGGAAACTTTCGCATCAGCGAGGTCAGCGTTTCGGCAGACCCGAACATTGGTAACGCGCCGTCCCTGCGGACAGAGATGGCCCGCAGATCATCGAGCCCATGCGTGTGGTCCGCATGGTCGTGCGTGAACAGCACCGCGTCGACACGGTCGATGCCATTGGCGATCAGCTGCACCCGGAGCTCCGGTGGCGTGTCGATCAAGAGACGCGTGCCATGATCGGTCTCTACGACGGCTCCTACGCGCGTTCGACGGTCCCGGGGATCGGGCGACCGGCACACCGCGCAGTGGCACCCGATCATCGGCACGCCAAAACTGGTCCCCGTGCCGAGAAACGTGAGCTTCACACCGTCTCGACCTTCAGCAGATTCGTGGTGCCTGGCACATCGAACGGAACTCCGGCCGTGACGAGCACGCGATCGCCGGGCCGCGCGAGCCCGAGCTCGACCGCCGCCTGCCGGGCCAGTGCGACCATCTCGTCATACGTCGTGCAATGTGCCACGAGGTGCGGGACCACGCCCCAGACGAGCGCGAGCTGCCGATACGTCTGCGGCAGGTCAGTCAACGCGAGGATCGGCACCCTCGGACGGTGCGACGAGACGACGCGCGCGCTGAATCCGCCTTTGGTCAGCACAACCACCAGGGGTGTCGCCAGCATCCGCTGCGCCGCGATCGTGGCCGCGGCGATCGCTTCCTCGGTGGCCACGGATGACCCGGGGTCCCGCCGCTCCTCGTCGCGCGACCGCCACGGGAGCGGGTGGCATTCGACTTCGCAGATGATCCGCCGCATCGCCTCGACCGCGAGTCGCGGGAACGCGCCAGCCGCCGTCTCGGCCGAGAGCATGACCGCGTCCGTCCCATCGAGGATCGCATTGGCGACGTCGCTCGCCTCGGCGCGCGTCGGGCGCGGGTGCTCGACCATCGATTCCAGCATCTGGGTCGCCGTGATCACCGGTTTCCCCAAGCGATTCGCGAGACGAATAATGCGCTTCTGCGCGATCGGGACTTCCTCGAACGGGAGCTCGACTCCGAGATCCCCGCGCGCGACCATGACACCATCGGCCGCTCGCATGATCGACTCGATATTGGTGAGCGCGATGTCTTTTTCGATCTTCGCGATCACGAGCAACTTTTTCGGAATGCGCTCCCGGAGATCGGCGATATCCTCGGCCCGTCGCACGAAACTCAGCGCGAGATAATCGAGACCCTGCTCGACGGCAAACACGATGTCGGCGTGGTCTTTCTCGGTGATCGAAGGCGCCGAGACGTGGATGCCTGGCAGGTTCAGACCTTTGTGACTTTTTACTTGGCCGCCGTGCACCACCCGCGCGTGGACGGTATCGCCGGCGGTGTCGAGCACCATCAGCTCGATCAGACCATCGTCGACGAGGATGCGATCGCCCGTGTGGACGTCGCTGGCGAGTGGATGGTACGTGACCGGGATGGCGCCGGCGGGGAGTGCGTCCTCCGGCGCGAGCGTGACGTCATCGCCGGTCGCGAGCTCGACGGGTGACGACAGATCACCGATTCGTATCCGCGGCCCTTGGAGATCGCCAAGGATCGCGACGGGCAGGCTGCGGGCATCGGCGGCCGCGCGGACGCGGGCGATCGTCGCCGCGTGCTCGGCGTGCGTCCCGTGCGAGAAGTTGATCCGGGCGACGTTCATCCCGGCGTCGAGCAAGTCCCCGATCGCGGATTCCGTCGCGGTCGAGGGGCCGAGCGTACAGACGATTTTCGTTCGAGCGAGACCGGGAGTGGTCACTCAGCGCGCCGCGACGACCCGGGTTTTGTTCGCCAGTCCTGCCAACATGGTGTCCCACGACTTCTGGAACGACGCCAGTCCGTCGGCGAGCAGCTTGTCGGTGACCTCGCGCATGGAGACGCCGGCCGCTTCGACTTGCTGGATCAACCGCCGTGCACCCGCGACGTCGGCATCAATCGTTCGCGCGGTCTCACCGTGATCGCGGAACGCATCGATCGTGGCCACGGGCATCGTGTTCACGGTGTTCGGGCCGATCAGTTGCTCGACATACATGACGTCGCGATACGCCGGATTCTTGGTGCTGGTGCTCGCCCACAACGGCCGCTGGACTCGTGCGCCTTGGCGCGCCAGGTCATCCCAGACGGCGCCCGAAAACTTCTGTTGGAACAACGCATAGGCGAGCTTCGCGTTGGCGATCGCGGCCTTGCCTTTCAGATCACCCGCGGTCAGGCGCTTATCGATTTCGGTATCGACCCGGCTCACGAAGAACGACGCGACGGACGCGATCCGATCGACAGGCGCGCCGGTGCGCAGCCGATCCTGCACGCCGGCCAGATACGCGTCGATGACCGTCGAGTACGCGTCGATCGAGAACAACAGCGTGATGTTGACGTTGATGCCGTCGGCCAGGAGACGCCGAACGGCGACCACGCCGTCGGGTGTGCCCGGCACCTTCACCATCACGTTCGGCCGAGCGACGCGGTTCCACAGGCGCCGCGCCTCGGCGATCGTCGCGTTGGCGTCGTTCGCCACTCCGGGCGAGCACTCGATCGAGACGTAGCCGTCGATGCCGTTCGTCCGATCGTAGACCGGGCGGAAGATGTCGCACGCGGTGCGGACATCGTCGGCCTCGATCACCTCGAAGATCGCCTTCGGGTCCGTCACTCCGTCGGCCGACAGTGCCGAGAGCTGGTCGTCGTACGCCGCTCCCTCGGCCAGTGCCTTCTCGAAGATCGTGGGGTTGGTCGTCTCGCCAGTGACCGCGTCTTCGCGGGTACGGCGCTCCAGCTCGCCGTTCGTCAGAATCGTGCGATCAATGAAGTCCAGCCAGATCGATTGGCCGGCGTCATGGAGCAGTTGCAGTCTGTTCGGCATGTATTTCAACCTAAACGGCCCGCGCGCTCTTTTGGACTGGCTGAACCTCCGCCCAGCCCTCCCTCTTCATGACCCCCCACGTACGCACGCCGCGCAGAGTGCGCCAGAACGCCATCAATCGAAACAGGACGGTCACCTGGCGGTATCCGACATTTTCCACAATGGCGTACAGGACGAGCCGCAAGAGATCGCCCGGTCGGGTATATCGGCGGTACGTGAGCTCTTCGAGCACGAACGTCCAGATCGACAAAAGGAGCCCGTAGCCGACCGCCACGAGCAGGAACAGTCCGGCGAATGACCAGTCGACGGCCCCGATCGCGAGCCCGAGCGCGGTCACCAGGTAGCCGAACAACTCGACGACAGGCGCCAGCATCTCGCCGAAGAAATAAAACGGATAGGCGACCAAGCCGACCGAGCCGTACTTGCGATTGAACATCAGGTCGCGGTGCTGCCATAACGTGGCAATGAGACCGCGATGCCACCGTTCCCGTTGCCGGCCGAGGACTTGGAGCGAGGTCGGCACTTCGGTCCAGGCGACCGGATCCGGCACGAACGGCATCCGGTCCGGCAGCTTGTGCTCTCGTAAGTAGCGGTGGAGCCGAACGACCAGGTCCATGTCCTCGGTGATGTGACCGGTACGATACCCACCGATAGCGAGTATGTACGCCCTGCGGAACAGGCCGAATGCGCCGGAGATGATGAGGTTGCCGCCTAGGCGGTTCCAGCCGAGTCGGCCGAACAGAAACGCTCTCAAGTACTCGACAACCTGGATGCCGGGAAGCAGCCGACTATCAACTCTGGCCTCGACGACGCGGCCATGTTCAACCCGGCACCCGTTCGCCACGCGTATCGTACCACCCACCGCGGCAACGTGACCGCCCATCAGAAATGGTCGTGCCAGACGCAATAGGGCATCAGATTCGATCAGCGTGTCGGCGTCGACCGCGAGCACGTACGGATACCGGGCGGCGTTCAGTGCCGCGTTTAAAGCGTCGGCTTTGCCGCCGTTGTCCTTGTCGAGCACCAACAACTTCGAGTAGCGCCGCGAGCGATAGTAGGCGCGTATGGTCTTTGTGGGGACGCCGATGGGGAACGCTGGCGGGACTTCATACAGGTCGTACGCCTCGACGAGCCGCTGGATCGTCGCATCGGTCGAGCCATCGCTGACCAATACGACCTCGTGCCGCGGGTATTCGAGTGTGAGAAAGGACAACACGCTCGCGGCGATCGTGACTTCCTCGTTGTACGCGGGGACCAGCACCGAGAGCGGCGGCAGCGCGTCGGAGCCGAGCAAGCGGCGCACGTGCTCGTCGTGGGCCAGATGCCAGTGCAGCCAGGCCTCGGGGATGCTCGACATCAGCAACACCGCGTAGAACGAGTTGAGGATCAGGAAATAGAACAGCGCGGTCTTGTCCGCGACCGCGAGGCCGAGCACGACCCAGTGGATCATGCGTCCGCCAGCTCGAGGACGCCGCCGCCGGAGAGCCCACTGATCATCGTCGCCATTTCGCTCGCGTAGCGATCGCCGCCCACACGAGCCTCGCGCAACATGCGCCGTCCCGGCTCGCCGAGCTGCGCCAGGCTCAACGCGGCCCGGAACCGGACCCACCACGCGCTATCGCGGAGCAGCTGACCGAGCGGCCCGATGGCCTCGGTAACTTTGAGCACGCCGAGCGCGCGCGCCGCCTGCGCGCGGACGCGCCAATCTTCGTCCTCGAGTAGTCCGTACAGTGCGGCCGGGGTTTCGGGGTGGAAGTAGTGCTTGAGCGCACGCGCCACGGCGAGTCGCACATCGGAATCGGGATGCGTCGCCAACCGCAGCACGGGCCCGAGCACGGCCGGCGTGGCGAGCGACTCGGCGAGGTTGACCCAGACCTCGAGACGTCGGGGCGGCGTGTCGGCCCGTAGGCGTCGCGCCACGAGCGGTACCGTGTACTGCCAACATTGGCGCAACGCCGAGAAGAGATAATGTCGGACGGCGACAGGCCGACCCGGCAGCGTCTCGACGATCAGCGAAACGAGATCGCTGTCGGCGACGCGACCGAGGCAGGATGCGGCCGCGAGTTGGACCGCGGGATGCCGGTCGAGTAAGAGGCGACGCAGCATGGCGCGATGCGATTGTTGACCCACCGCCGCCAGCAGACGAACAGCCGCCAAGCGCTTCCACCAGCGGGGAGACCGGGCACCCTTGAGCCCGCGCTGGACCCATTTCTCCTTGAGGAGAGCGGTGGCGAGCGCGTCCTGCCGCTCGGCCGCCACGCGCAGCGCGGACAGGCGCGTCAGTTGCTCGAGCGCCTGGTCGGGACCGAGGACCGCCAAGTGAGCACAGACCTCGACCGCGCTCCCGGTGCCGAGCAAGAACGCGTGCAGTGGCTCGGTGAGCGACGCGGTCACGGCGTTCTCGCGGCGCGTGAGGCGCGACATCCGAACACGATTCGCGGCGAGGTACGCCAGCAGTACCAACAAAAACGCGGCCTGTACGGCGGCGATCACCGACAGAACGATCGTTGTCAGAACCACGGTGCTATCCGCGTCGGATCCACATCGGGATCTTCGCCAGGAGGACGCGGAGGTTGAGCGGCTTGACGACGTAGTCGAGCGCGCCGTTCGTGAGCGCGCGGACTTGCTCGGCTTCGCCGCCGTGCACGGTCTGGAACACGAATCCGAATGCGCCTGGACGCTGGACGCGCAGTCGTTCGTGCAGCGAGTGCCCGTCAATCCCGGGCAGATCGACATCGAGCAGGACCAGCGGCCGGCGGCCGTCGGCGGGCACCGGCATCGCCAGGAGCGCGTCGAGTGCCTCGGGGCCGTCGGAGAAGGCACGCGTCGTCAGGCCGGCGGAGCGGAGAGCGTAGAGGATCATCTCTTGGAGCGGCCCGTCGTCCTCGATCACGATGACGTCGGGCGTGGCCGCGACCGGCACTGTCGCCTCGACCACGGGCGCGGGAGCCACCGTCGTCTCGGGTTCGCCAACCGCGAGGGACAGGACCTCCGCGAACTCGATCATCATCGCGCCGCGCGCATCGCGGTCGAGCTCGGCGTCGGTTGCCCAGCGGATGGCTCGCTCCTCGAGCTTCGCGGCGAGGTTCGAGGCTTCGCGGAACCCATAGCTTCCGGCCGTGCCGTGCACTCGATGCAGCTCGCGACGGACGGCGTCGACGACCTCGGGCGCGTCAGGGGTGGCCGCCAATTGGATCCCGAGGGTACGGAACGCCGCGCAGGTGCGGAGTGTTGAAGCCCGAAATCGCTCGCGCAGGGCGCGCATCATCTCCGGCGGGATCGTGCCCGCGGGTGACGCCACTGCCGAAGATTGGATTTCGCTCATATTCGTCCCGGTTGCGGACCGAGCGCGAAGCTCGTCTCCGCGATGACGGGCGCTGACCGTCGCCCGTCACTTTGCTCTCTTGCTTCTGTGCTCATGCGACTCTTATGCGCCGATGATGAAGCGGATATCCGGACGATTCTCGAGCTCGCGCTCGGGCTCGATCCGGACCTCGAAGTCGAGATCGTCGAGTCCGGGCAGGATGCGCTGGCACGAGCAAAAGAAACGCGGTTCGACGCCATTCTGCTGGATGGCATGATGCCGGGTCTCGACGGATATGAGACCTGCCGTCGCCTCAAGGCCGACAAGGTAACCGCTAATGTGCCCGTGGTGTTCCTCACGGCGAAGACGCAGCGCGACGAGGTCGCTCGGGCGCTGGAGATCGGCGCGGTCGCATGCCTCACGAAGCCGTTCGACCCGCTGACGATTGCCGCTGAAGTCCGGCGGGCGCTCGCTACGGGATGATCCGCGCGACGAGGGCGACCGAGTAACCGCGATACGCGGCCGCGGCACTCGCGGTCGTCGCGTTCGGCGAGGCAGCCACGGCGTATCCGCCATTTACGCCGCACTCGACCCCCGGGGCAAACCGGTACAGAATGGCGGCATTGACTCGCTCGGCTGGTTTGATGGACGCCGGTGCGCCAAAAGCCGCAATACGCTGCGCTCCGGCCCCGAGTTCCAGGGTCCCTGCTAGTCCACGCTCCCCGCCCGCCGTCATTCTCAGCGCGCCCTCCGCCAGGATGAAGCTGGCGGGCGCGAAGTATCCGTCCGTGGTGTCTGGTCGCACGTAACCATACCCATGCGCGCCGGCGCCAATGGCGAGCCCGTGCCATGCGCTGGACCACATGTACATCGAGCCTTCGACGCGCTCGTCGCTATGGTCTTCGCCGCTCACGGTGGCGTAGCCGAACGTGCCGGTGAGATGGCCACCGACATCGAGGGCCGCGTCGGCCGTCGTTTGCACGAGACCCGAGGCGATCATCGCGGCCGTCTCGTCGAACAGCTCGCGCGATCCGCCGGCGGTGAACGTCATGGGACCGACCGTCACCGCCACGTGAGCAGCGCCGATCGCCTCCGCGTACTCTCCCTCTCCCAGACCGACGCCGCCATCAGCCCGAATCATCAGCGGTCCGGTGCCCAGTGCGACGCCGACTCGATCGGTTTGCGTGTGACCGTAGACGTCGTGCGGCCCTTGGGTGTTGCGATACGTCGCGGCAAACGACAACGCTCCATCTTGGGCGGCGAGCGATCCGGCCTCGCCAGAGTTGTCCTCGTTGTCGCCCCAGGTGGTGATGGTGGGACGCATCCACGGTGACACCATGGGGCGCAGCTTTGCCCATGCTTCGCGGGCATCGCCATCGTCTGGGTGCGCGGCGAGTGCTCGCTTCAATACGGCACGCGCTTCGCGCGGCCGTCCCTCCCATTGCAGCACCTGTGCGAGGCCCGTGAGCGCCTCGCTATCGGTCGAGTCGTGGGCGATGACTACACGATACAGGCGCTCCGACTCCGGCAAGCGACCGCGCCACGCAACGACACGGGCGAGACCTTTTTGCGCATCGGGACCGGCGCCAGAATCAATCAGCGCGCGATACGTCGACTCGGCTTCGGCAAACCGGCCGCTCCACGCAATGGTCTGGGCTCGACCGAGGGCCGCATCCCAATTTCGAGGCTCGCGCGAGAGGACAGAGTCATAGAGCGCGATGGCCGCACGATAGTGGCCCGACTGCGCCAACGCGCGAGCGGCATCCTGCGCCGATGCGCTGCCTGTAGCGATAAAGAGTGCAAATACAATGGCTTGCCGCACGGGAGATAGACGCCCGTTCCCTGCGGGGTGTCACTGCTTGAGTTCGCGACCCCTGGCATCGGCGAGCTTGCGCGCAATGCCGCGATAGAACGCGGCGTCCTCACGCTTGCCATCGGTCTCGAGGCTCGTCGCGGCCAACTCCAGCGCGTAGAGGATGTTGCCGAGGTACAGGTCGGCCACTGCACCGACTGTCGGCTCGCTCATTTTTCCGGTGGACGATAGACCGGAGTCTCGGCCGTCGGCGAATCGAGCCGCGGGTCGTCGAGCGCGGTGACCTGGACGACGACGGCGGTGATGTTATCGAGTCCGCCGCGACGGTTCGCTTCGCCGATCAAATGATCGACGAGGCGGCCAGGCGAATGCCGGGCGAGCATGAGACGCTGCAAGTGCGAGTCTTCGAGCATCCCGGTCAGTCCATCACTCGCGACCAGAAAGATGTCGCCGACCGCGAGCTCACCAGAGTAGACATCGGGCTCGACCTCGGGACTCGCGCCGACACAGCGCGTGATGACGTTGCTGTATGGGTGATAGCGCGCCTGCTCGGGCGTGATGTAGCCGGCATCGACCTGCTCCTGTACGTAGGAGTGGTCTTTGGTCAGCTGTTCCAGCACGCCATTGCGGACCCGATAAATCCGGGAGTCGCCGACCTGGCCAATCAGGTAGCGATTGCGACTCAGGACGAGCACAGAGGCCGTCGTGCCCATGCCCTGCTTGTCGACCTCGGAGATCGTGCGGTCGAAGATCGCGCGATTCGCATCCTGGAGGGCCTCGCGCAGGACTTCCGGCGCGCCGGAATTGGAGATATCGGAGAGCGGCGCGATGTCGCGCGTGACGATTTGCACGGCCATGGCGCTGGCGACCTCGCCGGCCGCGTGCCCACCCATCCCGTCGGCAACCATAAAGACACCACGGTACGGATTGGCCTCCGCATACATGCTGTCCTCATTCCCGACGCGGACCATCCCCACGTCTGTTCGGCAGGCGTACGTCAACTGCATTAGCGCATCCGCATGGCAAAGAACGCCGCGCCGCCGACGACGATGATCACCACCAACCAGGCCCACCACGGCACGCCAGCGCGCTTGGGCGCTGGTGGCGGTGCGGCCGGGCGCGGGCGCGGAGCGGGAGCAGCGACCGGCGCTGCTGGTGCGGCGCGCTTGACGGCGTCAATGCTTAATTGGCGGGTGCCGCCCTTGGGCTCAGTGACGTGCTCCGTGACCAGCGAGCGGAAGACCAACGGCACGCCGCCGAATCGGATATCGGCGTCGGTCGCGAGCTTCTCCTCGGCCGCTATCCGGCGGCCGCCAATATATGTCCCGTTCGTCGAGCCGAGGTCTGTGACGTACCACGTGCCCTCGCGCCGTTGGAGCTTGGCGTGGGAGTCGGACACGCTCTCCTCGACGATCACGATATCGTTGTGCGGCCCGCGCCCCACGTGCGCCAGGACCGATACGATCGAGAACGTCTGGCCTTTCATAGGACTCGTGCCGACCACTTCGAGCGTGGCCAATGCCTGACGCGGAAATGGCGCCGCCACGGCCGGGGTGGGCGCGCTCGCCGCCGCAGGGTCCGCCGCTGGCACCTCCACCTTTGGAGACGCGCTCGCTTGGTCGGCGTAGAACCGAAACTCTTCCGTGCCGATGCGAACTACGTCACCTCGACCGAGGACTTGCATCGCGTCGACGCGCTGGCCGTTGACAAAAATCCCGTTCGTGCTCGTGTCGCTCAGGACGTAGCCGACATCGCCAGGCGCGATTTCGGCGTGGCGACGGGAGACCTCCGAGGAGGGGATCACGACGTCACAGCCCGCGTCGCGGCCAAACGAGATGCCGGCTGCGGGAATCTGATATTCGCGTCCGTCGACGAGCGAGATCACGCGCCCGCCAGTCGCCAGCGTCGCTTTCCCCGGCGCGGGCGGCTTGAGTTTCTGGAAATCGGGGAGGCTGACGGAGGATATGAACTGGGTACTGCCCCCTTTCCGGTCATCTCCGAAGAAGAGCTCAGCCCCACCAATCTCGATCTTGTCGCCATGAATGAGTGGTGTGGGCTCCGCTCCGAGCTGCACTCCGTTGACCCGAACGGCCGCCGAGGCGAACGCACGGCGGATAGAAACGGCACTCTCGCGGGACAGATCAACGACGGCTTGCACGGATGTGTCGCCCCCAGGGACGAGCACATCCGCTTCCGCGCCCCCGCCAACCCGCGTCTCACCAACGCGGAGGGCGAACTGCCGTTCATTGAGTTGAAGGTAGGGCATGACCAGTTGGACAAGCTAGGGGTGCCCGCCGAGGCTGGCAAGCGCCGATGGTAGCATCAGTTAGATGCGGCAAGGGCGTCACGCGCAACACTTCCCCGTCCGTCGTCGCCGACCTGGAGTCGATACAGACGCTCATACAATCCACCCTGCTCCAGCAACTCGCGGTGGGTCCCGCGCTCCCGAATCTCCCCGTGGTGCATCACCAGAATCTCGTCCGCGCTGACGATCGTGCTCAACCGGTGGGCGACCGCGATCGTCGTCCTTCCTTGCATGAGGACTGCCAGCGCTTGCTGAATCTCCGCTTCTATCTCGCTGTCGACCGCGCTCGTCGCCTCATCGAGCAGCAGGAGCGCCGGGTCGGCGGCGATGGCCCGGGCGAACGACAGGAGTTGGCGCTCGCCGACACTGATTGACGCGCCGCGCTCGCCGAGCTCTTGTGACCACCCGCCGGGGAGTCGGGCGACGACACGGTCGGCGCCGACCCGCGCCGCGGCGCGCTGCACGTCCGCGTCGGACAGCGCGCTCGAGAGGCGCACGTTCGTCATGACGTCGCCGGCAAACAGAAAGATGTCTTGCTGGACGTACCCGATACGGACGCGGAGGTCGGCGAGCGACATCTCGCGGATGTCGACGCCGTCGACCAGAATCCGGCCTCGTTGCGGATCATAGAATCGCATCAGGAGACTCACCACCGTGGTCTTCCCCGCCCCTGTGTGTCCGACGAGCGCAATCGTCTGTCCTGGCTCCGCGCGGAAGCTCACGCCCCGCAACACCCATTGCGGCGCCTCCGCGTTGCCGTACGAGAACCATACGTCCTCGAACTCAACCGTCACGCCTCCACGCGGCATACCGGTCACAACGCCCTGTGGAGGTCCTTCGGGCTCGTCGAGCAGTTTGAAGATGCGCTCCGATGAGGCCATGGCCTGTTGCAGCGTATTGTATTTGTCCGACAAGTCCTGGAGCGGCTGAAAGAATCGCCGCACGAGCTGCAGAAACGCCGCGAGCGTCCCTACGGTCAACGTGGACGCATGGATTCGGCCGGTGCCGGCAACGATCAAGCTGGCGAGGGCGACCGATGTCAGAATTTCAATCGCGGGGAAATACAACGCGTAGATCGTGATCGACCTGAGGTTCGAGGCGAGATACCCGCGATTCAGGTCATCGAAGCGATCGGCTTCCCATTTCTCGCGACCGAACAGCTGCACTATCCGCATGCCGGTCAGACGCTCGTTGAGAAACGCGTTGATGCGCGCGATGCGCGTCCGGATGTCGCGATAGGACGCCCGGACCTTGACCCGGAAGACCTCGGACGTCAGCCAGACCAACGGGATAACCCCGAAGGCGGCGAGCGCCAACCGCCAGTCGTCGCGGACCATGAAGATCGCGATGAACACGAGCGTGAACAGGTCGCCGAGTCCGGACACGACGCCGGCGGTGAACAGGTCGTTCAGCGACTCGACGTCCGATGTCACCCGGGTGACGAGGCGCCCCACGGGATTCCGATCAAAAAATGCGACCGGCAAGTTCTCCACGTGCGCGAACATGCGCATCCGGAGGTCCCGCATGACGCGCTGGCCGAGAAGGCTCGTGAGCAGGGTCTCGCCGTACGAGCAGCAGAACTGCAAGACGAGTGACAGGACAAACAGCGCGACGGAGATGCGGATCAGATGCCCATCATGGTGCGGCACTCCGACGTCTATCACGCGCTTCGTCAGCACGGGGCCGACCAACTGGAGCGCGCCTTCGCCGCACAGGAAGAGGATCGCTGGGACGATCAAGTACCAATACGGCTTGGCAAACGCCAGCAAGCGGCGCATCAGCCGCCCATCGTAGGCCTTGCCGAGGGCATCCTCCTCGTGAATGCCTGTTCCTGCCTCCCCTGCCATCGCTAAAAGCTAGTATTTTGACACACGTGCCGCTCTGGCTCCATTGGGTCATCCTCGGATTCGTGGCCGGTGCATTGGCCAAGTTTCTCTTGCCCGGCCGCGACCCCGCCGGGTGCCTCGTCACCACCGGCCTCGGGATTCTCGGGGCATTTCTCGGTGGCTACATCGGAACGAGACTCGGCTGGGGCACCGTCACGGCCGACCATTTCGATCCGCGATCGCTCACACTGGCCACGCTCGGTGCCGTGCTGGTGTTGATCCTCGGCCGCATCCTCCGCGGCGGCCGCTCCGCGGCGCGTTGACGCAGCGCTTCGCGCTGCTCAACTGGTCGGTTCGCCTCCGGGGGGCAAACCCCAACTACGCCCCCCGGACCCCCCTTCTTTCGGATATCTTTCGGGTGTGAAGGACCGGCTGATCGTTCGCGGTGCGCGGCAACACAACCTGAAAAATCTCGACCTCGACATTCCCCGCCGAGCCCTGACCGTGATCACTGGTCCGTCGGGGTCGGGGAAGTCGTCGCTCGCCTTCGATACCATCTACGCCGAGGGGCAGCGGCGCTACGTCGAGTCGTTGTCGGCCTATGCTCGGCAGTTTCTGGAGCGGATGGAGAAGCCGAACGTCGACATCGTCGACGGCCTGTCTCCAGCCGTCGCGATCGAGCAAAAGAACCCGACCAAGACTTCGCGCTCCACGGTCGGGACGGCTACGGAGATCTACGACTATCTCCGGCTGCTGTGGGCCCGGATCGGGCATACGTTCTGTTCTGTTTGCGGCCGAGAGTTGCGGCCCTCTACGGTTCAATCGGTTACTGACGCTGTTCTGGGGTTTGCGGCGGGAACCCGGTTCGCTGTCGCCTTCCCCTTGCGGGTCTCCGATCAAGTATCTCACGCCGTGGTCGTCGAGAACCTGCAAGCGCGTGGGTTTGTTCGCGTCAAGGTAGGTGGCGTTGTCAGTCAGTTGGACGAGCTCACGATCGATCTGACAACGGCGGTCAATCCGCTGGTGGTCGTCGACCGACTGGTCATGGGCCCGGACATCGCATCCCGCCTAGCCGATGCGGTCGGAACGGCGTTCGCCGAAGGGGACGGCGACTGCGTGATCCTGGTCGGCGACGTCGAGCACCGGTATACGGAGCGATTCGAGTGCCCCAACGACGGGACCGTGGCACCCGAGCCGACGCCGCAGCTCTTCTCGTTCAACAATCCCAGGGGCGCCTGTCCGACGTGCAATGGGTTCGGCGCGGTGCTGGAGTACGATGAGTCGCTCATCGTCCCCGACCCGAGCAAGACGCTGAGCGATGGCGCGATCGATCCGTGGGAGAAGCCACGCTACGACGGCACGCGCCGGACGCTCGCCGACTTCGCGCGTCGCGACAAGATCCCGCTAAATGTGCCGTGGCGCGACCTGACGGCCGAGCAGCGCCACGTGCTGCTTCACGCTCCGATCCGCGGGCAAACGAAGCCGTACGTCGGCATCTTCCCGTTCTTGAAGCGCCTCGAGGCCAAGCGCTACAAGCAATACATCAGGGTCTTTCTGCGGCAGTATCAATCGGCGAAAGTCTGCCCGTCGTGCCACGGCGCAAAGCTGCAGCCGGCCGCGCTGCACGTGCGCATCGCCGACCGCACGATCGCCGAAGTGGCGGAGTTGCCGGTCGACGTGCTATTGCCTTGGCTCGATGGGCTGCCACTGACGCCGTTCGAGCAGACGATCGCGACGACCGTGCTCAGAGAGGCCCGCGACCGGCTCCAGTTTCTCGTCGACGTCGGGCTCGGCTACCTCTCGTTGAATCGAGCCGCGCGCACGCTCTCGGGCGGCGAAGCGCAACGTATTGCGCTCGCGAACTCGCTTGGCTCGCGGTTGGTCGATACGCTGTACGTGCTCGACGAGCCATCGATTGGCCTGCACCCGAGGGATATCGATCGGTTATTGAAGCTATTGACGCGGCTTCGCGATGCCGGGAATACCGTCCTCGTCGTCGAGCACGATCTCGAAGCGGTGCGGCACGCGGACTACATGGTCGAGCTGGGACCGGGAAGCGGTGACAACGGCGGCCGTATCGTGTTCGCCGGCCCAATTTCCCGGGCGAGTGAGAGTCCGCTGACTGGTCAATATCTCACGGGCCTGAAGACCATCCCGATCCCTGAGAGACGGCCCGTCGGTCCCCCGTGGCTGACCCTGACCGGCGCGCGCCAACACAATTTGCAGGGCGTCGACATTCGCATCCCCATCGGTGCGCTGACGGTCGTCACCGGTGTGTCGGGCTCGGGGAAGAGCACGCTCGTGCACGATGTGTTGTATAGGGCGTTGGAGACGCGCCTTCGGGGAGACAACTCGGCGAAACGTCACTTGGGCGAGGCGGTCGGCAGCTACACGTCTCTCACGGGCGCAGAGTCGTTCGATGACGTGGTATTGATCGACCAGGCTCCGATTGGGAGATCTCCACGATCGAACCCCGTGACGTACATCAAGGCGTATGACGAGATCCGGAGACTCTTTGCGGATACGGCGCTGGCGAGGGAGCGACGGTATACGCCAGGCACCTTCTCGTTCAACGTCCCAGGCGGCCGATGCGAGAACTGCGAAGGCGCGGGGTATATCGAAGTCGAGATGGTGTTCATGGCCGACGTGTTCGTTCCATGCGACGTGTGTGGTGGGCGACGATTCCGGTCGGATGTGCTGGAAGTGACGGTCAAGAACAAGAACATCGCGCAGGTGCTCGACCTCACCGTCGAGGAAGCCGTGCGATTCTTTCACGGCCAAGATCGTCTGACCTCGACCCTGTGGCAGTTGCAGCGGGTCGGACTCGGGTATCTCCACCTCGGGCAACCCGCGACCACGCTGTCTGGTGGCGAGGCACAGCGGATCAAGATCGCCCGCGAGCTCGCGGCATCCGCGCGATCGGGTGGGCGGAAGCTCTACATTCTCGATGAGCCGACGACTGGCTTGCACCTCGAGGACATTCGCCGGCTGGCCAACGTGCTGGACCGGTTGGTCGATCAGGGTCATACGCTGGTCCTGATCGAGCACAACCTCGATGTGATCAAGCTGGCGGACTGGGTCATTGACCTGGGACCCGAGGCCGGCATGCACGGAGGCCGGGTCGTCGCCATGGGCCGGCCCGAGGACGTGGCCGCGGTCGAGTCGTCTCATACTGGGCGCTGGCTGCGCACGGTCCTGCCGAGGCCGACCAAGCCAGTTGACACCACGCGGTTCGCGATGACGTTAGATACGATATGATGTATATCGGACCCGAAGTCGCCGTACCCGTCTCGATGTTCGGCATGATTGCCGTCCTGGTCATCGGCACGAAATGGATCGGCTACAAGCGCAGTTCCTCGGCGGGACCGGAGGCGTTGGAGTCGCTGGAACGGCGCCTGGCGCGCGTTGAAGTCGCATTGGACGATCTGAGTGGCGAGATCGCCAAGATTGGTGAGGGTCAGCAGTTCCTAACGAAGGTCCTGGCGGACCCCGAAACCTCGAGGCGGCTGGGACCGTAGGGAGGAGTGACTATGCATTTCGTCAACAGCCCTTTCGATATGGTCGTCGCCATTGTCGCGATTGCCTGCGGCATGGGGTTGATCCTCGAGTTGGTCAAGCAGACATCGAAGCGCGGCGCCTCGCCGAGCGCGCTGGAGGCATACGAGAAGCGCCTCGCGCGGGTCGAAGTGGCGATCGATGATCTCACGACCGCTATCGGACGGGTGACCGAAGGGCAGCAGTTCCTGACGAATGCCTTAACCGAGCGGGGCGCCGTCGGGGCGCTGCCGTCGCGGGAGTCACGCTGATGCCACCGGAAGTCGTCTTCATCGTCGTGGTCTCGATCGTCGCCGTCACGATCTGGGTGTGGGTCGGCGTCAAGTATGGGACACAGCAAAGCAAGCCGGAGGCGCTCGACGCGATCGAGAAGCGCCTCGCACGGTTGGAGGTCGCGATCGACGATCTCACCTCGGAGCTGTCGCGTGTGACCGAGGGTCAGCAGTTCACGAACAAGCTGCTCGCCGACCGGTCGCCGGAGATGATCCGTGAACCCCGCTGAGGCATTCGCGGGGATGGTCTTCTTTGCGTCGATCGCGCTGGTGGTGATCGGCGCCGGCCACTACGTCACGAAGTTGGTGCGATTGAAGAACGAGCGGATCAAGGCACCGGCCGATGTCGAGATGCGCCTCGCGCGGCTCGAGGTTGCCATCGACGACATGGCGGCCGAGTTGACGCGGGTGACCGAAGGGCAGCAGTTCGTCACGAAGCTTTTGGCGGAGAGATCCGTGGAGGCCGCGCATGGGAGGTCCTGACGCCCTTGCCGCGGTCTTCGTCTTCGCATCGCTGTCGGCAATGGTCGTCGGCGTCGCGCACTATTGGTACAAGTCGCGTGCGCTCAAAGCCAAGCCGTCGAGCGAAGTCGAGATGCGCCTCGCGCGCTTGGAAGTCGCGATCGATGATATGACGGCCGAGATCGGCCGGATGACCGAGTCGCACCGGTATCTGACGGCGGCGCTCACCCAACGTGGGTTGCCGGCGGAGGTGTCGCGTGGATCAGAATGATGCGATCGTGGCCGTGCTCTCGATGGCCATCGGCGCCGCGACGTTACTGACTCTCGTTCGGCTGTGGCTCAACGGACGCAAGAATGTCGCGGCGGCGACGGTCGCCAGTTTCGAGAACCGGCTCGCCCGCGTCGAGGTCGCGCTCGACGACGTCACCGCGGAGCTCAGCCGCATGACGGACGCGCAGCAGCTTCTGACGAAGACCCTCGTCGACCGGCAGCCACAAGCGCTGCCGTGACGGATCGCGCCGCGAGCGCGACCGCGCTCGCCGTCGCGACGCTCCGGGCCGCGCACCAGTTGCTCGACAGCCCACCGCACATCCTCGAGGACCCGGTCGTCCTGCGCCTCCTCGAACCGGAGGTCATCGACCGCATTCGGGCGAATCCGGAGCGCTTCGAGGCGCCGCCGGTGCGGCGGCTTCTCCTCCACGTCGTCGCGCGAAGCCGGCACGCCGAGGATCGGCTGGCCGAGGCCGTCGCCCGAGGGGTCCGCCAATGCATCGTCCTCGGCGCGGGCTTCGATACGTTCGCGTATCGGCAGCCCGCGTGGGCCGCGCCCCTTCGCATCTTCGAGGTCGATCATCCCGCGAGCCGCGACGCGAAGCGAGCGCGTTTGGCGGGCGCCGGCATTGCCGTGCCGCCGAACGTGGAGCACGTCGCGATCGACTTCGAGACGACGTCACTCGTGGACGGCCTCGCGACCTCCGGCTTCGATCCACGCGCCGCGACCTTCGTGTCCTGGCTCGGCGTCATGGTCTATCTCACGGAGTCGGCTGTCGACGCGGTGTTCGCCTTCGTGGCGGCGCTGCCGCCTCCGAGCGAAATCGTCTTTACGTTCACAGCTCCCAAGGCGCCCGATGAGTCCGATGAGATCGCCGAGCGTGCGGCGGCCGCCGGCGAGCCTTGGCTCACGCGCATCGAGCCCGAGCCGCTGGAGCAGCGTCTTCGGGCCCATGGATTCAGCGCGGTGACGTTCTTGACGTCGCGCGTCGTGAGTGCGATGCGTTAGGGCGCCGGGGTGACCGCCAGGCGCGAGAAGTAGCCGATCGTGCCCGGTCCGATCCACAGCGCGATGCGTCCGTGCGTGTCGCCGAGCATGAGATCGTTGACGACGAGGCAGGGCTGATCGGCATCGTTCACGAAAAGCTCCGCGTGGGTGCCGTGAACGACGATACGAATGGTCGTCCACTCGCCGGCCCGGAGGTCGACGTACGATTCGTATTTCCCGGGACTCTTCTCGCGCAGCGTGTGCCACGGAGCGTCGGGGAAAGACTCGTACTGCGCCGCGTGGTTGCGCCTGAGCTGGTCGTCGGCGCGGCCGTTGGTCATGCGCAGGTACAGGTTCTCGTATCGATTCCCGTCAGCCGAGCTCCGGAACGCAAGACCTACGAACCCGCGGGACGAGGTATCGATCGTCGGAACCGGCACCGCGGCGACGTGCACGACGATCGTACCGGACGTGAAGTCGAGGCCGTCGACGAGCGCCATGCCGCCGTCGCCGGTGTCGGTCAGCTTTACCGCGCGGCGGTCGTGATACGTGACGGCGCTCATCGTGGCGCCGATTGGCGTGAGCCCTTTCGTCGAATCGAGCGACAGGACGAAAGCGGGCGTGGCGACGAGGGAGAGGAGCCAGGCGAATCGCATGGCACACGATGCGTCGCGCGCCGAGGCGACCGATTGGACAAAACGGCCCCCGCCGCCAAAATTTGGACTTCGACTCATGTTCCCTGCGTCCATTCGGGTCATCGATTCCCACACTGAAGGCGAGCCGACTCGTGTCGTGCTCGACGGCTGGCCGCAGCCGTCCGGCGATACGATGGCGGCGCGGCGTGAATCGATGCGTCGGGATGCCGAGCATCTGCGACGCGCGGTGATCTGTGAGCCGCGGGGGCATGATGCGCTGGTGGGTGCGATCGTGACGCCCCCGACAGAACCCGACTCGATTGCCGGCGTCATTTTTTTCAATAACGTCGGGTACCTCGGTATGTGCGGCCACGGCACGATCGGCGTCGTGCGCACGCTGGAGTATCTCGGCCGGCTTGCTGCTGGTACCGTGAGGCTGGACACGCCGGTTGGAACCGTGGCGGCCGAGTTGGATGCCGATGGCACCGTCACCATCCGCAACGTGGCGGCGCGGTGTCACGCGTGTGATGTCGCCGTTGACGTGCCGGGGTTGGGTCGCATCGTCGGCGACATCGCATATGGTGGGAACTGGTTTTTTATCACACACCTGGCCGATCAGCCGCTCATGATGGCCAGGCAGGTGGAGCTCTCGCGCCTCACTATCGCCATCATGGATGCGCTGCGCGATCAGGGCATCACGGGCGCGAACGGGGCCGAGATCGACCACGTGGAGCTCTCGGCGCCGGACGGGCGCAACTTTGTCATGTGTCCTGGCGGCGCGTATGATCGCTCGCCGTGCGGTACGGGGACCTCGGCGAAGCTGGCGACGCTTCATGCGCGGGGTTTGCTCGCGCCGGGTCAGGTCTTCGAGCCGGAGAGCATCACGGGTGGGCGGTTCACGAGCTGGCTCGAGCAACGCGATGGGGAGCTCATCCCATTCATCCGTGGACGCGCGTTCGTCACGGGCGAGACGACGTTGCGCTTCGACACCGCTGATCCGTTTCGCGCCGGGTTCCCAGAGGTGTGACGGACGTCATCGTCGTTGGCGCGGGCATCATTGGCGCCGCTTGCGCGTACTATCTCGCGCAGGAAGGTCTGTCGGTTACCGTGCTCGAGGCCGAGTTCGCGGGTGCGGGCACAACGGCGGCTGGCATGGGGCACGTGGTCGTCTTTGACGATGACCCGTTGTCCGCCTACTCACAGAAGCTGTTATGGTCGCTCGCTCCGCCCGATGTCGGCTTGGACCGCTGCGGCACGCTCTGGGTGGCCGAGACGCCGGATCAGTTATCGATGATCGGCGGCGAGTTACTCGATGAAAAAGCATTGCGCGAAGCAGAGCCGGCGCTGCGTCCAGGGCTCGCTGGCGCGCTGCTCGTGCGAAGTGATGGCGTCGTGTATCAGCCGGCGCTCACGCGTTGGTTGTTGGCTGGGTTACCTGTAAAAGAACACACGCGCGTTGAACGTCTTGATGGGCTGAAGGCGGATGTGATCGTGAATGCCACTGGTGCCTGGGCCCCGGCGCTGACGCCGGGCCTGCCGATCATCCCGCGCAAAGGGCACTTGATCGTCACCGATCGTGTGCCAGGACTGTGTCGGCATCAAGTGGCCGAGCTCGGATACATGCAAAGCGCGAAGACGTTGGGCGATGCGTGCGTCGCGTTCAACGTGCAGCCGCGCTCGACGGGTCAGGTATTGATCGGATCATCGCGAGAGCTAGTGGGCTGGGATGCATCGATCAATCGCGATGTCCTCGGCCGCATGGTGCGGCGCGCGGTGGAGTTCATGCCGGCGCTGGCAGGCGTCACCGCCCTTCGCGTATGGACGGGCTTTCGTCCGGCGACGCCGGATCATCGGCCTTACATTGGCGCTTGGCCTGCTACGCCCGGCCTGTGGATCGCGGCCGGACACGAGGGGCTCGGCATCACGATGGCCCTCGGCACGGGTCGTCTCTTGACCGACCTGATTCTGGGCCGGCCGCCGGCGATCGATCCCGCGCCGTACTCGCCGGCTCGCATATGATCGAGTCAGCGCTCTGCGGCATGGGAACGTGTTTCCAATGCGTGCCGCGGCGTGCGTGCATGGAGCGCATACCCTCGTGGGTGGGCGCCGGGCATCCAGCCGACGTGATGATCGTCGGCGCTGGTCCCGCCGGCATTGCCGCGGCGGTGCATGCGGCCGAGGCGGGCCGGCGCGTCGTGGTGCTCGACTCCGCGCAGCGGCCGGGAGGGCAGATCTGGCGGCATCGAGATCGCCGCGCGTTGCCCCGTGCTGCCGTGCGTTGGCTCGAGCGGTTCGATCGATGTGGGGCCGAGCTCGTGCCGGGCGCGGAAGTAGTCGACGCCTCGGCGTTCGGCGGTCGCGCGGTTGTATTGGCGACGGGCGCCCGTGAGCGGTATCTGCCCTTTCCCGGGTGGACGTTGCCAGGTGTCATCGGCATCGGGGGCGCGCAAGCTCTGCTCAAGAACGGCGCCGCCGATTTCGCCGGACAGCGAGTGGTCCTTGGTGGTTCGGGGCCGCTCATGCTCACGGTGGCCGCGGCCTTGGCGCGGGTGGGGGCGCGCATTGTCCTGGTAGCCGAGCAGGCGTCGGCGGGGTGCATGGCTCGATTCGCCGCGGGACTGTGGCGAACGCCCGGGCGGATGCTGGACGCAATCGCCTATCGCTCGGCGTTCGTCGGTGCTCCGTTTCGGCCCGGAACATGGGTCACGCGGGTCTCGGTATCTCGATCGGGCCTCGAGGTCGCGCTGTCCGACGGGCAGCGTGTGAGTTGCGACGTGTTGTGCACTGGCTATGGCTTGGTGCCATCGACCGAGTTGGCGCGGCTCGCGGGATGTGCGACTCGCGACGGCGCGGTGGTGGTTGATGAGCGGCAGGTGACGAGTGTGCCGGGCATCTTCTGCGCGGGCGAGCCAACGGGGATCGGTGGGGTGGATGCCGCGCTCGTCGAGGGCGCGATCGCCGGGCGCGCGGCGGCTGGCGTTGCGTTATCCCGAGACCTGAGCGCGGCTCGCGCGCGGCATCGCGAGTTCGCGCAACGTCTGGACACCGCCTTCGCGATCCGCCCCGAAGTCCGCGCGCTCGCGGAAGCGGAGACGATCGTCTGCCGCTGCGAGGGCGTCCCGTACGGCGCGCTCGATCCCGCCTGGACGCCGCGCCAGGCGAAGCTTTACACGAGGATCGGGATGGGCCCATGCCAAGGCCGTGTCTGCGGCCCTATCATGGAGTGTCTCCGCGGTTGGCCGCCGGACACGCCACGCCCACCCATTTTTCCCACTCCAGTCCGAGCCTTTCTGTAATGCAAAAACACGATTGGACCGGCGTTCTCCCCGCGATCACGACGCCGTTTCACCCGGACGGGGCGATCGACGAGGCGTTTCTCGCCGACCACGTTCGCTGGCTGCTCGGCCACGGTTGCCGAGGCATCGTCGCGCTCGGCTCACTCGGTGAAGGGGCGACGCTGGGATTCGACGAGAAGGTCCGCGTGCTCTCCATCTGCGCCGACGCCGCCGGTCCTTCGGCGCCCGTCATTGCCGGCATCAGCGGCTTGGCTACCGAGGAGTGCGTTCGCTTGGCGAGCGCCGCGGCGCGCGCGGGGTCCTCGGGGTTGATGGTGCTGCCGCCCTATGTCTATCGCCCGGACGCGAGAGAGACGCACGCGCATTTCGACGCGGTGATCTCGGCGACTCCATTGTCGTGCATGCTCTACAACAACCCTATAGCGTACGGCACCGATCTCTTGGCGTCCGACGTCGAAGCGCTGGCCGACCGGCACGCGAATGTTCATGCCGTCAAAGAATCCAGTGGCGACGTGCGTCGCGTCTCGGCCTTGCGCGCGGTCCTCGGCGATCGATTGTCGCTGCTCGCGGGACTCGACGACATGATCCTCGAAGCGGTTGGCGTCGGCGCGCGGGGATGGGTTGCCGGGTTGGTCAACGCGCTGCCGGTCGAATCGGTCCGTCTCTTCGATCTCGCCTGCGCCGGTCGGGCGGCCGAAGCCTTTGCGCTCTATTCGTGGTTTCTGCCGTTGTTGAGATTCGACACCGTCATGAAGTTCGTGCAGCTCATCAAGCTCGTGCAGCACGCGGTGGGTCGCGGCTCCGAGACCGTACGTCCACCGCGGCTGCCGCTGTCCGGAGCCGAGCGCGACGACGCGCTGGCCGTCATTCGCACCGCGCTGGCTCAACGGAGATGACCATGCTCTTGCTTGTGCCGTTGTTGCTTCAAGTCGCGCAACCGTTGCGCCCACTATTCGCCGAGGAGTGGGATTACGAGATGCGTACGTCGCCGGAAGCTGCTACGGCGCTCGGCGACAATCGGTTCAACGATCGGTTGGATGACCGCTCGCTGTCGGCGATCCAGGCTGATGCCGCGGCCCGACGCTCGTTTCTCGCGCGCTTCGAGGCGATCGACACCGCGGGGCTGTCGGCGTCCGATGCGCTGAGTCGTCGCCTGATGATCCGGGATCTGCGCGAGCGTCTCGACGCCATGGCGTTCAAGTCGTGGGAGATGCCGGTCGACCAACGCGATGGGATCCATCTCGGCTTTGTCGACCTCGTATCCTTGACGCCATTCAACACGGTCGCGGATTACGACCATTACATCGCCCGGTTGCATGCGATGCCGCGCGCGTTCGACCAGGTGACTGAGAACATGCGACAGGGTATGCGTGACGGTCTCATGCCGCCGCGCTATCTGCTCGACAAGGTCGTGATCGAGACCCAGGATGTCGCGGCGAAGACCGGCGCGGCGAGCCCCTTCGCGGTTCCCCTGTCGCATTTTCCCACGGGCCTCGGCGAGGCTGATCGCGCGCGACTGCGTGCGGCAATCCTCGCGGCGGTCGACCACGAGATCGTGCCGGCATATCGGAAGTTCGCGGAGTTCGTTCGCGCCGAGTACGCGCCGCGCGGGCGCAATGATCCTGGCATCTGGGCATTGCCGGATGGCGAGGCGCGGTATCGATTCGAGGCGCGCCGCATGACGACGACGGACTTGAGCCCCGACTCGATCTACGCGATCGGCGTGGCGCAGGTGGCCGAGGTCGCGGCGCAGATGCTGACGATCGCGAAAGCCCAAGGCTACAACGATCTCGCCAGCTTCAACGATCACATCAAGCGCGACCGCCGGTTCTACGGGACGTCAGGCCAGCAGGTGCTCGATCTCTACGCGAAGTACGCGCACCAGATGACGGAGCGCTTGCCTGAGCTTTTTGGCCGGCTCCCGCGCTCCACGCTCGCCGTGATCCCGATGGATCCGTTCCGTGGCGCGAACGCGGTGCCAGCCGACTATACCTCCGGTACGCCGGATGGCTCACGCCCTGGGCGCATCAACGTCAACGAGTCGAACCCGGATCAGCGACTGCTGCTGAATGTCGAGGCGATCGCCTATCACGAAGGCGTTCCGGGACACCACATGCAGTTGTCGCTCGCTCAGGAGCTTCCCGACTTGCCGACGTTCCGCCAGCACGGCGGCTACACGGCATTCGTCGAGGGGTGGGCGTTTTATTCCGAGCGGCTGGGCAAAGAAGTCGGGTTCTATCAGGACCCGTACAGCGACTATGGCCGGCTCGAGAACGAGATGTGGCGCGCGATTCGGTTAGTGGTCGACCCGGGCGTCCACTACAAGCATTGGACGCGGCAGCAGATGGTCGATTACTTCCATACGTATACGGCGATGGACGAGCCGAACGTCCAGACCGAGGTCGATCGCTACATCGCGTGGCCGGGTCAGGCGCTCGCGTACAAGCTCGGCCAGTTGGAATTTCTCAAACTCCGCGCCGAAGCCCGTGCGCGTCTCGGTGCTCGGTTCGATCTCCGCGCGTTTCATGATGCGGCCCTCAGCCAGGGCGCATTGCCGCTCGACGTGCTCGATGCGGAGATGCGGCGTTGGATCGCAACGCACTGAAGTGAGGGGCGGGCATCGTCGTATCGACAGATAAACTTGCCAGTTTACCTGTCATTCAGTTACATCTCGGTATGCCTCGAAGACCCCTCGACACCGAGGTCGCCGATCTCGCGCAGGCGCTCGGGCTCTTAGTCCGCCGCGTTCGAGCGGAATCCGGCGCGCACGAGCTGTCGTTGACGGAGTCGGCCGTCCTGGCACGCCTCGATCGTGAGGGTCCGGCGACGACGGCCGACCTGGCGCGCGCGGAGCGCATGCGGCCCCAGTCGATGGGGACAACGATCGCGGCGCTCGAGGAGTTGGGATGCGTAGTGCGCAGGCCGCATCCCACCGACGGCCGTCAGGTGCACATCGCGCTGACCGCCAAGGGCGCCGCGTTGCGCCAAGGCGCGCGTGAGGCCAAGCGCTCGTGGTTGGCGCAGGCCGTGACCACGCTTGATGACGCCGAGCGCGAGACGGTATTCGCGGCGGGCCGTCTCATGAGGCGACTGGCGGACAGCGAGTAGTCATGCAACACGCGTGGCGAGCGCTGCGGCATCGCAACTTCCAGCTTTTCTTCGTCGGCCAGGGCATTTCGGTGGTCGGGACGTGGATGACACGCGTCGCGACGAGCTGGCTGGTCTATCGCCTGACGCATTCAGCACTATTGCTCGGCGTCGTGAGCTTCGCGGGGCAGATCGTGTCGTTCGCGCTCGGGCCCGTGGCGGGCGTCTGGGTCGAGCGGCTCGATCGCCGCAAGCTGCTGGTCTGGACGCAGGCCGCGGCCGCCATCCAATCCCTCGCGCTCGCCGCGCTGACGCTCAGCGGCCACATCACCCTCGGCGAGATCATCGCGTTGACCGCGCTCCAGGGTGTGATCAACGCGTTCGACATGCCCGGGCGCCAGTCCTTTCTCGTGCAGATGGTCGAGGATCGGCGCGATCTCAGTAACGCGATCGCCATCAACTCCTCGATGGCGAACGGCGCGCGCTTGGTCGGCCCGGCGCTGGCCGGGCTGATCATCGGCGTACACGGTGAGGGCTGGTGTTTCCTGATCGACGGCGTGAGCTACTGCGCCGTCATCGCGTCGTTGCTGTTGATGCGCGTCAGCCGCGTCGATATGCATCGCGCGTCGAGCAACATGCTGGCACAGATGCGCGAGGGGTGGGACTACGTCAGCACATTCCGCCCGATTCGCACGATCCTGCTGTTCTTCGCGCTCCTGAGCCTGATGGGCTACTCCTACTCCGTCCTGCTACCCGTCTTCGCCGGCCAGATCCTTCACGGCGACGCGCGGACACTCGGCTGGCTCACGGGCGCTTCGGGCGTCGGCGCGCTCATCTCGGCGCTCTCATTGACCGTCCGCAAATCGGTGCTCGGTCTCACGCGTATGCTGCAGATCGCCTCCGCGACACTCGGCGCGGCCCTGATCATGTTCGGCCTCTCGCGGACGTTGTGGCTCTCCCTCGTCTTCATGGTCCTCGTCGGCTTCGGCATGATGCAGGCCGCGGCCGTGAGCAACACCGTCATCCAGTCACTCGTGCCCGAGGACAAGCGGGCCCGCGTGATGAGTTACTACACGATGGCATTCTTCGGCGCCTCGCCCTTCGGCAGCCTGTTCGCCGGCGCGCTCGCGCATCGGATCGGCGCGCCGGCCACCGTCATGCTGACCGGCGCGTGCTGCATCGCGGGAGCGGTCTGGTTCACGCTCGACTTGCCCAAGGTGCGAGCGATCATGCGGCCGATCTACCAACAAATGGGCCTTATCCCCAACCCGGAATGACGCGCGGTTAGAGTTGAGCGCCGCCGCGCGCCAGGCGGTTGAAATCGCGGATCGCCTTCTTTCTGATCTCTTCGTCAGGTGCGTCGGGCTTCGCGTCCAGCCGGCGCAACTCGGTCCATGGAGAGCCATCTCCCAACTGCGCGATGTAGCGCCACGCGAGCGGCCACGGCGGGGGAAGATACGGACCGCCGCGCTCGCGATCGGGCATCATCGCCCCGATCGCGGCATCGAACTGTGAGATGATGAAGCGTCGCCGGACGCCGGTCGTGCGGTGGGTCTGGCTAAACCTGATCTCGCGCATGCTGCACCTCTACCTCGCTGATTTCGTGCTGTTGCCGTTCGCCGTCGCCTTGGCTGCCGTCTGTGGGCGGCTCTTGCCGGCCTCGATCGCTACGGGGATATGCTTGTGGGCATCCGCGGCCGCGGTGATCGGAACCTGTTTCGGCAGCGGAAGGGCCGCCTTGTGCACGCGCACATGGAGCATCCCATCGGCGACATCGGCGAGAATCTTCTCGCTATCGACACCCTGGGGTAGCTGGAAACGGCGGACGAACGTGCCGTACGTGCGCTCGGCGAGGTGATAGCGGGCCTCTTCCCCTTCCTTAAGGTCCTCGAGGCGCTGGCCGCGGACCGTGAGCACGCCATTCTCGGTCGTCACCTCGACATCCTTTTGCGCGATGCCCGGAATCTCGACCGCGAAGATCAGCTCCTCGTCGGTCTCGCGGACGTCGACTGACGGGCTCCACTCGCCCCGCCCCGCGTGTCCGAGCCGGAAGGCATCCTCGAAGAGTCGATCGATTTCACGCCGCAAGCCGAACACGGGTGCGGGCGGAGTCGTTGCGTACATCATACCTGCCTCACTCTCTCACAAGGGACCCCGACCGCGCATCACCGGATAAACCGGGTCCCGATGGCCTCCAGCTTCCTTGTCGCGAATCTATGTGCGGGACCGGGTGCTGTCAAATTATTGTCCAGGACAGAATCTGGACAAGATTGAATGCATTCGATACCTTCAGTCCATGGCCCGCCATCCGATGCGCGTCGTCACCCGTCGTACCGGACTCAGCCCCGATCTCTTGCGCGCGTGGGAGCGGCGGTACGACGTGGTGACGCCATCGCGAACCGAGGGTGGTCGGCGGCTCTACTCCGACACGGACATCGAGCGGCTTCGTCTGCTCTATCGCGCCACCTTGGCGGGTCGCAGCATCGGACTGGTCGCCGAGTTGCCGACCGAGGCGCTCATCGCGCTCGTGCGCCAGGACGCTGCCGCGGACGCGGACGCGGAGGCCGAGCATGCCAGCCGGGCAGCGCAAACGCGCGACGGCGACGCGCCGTTGGGCGCGGCCGACTATCTCGCGGACGCGATGCGTGCCATCGAGCGGTTGGACGCGACCGCGCTCGAAGCCACCCTGCGGCGCGCGACGATCGCGCTCTCTTCCATAGCATTACTTGACGGGCTCCTCGTGCCGCTGCTCGAGGACGTGGGCGCGCACTGGCGGGAGGGCACGCTGCGTCCCGTGCACGAGCATCTGGCCTCGATGATGGTGCGGCGTGCTTTGGACGGAGTGGTCGAGAGCGCGAGTCCGCCGCTCGCGACGGCGAGCGTGGTGGTTGCGACGCCGACGGGTCAGATCCACGAGCTCGGCGCGCTCCTCGTCGCCGCGAGCGCGGCGACCGAGGGCTGGCGGGTGACATACCTCGGCCCCGATTTGCCGGCCGAGGACATCGCCGAGTGCGCCGTGCGGACGCGGGCGCGAGCGGTCGCGCTGAGTGTCGTCTACCCGACGGGCGACCCGGTCGTCGGCGACGAGCTTCGGCGTCTGCGGGCCGCGCTCCCGAAGCGCACGGCCCTCCTCGTCGGCGGCGCCGCGACGCCCAGCTACTCCGCGGTCCTGACAGCGATCGGTGCCGTGCAGCTCGACGATCTCACGGGTCTCCGTGTCGCGCTCCGAAAACTCCGCCGCGCCCGGAGGCGACGGCCGACATGAGCGAATGGTTTGCCCGTCCGGTTCTGTTCGTCGCTGACGTCGGCCGGTCAGTCGATTTCTATGTCAATCAACTGGGGTTCACTCGCGCCTGGACCTACGATGAAGAGGGGAAGGCTCTCGTCGCGCAGGTCGATCGTCAGGGCTGCGCGCTCATTCTGTCGTCGCAGTGGCCCAAAAAAGTGGGCACCGCCCTCATGTTTATCTCGCTCGATCCCGATGTCTTGCACGCGCTACGTGTCGAGCTGGAAGGCAAGGGCGTGGCGGTGAAGGACGGGGAGTGGGGATACCGCCTGATGGTCGTTCATGATCTGGACGGGAATGAGCTCTATTTTCCCTACCCTAGTGAACCCCAACCGTGATCTAACGCGGAGTGTGGCGACGTGACATGCCGTCCGAGTTTCTGCCTGATGGTTGTCTCGATGGTTCTCCCGCTCGCGACGCCGGCGGCGGCGAGGGGCCAGGAGAGTGGGCGCGACACCGCCGTCGCCCGGACTGAGCGACGGCGTTTCATGTCGCCGACCCAGAGCGTTTCCGACGATCCTCGCCGGGTTCCGGAGCCGCCGGGCGTCAACGGCCCGTCGGGCACGCTCGTGCTGCGGGGCGGTCGCATATTCGACGGGACTGGCGCGGCCGTGCGCGAGGGGACGCTTGTCATCACGCGGAACCACATCGACCGGATCCTGGCGCCATCGGCGACCAACTGGCCCTCGGACGCGCGCGTGATCGATGTCGCCGGCAAGACCGTCATGCCGGGTCTCATCGACTTGCATACGCACCTGACGTATCCCGATGACGACACGCCGGGGTCGATCGCCGGCAGCCGGGCGGACGCGGCGCTCCGCGGGGTCGAGCGTCTCCGGTACTACATCGAAAGCGGCATCACGAGCATACGCGACGTTGGATCCGAGGGCGACGTACCGTTTCGTCTCCAGGCCTGGGTCAAGCAGAACCGTGTCATCGGACCGCGTGTATTCGCGGCCGGCCAGCTGATCACGAGCAAGGGCGGTCACGGCGACGATGGCGGGCCATACAACAGCACCGCCGCGGGCATGGTCCGCGTCGCGTCGGGGCCTGATGATTGGCGCGAGGCGGTGCGCGAGCAGTTCACCGCTGGCGCTGACCTCATCAAGATCGCCAGCCACTTCACGCCGGCCGAGGTTTCCGCGGCGATCCAGGAAGCGCACGCGCTCGGCCTCAAGGTGACGTGCGATTGCGAGACGTTCTACACGAAGTGGGCGGTCGAAGCGGGCATCGACATGATCGAGCATCCGCTGCCGCGCTCCGATGAGACGATCGCGCTCATGAAGCAGCACGGCACCGAGTCGGATCCCACGTTGACGCCTTACATCATCATCTTCAATTCGGCGGGCGCGTACTACGGCACGACGTCACGCCGATTCTTCTTCTCCAAGTCGGCCAACTTTGCGTTGGTGAAGAAGATGAAAGATGCGGGCATCACGCTCGGCATCGGCACTGATCTCGTGCGCGATTGGTTTCGCTACCTGCCTGGACCCTACATCAACGAGCTGCAGCAATTCGTCCGCCTCGGCTACACGGTTCCCGAAGTGCTCCAGATCGCCACGCGGACGAACGCCCAGATGCTCGACATGGGCGACCGACTTGGCACCTTGGAGCCAGGGAAGCTCGCCGACGTAACCGTTATTGATGGTCGCCCTGAGGTCTCGCTGGGCGATCTCGCGAAGGTGTGGCTCGTGGTCAGAGACGGCTATGTCGTGGTCGACCAGGGAAACATCAACGTGCCGCGGCACGTGCCGACTGCCATGCCCCCGGAGCGGCTCGAGGAGCCCCAGGCGCAGCATTGACGCCAGCACCTGACGACCATGATGGTTCTCCCGCGGGATGCCGTTGCCCCCGCGCGCGCGCGCTTCATGCTATGTTGGACCCGCGTGTTTCGGGGCATCGCGTAACCAACGGAGGAATTCCCCATGAGCCGCGCTCTCAGGGTGCACACGATGTCGGCTCTCGTGTGTTGCGCAGTCGCCGCCACCGCGTGCGGCAGCGACATGCCTACGGGCCCATCGCCTCGATCATTGGCCGAACATTTCGACAGCGTGTTGACCCAACATCCAGGCGCGAATGGCGCGTGGCATGACGCCCTCACGGCCGCCATTGCTGCTTTGTCGTTGGGCGTTGCGCCGACGACCGTGCAAATATCGGTCAACGGAACAGGCACGACTTTTCAGGCGGTCGCCTGGGACGAAGTTGCTCCTGGGTTTGGCGTCGACTCGACCATTCACATTGCGGCGTGGACTGGCGGCAGCAACCCGGCATCCGTCATGCGAATCGACGAGCAGTTCAGCGGCGCCCAGACCTTCCCTTATGTCGAGTACGCGCCCGATACCGCGCAGGGTTCGGTCGGTGGCGGTGGCACCGTCACCGCATCACTGGCTACGTTAGGCGACAACTGCCTTCCTGGGAGCGACACCGATATGACCGCTGTCTCGAACTGCCGACTCGGCACTATCATCGCTGGGTTCAATGTCACGAGCATCCAGGGTGGTACGGCGCACCTCGTTATGACCTCACGAGCGCTCCACGGGATGCGGACCTGATCTCGACACTCGAGAAAGCCAGCAGTATGAGTAGCGCGATGGCGACGCGCAGAGCGGTGACTCGATGACCAGGCGCTTCCGGAGTTGCGCCGCAATGACGCTGCTCAGTTCGGGCGTCAGCGCGGGCTTTTCGGTCGCGGGCCTCCTCGGCACCGGCAGCGACAGCTTCGCCCGTTATGCCGCGTCGCGAAGCGTCGCTTTGCTGCTGACGGTCTTGATCGCGATCGGCGTGCGGTCCAGCGTAGCGATCGCGTTCCTGGGAATCGCCATGACCGTCGTGGAGACGTTCGACGGCGTGATCGGTGCCCTTGCCCATGATCCTTCAAAGACCTACGGGCCGTTTGCCTTCGCCGCGCTCAACGCCTTTGCGGTCGGTTGGCTCCTCCGAGAGCTCGCCACCGGCGCCGGACGACCGGCGCAGCTCGAGGAAGCCCACGACGGAGGATGAAGTGGTGAGTTTCTGATGCTCACGACGTCAGGCTTTGAAACGCGCTGATCGCCGCGGCTGCAAAAGCTCATGGGGCACGCCAGTCTGGTGATGACAATGCGATAATTGCGGCTACGAGGCAGTCCAGGTCCGGCGCTTCAGCTGCGTCAGCGAATCCGAGCCAGGCGAACCGCGACCTCGCTATCGCTTGCCGGCACAGCATCCGGGGCGTCGAAGGTGACCAGACTGTCGTACGCGACTCGGAATGCCGGCGGCGTTTCCGAGGATGCTCGTCCATCCGCGTTCAGACCAGCGCGCACCGCCACGCACGTCTTCCGCTCGCGCCACACGCAGACGGATGTGGTTCCCAGGTCGGTCACGCCCGGGCGCATGTCATAGCTCGAATTCAGGCGAAAGAATGCCGGTCCGATTCCGAGACGAGCGAGCACGGAATCCTGGTTCGTCATGTCGAGATGCGTCGCCCGATAGTTGATGTGCGTGGGGCGGTCGCGCGTTACATGCGCGAATAATACGCCGCCGTCCGCGTACAGCACGAAAGAGGGATCGATCGAGTTCGGAAGGAGTGCAACGACCGGTCGCTCAGCTGGCGCCAGATCCAGCGTTGGCGCGCCATCACTGGTCAATCGCCCTCGGCAGCTGCCGGACACAGTGGCGGCCATAGCGACAAGCAAGACGAGGGTGATTCTCATCGCGTGACGACACTATGGCCCTTGTGGGCTATTCGATAGGACGTGGCGGCTACCGCGATGCTCTCTCGCGATTCCGAATCACAGTCGCCAACGCGCGAAGCGCATCGTTTACCGACTGCGATGTCGGAAATATTTCGGCTACGTCGCGGTCGAGCACGACTATGTTCGTGCCCTGGGCATAGCGCGCCGCGTGCTTGCCACGTACGCCGCCGCTGAAATCGTACTCGTCTCGCATTTCGTCGTCAGCCATTGCGACAGACGGCCACTTATGGGCCGTGTTCGGGGTCCGCTACGGTCACTGACAAGGGATCGCCAAAGACCGTAACCGCCTCGAGGAATTCCACCCCGTGTTCCGGGCATTCGCATCGGCCTTGGCAGGATCCCAAATGAAGGAGAGGTCCACGGGGCGCCAATATAGGACGACGAGCCGGCTGGCGCCCATAGCATCCCGCGGTGTTGAGCATGCGAAGCGCGTTCCGTCCAACGCGGCCGCGCTCGTACTCCCAGAGCCGTTCGGGAATTACTGGCGTGCGCTTTCACGGCTTCCAGCGGTCCATCCCGACAAGCCGGTCTACCGCCGACGACGATTCACGATCTGCGGCACACGTTCGCCGTCCACTGTACGCACGCGTGCCGCTGCCGCGGCTCCAGAAATTGCTCGGCCACTCAAGTCCGCTCATGACGATGCGCTACATGAAGCACGCGCCCGAGGCGTACTTTGCCGAAGACGCGGCGAGGGTCGCGGCGAGCTTACAGGGTGCGGCGAACCCCCCGGTGTCCGAAGGGCTACGGGCGCAGTCCGCACGGGCATCGGTTGGCTTGACGGAGTGCCACCACCAAAAGTGCCACCACTCGTCTATTCCCAGCCGCGGCCGGCGGTAGCTGTAACTTGAGGAACCCCAAACAGGGCAGTAAGTTATCGTGCTCCATTCCCGAGTAGCTCAGTTGGTAGAGCAGCGGACTGTTAATCCGCGGGTCACAGGTTCGAGTCCTGTCTCGGGAGCTTCCAACTCAGTATCGACAACGTAGTTCCCTGCTTGTCGAACCGACGCCAGCAGCACCAGCAGTGCGTCTAGGTAGGACAAACGGCGTTTCTTCCGCTTCCCGCGCCTTGGCCCGACCCACACCGCGAAGTCTCTCGCGTTTGGCGTGTACCGCCCATACCGCTTCGCAATCAACAACGTGTTCGCGTGTCCCTCTTGATGAGCGATGAGCGGGTCAGGCATCCCGCGCTTGCGACTATTCACCGCGTAACTGCGCCGATGATCGTGTAGCGTGGTGGTGTGCTCGGAGTGTCTCCCCTCGGGCGCATTCGGAGTGAGCTTCGGGATGCCTTGTTCGAGATCCCCTTTTTCGGCCGCGATATGATGATCCCAGGCGTGGCGACGATGGAGGCGATGCAGCGCGCAAGTCTCCATGCCCGTGGGCCATGATTGCCTCGTATGTCTTGAAGGGATACGGGAGACGACGAATCAGCTCCTGAAGCTGCTCCGGGTCGTACCACACCACCCGTTCGGGATTCTCACTCTCTCCCTCGACGTCGCGAAGGCTTGTCCGTCCATCAGGCGGGGCGCCCCTCCAGCTTCCAACCCCCCGCTCGACTAATGGGCGGCGCTCGTCGGCGCGACGGGTCTGAGGACGCGGCCTGCCAGTTGGAGCTCGAAAGTTGGCGATGTATTGATCGGCGGAACGTGAGCCAGTGGCCGCACGGACTGGCCCCGTGGGCGCCGCCTCAAGCGCTTGAACTGCGCGATCTGCGCCGCGGTCGCCGGCGTCGAGTGAGTCAGGTCCATCGCCACGATCGTATCAGCGGTCAACGCCAAAAGCGTCCCGCCGCCAGGAGCTACGGCGAGCTCGTACACCGGGTGCGGCGCGATAATGATCTCCTGCGGCTGGGACAGGGGCTGCACATAGTGGAGCAAGAGGCCAGGCACGGTATCGGCGCACCCGCTTCCATAGATGCACTCGCCAGCACCCACGTAATAGTCGTTCCCATTCGGCGCGATCACCGCGCCGTAGTTGGTGGTGGGATCGTTGAACTGAGGTCCCGTCAAAGTGGAGTCGATTACCTGGTGAGCGAACTGGTACAGGTACGGCGCGGACGCGCTAGCGCTCGTGAAATAGGTCCCTCCGCCCCCGCCAACTCCGAAATATCCCGCGGGCGAGTAGGTGTGAGTCGCCGAGAGATAAATCGTGCTGGCATCGGGGCAGTTCAAAAGCATCACATGCGTGCGATCGCCGCTCCGCATCGGGCGCGCTTGGCAACCAAACTCACCAACGGTGTACAGCGCGGTTTGCACACCGGTGGTGAGGTTCAGCTCGACGGCGATGCCCTGCTGCTGTGTGTTATTGGAGGTATAGATGATCGCGCGACTGTCGGCGGCCACACGCAGCGCATAGACTGTATCGGCCGCACTGCTCGAGGTGAGCGGAATGGTGCTCAAAATCGGATGCACTGGCGAGGTAAGATCGACGATCGCGATCGCCGGCGGCGACCCCAAGCCCACGATGAGTGAATCGCCGCTTGGCGTAAGGTCGACCGACGTCGGCGCTGCCGGGAACGCGATACTCGACTGATAGGTCATGCTCCCCAACGCGAGGACGGCAACCGTCAGGCTATCGGGTTTCGCCAGATACACGAGGCCGCGCGCGCTGTCAAATGCGACATCATTGACAGAAGCCCCGCGCGGAATGCTCTGCTCTGGATGCGTTGTCAGGCTGGCGACTGTCATGCCGGGGGTGGCGCTGGTCGCGCGATTGCCATCGGCGTCAGTCGCGAATGCCGTGAACGTTGCGTTCGACCCGATGAGTGTGGCCGGAACGTGCACCACGAACGTCGCGGTACCGGTTGTCCCCGATGCGGCGACGGAATCCGCAAGTGTGCCGGTGGACGAAAGCGACCAACCGACCCATGCCAGCTGATGGTTGTCCGCAGCCGCGATGGAGATGGTATCGGCCGATCCGGCGATCAGCTCGCCGTACCAGCTGAAGCCACCGAGCGGGTCGTGGAAGGAGTTCAGGGAGACGGTAGGCTGCTGCGTATCTTGGATCGTCAACGCGGCGCTCGCATGCTGATTGATCTGCGGTACCGATATGGTCAAAGTCAGCGTGCCGTCTGGCGCCCCCGATGGAATGGTCAGGGTCCCTTGCAGCGGCGCACCCGTCGTGTCCACTGGCAAGTACGTCGAATCGACGCCTGTCGCGATACCTGAGAACGTGAAGAGGAGCAACATGCCGCCTTGCTGCGCAGCCGTTGGCAAGATGATCGTGAACGCCACCGCGTTCCCTTGCGCCACGCTCGTCGGGCTGAAACTGATCGACAGCGGTAAACCCGAAGGCCCGGTCGAGCTGCTGCCACATCCAAGTGCGCCGAGAATAGGGAGCACGCTCGCCACAAATCGAAGACGGAGACGAATCATATGCGGCCAATATGGACGGGGCCGCTCGGGTGGCAAGAGTTAGGACAGGGCGGCGCTCAGTGCACTTGCGTCTATGCCGCCTCCACTAGTTCTCCCGTAACGCTCTGACCGGATCGATGCGGCTGGCCCACCGGGCGGGTAAGAAGCTAGCGGTCAGCGCGGCGGCGACGAGCAGCGCGACCATCGCGGCAACCGTTGCCGGCTCCGTCGGCTGCATGCCGACGACCACCTTGAGCAGGACCCGGCCGGCGAGGAGCGCCGCGGCGAGGCCTAGCGCGGTGCCGAGCGCTATCAGTCGGATGCTGTCCTGAAGAATGAAGCGGACTACGTCGCCGGCTGTGGCACCTAGCGCGAGCCGCACGCCGATCTCAGGGACGCGTTGGGTCGTGAGGTAGGAGAGGACGCCGTAGATCCCGACGCAAGCGAGGAGCATCGCCACGCCGGCAAAGATGCCGAACAGCAGTAATAGGAAACGCTGCTGATCGAGCGAAGCGCGCACTGCGTCATCCATCGTCTGGACGTCGTACATCGCCTCGTCGGATCCAGCACCGCCGAGCGCGGACTGGAGCGGACGGATGGCGTCGGACGGTGCGGCTGTCGTGCGCACGGCGATCGACAGGAACGTGGAGTAGAGGTGCATGAGCGACTCCGGCACCTGGGCGAACGGATAGTAGACCTGATCGTGTACGCGCGACACGTCGTCGTTCGCCATTCCCCACTGGCGCACATGCCCGACGACGCCGACGATGCGCGATGGGTGTGGGCCCAGGCCGGGCAGCCAGAGGCGCTGGCCCACGGGATCCGTGTCGCCAAAGGCGTGGCGCGCGAGATTGGCATCGATGACGACCACCGGTTCCGTGCCGAGGCTGTCGGCATCCGTGAAGAACCGGCCCTTCAGCAGCGGGATGCCCATGACCGCGCGGTAGTCCGGCGACACACTGGAGGCGAGCGCGTCTGGCTCCTGGTCCGGCGGCGGGGCGGTCGGTGTCGTCCAATACGACATGGTGTTCTCGCCTTCCCGCATGGGTATGATGTCCGCCAGCGCGACGCCGCGAATACCGGGTACGGCGCGCGCCCGCTCAACGACTTGGCGCCACGCCGCGCGAATCTGTTGGCTGTCGCCCAGCACATTGGGCGCGAGCGCGAATCGGGCGACCAGCACGTGGTGGGGGTCGATCCCGGGATCGCGCGTCGATTGGGTGATCAATGTTCGGCCGAGCATGCCGGCCGACACCAGCAACACGATCGCCAACGCCAACTCGGCCACCACGAACGCCCCGTGCATCCGCCGCGTGTTGGCCGTGGTCCCGCGACCCGATGCGCGCAGCGTGCGCCCAAGATCGCGGACGCTGGCGCGCAGTGCCGGCGCCAGTCCCGCCAGGATGCCCGTGGCCAGCGACACCGCGAGCGCAAACACGAGCGCGCGCCAGTCGAGTCGAATCTCTCCGGCCCGCGGGAGGCCGCCCGGCCAGAGCGCGACGAACGGCCGGACGCCAGCCGCGGCGAGGATGGCGCCCAGTGCGCCACCGGCCACACCGAGGACGGCGCTCTCGGTCATGCACTGTCGCGCGATGCGCCCGCGATTGGCGCCCAAGGCGGTACGGAGCGCCAGCTCGTGATCGCGGGCGACGGCGCGCGCCAAGAGCAGACTGGCGATGTTCACGCACGCGATGAGCAAGACGAGCGACACCGCGGCGAGCAGCAGCCAGAGCGTCGAACCGATCTGTCCCACGACCTCGTCGCGCAGCGGATGCGCAACCATACCAGCCCCTGCGTTCGTCGCAGGGTACTGCGCCGCCAACTGGCGGCCGGTGAGCGCCAGCTCGGCTCTCGCCTGGGCCACAGTGATCCCCGGTCGCAGTCGGGCGAGCGCGCGGATGAACCGAGCGCCGCGCGTGTGCAGGCGCGGATCGGTGCTCTGGCCGAGTGGCGTGAAGACGTCGGCTTGCCCCGTAAGCTCGAATGCCGCGGGCAGCACGCCGATCACGATGTAGGTGACACCGTCATAGCCGAGGGAGCCGCCTATTGCCGAAGGACTCCCGCCGAAATGCCGGCGCCATAACGCATCGCTGATCATGGCGACGGGTATTGCGCCGGGCCGATCCTCGTCGGCGCGGAATGCGCGCCCCTGCTCGGGCTGAAGCCCAAGAACCGGAAGGAGGTTCGCTGACAGCAGTCGCCCCGGTACGTATTCGGCCGGCCCGTTGCCGGTGATCGTTCCGCCGCCGTAGGTCCACGCAGCCACATCGAGCGTGCGACTCGTTCGGATCAGGTCCTGGATGTCGGGATACGAATATCCCCACACCTCTCCCACGTCCTGCGTAGAGGTCCGGAGCGCCACGAGGCGATCCGGTGCCGGGAACGGCAGGCGTCGCAACAACACGCCGTCGACGATCGTAAACATGACAGTGGCGGCGCTGATGCCAAGCGCCAAAATGAGCAGCGCCACCGCCGCGAATCCTGGCCGCTGCCTCAGAGCGCGGAGCGCATGTCGGACGTCTTGCGCGATGTCATCGAGTAGCATGATGAGCGCCCATTGCCAGAACGAGGCCAACCGGGCGCGCGGGTAACGCGTTGATCGACGGCGTGTTGCGCGTGGGACGCCTCGGAAGCGTGTTCGCTTGCGGCCGGCGGCGTCCCGGAAACGCGCATACGAGCTAGCCCGTGACGCCGCGGCTCGGCGCCAAGCCCTCGTCCCACGAGTCGCTGCCCGTCAGATTGCGACTGTCATGACCTCCGACTCAGGCCGAGTGTTCTGGGCACAGATCGCCTTGGGCCTCGGTGGCGTCATCCAAATCCTCGGCATGCCGATCATCGTCGGCGCGCTGCAGGATCATTGGGGGTATAGTGCCGCGTACGCGGGATATATCACATCCATAGATCTCGCCGGCCTGTGCGTTGGCGCCATCACGACGTCGGCGTGGGCGACTCGCGTAAACTGGCGGCGATATACGGCTGGCGCGGTCGTGCTTGGCGTTGTGTTCAATACGCTGTGCCTGTGGTTTCATGCGCTCGGGCCACTGTGTGTGCTCCGGTTTGGAGCTGGGCTGGCGTCAGGGGCCATCTATTCGTCATCGTTGGCGCTCCTCTGCTATCAGACGGATACAGCGCGAGGGTTTTCGATACTGATCTTCGCGCAGGTCGTTGCGAATGCCATCGTGCTGGCCGCGTTTCCGGCCATCGATGCGCGGTGGGGACCCGCGGGACTCTTCGTCTCGATCGCGGTCGTGCTGGCCGCGACGTTGGCCATGGTGCCGGCGCTCGGCGCACGCCGGCCGGAAATGCCGAGCGTCGAGCGGACGCAGATCAATGACGGCGTGGTATTGCCGGCGCTTTGTCTCGCGGCGGTGGCCTTTGTGTATGTCGCGATCGGGAGTTACTGGGCGTACGCGGAACGCATGGGCATCACGTTCGGGCTCACGCCCGATACGGTGCACCACCTGTTGACGGCCAGCGTCCTGCTGTCGAGCCTCGGTTGTGTCGCGGCGTTTCGGATCAGCCGGAGCATGGGACAATCGCGGCCCCTGTTGGCGGCGCTCGCGATCTTTTCGCTGACGTTGCTCGTGCACAGCGTGTCGCCGCACGCCGTCATGTATGTGCTCACGCTCGTCGTCCTGCAGGTCGCGTGGAATTTTATCGACATCTTTCAACTCGGCACGCTCGCGTTCGTGGATCCGAGCGGACGCGGGGCAGCGCTCGTGCCGGGCGCGCAAGGCATCGCGCTCGCGATCGGGCCGGCGGCGGCCGGGAAGCTGTTGGACCTCGGGCTAGGATATCCGGCGGTGCTGGTGCTGTCGGGCAGTGCGGCGACGTTGGCGGCGCTGTGCTATGGAGTCGTGCACGTGTCGTGCGAGCGAGCGGCGGTTGCTGCGCCACGTTGACGGGCGGCTGTGGGTCGAAGCGTGTGATACCGTTCGGATCGCCGAGCGGTTCGGGACGCCCGTCTATGTCATGTCGGAGGCGCAACTGCGCGCGAACTGCCGGGCGATACGGCGCGCGTTCGCGCAGCATTGGCCCGGAGCCCGGGTCGAGCTGCTGCCGTCGCTGAAAGCGAACTACGTGTTGGCGGTTCGCCGCGTGCTCAATGAGGAAGACGTCGGGTGCGACGTGTTCGGCGAGCACGAATTGCGCGCGGCGCTGCGCGCCGGCGTGCCGGCCGAGCGGATCTCGGTCAATGGATCAGCGAAAAATGCGGAGCTGCTGAGAGAAGCGGCGCAGACTGGGACCGCTATTACTCTCGACAGCGAGGCCGAGCTCGATGCGCTGCTCGCGATGCAACTCCGAGCACATCTTCGACTGCGCGTGCGACCGGATCACGAGTCGCTCACGGAGCGATCGGACTTCTTTCCGGACATGGCGATTCGGGATGCGGCGCAGCTCTACAAACCCGGGATCGAGCCGAGTGCGGCACGAGCGATTGGGTTGCGGGTGCTCTCCGAGAAGAACCTGGAGCTGAGCGGGCTCATGACGCACCTGGGGCGACACAGTGCGGATCCAGCGGTTTGGTCGAAGATGGCGGCGGGATTCGGGGCGACGGTAGCGGCGCTCTGCCGCGCGTGGGCGCCGTGGCGGCCGCGTGAGCTCGACATCGGCGGAGGGTTCCCGGCGCCGCGAGATCCGACGGACCCCGAGCGGCGGCCCGCGGCGGCGATCGAGCAGTACGCCGAGTGCGTCGGCACATCGTTGTGCGCGGCGCTACGGGCAGGCGGAGTCGAGCCCGATGGCATCGTCCTGCAGATCGAGCCCGGGCGCAGCCTGTTCGCCGACGCCGGCCTGCATCTCACACGCGTACGTCACGTCAAAACGCAGACGCGACCGACCCCCGCCACATGGATCGAGGTCGACACGACGGAGATGTTCTTACCCGACCTGATGATCGAGCACGCCTACTTTCGTCCCGTGTTCGCGTCGCGCGTCGACGAGCCACCGGCAGGGACAGCCCACATCGTCGGCATCTCGTGCGGGTTCGATGTTCTCGCGCGCGATGTGCCGGCGCCCCGCGTCGCCGCCGGCGACACCATCGCGTTTCTGGATACGGGCGCGTATCAGGATGCAGCCGCGACGAACTTCAATGTGCTCGCGCGGCCCGGCACCGTCTTGGTCAGCGGCAACCGGGCCCGGCTCGTCAAGCGGCATGAGACGCTCGATGAGGTGCTCGGGCGGGATGCCCCAGACGCGCCGGAGGTCGAGCTATGACCGGCTTGCATCACGTCGGCCTCACGGTGTCGGATCTCGACGCATCGATCGCGTTCTACTCGGCATTGCTCGGCTGCCGCGTGCGCGAGCGCTCGCAGAATAGCGGTGACGAGATCGAGACGGTGACTGGCGTCGCCGGTGCCAGTATCGTGACGGCCGATCTGGAAGTACCCGGCGGCGGACTCCTCGAGCTTATCCAGTACGTCCACCCGGTCACAGGGCAGCTCAGGCAGGAGCGACACCAGCCCGGCCATACTCACTTGGGGTTCGTCGTCGATAGCGCTGACGCGGCACGGGAGCGACTCGCCAGGCTCGGCGCCGGCCAGATCTCCGAAGCCGTGACGATTGTCGAGCCCGGATCAGCCTGGGATGGTGTCAGAGCGCTCTATGCGTGTGATCCCGATGGGAGGACGATCGAGTGTCTGGAGCTACCGTGATTATCCATTGACACCGAGTGCCCGACGCGGCATCGTCGCGTCGTGACCGACTACACCCGGGTCAAGGCCGCACTGCCCGCCGCGCGGGCGCGGCTATTCGGGATTTCCGGCGTACATGCTGTGGGCATCGGGACCAAGATCGTCGGTGACGAGTTCACGCACGAACCCGCGATCATGGTGTTCGTCGAAAAGAAGCGGCCGTTGGTGGAGCTCGAGGCCGAGCAGGTCATCCCGGCGGTCATCGACGGCGTCAAGACTGACGTATACGAAACCGAGATCCCCAAGGCGCACGGAGAGGCGCTGCAAGGTGGCGTGCAGATTACGCCGGGATCTGTCGAGTCCGCGTGGCAAGGCGATCAGAATCCCGATGGGACCTTCACCATCATCCCGGGCTCGGGACTCGGCCTGCAAGGGACGCTCGGGTTTTTTGTCAGGGTGGCCGCCGCGACGCCCACTGTCTATGGGGTGACATGCTATCACCTATTCGGCACACCGGCGCAGCCACGCGATACGAACATCAAACTGACGGTAAACGATCTCGTCGTCACGTTCGGGACCAATTCATCCGATCCGTTGATCACGCCCGGCACGTTGATCGCCGTGGAAGTGCCCGTCACCGACTTGGGATACTCGTTGTTCGGGTTCTACGTCGTCGGTCAGGGAGACGATGGCACTACGGCGGCCAAGCAGCTTCGCGACAATTTGAATCGCGTCAACACCGACATGACGTGCACGGCGGCCGGCCGGAGTTTGACCGTCGGAGGAAGCTTCACCATCGCGACGCCGGTCATCGCCACTGCGTTCAATCCAGCCCTTGGCGACCAGCACTCGTCGCTCACGGCCACGGTATCGCTGCCGACGATACAGCTGAGCGGCAAAGCGAACACGTTTGGTGGCGTCATTGCGACCTTCAACCTTGGCGGCAACGAGCCGACGCACGGGACGTGTGTGGCCGCCAAAGCCGGAGACTCGGCGAGCACCGTGGCCGGTGCGCTCGCGGACGCGATAACCAAGCTACAGGTACCGGGCGTGACGGCGGATGCGACAGGCGCGACTGTCACGATCCATGGACCGGTGCAGACGATCGACTGCCAGCCCATGAGTGATGTACGGGTGGGCCATCCCGACAACTCGTTCTGCTCGTCGTGGTGCTCACGCTGCTGCGACGATCGCATAGGGTTACTTGCTTTTTTGCGACCCGAGCTCGACTGCGCGCTGGTCCAACTCGATAACCAGCAGAAGTACCGGGCGCAGGTCAAGGACATCGGCTTCATCACGGGACGCCACGACATTGTGCGAACCGACGGCTCGTTCGACCCGAATGGGACGCCGTTCTGGAAGCGCGGGCGAACGACTCACGTCACCAAAGGCACGCTCCTGGGCGCCAATATGAGCGGGAAAATGGCAGGCGTGGCGGACGAGTCCGATGGATCATCGTCGCCGAAATGGCGGTTGTTCAACAACTACTATACCGGTGCGTTCGCGGTCAAAGGCGACACAGCCGTGTTCGCCGGCCCCGGCGATTCCGGCGCGGCGATCGTCACACCACCCGTGCCCGGGGTCGATGGCTCGACGACGGTCGCCGGGCTTCTCTTCGCGGGGAGTGGGCAGACCGGGTATGGCATCCCGATCGGGTCGATCATCGACGCGATCAGCGCATGGCAGAACCAAGCGTCGGTCGCGCTGGAGACCGCGACACAAATGGACCAGGATGTGACGGCGCCGGGGCCGGCACCGGCGGTTCTCGCGCGCGTGGCACATCGCGATCTCACGCCGATGGGCACGGAGTCGGTGCGGCTCAACCAGGCGCAGAGTGAGATCGGTGCGACATCCGGTGGACGGCGATACGGCTCCCTCATCATGCGGCACGTTGACGAAGCGCAAAACCTCGTCAATACGAATCGCAAAATGGCCACCGTGTGGCACCGCAACGGCGGGCCCGCGATCGCCGATGGGCTGCTTCGGATGCTCGAGATTCCTGGCCAGCGCATCCCGGCCGTAATCAACGGGGCGCCGCTCGTGGACTGTTTGCAGCAGATCGCGAGCGCGCTGGCGCGCTATGGGAGCGATGCGCTGGCGGCCGACATCAAAACGCATGGAGCGGCGCTCACCCAGCTCGCGCACCTGAGCTATCCCGAGTTGCTGAAAACGCTCCAGGTCGCTGAGTAACCGGGACAGCCTTATGGACTATGCGCGTGCCAAGGCAGTCCTACCGAAAGCGCGCGCGCGGTTGTTCGCGATCCCCGGCGTGCACGCGGTGGGGCTGGGTCGAAAGATCGTCAGCGATCAGTTCACGCAGGAACCTGCGATCATGGTTTTCGTCGAGCAGAAGCAACCCGTCGCGAATCTCGCGGCGGAGCATCTGATCCCCGCGGAAATCGATGGCGTGAAGACCGACGTGTACCAGTCGGAGATTCCGCGACACCATGCCGAGGATACGAGTCCGTACAATCCGCTCGTCGGCGGCATTCAGATCCTCGCCGGCGCCTACGTCGAACCCAGCGACGCGACGCAAGAGCCCACCGGCATCGGCAACTACGGCACGCTCGGATGTTTTATCGAAGTCGATCACGGCTACGCGCAAGCGATTTATGCCGTGACCAACTTCCATGTCGTCGGCAGCCACCTCTTCGCCCAGCCGACAAACCTGACGTGGACGCCAAACGCCAACACGACCGACAACGTTCGCACGTTCGCCACGAATCCGCCCAATCAGACGGTCACGCCGGGCACCCAAGTCGTCGCTTCGGTTCACATCGGCAATACGCGGGTCCGAGGATTTTATCTGACCGGATCATCGGATACCGCGGCCGATGTCGCGAACCATCTGGCCATTTATCTGAGTGACCTCGGCACCAAAATGGGGAACGGACTCTGGGCCACGGTGACCGGCGACAGCACGATCACAATCACCGTGAACAACGCCGCCGTCCCGGTCCAATTCTTCGGGCCCTTCGGCCGCAATCTCGGCGATGTCAAAGCATCCACGAAGGTCGAAGTGGCTCAGACGAGCCTGCAACCGCCGACGTTCACGCTGACGGTGTCCGGTGGTTTCGATGAGCACGGTGGCGCGTATATCACGATCAATCCCGGTGGCATCGCTCCCACCTACGGCACATTCACGTTGGCGAGCCCCGACAATCCGGCGTACAGCATCGCTAACGCGATCAATTTGCTGAAGATCGACGGTGTGACCGCGACACCCACCGATCCCGAGCCCGGGAACGTCGTGACGGTCACCGGCGCCGAGTCGATCCAATGTCAGTTCACGTCCGATCGACGAGTGGGTCAACCGATCAATCGATTTTGCCCGTCGTGGTGCTCGCGCTGCTGCGACCGCCGCATCGGACGGGTCGAATTCGCGCGGCTCGACCTCGACGTGGCATTGATCGGGCTCGACGTCGGCGTGCAGTACAACGCGCAGATTCAGGAAATTGGACGCATTGTCGGCGTGCACAACATCACGGACGACACCGGCGAGACGCCGCTCTGGCTGCGCGGGCGGTCTTCGCCGACGCCCAATCACGGAACACTTTTGGCATTCAGTACCGATGGCATTATTCGTGACCCAACCGGATGGGCCATTCATCCGAATGCCGGAACGCCCCACACGCCGATGCTGATTCGCTACTATACGAATGCGTTTCAGATCCGGGGCAACCCATTTTCGCAGGAGGGAGACTCCGGCGCGGCGGTCGTGACGGCGCCCGTCGCCGGCCCCGATGGGAGCCAGACCACGACGGTCGCCGGCATCTCGTTTGGTGGATCCCCCACCGTCAGCGTCGCCACACCCATTCAGTTCATTCTGGATGCGGTAACCGCGGAGTGGCCTGGAACGACCGTCACCCTAGTGACCACGGACGGAACCGTCCAGGCACCCGCGCTCGACGAATCCGGATCGCCGGACGTGGACGACGTGGGTCCGCCCCCGATGCCGCAGCCAGCGCCCCTCGCGCGCGTCGCGCACCGTGTCATTCCGGAGGGCGGTCCGCAGTCGGCGCGACTCAACCAGGTGCAGAGCGAGATCGGCGCGACTCCTGGCGGGCAGCGTTACGGCTCGCTCATCATGCAGCACTTGGACGAAGCGCAGAGCCTCGTCAATACGAATCGTAAGATGGCCACGGTGTGGCATCGCAACGGCGGGCCCGCGATCACTGACGGGTTGCTTCGGATGCTCGAGATCCCCGGCCAGCGCGTTCCGCCCGTGATCAACGGGACGCCACTCAAAGACTGCTTGCAGCAGATCGCGAGTGCGATGGCGCGCTATGGGAGCGATGCGCTAGCGCGCGATATCAAGACTCACGGGGCAGTGCTCATCCAACTCGCGGGTCTAACGTACCCCGAACTGCTGAGAGCGCTGGCCGTCGCTGAGTAGCCGGCGGCGGGATGGTCGGTCCCTGTCCGTTACGCGGTTCGTATCACGATTTGACAGTATGTCCCTGGCGCGACATAGTCGCTGCGTGATCGACTTCTCACGAGTCAACGCGGTCCTGCCAACCGCGCGTGCGCGGCTATTCGCGATTCCCGGCGTCCACGCCGTGGGCATGGGGAGAAAGATCATCGGCGGTGAGTTCACGAGCGAGCCCGCGATCATGGTCTTCGTCGAGCACAAGCAACCGATCGCGCAGCTCGTGGCGAGTCACGTGATTCCCGCGGAGATCGATGGCGTCACGACCGATGTCTACGAATCGCCGATTCCACACCTTCAGGGCAGTCCGGATCCGGATCCGGATGACGAGAATTACGATGTCCTCGTCGGCGGAATCCAGATCGCGCCGGGCGGCATCGACGCGGACGCGCTGGACGCCGAGTACACCGGGATCGGTACATATGGCACGCTCGGATGCTTCATTCAGGTCGGCGACCTTACCCCCTGGATCTACGGGGTCACCAACTTTCATGTCGTCGGCGATCACGCGTACGCCCAGCACACGAACCTAGGCCCGGGCCCCTCAGATAGCGCCGATACGGGGCACACGTTCAGCACCGGTTCCGACGCAACCGTCACGCGTGGCACGCAACTCATTGTGTCCGTCGTGCTCGCCGACGACACGCGACACCGGGCCTTCTATATGGCCGGAGATTCAGATACCGCGAGTGACGTCGCGGGCAAGTTGGCCGCTACCCTGACGAGTCTCGGCAACGGCATCACGGGCCACGCGTTTGGTCCCGCACTGTCGGTCACGGCGGCGGGCGGCACGGTTTTTTGGCTGGGTCCCTACGGGCCGACGGCCGGCGATAAGAATGCCTCGACGACGATCACGGTGGTCCAGACGAGCGTGAGTCCGCCAGCGCACACGATCGCGCTGTCGGGTGACGGAGACGAGTTCGGGGGCGCCTATGTGAGAGTGAATGCCGGCGGCGTCGAGCCAACCCGGGGCGGATTCGTCATTGGCGCGCCGACACTCGCATTCGACATCGCGAGCCTGATCAACGACTTTTCGATCACCGGCGTGAGCGCCGAGGCCACGGCATGGAACACGCTGCAGGTCAAAGGCGCCCAGTCGATCCTCTGTCAGTACAGCAGCGACACCCGCGTCGGACAGGCGACCAACCGATGCTTCGATTGCGTATGCTCGCACTGCTGCAATCACCGCATCGGTCGCGTCGCGTTCGCGGACCTCGAGGTCGACGCGGCTCTCATCCTGCTCGATCCGGGGATAAAGTATCAAGGGTACATCGAAGGCATTGGGCGTATCGTCGGCGTGCATGACGTCACCCAGGACAGCGTCGGCATACCGCTGAAATTGCGAGGGCGATCGTCACCAACGGCCAATGACGGAACGCTGATAGCCATCAATACTGCTGGCGTCATCACATATATCTCCGGAGTGTCAACGGAGAGCGGGCAACAGCCCGCCCCATGGCAGGCCCTGACGCGCTACTACACGAACGCCTTTCAGGTCCGCGGCAATCCATTTTCGCGAAGTGGCGATTCCGGCGCGGCGATCTGCACCCCGCCGGTGGGATCAGATGGGAACGCGACGACGACCGTCGCCGGCATCGTATTCGGCATCGCCGGCAATCTGAGCCTGGGGACTCCGATTCAAGCGATCCTCTCTTCAGTCAGCAGCCGGTTCGCCCCGCTCCAGGCGACACTCGTGACGTGGAACGCGGCGCAACCGACGCAAACGGTCCAAGCCGCGCCGAGCGGCAATCCGTTTCCGCCAGCACTCGCGCGCATCGCGCATCGCGCGGTCCCCGCCAACACCCCGCAATCGGTGCGACTGGTCCAGGCGCAGAGCGAGATCGGCGCCACACCCGGCGGTCAGCTCTATGCCCCGCTGATCATGCGCCACCTGAACGAGGCGCAGACGCTCGTCAACACGAATCGCAAGATGGCCACGGTGTGGCAGCGCAACGGCGGACTCGCGATCGCCAATGGCCTGGTTCGGACGCTCGAGATCCCTGGTCAGCGCATCCCCTCGATGATCAACGGCACCCCGCTCGCTGACTGCTTGCAGCAGATTGCCAGCGCGCTCGCGCGTTATGGGAGTGATGCGCTGGCAGCCGACATCAAAGCGCATGGACCCGCGCTCATCGAGCTCGCGCACCTCTCGTACCCCGAGCTCCTGACCGCCCTCGGCGCCCCCGCCACCGTTCCCGCCTGAAGCCATGCCATCCGATCCGGGGACACTCGAGCTCATCGCGTCGCAAATCGGCCTCGCGCTCGCGCCCCTCGAGGCGCAGCTGACGCCGACGAACATCATCCCGTTCCTTGCCGAGCTCGGAGTCCAGTTCCCGCCGGCCTTGACCTCCCAGTCCGGCTTCATGACGCAGGTGAACACCGTGGCGACCGCGGCTGGCGCGCTGCCGGCTCAACTCACGAAGCTCGCCTCCGACATCACCGCCGGCGACGACGCCGCGATCGTGCAAGACGGCATCACGCTCGTGGGGCAGATCAAGACGATCATCTCCGCGATCGAAGCGATGGCTCAGGCGCTCAGCGACGCCGCGAGCAGCATCACCGGCATCGACTCCGGGGCGGTCACGTCGTTTGCCGGCACACTCGCCACGAACCTGCTGAGCTATCTCATCATCACGTACGCCGAAAGCGTCGAACCCGGCTACGTGGGTTTCGCGAATCTGCTCGGCATCGTGAACTACGTGAGGCAGCCGGGCGTCTCCGGTGATCCGACGCAGCCGCCGTACACGCAGAAACAGCTCTCTTTGTCGAATCTCCAGCAGCTGTTCACGAACCCCGTGAGCCTGATGGAGACTCTGTACGCGTGGGGCAGCCCGACATTCGACGGCACGCAGATGATGCCCCGTCTCGGTATCTCCTGCGACCTGCTCGGCCTGCCAGCCCTGGTGCCGAACCCGCCGGGCAACACGCTGACCGCGCCGCTCCTCACGCTCCAGGCGAATCCGGCGACGACCCCGCCCGGCGTTCTCGCGACGTTCACGTACGGCCTCCCCGGCACCTACAACTTCACGATCCCGGTGAGCCAGCGCTTCGCGGTGCAGATCCAACTGCAAGGATCATTCGGGGCGAACCTCCAAGTCACAGCGACACCACCAGCCACGGTGACGCTGTCGCTCCCGACTGCCACGCTCAACGGGTCGCTGCAGACCGCGCTCGTGGGCAGTGGAACGGATGCAACCCACCCGCTGCTCATCCTCGGCTCGGCCGGCAGCAGCCGGATGGAAGCGCAAACGTTCAGCGTCGGCGCCGGACTGACACTCACCGCGAGCAGTACCGGCTCCGGGTCAGCCGATCCGACGTTGCAGGCCGCCGTCACCGGCGGCAATGTCGTCATCGACACAACCAACTCCGACGGCTTCATCGCCGACATCTTGGGCCCGGTCCACGTCGAAGCGCCATTCCAAATCACGGCCACGTGGCGCATGGGCACCGGACTCCACATCACCGGCGGCGCCCAACTCGAGATCGATCTCCCGCTGCACCTGACCCTCGGCCCCGTCACGGTGCCGACGCTGTATCTCATCGGCGGCGTCGGGTCGAACGGCATCACCCTCGAAGTGTCGGTCGCCCTCGGCGTCTCACTCGGCCCCGTACAAGTCGCCGTCGATCGTCTCGGCGCCGTCGGCACACTGTCGTTCCCGAGCCAGGGCGGAAACCTCGGGCCCGCTGACATCCAGGTTGCGTTCAAGCCGCCGAACGGACTCGGGATTGCGATCGACGCCGCGGCGGTCGTTGGCGGCGGGTACATCTCGTTCGACCCGACGAAGGGTCAATACGCAGGCGTGCTGCAGCTCGCCTTACTCAATGAAATACAGATCACGGCGATCGCCATCCTCGACACTGTGATGCCGGATGGTTCGAGTGGCTACTCGTTCCTCTTCATCATCACGTTCACCCTGCCGCCGATCCAACTCGGACTCGGCTTCACGTTGAACGGCGTTGGCGGCTTGGGCGGCGTCAACCGCACGATGGACCTGAACGCCCTGCAAGCGGGGTTTCGCGCGCACACGCTCGGCAGCATCATGTTCCCGAGCGACCCGATCGACAACGCGCCGGCGATCATCAAGAACATCGAAGCGATATTCCCGCCTGCGCAGGGACGCTATCTCTTCGGACCGCTCCTCGAGATCGGCTGGGGCACGCCGACGCTCGTGACGTTCACGATCGGCCTCATCCTGTCGCTCCCAGACCCGATCACGCTCGCTTTGCTCGGACTCATCGATGCGGGACTTCCCACCCAGGACGAGGCGCTGGTCGAGCTCCACATCGAAGTGCTGGGCGTCGTCGACTTCGCCGCCCAAACGGTGTCGATCGATGGCCAGCTGTACAACTCGCGGATCCTCGCGTTCGCGTTGAACGGCGCGCTCGCTCTCCGGTTCAGCGCGGCCTCCCCCCGCAACCTCCTGTTCTCGCTCGGCGGCTTCAATCCGCACTTCGACACCACCGGATTGAATGTCCCACAGCTCACGCGCCTCTCGATCAGCATCGGCGACGGCGACAACCCGCGGCTGAGCGCCAGCTCGTACCTCGCGGTGACGTCGAACACGCGGCAGTTCGGGGCGAACGTCGAGCTGACGGCCCACGCGGGTGGATTCGGTGTGCACGGGTACCTGGGATACGACCTCCTGATCGTTCCCTCGCCGTTCTCGTTCGAGTTCGACTTCACCGCGAGCTTGGACGTCACGTACGACGGCGACACCCTGCTCGGTCTCTCGGTCAGCGGCATCTTCTCGGGCCCGACGCCGTGGCATGTGCACGCCGAAGTCACCATCTCGCTGCTGTTCTTCAGCGTCAGCGCAACGATCGATCGCTCGTTCGGCGACAGTACCCAGATCTCGCTACCGGCCATCCCGGTCCTCCCGGACCTGATCGCCGCCCTCCAGGACGCACGAAGCTGGAGCGCTGCGTTGCCCGCCGGCGCGAGCGTCGCGGTCTCACTCGTCGCGCCCGCGCCAGGCGCGACGACGCTGTCGGTGCACCCGCTCGGCTCGTTGACCGTGAAAGAGACCGTCGTGCCACTCGATCTGCCGATCACGCGCTACGGCAGCGCCGCACCGGCGGACGGCAGCGAGTTCTCCATCGGGAGCGTCACGATCGGTGGCCAAGTCGAAACGACGCAACCCATTCAGGACTACTTCGCACCGGGACAGTTCCTGACGCTGACGGACGATCAGAAACTGAGCTTGCCAAGCTTCGAACCGTACGACGCAGGTGTGACCATTGGGTCGGCCGCCGTGCTCTCGGGCCCAGACGTCACGCGGTCCGTGATGTACGAGGAGATCTACATCGATGACCCCGCGACGAACGCCCGGCTGACCGGCTATTATAACATGCCCGCGACGATCCACGCGGCGTTGAGCGCGCAAGGTGCTGGCGCGCAGTCCTCGATGAAACACACGGGTCTCGTCAAGTACGCCGCTGCCCCCGCAACCGCCGCCATTACGCTTGGGCAGCCGGCGTACGTCGTCGCGAGCGCGATCGACTTGAGCGTTCGCGCCGACATCGTTCCCGCCGCGGGATCGAGCTACTTCGTCGCGCGGGCGGCGCTCCTCGACTATCTCGCCACGAGCCCAACGGAGATCGATGCGCTGCAGGTGCTTCCGGTATGGGAGGTCGCGGCATGACGGTCGGCCTGTATCACTTCCAAGCGTGGGCGCGCCGAGGCATTGGCGCCAGTGTGTCCAATGTAGACTCGGGGACGCTGCCGGATCACGCGCGTCTCTCGGTGCAACTCGGACTCGACGTCACGGGTGGGACTCAGCCGAACCCCGTGCTCCCGCCGGCACAATCAGTCGTGCTGCTCGGTCCCGGCGACATCGCCGGTGTCGATCCACGCATGATCATCCGGACGGAACCCCGGCAATTCACCGTCAACTTCGAGCCGAATTATCTCTGCGGCATCGAGTTCGACTCTCCGGATTTCCCGTGGCTGTTCACGCCAGCGGCGCCGAACGGCGATCGACTCCATCCCTGGGTCGCGCTCTTGGTACTCGAGGCCGACGAGTTCACGACCCCATCGGTCGCGCCTAATCCGCTCCCCATCGTCGTCGTTCAGAGCACGGCGGCCTTGCCCGACCTCTCCGAGTCGTGGAATTGGGCGCACGTGCAGATCACGGGAGACACGTCGCTCGCCAATGCGCTCGCGACGGCGCCGGGCATGGCCATCTCGCGGTTGCTGTCGCCGCGGCGGCTCAATCCCGAGACATCGTATTCCGCGTTTCTCGTTCCTGCCTTTCAGACCGGCGTCGCGGCAGGGCTCGGGCAGGATACGTCGGCCATGACCACGTCGGACCCGGCATGGACGCCCGGGCAGAACGCGAAAGTTCCGCTGACGCTTCCCTACTACTATCGGTTCGACTTCAATACCAGCGACGAAGGCGACTTCGAGTCGCTGGTGCGCGCGCTGACGCCTCGAGTCCTTCCGTGGAGCGTAGGCCAGCGCCCACTCGACCTCGATACCGCCAACCCAAACCTGCCACTGGGCGGCGCGCTGCAAAGCGTGCCCCCTCCCCCACCGCCGCCTGCGCCGCAACCGCCCCCGCCATGGGGTGGTGCGGGCAAAGATGAATTTCAGACCGCGCTACAGGCGGTGGTCAACCAGACGTCGGCCTCGACATACGATCCCGCCAATCCCGGTCCCGATCCCGTCATCGTGCCGCCGATCTACGGGCGATGGGCATCGGGCATCACGTCTGTCGATCGCACGGCCGCCGGGTGGGAGAACGATCTCAATCTCGATCCACGGAACCGTGCCGCCGCCGGCATGGGGACTCAGGTCGTGCAGGAGGAGCGCACGCAGCTCCTGGCATCAGCTTGGCAACAAGTCGCCGGCATCCGCGCGGCGAACCAACTGCTCGCCCAGGGACAGCTCGCCCGGGCCGTAAGCCAGCAACTGTTCCAGCAGCATCTCGTGGCCGCGCCGCCCGAGACACTGATCAAGCTCACGTCACCACTGCAGTCACGCTTGCTCGCTAGCCCGACGACTATTGCCGCCACGATCCGCGCGAGCCGGGTGCCGCCGCGGATGTTCTCGGGTGCATTTCGGCGGTTGAGCCGCGGCCGCGCGCCGACGCTGGTCACGCGCGTGAACAGCGGAGCGCTGACCATTGTGCCACCGCCCAAGCCTCCGGGCGGCCTGACTCCAGTCGACCAGGTATCGCCTACGGGCTCATCGACGGGGCTTCCGAGCTGGCTGTTGATCGCGATCATCATTGCGCTCGTCGTGGTGCTGGCTATTGGCGTGTTGGCCGGCTGGCAGATCGGCTTGATCGCCGCAGTCATCGCGGCCATCGCCGCATTAGTCGCGTATAAGCAGTCGTCGAGTCAGGCGACGAATCCCGTGACCTTCGGAGGGATGACTCCGCAGGCGATCGCGCAGGTGCCCGTGCGGCCTGGATTCGCGATCGAGCCGCTCGGCACAGCGACGCCGACCGCAGGAGTGGGCGCGGCCGACTCGGCACAGGCTGCGGCATTCCGGAAAGCGACGACCGATCTGTTCACGGCCATTCAGGCGCTGCCCGTCAATCCTGGTCCGGCTCCCGCGCTCGATATTCCGACGCTGCGCAAGACGATTCTCGCGCGCATCGATCCGCGAGTGACGGTGCCAGCGCGGTTTGGTTCGTTGGTCAACGTTGGTACACGACTCGGCTGGCAGCCAGCCGATCCACTCGAGCCAATGCTCGTGGCGCCACGTTTCCCGCAGCCGATGTACGCCCCGCTGCGCGATCTCGACGAGCGCTACCTGCTGCCAGGCGTCGAGGGCGTCGAGGCGAACACGGTTGGGCTCCTCGATCAAAATCAGGCCTTCATTGAAGCGTACATGATCGGCTTGAGCCACGAGATGTCTCGACAACTGTTGTGGAACGGGTTCCCGACCGATCAGCGCGGCACGTACTTCCGCCAATTCTGGGACGTGAGCGGATACATCCCGGCGCCATCCGATCCAACAACGCTCTACGACATTCCCCCGATCGACACGTGGGCGCTGCCGACGGCACTCGGTACGCATCCGAATCGCCCGAACGCGCCGGGCAATCTCGTCCTGCTCGTGCGCGGCGAGCTGTTCAAGCGCTATCCGAACGCGATCGTCTACGCCGGAAAAGCGAAGACCGTAAATGGCGTGCGCGTGCTCGATCAGACCGACGAACGCTATCCGTTGTTCCGCGGCTCGCTCACCCCGGACATGACCTTCTTGGGATTCAACGTGACGGCCGAGGACGCGCGCGGCGGGACGGCGAATGCGCCCGACGGATTCTTCTTCGTGTTTCAGGAGCAACCCTCGGAGCCGCGCTTCGGGCTCGAGCCGACACCGGATGTGAGTCCGGTTCCCCACTGGGCGGAACTGGCGTGGACGAACTTCGCGGGTGGCGTCACCGTCACGCCACCGGTGCTGGCGTTGAACGTGAGTCCGTGGCGCGAAGCCTCGCAAGTGTTCCGGAAAGTGATATCGAGCGCACCAGTCCCGGGCTTCTTGTCGCCGGCAGCCGGACCAACGGGCATCGCGATCGTCAACGACGCGAATAATCCCGACGACACGAACAACGCGTGGGGCGTGAACAGCGCGCAAACCGCGTACATCTTGTTCCGCCCACCGTTCCGCGTGCTGATGCACGCGGACTTGATGCTGCCGCAACCATGATGGCCGTCGCCGAGCCGCCGGGCCTGAGTGCCCGGGTCCCACTCCTGCTCTTGCCGGTGCATGTCCAGTACCGGTTCATGCCGTCCGAGCTGTGGGTTCGCATCTACCCAGATCAGATTCACGTCAACGCGCACGAGACGGCGCTGACGACTCAGGAAGTCGCCGACGGCAAGACGTACTGGACGAGCGCCTGGGCTGGGGACGCGCTGGCGGCGTGGCGACTCTTGGCGAATCTGTATGGCGCCCCGCGCGCGGCGTGGATCGCGCGGGAGCTGACGCCGACGAACGTCAGTCAACGACCCAGTGGAACACCGAATTTCCCGACCGTCGCGACCCGCGCGACGTCTTGGGAAGAACCCGCGGTCGCGGACATGCTGCCGGATGCGTGGACCGTTGTCCTCGTGGCCGGCACCACGAGCACGGTCGCGCGCGGGACGCCGATCACGCGACCATTGGCTGTCAGCCTGACGCCGAACGGCGCCGGGTTTCCCGCGGGATCGACGGTTGATGCCGGCCTCAAATGGATGGTCGACTTCAATACGGCCGTCGCGGCGGGCATGGCCCTCAAGATTCCCATCACGGCCGCGCAACAATCGCAAGGCTTCGATCGCCTCATTGTATACGGACTGCGCGCGCGGCAGACCGATTTCTCGGAGCTGCTCGACGCCCATCACTACACGGATGGGCTGGCGTTCATCGCCCAGGGTTCGCCCACGAACAACACGCCGGACGCCCCATCGGGGTACGGTCGCAGCGATCCGAACCAGACGGTGAGCTACGCAACCGAGCAGCAAGGTCCGTTGACCACGAACCCGGCTGCCAACGGCGCCACGTTCGCGACACTCTTGGGGCTCCCGCTCTCGACGTTCGACCACATCGCGGGCGCCGATGACACCGGCGAGCAGAACGCCAGTGACATGCTGGGCGCGCTCTGGCCGGCGACCCTCGGCTACTTCTTGACCCAGATGATGGCCAACGTGTTCACGCCCGCGCAGATCGCGGCAGCGCGTGACTACGTGCTGGCGCACGCGTACCCGCGCGGGCCGTTGCCGGCGTTCCGCGTCGGGCGAACGCCGTACGGTGTGCTCCCCGTGACGTCGCTCCAAGCCTATGCGATGCCGGCCGACACGACGGGACCCGTCGAGACGGGGTTGGTCAGCTTCATCAAGAAGCTGTGGCCGACTTGGCTGGCCAGCTCGGCCAACGCGCCACACTTGGGACCCGGCCAGGATCCGGACCAGAATCTCTTGGGCGTCCTCGGGATGGACGCGAGCTCGATGGCGTTCCAGGGCCGGTCGGTGCTCGGCGGCATTTTTCTATGGAACCTGCTCGGGTTCACGGGCAAGACGTCGCAAGCCACATGGTGGCAGACGTACTCCCACTACGGGCGCGCGCTCCTCGACAACTACGGCTACACGCAATGGGATCCACGGGTGATCACGCTGGGGTTTGCGAACTCCAGCTTCCCGGTCACGTTCCCCACCGTCTCGGGCGTCCCGTTGTCAGAGACCGCGACCTTGGCGGCCGATGCGAACTTGGGCGCGGGGCAGATGGGCACGTACATCGACTGGCTGCGCACCGCGTCGGTCGCCGACATCCAGGCGGAGAACTATCCGGGCCCCAAGCCAACGTCGCTCCTGTACAAGATCCTGCGCCAGTCGCTGTTGATCGAATACACGAACCTCGCTTCGGCCACATCGCCGTGGCAGGAAGGCGAGCTCATTGGGTTGGATGCCGCCTCCACGGCGGTGACACCGTGGCAGATTCTGGCGCGCCCGTCGGTCGCCAATCCGGCGATCTCGTGGGGTGAATATCTCCCGACCGCCACGAGCATCGCCGAGTTGAACGATCTCAAGGCGAGCCTGACTCGACTCGCGCAGTGCCCGACCGCGGAGCTCGACCGGCTGTTGACGGAGACACTGGACGCGTGCAGTCACCGGCTCGATGTCTGGGCGACGGCGATCGCGACGTCGCTCCTCGAGCGGACGCGGGCCGGCCAGAACGCGCAGAGCACGCCGGCGTATGTCGGCGCGTACGGGTGGGTCCAGCAGATCCGACCCGAGACCGGCCGCGTGCCGATCACGGGCACGGAGCTGACGAGCGTTCAAGCGCTCGACGCGGCGCGAAAAGAGACGACGGCGAGCGTGCCCCTCGAGCCGCCGAGCGACAACGGCGGGTCGATCTTTGCACCGTCGGCGACGCAGGCCGCGGTGGCGGCGGTGCTCCGCAGTGGGTACATGACGCACCAGCAGACGCCGGACGCGAATCTCCTCTCGATCGATCTCTCCTCGGACCGCGTGCGCCGGGCGCTCTGGCTCATTGCCGGCGTCCAACAAGGCCAGAGTCTGAATGCGCTGCTCGGCTACTTGTTCGAGGAGGGTCTCGACGACGCGGGCCTCAATCAGTACGTGCAGCCGTTCCGGAACGCGTATCCCATCGTTGGCGGCAAGCTCACGCCGCCGAATGGGCCGAGCGAGACGATCGCGGCATCGAACGTCGTCGACGGATTGGCACTGCGCACGGCGTGGGACAACGGCCAACTGCCCACCGGGAGTACGTGGGGGACAGGATTGCCCGGACCGGGCGCCGATCAGAACAGCGTCATCACCATTCTGCAGACGCTCGATGACTACGCCGATGCGTTGGGCGACCTCTCGATCGCCGAGTCGGTGTTTCAGATGGTGCGGGGCAACTATGGAGGCGCGGCGCTCATGGACGCGATCTCGCGCGGTTCGCGTCCGCCGATGCCCGGCGTGGTCGACACGCCTCGGGGCGGCACCGACCTCACGCATCGCGTCGCCCTCTTGCTCGCGGGGCCACCCACGGTGGCCGCAGCCTGGAGTGGCATACCAGTCCATCCGCGCGCGGCAGCGGAGCCGTGGCTCAACGCGTGGCTGTCGCAGGTGCTGCCCGATCCGGCGACCGTGCAATGCGTCGTACAGTACACGGATCAGAGCGGCGCGGCGCAATCGAGAACCGTATCGCTGCGCGATCTCAATCTGGGGCCACTCGATGTCGTCGCGCTCTCGAATCCGGAGCTGATGAGTCGCGCGACCTATGCCGCATCCCTGCCAGCCGGAGCCCATGGCGCGCAGGTCGTGTTGCAACCGCTGGCCACGAACCTGCTCTATCTGGCGGAACAGCTGCGACGGTTGGTCGGATCGGCCCGGGCGCTCGAGCCACAGGACCTGGCGCCGCCCGAGCAGAACGCGACTACGAGCGGTGGCGTCGTCGACACGAGTGACCTGGGCACGCGCGCGACCGCCGCGATCGGCAGCCTGACGACCGACCTCGCGGCGTTGACGACCGCGCTCGGCGGTTCCGCGGACGCACTGCGCTCGGCGCTGCTCACGTGCAGCTTCTACGGCGTGGATGGTGCGGTGCCGGCGACATCGACGGGTGCGGATCCGACGCTCGTGCCTCAGGCACAACGCGTCATCGCGGCGCTCTTGAATAGAAAGTCGGCGATCAATACGGCGGATCCAGACAGTGTCTTCGCCACGATCTTCGGCGCCGATTTCGTCGTACTGCCCCACTTCACGCCGCCGAGCGCGCCCACGGTGCAGGGCGCGTTCGCGCAGTCTGCCCAGCTCACGTCCAGCGATGCGCAGGCACCCGCGCGGTGGCTCAGACAGCTCACGCACATTCGACCCGGCATCAGTCGGCTCGATCTGGCGTTGAGTGCCGCGCAGGCGCTCGTTGGGGGTGCGCTGTACCCGCCACCGTTGGTGCTCGGCCAGCTGCCGCCCGCAACACCCGATCGTTGGTTGGCACTGCCGATCGACCCGGCGCATCCGCCAGCCCCGGGTCGCGTCGCTCTGGCGTGCGTCGCGTCCGGTGATCCGACGAAAGCTCCGACGTACGCGGGACTCTTGCTCGATGAGTGGATCGAGCGCATTCCCACGACGCAGGAAAGCGCGTCGCTCGCGTTTCACTATGACGAGCCGGATGCGAGAGCGCCGCAATCGCTGTTGCTCGCGGTCTGCCCCGACAATCGGAGCACGTGGGACGATGGGATCGTCGTGGCGATTCTGCAGGAGACGCTCGAGCTGGCGCAGATCCGCGCGGTCGACCTGGCCAGCATTCAGCAAGTCGGCCAGATCTTGCCTGCCCTCTATTTCGCATTGAACCTCCACGGCGCGACCGTGTCCGTGCAGCTCGGTGCGCTCACCGGGAACGTGAATGTCACTGGAATCGCTCGCTAGAGCGACGAGGCTCTTCCCGTCTATCACCACGTGGACGCGGCTCGAGCCGCAGCCGCGCGATGCCACGCTCTCGCGCAGCCTGCAAGCGCAGGTGCGCGACCCGCTCTGGATCTTGACGCGGCAATGGCAGGTCGGCGAGTTCCTCGGCAGTGACGGTGGGTCGCCCGTGGCGGCAACGTTCGCCGGGAATCAGCAAACACTGACGACCTACCGGCCGGGACCGGGCACGGCCGCGACGGTGCCGTATGATTCGACCGTTCCACTCGAGACGCACGTCGAGCGGGAGTCGCCAGTTCTCGCGTTGCGCGGCTCGGTGCAACTCGGGATGTACTTCGAGTCGCTGGTGCGCATTGGCGGGGTCGCATCACCGGAGACGGTGATCACGGCGTTCCGCACGGCATTCCCGGTCGCTGCAACGGCGCCAGATCCGGTACTGGCGACCGCCGATGCGCTGCAGTTTCGCGCACTGATGGCGGGGCGCGTGACGGACGGCGAGGCGCTCTACGTCTCGGCAGCGGCCGTCGCTGCCGGCCAGACGCCGCCGACGCCATTGCCAAGTGCGGCGAGCAATACCGGTATGCCGGGTGTATTGTCGACATTCATCGCCTACCGTCAGAGTCTCTTCACGGTGCCGAGCGCCGACTCGGCCTGGCAAGATCAGCCGCTGCGGTACGAGTTCGCGGTCGGCTCTCCCGCGCCGAATGACAATGTGCTGCTCGAGGCGCCGGAGTTTCCCGGCGGGCGTCTCGACTGGTACTCGTTCTCACTTGCTACAGCGACGAACGCGACCGGCGCGCCGGGTGCAACGAATGGCAACACGACCGTGACACCGGTGAACTTTGCGTTCTTCCCGAATCACGTGACGTTCCGTGGCGTGCACGACCTTCGGTGGTGGATGTTCGAGGACAGCGTCACCAACTTCGGCGAGGTAGATGCGCAAAGCGTGGATCTCGCGAAGCTGCTCGTGATGGAGTTCGCGCTGATCTACGGCAACGACTGGTTCTCGGTGCCCGTTCCGACGCCGATCGGCAGCGTCGCGCGGGTCACCACGCTCGTCGTCACGGACACGTTCGGCGTGCGCACGCTCATCAGGCCCACGGCGCCGCCATGGTCGATGTTCACGATCGCCGGCACCGGCGGCGCGCGATCGGACTTCCTCCTGATGGCGCCAACGCTCGGGCTCGTCGACGATGCGGAACCGCTCGAGACCGTGATGTGGGTGCGCGACGACATGGCGGCCATGGCTTGGGCTATCGAGGACACCCTCCAGGGCGACATGGACGTTGGCCTCGACGCTCGCGCGAGCGCGCTCCAGCGTCAGGCGGCGAATACACCACCGCCGCCGCAGGCGACGGCTGGCGGACCGCAGGTCTATTACACCGAGGAGATCGCGCCTCCCGACAACTGGGTTCCGCTCGTGCCGGTCACGACGGCGCAAGGTGCGCTGCTGCTACGGCGGGGGACCATGGGGACCCCCGCGCATGCCAAGATCCTGGAGCCGGGACAGCCGTTCGTCGTCAACGATCGGGCCGTTCCCCGTGCGGGACTCGAGACCGATCGCTACTTTCGACGGGCGCGGACGCCGAGCGGCGCGACCGTACTATGGCTGGCGCGGCGGAGCGGCCCGGGCACAGGCGAGGGATGGTCTGGCCTACGATTTGATGCCGTGCGCGACATGGCTCCGGCACCGTAACTCAATGGGAGGATATATGAGCGAGCACGAGCATCGGCCGGACGAAGACGCCGAGCCGGACGAACCGAAAGTCATTCATCTTCACGGACGGGATTTCGCTGGGGCCTCGTTCGCGGCGAACGAGGAAGAGCAGACGCGGGATGAGGAAGATCCGAACGCGGAGCCCGACATCGACAGCAAGAACACCGTCGATCGCATTCAGGATCACGGGCTCACGGAATAGAAAAAGGCCGGCTCGGTGTTCAGAGCCGGCCTTCTTTTTTACGCTGCCCAGTCGCGCAGGACTTCTGTTGCCTGGCCCGAACGCAGCGCCGCAATCGCGCGATCGCGCAACTGACGCACACGCTCGCGAGTGACACCGAGCATCGATCCGATCTGCTCGAGCGTCATCGGCTCCTTGCCCTCGAGACCGTAGTAGAGCACCAGCACCTGGCGATCGCGAGCCGGCAAAGGCTCCAACGCCAAACGCAACGCATTCCAACGATCTTCGTCTTCCAGCCGACCCGGCAAACGACCCTCGTCATCATCATCGTTGCCGATGACACTGGCGAGTGTGCGGCTGCCGCCCGCGCGGGAGTTGGTGCCCGCCTCGAGCGGCTCATCGAGCGACCGCTCGGGTTGAACGAGTGCCACCAAGCTCTCGGCGATCTCCGGGCTCAAATTGCACGCCCGGCCGATCTCATCGTGCGTCGGCTCGCGGCCAAGCGCCGCGCGCAACGCTGCCTGCGCCTTGACGACACGCGAGAGGTCCCCGGCGCGGCCAAGTGGCAACCGCACGGAACGGCCCTTCGTCGTGATCGACGCATGCAAGGCCTGCTTGATCCACCACACGGCGTACGAGATGAAGTTCACGCCAACGTCCGGATCGTACTTGTCCGCGGCGCGACACAATCCCGCGTTCGCCTCGCCGACCAGATCCTCGAGCGACAGCCCGCGATTCTGATACTGCTTGGCGACCGAAAACGCGAACCGCAGGTTCGCGCTGATCAACTCCGCGCGCGCCTGGTTCTTCTCGGGCTGCGAGAGCTTTGTATTCCGCATCTTTCGCGCGAGCTCCTTCTGCGCCTCGGCGTGCAACACCGGTGTGCGCGACAGCTCCGCGATGTACAGATCGAGCAGCTCGTGCCCCTGGTCTGCCTCTATCGCTACCGGTGCGCGCCGTGCCCGGCGAGCGCCCTTTTTCTGAACCGCCATTTTACCTTTATCCCCCAAAGAAACGAAGCGGGCGAACCCCTTTCCGGGTCCGCCCGTCGCATCAACCGCTGACCCGCGCCAGCGGTTACGCCACGAGCGGCGCCTTCCGATACTTCGACCGATCTGGAGGCGTCAACGTGAATCGAGCGCCCTCTTCGGTCTCCGCAAAGTCGATCTCACTCCCGTCAACGTGCTCAGCCGAGAATGGATCGACGTACATTTTTATACCGTGCTGCCTAACGATGTAATCCGTCTCACGCGCATCTTGTTCGATCGAGAACAGGTACTTGCACCCGTGCTCATGAGGCTGCGCCGTGATCCGGAGACCACCGGACTCAGC